>ENA-OZEW01000032-OZEW01000032.1-human-gut-metagenome-genome-assembly--contig:-NODE-32-length-62781-cov-7.392899_pt1 | contig 62781 bp, 47 predicted proteins | sample MGYA00245072_ERZ653617 | MGnify/ENA primary metagenome ERZ653617 (study PRJEB26926, sample SAMN06165063) | human gut metagenome | biome: ENVO:00009003; feature: ENVO:2100002; material: ENVO:00002003...
TGGGCTACCTCGCCTCCGTCAAGAGCCAGGACGGCGCCGCCATGTCCTTCGGCCGTGTCTCCACCTTCTTCGACGTCTACTTCGAGCGCGACCTGAAGGCCGGCAAGATCACCGAGACCGACGCACAGGAGATCATCGATAACCTGGTCATGAAGCTGCGCATCGTGCGCTTCCTGCGTACCAAGGATTACGACGCGATCTTCTCCGGCGATCCGTACTGGGCGACTTGGTCCGACGCCGGCTTCGGCGACGACGGCCGTACCATGGTCACCAAGACCTCGTTCCGTCTGCTCAACACCCTGACCCTCGAGCACCTCGGACCTGGCCCGGAGCCGAACATCACCATCTTCTGGGATCCGAAGCTGCCGGAAGCCTACAAGCGCTTCTGCGCCCGAATCTCCATCGACACCTCGGCCATCCAGTACGAGTCCGATAAGGAAATCCGCTCCCACTGGGGCGACGACGCCGCCATCGCATGCTGCGTCTCCCCGATGCGCGTGGGCAAGCAGATGCAGTTCTTCGCCGCTCGTGTGAACTCCGCCAAGGCCCTGCTGTACGCCATCAACGGCGGACGTGACGAGATGACCGGCATGCAGGTCATCGACAAGGGCGTCATCGACCCGATCAAGCCGGAAGCCGATGGCACGCTGGATTACGAGAAGGTCAAGGCCAACTACGAGAAGGCCCTCGAATGGCTGTCCGAGACCTATGTGATGGCTCTGAACATCATCCATTACATGCATGATAAGTACGCTTACGAGTCCATCGAGATGGCTCTGCACGACAAGGAAGTGTACCGCACCCTCGGCTGCGGCATGTCCGGCCTGTCGATCGCGGCCGACTCCCTGTCCGCATGCAAGTACGCCAAGGTCTACCCGATCTACAACAAGGACGCCAAGACCACGCCGGGCCACGAGAACGAGTACGTCGAAGGCGCCGATGACGATCTGATCGTCGGCTACCGCACCGAAGGCGACTTCCCGCTGTACGGCAACGACGATGACCGTGCCGACGACATCGCCAAGTGGGTCGTCTCCACCGTCATGGGCCAGGTCAAGCGTCTGCCGGTGTACCGCGACGCCGTCCCGACCCAGTCCATCCTGACCATCACCTCCAACGTGGAATACGGCAAGGCCACCGGCGCCTTCCCGTCCGGCCACAAGAAGGGCACCCCGTACGCTCCGGGCGCCAACCCGGAGAACGGCATGGACTCCCACGGCATGCTGCCGTCCATGTTCTCCGTCGGCAAGATCGACTACAACGACGCTCTTGACGGCATCTCGCTGACCAACACCATCACCCCTGATGGTCTGGGCCGCGACGAGGAGGAGCGTATCGGCAACCTCGTTGGCATCCTGGACGCCGGCAATGGCCACGGCCTGTACCACGCCAACATCAACGTGCTGCGCAAGGAGCAGCTCGAGGATGCCGTCGAGCATCCGGAGAAGTACCCGCACCTGACCGTGCGCGTCTCCGGCTACGCGGTGAACTTCGTCAAGCTCACCAAGGAACAGCAGCTCGACGTGATCTCCCGTACGTTCCACCAGGGCGCTGTCGTCGACTGAACGGCACAATCAGCCAAATGAAAGCCGTCGCATGAAACGACGGTAATGCGAAGGGACGGAGCTCGTGGCTTCGTCCCTTTCGCTTTTCCCATATCGTTTTCCCATATGATTGGGATGGCAGATGAAAGGGGACATTGATGTCTGAACATATTTTCCGTTCCACGACCAGACACATGCTGAGGGATTCCAAGGACTACGTCAACCAGACGCTGATGGGAGGCCTGTCCGGATTCGAATCGCCAATCGGCTTGGACCGTCTCGACCGCATCAAGGCGTTGAAAAGCGGCGATATCGGTTTCGTGCACTCGTGGGACATCAACACTTCCGTGGATGGTCCTGGCACCAGAATGACCGTGTTCATGAGCGGATGCCCTCTGCGCTGCCAGTACTGGCAGAATCCGGATACTTGGAAGATGCGCGACGGCAAGCCCGTCTACTACGAAGCCATGGTCAAGAAAATCGAGCGGTATGCCGATTTATTCAAGGCCACTGGCGGCGGCATCACTTTCTCCGGCGGCGAATCCATGATGCAGCCGGCTTTCGTGTCCCGCGTGTTCCATGCCGCCAAGCAGATGGGAGTGCATACCTGCCTCGACACGTCCGGATTCCTCGGTGCGAGCTACACCGATGACATGGTGGATGACATCGACCTGTGCCTGCTTGACGTCAAATCCGGCGATGAGGAGACCTACCATAAGGTGACCGGCGGCATCCTGCAGCCGACCATCGACTTCGGACAGCGTCTGGCCAAGGCAGGCAAGAAGATCTGGGTGCGTTTCGTGCTCGTGCCGGGCCTCACATCCTCCGAAGAAAACGTCGAGAACGTGGCGAAGATCTGCGAGACCTTCGGCGACGCGTTGGAACATATCGACGTATTGCCCTTCCACCAGCTTGGCCGTCCGAAGTGGCACATGCTGAACATCCCATACCCGTTGGAGGACCAGAAAGGCCCGTCCGCGGCAATGAAACAACGTGTGGTCGAGCAGTTCCAGTCGCACGGCTTCACCGTGTACTAAACGCCCGTCCTCTCAATGGCTTCCCCATATTCGCTGGATATGCGGAACGCCTCATATTGGTCCATGCCGCCGACTGAATCGATGGCATGGACCAATTTATTCATACGCTGAAAAATCTTCACATTCGACGCGTGGCAAAATGGTTCGAAATACTACGAAATGCCCTTCTCTGTCGTAGCCTTGAACTATGGCAGACATCTTTGATTTTCCACGAGATGCGCGCAACGTGGCGCGCGCCGATGGCAAGGGAGCGGATATGGGCGGCGAAGCCCCACAGACCATGCTTATGCGACCGCAGGGCGTTCCCGACCAAGTCTGGAACGCGGTGCTTTCCGTGGACTGTATGCGGCGTTTGAAAGGCATGACATACCGTGAGATTCCGGTGCCCAATTCCATGGCGAACTTCGGCATCGGCGTCGCGTTGGAATGCGATGAAACATACGCATCCGGCTGGATCATGATCCTGTACTCGCTCAAATTCCGAGAGGACTGGCACTCCCACTGGCGTTGCGTGGCTTTCGCATCCCTGCCACTGCCCGACAAGGAGGACGACTGCCTGACTCCGGGCATGTACTGGGACATGATGATGGAACGTCTCAATCCAAACGATTCCGAACATGTATCCGGCACCGTCACAGTCACCCAAAACACAGCATTCGGCCATGACCCCGATGTGCCCAGGGTGGGCTGCGAGATCCGGGTGTCTTGGACTCCACTAGACTATGCCGATGGAGGCCTTGACGCCGGCTCCCAAGTCGGACAGTGGGCGTCGTTCCTCCGGTCCATGACGCAATCCGAGGAGGAAAACCCCGTTGACTGACGAGCCGAAGCTGCTGGCGGAACCGCGCGAAGGCGTGCCCAACGTGATCGACACGTTGCCGGCATTCCGTGACTATTGCAGTGAGCTGGCTTCCTCACATGGCTCCCTTGCCGCGGACGCGGAACGCGCATCCGGCTTCCGGTATGGGCATGAGGACTGGTTGGTGCAGTTCAAACGCGACGGAGCCGGCATCGGCCTGCTCGATCCGCAGGCGCTCGCCGCGGCCGGGGCGGATTGGAACGATTTCAACCGTGCCGTCGGAGATGCGGTATGGATTCTGCATGATTCCCTGCAGGATCTTCCGGGATTCGACGAACTCGGCATGGAACCGCAACGGCTGTTCGACACGGAAATCGCCGCGCGTCTGCTGGGATTGAAACGATTCGGACTTGCCGCCGTCACCGAGCACTTTCTTGGACTGACCCTTGCCAAAGAACATTCCGCGGCTGACTGGTCGTATCGTCCGTTGCCCCGTGACTGGCGAAATTACGCGGCGTTGGACGTCGAACTGCTCATCGAGCTTGAAACGAAGATGCGCGCCGAACTCAAACGCCAAGGCAAGATGGAATGGGCTCAGGAAGAGTTCGATTACGCGCTCAAAGAAGGTCTGGGACCACGCAAGGAGCATCCGATTCCCTGGATGCATGTCTCGCACATCACTGAAGTCATGCGTGACCGGCAGGCGCTGGCCATCGTCCGCGCGCTATGGACCCGCCGTGACGAACTCGCGCGCGAATACGACATCGCGCCGACCCTGCTATTGTCCGACAGCTCCATCATCGAAGTGGCGAAACGCAAACCACACAACGCTGCGCAATTCCGTTCGATTCGCTCCATCAACGAACGTGTGCGCATCCATACCGATTCCGAACAGGACAAGATGTTCGAACGGTACGCGCCGATTCAACGCAAAATCAAACCGAGCATGTGGAAGAACATCATCCAGGACGCGCTCGCCCTGCCGCCAAGCGAATGGCCGGACGTGGACGGCGGCGCCGCGCGGCGTCATGAATCGCAGTCCGCTTCGGCTCCCAAATCGATTCGCGTGTGGAAGGAACGGTATCCGGAACGTCTGCAAGTGCTCAACAGGGTGCGCAAGGCGGTCTCCCAGATAGCGGAGGACACGCGCACGCCTGTGGAAATCGTCATCAAACCGCAGTATTTGCGTAACCTGTGCTGGACGGACGAACCTCGTAAGCGTGACGTCGCGCGATTCCTCGGCGAACAGGGCGCACGCGATTGGCAGGTCTCCCTAGTTGCAGAGTCCGTAAGTCGCGCTATTATGTAGAGGTTGCCTAACGGCAGAAATATGAAGAACCGTATTTTTCAGGAGCGCAAGCGTGAAAATCAGCGTCAGGAATCTTGAGCCGACCAAGGTGAAGCTCACCGTCACCGTCGACCCGGAGGAGTTCAACCCGTATCTCGACGAGGCTCGCAAGGAAATCGCAAAGCAGGTCAACGTGCCTGGCTTCCGTAAGGGCCACGTGCCCGGCAAGATCATCGACCAGCGTATCGGCTTCGGTGCCGTCGCCGGCGAAGCTGTGAACAACGGCGTGCCGGAGCTGTATTCCAAGGCTCTTGAAACCAAGAAGATTCACCCGATGGCTCAGCCGGAGATCGACGTTCAGGACGTGCCGGAATCCGCCAAGGATGAGACCAAGCTGAAGTTCGTCGCCACCGTCGAGCGTCGCCCGGACATCGAACTGCCGGCTCTTGACGGCATGGAGATCGAAGTCGCCAAGGCCGAGGTCACCGATGAGGACATCAACAACCGTCTGGAAGCCCTGCGTCAGCGTTTCGGCACCCTCGTGAGCGTTGACCGTCCGGCCGCCAAGGGTGACTACGCCAACATCGACCTCAACGCCGAAATCGACGGCGAAACCGTCGACTCCCAGGAGGGCGTGAGCTACGAGCTCGGCTCCGCCACCATGCTCGACGGCCTGGATGAGGCCCTCGAAGGCCTGTCCGCCGGTGAGGAAACCAGCTTCGAAGGCACTCTCGAGGCCGGTAAGCACGAAGGCGAGAAGGCCCTGATCAAGGTCAAGGTCAATTCCGTCAAGGCCGAGGAACTGCCGGAACTCGATGACGACTTCGCTTCCGAAGCATCCGAGTTCGACACCCTCGACGAGCTGAAGGAAGACCTGAAGAAGGTCGCCGCTCAGGACGCCGAAGGCCGTCAGGCCACCGCCGCTCGTGACGCGTTCATCGCCAAGCTCGAGGATGGCCTCGAGATTCCGGTGCCGAAGGGCGTCAAGGCCGAAATGGTCGAGCAGCAGCTCAAGAACGTGACCGCGGATCCGTCCAAGGCCACCAAGGAGCAGAAGGCCGAAGCCGAAGAAACCGTGGAGAAGGAACTGCGCGACCAGATGGTGCTCGACGTGCTCGCCGAGACCATGGACGTCAAGGTCTCCCAGGGTGAGGTCTTCAACTTCCTCGCCTCCATCGCCCAGCAGTATGGCATGGATCCGAACGCCTTCATCCAGGCCATCATCCGCAACGGCCAGATCGGTTCCGCTGTGCAGGAAGTCGGCCGTTCCAAGGGCCTGCTCTCCGGCATGCGCGCCGTGACCTTCAAGTCCGAGGGCGAGACCCTGGACCTGAGCGCCTTCCTCGGTTCCGCAGCTGAAGACGAAGAGTCCGAGAGCGTCGAGGCTGCTTCCGCTGCCGCCGCCGTGGCTGACGAGCTCGCTTCCGACGAGAAGTGAGACCGATTGGCCGCCTGTGGGCGTTGTATTGACGCAGCACATGCGATAAAGGCTGGAATCCTAAGGGTTCCAGCCTTTTTCTATGATTCCTTTGCCTTGCTTTACACTGGAATACAGTGTGTGACTGGAGGAACAATGAATCAGGGATTCGCGGTGGTTGATTTCGAAACCACGGGATTGAGTCCGGCGAAAGGCGATCGGGCCATTGAGATCGGCTTGGTGCACGTGGCTCCGGACGGCACGCTCGAAGACGAGCATGAGACGCTGATTCATGTGGATCGCAGTGTCGGTGCCTCCTGGGTGCACCATATCACCGCGCGCGATCTGCTGCACGCGCCGGATTTCGAAGGCATCGCACATGAACTGCGTGACCTGCTTGCCGGCCGCGTGTTCGTGGCCCACAACGTGTCGTTCGACTCGCGGTTCCTGCTCGCCGAATACTCGCGCATGGGCGCCTCCATACCTGTTCATCAGAGCACTATGCTGTGCACGATGAAACTGTCGCGGTCACTGATTGGTCGCGGCAAGCTTTCCGACTGCTGCGACTACTTCGGCATCGCCAATGAGGATGCGCACAGCGCGTTGAGCGACGCGCATGCCACAGCGCTGCTGCTCGGACGGCTGCTGGAAGCCGATCCGAATTGGCCCGGCTTCCAGCGTCGTCTCGAATCGGCCGCGGATGCCGCGGAACAGTGGCCCACATTCGCCGCATTGCCGAAAGGGCAATGGCTGCCGCGTGGTACGCACGCCGCGGCGCACGCCAGCTGACCTTCGGACATTGGTCCAGCGGGGGAAGCGATTTCTAATATCCAAGCTCGGAACTTGCAGGAACTAGGACAGCAGGAATTTGATTTCGGCGAAGAATTCGCGGACCATGTTGTTCACCAGCATATCGGGCGGTGAACCGGCCGCGATGCCTTGGGCTTCGTCAAGTCCATTGTCATGCGCGATCTGCAATGCGCGGAACATGTGGAAGTCATTGGTGATGATGCCGACGGACGCGTTGTCTCCGGCAATGAGCTTCTTGCTGTTGACGATATTCTCCTGGGTGGTTTTCGACTTGGATTCCTGAAGGATGCGGCCTTCCTCAATGCCATGTGCCTTCAGATAATCGGCCATGCCCTGTGCCTCGGGGAATGGCTCGTTCGCGCCCTTGCCGCCGGAGACGATGCAGATGGTATCCGGACTGTTCCGCAGATAATCGGCCGCCGTGTCCAGACGATACCGCAAGGCCTTGCTGGGGCCGGACTTGCGCACCTGCGCGCCGAGCACCACCACATAATCGAGATGCTGGTCGCCCCGCGCATGCATGTTGCTGATGATGCACCCCTCCACCGTGCCGAATATGGCGATGCCGATGCACACCACGGCGATGATGACCCCTCGTATGATGCGGGGGAGCGCCACCCACCAATTGGCGGCGATTCCAACCGCGAGGAGGGCGAAAACGGCGGCGATGACCAGCCAGACCTTCCAGAAGCCGGTACCCGAATGTGTCTTCATCACGGCGAACGCGTAGAACGCCGACAGCAAAGCCAGCGCCATGCACAGAACGGTTCCTATTTGCCGTGCCATCGTCTTCATGCCAACCTCTTATCGTGTGGTGGTATACGCCGCTTGAAATCCATGGTCAAGCGTAAGCGGAATGGGGTTGCGGATTGTTGCGATGCGGACGATGTAGACGATTCTTTCGCAAATGTGACGTGTATGCTGCTGATGCGTTTCATATGCGAAACGCTGGCGGACATGGGAACATGGCGTCCGTATAATGGCGTGCGTCGCTCCTGCCCGGGCCGCGCAGGTCGAGGAACGGCCCACGGCGACCGCCGCGATCTCCAACTCACGGTGCGCGGCGTCAACCAAGGCAAGGATTCATCATGGCAGAGCCATCCTCTGAAACGATTACCCAAAAACCACGCATCCCGATGCTGAAGCATGCTCCGCAAACAACGGAGGAAACACGCAGATCCCTGAAATGGCGTGTCGTCGACATCGCCGTCGGAGCGGCCGTCGGCGTAATGTCCGGCGTGATGTTCTGGGTGTTCGATGGCATGTCCTATGGCTTGTTTCCTTTACTGACTCTGATACTTCCAGGCTCCGCGGCACTGCTGCACGCATTGTTCTATTTCCCCGCCACACTGGGCTTGCTGATCGTACGCAAACCGGGCGCGTCGGCCTACGTGCTGTTAGTCGCCTCGTTCGTGGAAGTGGTGCTTGGTACGAAATACAGTGTGAGCCTGGTGGTGATCGCGCTTGTGCAGGCGCTTGCCGCCGAAGCGGTGTTCGCGGTGTTCCGCTACCGTCGTTGGACGCTTGGCGTCACGTTGCTGTCGGCCGTGGCGATCGGCATTGTATACAACTTCTACCTGTTGTTCTTCTATTACCAGGCGTTTTCGTTCTTCAGTCCGCGTGGACTCATCGGCACGGCATGCGAGTTGCTGAGCGCGGTCGTATTCGCCGGGTTCGGTTCGTGGGTCCTCTACCGAGCCTTGGCCAAGTCGGGAGTCCTCACCCGCTTCGCCTCCGGACGATGACGCATGCTCGGGGGAATTTACTTTGATTGGTCGGCGTGCCGGAATGTGAACCAGGCGAGGAGCTGCTGCTCGCTGACGGGCTCGAAATCCCACGCATCAAGCCCCACATTCACGCTGAGCGGATCGGTGCCGTCGGGAATGCCTTGATGCGTATGACCATAGAGCAGCCAACCTTCGGTGGTCGGCGCCACATCGGCGAACTTGTTCCAGTTTTCCGGCCAGTTGCCGTGTTCTTCGGCCAATGCCGAGAGCCTGGGGAAGTGGCTCATGCCTATGGTCTGCCGTGCGGTTGCGGCCGTCGGCTTGCCGGAGCCGTCGAGAACGGGAAGCTCCATGTCGATCTCGCGGTAGTCATCGATGGTCTCGAACACGTCCTCGTATAGCGCGTCATTGGAGCGGAGACGGAAGTTGCGGTCGTGGTTGCCGATGATCAGGTGCAGATGGCGGCAGTTGATGCGGCGTAGACAGTCGAGCGTGTGCTCGACGGTGCAACGGTAGGAGAGATCGCCGAGAATCCATAGCTCGTCATCACGCCCGACGGTCTCGTTGATGTTGCCGATGATGGTGTTCTCATGGCGTGTGATGTCGCAGATTGCTTTGAACGACGTCTGATTGTCGCGTACGTATTGTTTGATCCATGCGTGCGCGGCGGCGCGACCCTGCGCCTGCCAGACATCACGGTATTCGGTGCGGAGCCTGCCATTGTTCAGGAATCCGCGCAGTGCGGTGACCAGAGGGTGGCCGAAATGCGTGTCCGAAGTGAAATAGCGCATGTGATTCCTTACGGTATGCGGTTGCTGGATGTTTTTATCAATGATAGAGCGCAACATCACACGAATAGTCCTCTAAAAACGCTTGTTGGCTTGTTTGTGGCACCGTTTGGCGATTATGGCGAGTATGAGCGTTGGAATTCCAACGCTCATACTTCGGGTTTTGGCGTTCGGCTGCCACATTGCAAATTCTGTGAATCTAGAGTTTTAGTAATCCAGATATGGAATATTAGCAAAACATGTCAATAAGATATAAAATGATAAAAAATAGTGATTGGAGTGGCAATGGTAGTTCAGCTTGCGACACGTGTTGATGATGATCAGGCGGAAGAGTTCCGTGAAACGACAAAGAAGCTCGGTCTTTCCACGGCTGATGCGCTGCGTATGTTCGTCTCGTCCTTTAATGAATATCAGGGGTTCCCATACCAGGTGCGAGTTCGACAGGTTGCGGAACCGTTCGAGAATGAACGGGAGGCTTCTGATTTCGCTAATGATTTGTCGATGAGGATGATCGCTGATGAGGAGGGGTGAAATCTGGACTGTGCTGGCTGATGGTTACGCGAGAAAGCCTCGGCCGGTTGTCGTTGTGCAGAATGATGAAATCGAGGGTTTTGACTCTACCGTGGTATGCCTGATGATTTCTTTTACGTCGGATGATATGACTACCCGTATGACTACCCGGGTTAAAGTTCCTCCTACTGCGCAGAATGGTTTGATTAAAATAAGTTGGGTGATGACGGAGAAGATTCTTGCAGTGCACACTTCGGCATTGGGCCAACGCATTGGAATTTTGGAAGATGATGTCATGCGCCAGGTGGAAAAGAAACTTGCACATGTTCTAGCTCTATGAAAGCGCTTGATGTGATTTCGCGGGTCGCTATGCCGCAGCAGATAGCGGAGATTGCTCGTCCTATCGCGCTGCGGCATCATGTCAATGAACTGTACCTGTTCGGTTCCATGGCTCGAGGGGAGGGCATGCGGATTCGGATATCGATTTCATCTATCAGTTTGACGACACCGCCAATCCAATGATTGATGAGTGGGCTTTGCGTGATGATCTTGCATCGACTTTTGGTCGGGAGATCGACTTGGTGAAAAAACGATACATTACCACTGAACTGCAGGACAGACTGGCTGAAATGCAGCGTGTGATATTCGTCAATTCCATAACCTCCAATCCGATGTTCCGCATTATCTGAGGTGTGTCATATTTATCATTTTCTTCGATACTGGGCTTTCTTATGACAATGAGATTCGGGGGAGCTGACAAATATTGGTCAGGTGGCTGTGTCTAATGCCACCGTTTAGGATGACATAATCCCCAGAAATAGTTGTCATTCGACTCAGCTTGTTTTATAAGCATGGATGAATATGTGGAATTCTTTTTTATTCCATCGATTAAGTCCATGAGAACAATAAGCGATTTCCATACGGAGCGGTCTTCATAAGCATATGAGCCATAGCGCTCAGCTGTGGCATCAAGGACTGGGGGAGGAAGGACAATCTCCCTGTTCCAAAGACGGCAATGGTGCGAGCAAATGTTGCGTAGATACACCATGCTGTGAATGATTTGCGCAGCACGTTGACGATTTTTCCCTAGAGAAAGCGACTGATTGAGTTCGTCAACAGCTGTTGTGTTGGTATGCAATGAAATCATTTTTGAGAGAGTGTCAAAGGGCATCGCCTCGACCGCCGCCCATATGGGAATAGGCTCGTTGTTATTCCGATAATGGCGAATGCATACTTCGCTGGAACGTTCAAGCCATTTGTGAATGTTCTCAATTAGAACTTCTCTGGCTTCGGTGCCGTCAGGATATTTGATTGTTTTATATGAACTGAGATCAGTGTAGGAGTAGGCACCTTCATTTTGGGCAAGGTAGTAAGCAAAATGGGCCCGAAGCGTTTGTTCTAAGGATGATGTTCCACGAAGGATGAGTAGACGTAGCTGTTCATCCATCAAATAAGGAATCATGAAATCCTTAATGTGCGTTCCATTTCGAAAGCGATTATTGCCATGAGAAGGATCAATCTGAAAGGCTCGGAAGTAGCCGGACAATCTGTAATAGTTGCAATCAAGGAGGACGGTGCTGAAATCGGAGAATCCGGTGATATCCAAGCCGCGTTCTTCGACTAAAAGCGTCATCATTTCCTGTATTGTTTTTGGCTGCTTCGTCATGGCGTATCCTTGTGCAACTTGATAAAAAAAGAGCCCCCGGATTTGAGCATTGTTAAGAGGCTTGGAGGCTACTGTTATTAGTTACGATAGCATAGTTGGTTCGCTTGGTCGATTCGAGCGTGTCTCAAGGAATGCTCTACCGTTGTTACAGAGAAGAAGAGACCCACCGCGTTTCAGGACGTAAACGTAGCCTTGGGTGGGCGCTGATACGTAGAACTGCACATCCATTGGTCTTGGAACACGCCGTATGAGTGGCGAAGTATGTAATCGATGCTGGATGCGCGAGGATGCGCGAGGATGCGCGAAAGTGCGCGAGAATACGCAAGTTCGGCCGATTGATGTGCTGACTTGGCTTCTGGTGTCTGGCGTCTGCCTGCTCATGGCGGGATTATGACGCGATTATGACGGGATTCGGATTCCGGTGACGTGATTATGACGGGATTACGACGCGCTTCGGTTTCTGACGACGCGATAGCAGCTTGCTTATTACCTGGTCCCATACCTTGTTGGGCATCTTGCTGCCAAGGAGTTCCATAGGGCATCGTTGATTTCCTTGGCGATTGCGTTGAGCCCATTCCGCATGAGCGCGAAGCGTGTGATCGAAATCTGGGTGCGCGAGAATGCGTGAAAGTACGTGAAAGTGCGCGAGAATGCGCGAGAATGCGCGAAAGTGCGCGAGAGAGAAGTGCTCGAACCTGTCTTGACTGATTTGCGGACTTGAGCGCAGGCAGCATTTCCGGAACCCCATCGCGCTCGCGAAGAAAACATGGCCCATGGTGAATGCGGATAGCCGCATGTCATCCATCAAACAAGTGAAGGAGCAGATACCATGGGCGTTAAGCACAGTGTGTCTTATCAGAGTGGAGAGAACATGGCCAAGAAAAACGATGAGGAACTTTATGATGCTGCGATAGCCATGATCGGGAGTGTTACGAAGCTTCCGGCTATCAGGGTCGATAGGGATGCGTTTCTGCGGCAGCAATTCGCCGATTCCGAATATCTTGACGAGATTCTGGAACATGGCCCGCAGTACGTGTATACGGTGGAGTCCCTGCGGAGAAAAGCAGACGAGGTGATTAAACAGTCGACGAACCGGACTACTCTTGCCGCTTTTGTGGCAGGGATTCCCGGCGGGGTCGCCGCGGTCGCCGCCGGGAGTGCCGACATGATCCAATACTTTGGTTTTGCGATCAATCTGGCGCAGAAGATCGCCTACCTTTTTGGCGAGGACGATTTGTTCTCCGGCGAATCGGAGCTGAATGAAGGTGCCAAAGTCCGTATCCTTGCATATTTGGGCGCGATGTTCGGCGCTTCTGGTGCAGCGGCGATGGTGGGGAAGCTTGCCAAGGAAGTCGGCAAGAACATGGGCAAGAAGATACCCCAACAGGCTTTGATGAAAACGACCTGGTACCCGCTGCTTAAGAAAGTCGGCGCGATGGTCGGCAAAAAAGTGGTGAAGGAGTCGGTCGGGAAGGCCGTTACCAAGGTCGTGCCCGTTGTCGGCGGTGCGATTTCCGGGGCGATAACCTATGCGACGTTCAAACCCATGGGTGGTCGATTGGCCGATGTGCTGGTGCGCAATCTGAACGGTGAGTTCGACGAGGCCGGCATGGAACTCCGCCCGGAATTCAGGCACGCCGATGCTGCGGAAGATGGCGAAGTCACGATCCATGCGATTGAAATAAATGACTGAACAGTGATGGGCTGGGAACTGACGAATAAATTCTGTCAGTTCCCAGCCCACAGAAAGATAATGAAATTTTGGCCGGTAAGGTCAGAAGATTTCATCACCTTTCAATTTATTAAGATTTCCAAAGGGGAGATTTGCTTAATTCTTTATAAGATCTTTTGCCTTAAAGTCCCATGTCCAGTATTCTTCTTGTATTAGTTCTTGGCACCGGGGAATCGCCCACAACAAGATTTCAATTGCTTTTTCAAGATCTTCTTCGGTATATGTGTTATCAATTTTCTCCAGTTCACTTAGCGCTTCCGGTGGTACGGGGTCTCCGCCTAGATATTTATTGTTATGTTTCGTGAAATAATCTATCGCCTGGGCCTTCTCTGAAATCGACTCAGGATGGTCATTTATGTTGCGCACATAAAGAGGGAGAATTTCGTTAGTAATTGGGTTCTTCCAGCCACTTTTCTTGTGCGCTCTACTGTCAAATCTTTTTTTGCATATTATATATTCTTTAGGTAATTTGAAAGACGAACTCTTTAAGATGTCGTCAATCGAGTCAATTTTTAGTGAATCCTTAGAACCGTTTCGGGTGTTCATTGTGCTTTCATATATGCATAATGATCCGAATAGTTCCATACAGTATTCAATGGTTGGTATTTGAAAAGCCTCATAGGTTATTTCGGCCAATGAGGGAGTACCTGGGTGCAGCTTACCGAAATTGGTGGATTTCTGGACTCGATTTGGTGCGTCGTGATTATCAGAGAAGACTAATAGGTTGACAGGATTTTCCGTATTTTGGTCAGATGAGACAAAAGCTCCTTGAAGGATATATGGGGAGTGTGTGGAAATCCATACTTGGTTCGTTTCGGATATTGTCACAAGCGTTTTAGCTAGCTGTTTTTGAGCTTTCGGGTGCATCCAAATTTCAGGTTCATCAACGCAGAGGAAGAGGTTATCGGCATTTGTTTTTGAATCATCCTGTGTATGGTCCCCTATTACATGAGCATATTCTCGGAGAGCTGCAAAGGCTACTGCGCGTTGAAGACCGGTGCCTTTCTGGTCGAGATCAGTTTCCACTCCATCGTCAACTCGGGTCTTCCCCATTTTGATGAAAGATGAAGCTTCTGGCTTATCAAAAGCAAAAGAGACCGTAACAGAAGGAAATTGTTCTCTTGTATATTCTGAAAGCGATTTATTAAGTTCTTTTAACATTTCAGAATAACTTCCTGTTGCTGAAAATACGTCATCGTACGATTGCAAGAATTGTTTCCACTCTAAGGAACTGGCAAGGTCTTTTGTTTTTGCCCCGATTAGCGTGCCAAGGATTTTTCTTGTTCCAAAATCCAAGACATCATCAGGAGTGTCGGTTGCATGGAACACGGTTGGAGAGAAAAATGTAGTGAAAGGCTTATCTATTCCGGTAACGTTCTCAAAAGAAGACTCTTCGGTTTCGGTGTCTTTGCATAGAAATTTTACAGTCTTATAGTCACTTAAGTCACGGCGCACGATAAGATACTGCTCGTTTTGTTTAGTAATTAAACATTTTTTGATCGTTTTCGCTTTCGCTGCTGTAACATTTGATTTATCGAGTTGATCTTCAATATCGTTTCCAGCTAGCGTAAGTTCAACATAGCATGGTTGGTTTTCACACTGAGCATTTTTGTATGTCTCGCCGTCTGCACGAGGACTACTCATGAATTCCAAAGCTTCGATGACAGTACTTTTCCCTGCGTTGTTATTTCCTACAAAATAATTAATGTGTGGGGAAAATTCAAATATATTGTTTTCTCCTTTAAAAGATTTGAAGTTTGCGAGTTTTAATTTTTTTACGTACATTTCATTCCTTTCTGAAAACTTGATTTTCGTAAAGAAAACGTCTGTAGCTTCTTATTCTCTTTTGGGTGGCTTATTTTATTTTCTAAATAGTTTTAGGATAGTTTTCTGGGATTTGCCATTCAGCATGCTATCTCTCCTTCGATTCTGCTCTTCCACTACTTGGCGGTAAGCCTTGCCTAATTCGTCTATTGAAGATTGATAAGTATCTCCTGGCTCAATTGCAGAATCCTTGTTGACGGAAGTGCCGAATACGCTCATAGCTTTTACCGTGGTAAATTCTCGTACCTTATATGCGGCTTTTCTCAGTTCATCAGTGGTTAGGGGATTCGCCATCAGAATCTCATAAGCGACAAGAACATTTGCCATGGTCTCTTTAGGACTGGTACTAAATGCAGAATAAAACCGTACGAGATCTTCCCTCAAATGTTCAAGGTTCGAATCAATTTGTTGGATTTTCTTCTCGTTTGAAGAGAGCATTTTTTAAGTCTGCTTTGTCGTGTATGCAACGTAGACCGTCACACATATGCTGACAAAACTGATGGTCCAAGGAATTACTGTTTGCAGTATTTTCCATGTGCCCATTTGGGTTCCCCTTCTTTCTTGCAATTGGCTGTGACAGACCAATCATCTGTCGTTTGGTTGATTTGTCACAGCCATATGATTGTTCTTCCTATTGCAGTGCCTTTACTTCATCGAGCAGGGTTTGATAGGTAGTTGCCTGCTCGTAGCGAGCTCCATCGGCGAGATTGAGCTCGTTGAACAGTCGTTTCGCGCAGGCAATCTTACTGTCCTCAATCCCGCGCAATTCGAAGCTGTCCATTGTGCCCTTGGTCTCGGCGACGAAGAATAGGTGCTTGAGACCACTATCATCACGGAAGGCCACAGCCCAGTCCGGAGCGTAGTTGCCCACGGGAGTCGGAATCTGGAATCCACGAGGCAGCTTCGCATACACCGCGACCTCCGCCGCGTTGTCGAGATCCTTGACGAAATCGCTTTCGATCTTACCGTCCGGGAACACCCAGTCCTGCACGCACTTGGACGCCTGATATCCCTCGGCCTCGTCACGGTTGTTGCCACCGGCCGTAAAGATATTCGAATCGTATTCGCCTTCGATCCGGTCGTAGCAGATATGGTCAACGACCATATTCGCCTTCTCCTGGACGATCAACCGTCCTACCTTCGCGATGAACTGTTCTGGATTTTCCCGGAACATGAGGAACCTGTCCGGCCGGATGCCCTTGAGGATGCGCGCCGCGCAACGACGCGTGATGGTCGCGGCCTGTGCGATTTCGCCAAGCAGATCGTATTTCACGCCATTGGAGGCATCGACATCCAAATCATTGGTGCGGGAGTCGTTCTTGTGGAAGTGCGTGCGGTCCGCGAGCTCGTCTCGCGAAGCGTTCTCCTTCTGGATGCCACGCGTGACCGTGTAGGACAGTTTCGACACGACCAGATGCTCGTCGATCGCATCGACGGCTTTTTCGACGAGCTCGTCGTCATCGAAACTGACGGTGTACGCGTACTTGTGGTTGATGCGCTTCCAGAGTTCCTGGAACTCCTTCTTCTGCCAGTTCGCGTTGAGTGGATTCCCGTGTACCTTGCGTTTCAACGCGTTGCCGATGAGCATCTTGGTGGTGCCTTCGACCACGCTGTCCAGCACGAGACGGATCGCTGGAGCTTTCTTCCGCAGGGGTTCGGGCAGCAGCTCCACTGCGTCCTTGCCGAAATGTTCTTCCTTGTACTTGTCGGTTAGCTTGCCGTTCCGGTCGATGAGTCTGTTCACGGTCAGCGCGTACACGATGTCATGCGCCTCGTCCTTGCTGAACGACACATCGCCCAAGCCAGCATGCTCCGGGCCGAGCTTGTCGGCCGGCACGTGCGTTTTTGTGAAGAACGCGTCGTCGATGACGAGCGGACGATCCCGCAGGTCGGTCTCGATGTCCTTCTGCAGGCTTTCTGCGAACTTCTCGTAGCTTTCCGACGCGATCACGGTCAGCAGGTTCACGTCCAGGAAGTCCGCGTCGTTAAGCAGATTGCGGTCCTGACGCACGCCCTCGCGGTTCACGCACAAGCGCAGGCCACGGCCTACTTCCTGTCGTTTGCCGACCTCATTGTCCGAATGCTTCAACGTGCAGATCTGGAACACATTGGGATTGTCCCAACCCTCGCGGAGGGCGGAATGGCTGAAGATGAACCTCGTGGGCTCATCGAAGCTCAACAGCCGTTCCTTGTTCTTCAGAATCAGATCATACGCGCTGATGTCGTCGCTGTCCTCCGACCCGCGCTTGACCTTCGAATCAACGGACCGGCCGTGCTTGTCGATGCTGAAGTACCCCTTGTGCACGTAGCGGCCGTGCGTGGTGCGCAGCCAGTCGAGATAGCCGGATCCGTCATCGAGACGGTTCTCGATGAAATCATGCACGCAACGGTCGTACTCCTGCTCGAACATGTCTGCGTACTCGCCGTTCAACGGTTCTCCCGCGTCATCGTACCGGCGGTACTTCGCCACCTCGTCGATGAAGAACAAACTCAGGCACTTGATGCCACGCGCCCACAGGTGCTCCTCCTTGTGCAGGTGGGAGAGGATGGTCTCGCGGATTTGGATGCGGCGCATGTCTGTCTCGGATCCGTCGTTGAGGATCTGGCCTTTGCCGAGCGTCTCGCCGTTCATGAAGCGCACGTAGCCGGTCTGACCAAGCTCCAGTCCGTCGGGCACGATGCCGTCCGGCGCTATGCGCCAGCCGTCGCGATATGCCTCCAGCTCGCCGGAGGAAGTGTAGATGTCATCGCCCTCGTCGAACAGGCCGGACGTGGTCACGACCTTGCCGGAGGCGGACAGCTTCTTATACTCGATGCGAGCCTGCGGAGCCTTGTTCTTGCTGACGATGATGTCCTGCAAATACAGGTAGCCGTCAGTGCCGCGCATGTTGTTCAGCTCGAACCCCTTGACCTCGATGCGTTTGACCAGACGTTGGTTGTACGCGTCCAGCGCGTCCAACGCGTACACGAGGTCATGCCTGGTCTTGTGCGTGGCGGAATAGTTCAACGTGAACAACGGCTTGAACAGACGAATTCCCGCCTGCGTGGCCTTGCCGCCCATCTTCTGCGGCTCGTCCAGGATCATGATCGGATGGGTCGCGCTGATCACGTCGATCGGGCGACGCGATCCGAAATCATCGCGTTCAGAGAAGATGATTCGCGCGTCCTTGTTGCGCCCGTTCTCCTTCATGGACGTGTTGAACGCCTGCATGTTGATAATCATCACCTGGATGTCCGGGGACTGGGCGAATTCATCCAGCCTGGTCAGATTCGACGAATCATAGATAAAGGAGTGCAGCTTCTTCCCGTATCCTTCGTTGCCGTCGCGGCCGGACGTGTAGAAATAGTCGCCGGTCATGTCCAATGATTTGGCGACACCCTCGCGGATGGCGATGGAAGGCACCACGATGATGAACTTCGACCAGCCGTAACGGCGGTTCAGTTCGAACATGGTCTTCGTGTACACGAATGTCTTGCCCGTGCCGGTTTCCATCTCCACATCCAGTTCGACGGCACCGGCAGGATCCGTATACAGTTTCGGAGATTCCTCTAGATTCTGCCGGCGTTGAACGTTCCGGACATTGGAAAGCAGCCGCTCGCTGGTCAGTAGCAAGTCGGCATTGCGGTAACCGGTGTCATCATCTTCGTCGTAGGAGTCGAATGTTGCTTGTTTGGGACTGTTGTCCTCAAACAACGTGTCCTGAATGGGTTCAGGGTCATGGAAGACGGGGTTGCGGACGCCTACGTCGCGGATGTAGGAGACGCCGTCCTGCAGCGGTTGTCCATCGAACACGTCGCATACTGCGTCGGCGGCATCGGTCTGGTACTGGTACTGCGAAAATTGGAATTGCATAATCAGGCGCCTCAGATGATGTAAGGCTTTGTGCTACCAGTTTTTGAATCGGCAGACTGTTTGAAAATCTCAACGAAATTCGTGCACGCCGCGCTATCCGGGAGACTGCGTTCGGAGACCAGTACGTAGGACGGTCGCGGTTTGTATGCGGCCATCGTACGGACCAGAGATTCTGGAATATCCGGCTCGAAACACGCGAGCAGTCGTCCATTATCTACGCTGTACACGGTATGTCCGTCAAATTCACTTCTGGATAAGGTGTCAATTCTGACATCATACGGAAGCTGGAATTTCGGTAACGCTTCAAACAACAGATCCAGGTCCGAACGATCGGACTTCGTGATATCCACATCGAAGTCAAGATTGTCTTGGGAGTATGTGCCGACGTTCTTGCGTCTGTCTTCGTAGTTCGAATCATCCACACGAAGCACACGGAAACCGATATCAGGCACCTTCTTGGGGGTGCCGTCAAGCGTCAACTGCGCATTCTCCGCTTCAATTTCAGACTTGATTTTCTCTCCTGCGCGACGGATACGTTCTTCTCCAATTTCACAGATTGTGTGGTAACCGGCTAAATAAGCATCATTTTTCTGCGGAATATATTCTTCTAGCTGGACCATGATAAATTGCCGATTACCGCCATCCATTGAGTTCATTTTCATTACTGCCTCAGCTGTAGTGGCGGATCCACTGAAGAAATCCAGGATTTTGGCTTGTTTATCGTCATTCGTGATGAGTTGCAGCATACGTTGTATCAGCTCTACAGGCTTTGGAGTATCAAATGAAGGACCTCCCATCAATTTTTTTAACTGAGTCGTAGCGGAAGATGTTAATCCTGCATCATCCCACCATGTGGTTGCGGTTCTCCTGCTTTTAGCTGCATCACTGCGATAATACTTTTGATAAAGACTATTAGCTGATTTAACAATTAATCCATTCTTATATTTTTCTTGCATTGTTTGTTCTGAAAAGCGCCAGTAACCATGCACGCCGAGAAATTCATAATAGGGATTGCCCTTTTTTGCGCCACCAGGACCATCGACTGGAACAAGCCGGTATTTACCGCGTCCATCATTGTCATCGTAAGTGAAATTATCTTAGATAGGGTCTAAGCCTATGCTTTTTCTTTTTTCTTCGAGGATGGAACTATTTTTTGCATAGAAAAGAACGAAATTATGATTCGGAGAAATGATTTTATCATTAGAAACGGAAGCTCTCGATTTGTGACAGATGATCGCAATTCGATTTTTTGCTCCAAAAATCTCATCCATTATCTTTATTAAATTCGATTCCTCATTGTCATCGATACTCACGAAGAGAGCTCCATCTGAGGATAAAAGATCCTTCGCCAAAGAGAGTCTTGAATAGATCATGCTGCACCAATCTGAATGGAATCTTCCATTTGTCTCTGGATTCGCAACGAGCTGATCTTGGAATTCGTTATATTCGCCATTGTCTATTTCATTGGCGGATTTAGTGAAATCATCATGATAAATAAAATCGTGGCCAGTGTTGTATGGCGGATCGATGTAGATGAGCTTGACCATGCCGGCGTAGTTCTTGCGCAGGAGCTTCAATGCGTCGAGGTTATCTCCTTCGATGTACAAGTTCTTGGTGGTATCCCAGTTCTTGCTGCGTTCTTTGACCGGTCGCAGGGTTTTGGTGATGGGTTCGCGGGCCAGTCGTTTCGCCTCGCGCTTGCCCGGCCATGTGAACTGGTAACGTTCGCGGTTCCCCTCGGCCACGTCGCCGAGTCGTTCCCGCAGCGCGTCGAAATCCACTGCCCGTTCGGTCTCACCGGTCGCGGGATCCGTGATTTCGGTGGCCACGTCGGGGAACAAGGTGAGTAGTTTGTCCACGTTCTCCTTGGTCAGATTCGGTGTGATGCCTTGAATTTTCTCGATATCGCTCACAGTGCCTCTCCTTGTCGCTCCTGTTCGAGTTCATGCCTTTTAGCTTGAAGCTCGTCCCATAGTTTGTTCCGTTGTCCTATCTGGATGGTCTTGGCATGACGCCGTTCCAACTGGTCTACTTCCTTAGTAAGTCTCATTATGCGTGTGCGGGACACAATACGCCGGTCGACACGCGTCGGATCCGGTGAACCAAGAATGATCTCCGCGCACAGCAACTCCCATACGGCGTCCAGATCGGCTCCGTCCAGACGGAGGCGCGCTGATCCGTATTCCACCGGTTTCCCCACATGGACCGAGCCCTCCATGAGCCCCTCAGCCACGTTCGCGTTGCGGAAGACCGCGAGTCTCACCATGTCACCGTTCACGCAGACAAACAGGATACGTGACCTGTGCCTAGTCAGTTCATCGCGGGTGCGGGCGATGTGTTCCATGACCTCCAGTGGCGGATGGTTGGTGGATTGCTCCAGGCCGATCACGTTGATCTCACGGGTGGTTCGCCCGGCTGGTATGCCGGTTTCCTGTTCACGAATCACAGCTAGCATGGTGATCGAGTCGATATCCTCGATGAAATGTCGCTGTAGGCGTTTGTCCACGCTGGTGTTCGTGTAGAAGCGTTCCTTAGCGAGCCGTCCCCTCGGGTGGGTGACCGCGGTGGTGCTGGGCAGCCCCAGCGTGAGAGCGGTCACCGGTCCGCATGATTCGATGCCGCTCACGATTTGTCTCCCGTTGCCGGACGGATGACGAGGAAGCAGACGAGCTCGAAATCGTCGAGTCCCTTCACGTTCTCGTCGAGGAACGCTCCCAGGGTTCCGGTGAAGAAACTGTCGGCCGCGGCCACATCGTCCTGGTCCATGATGCTTTTGACCGCATCACGTAGCAGGACGGACGCGTGGCGCATGTCCCTGCCGTCATGGGTGAACCGATTGTATGCACGGCATAGGCGCGGATCATATGTATCCTTGCCTTTGCACAGCTTGCGCATCACGTCGAGACAGTCCTTGGCATTCAGATGCCCGTGCAGGATCCTTCCGTCATCGCCGACATGCACAAGATAATACGGGTGGATCGGGTTGCGGCCCACGGCCTTCACATTCCTGTTCGTGTTGCGCAGCACGAACAGGATGCCGGGTTCGTCGCCCTCGACCACTGCGTTGATGCCTGTAGGCGTGCGCTCTATGTCGGGATTGTCGCGATGATAGCCGACCAAGTCCATACGGAACTCGTTGAGCCCGAGGTCGGTGATGCTGACGCCGCCGTCCATGTCCTCCAGATCGGGCACCTCGTCCTGCATCTGCCGGAGCTGGCGTTCCCGGTATTCCAGGTCGCCCTTCTCGTCCGGATTGATGTAATCATCGTCGCCGGTGGAAGCCATCACAGCGACCTTCATGCGTGCCTCGACTCTGTCTTTGAGCTTGAGATATTTGTCGAGATCCACGTCGGGCCAGTAGTTGACCAGTTGGATACGTTTGTTCGTCGAGCCGATACGGTCGATGCGGCCAAAACGCTGGATGATACGCACAGGATTCCAATGGATGTCGTAGTTGACCATCATGTCGCAGTCCTGCAGATTCTGCCCTTCGGAGATACAGTCCGTGGCGATCAGAATGTCGATGTCTGTGTCTTTCAACCGGGGCACAGTTATATCGCGTTCCTTCGAAATAGGGGAGAAGCATGCCAGGATGTCGGACATGCGACCGCCTACCTTCTTAACCGTGCATCGTCCCGGATTCGTGCCGGTCACTTCCGCGGTATTCAATCCCAGCATGCCGGCGTATTTGCTGACGTGCTCGTACAGGTAGTCGGCGGTGTCTGCGAATGCGGTGAAGATAAGAATCTTGTGGTTGCCGGGGTTGATGGGCTGGTTCTGCTTGTCGCTGATGGTCCGGTACAGACGCTGCAGCTTCGCATCGTGCGCCGCGTCGATACCAGCAACCATGTCCAGCAGGCGGTGGATAACATCCATGTCGCGAAGAATGCAATCGCGCCAGGTGCGCCAATCCATGTCGGACAGCAGGAATCTGGTCTTGCCTTTGGTAGCGAACTCGTCCGGATCCACACTCTCCGTATCATCCTGGTCTAGGTCGAATCCGTCGTCGAAACGATCAATATCAATTTGCTCAAGCACGCCGGTGTCGTAATGCTTGGCACGGTATTCCTCATACGAGTCGATCGTGCCGACCGTATCCGACATGTAGCCGAGCACACGATCCAGCGTCATGCGGAACGAGTGGACGCTGCTCTCGAAACGTTTGAGCAGGTTCGTGGCCATGAGCTTACGCACACCCGTTTCTCGGCCCCGGATTGTCAGGCCTTCGATTTTGTCATCGTCGAAGTACTTGCTCATGCGCGATTCGAGCACGAACTCGGACGGGGTGTACAACGCGAGGGTGAGCCTTTCCAACTCGTCATAGATCTCGTCGTAAGACACGCAGTCGCTTTCCGTGGACAGCGCCGGGCGGATGGTCTGCGGGCGGAGACGTTCAGGGAAGCCGCCAATCGCATCCATATCGTAATGGTTACGGATGTGGCGGCGGCTGCGCGCGACGGTGACCTGATCGAGGATACGGAAGAAATCGAAGTCAAGCATGTCCATCAGACGTTTGGTGTTGCGTTCCTCCGGTTCGAGTTTCGACCAGACACCGTAAGCCTTCTGCGCGTTGCGGAACACCATATCGATATTGGTGGAAAGCCCGAGCTTCCTGGACCATTCATCGCCTTTGTCGCCGTAGGCCAGTTCGAGCTGGTTTTGCAGATCGCGGAAACGATTGTTCACCGGGGTGGCGGAAAGCATGAGCACCTTTGTAGGCACGCCGGAATGGATGACCTTGTTGAGGAGCTTCTGGTATCGGTTTTCTTTGTCGTCGGCCTTGGCGGCGCTGTCCGCACCATTGCGGAAGTTGTGCGACTCATCGATGACGACGAGATCATAGTTGCCCCAGTTGATCCGTTCAATCGGGATGTTCATAATCGTATCGCCCCGCGTGCGGCTCAGATCCGTATGGAACAGCACATCGTAACGCAGATGGTCGCCGGCGATTGGATTGTTCGTTGCGTTCGACCGGTACGTGACCCAGTTGTCCTTGAGCTTCTTCGGGCACAGAACAAGCACGTTGCGGTTGCGGGCCTCGAAGTACTTGACCACGGCCAGTGCGGTGAACGTCTTGCCTAAACCGACCGAATCGGCCAAGATGCAGCCGTTGTATGTTTCGAGCTTGTTGATGATTGCGAGGGCCGCGTCCTTCTGGAAGTCGTATAGCTTGTTCCAGATCAGGCTTTCACGGAAACCGGTGCCTTCCTTCGGCAACACGTCCTCGGAGATATCGTCAAGGAATTCGCTGAAGATGCGATACAGAGCCATGTAGTAGACGAGTTCGGGCGGGTTTTCCTGATACATGCGCTCGATGCCGTCAATGACCTTATCAGTTACGTCATGCAAGTCGCCGCTGCTCCATGCCTCGTTGATTTTGTCCAGAAATCCCTCCGCCATGAAGTCTTCCATCTTGGCGACGCCTTGGTACGAGGCGGCGTGTCGGCTCACGCCCAGCTGTGTGGTCGTGAACTCATTGAACGGCATGTACGCGGTTTTCTCGTCAGCATGTTCCACAACGAGGGACGGAGTGATGTCCGATTCCTCGTCGAATGACATGAAACGCGCCTTCTTGCGTCGGATCCAATCGGCACATTCCGTGGCGATGGCCTTCTGGGTGAGCTCATTGCGTAGGCGAATTTCCAACGGAGTGCCGTACAGGTTCTGCTCGCGTTCCAGGCGAGGGATGTAGAACTCACGTTGCTCCTTCGGGGTGGCATCCTCAGTGAACGTCTTCGACGTGTAAATGAAACGGAATGAGCTTGCGCTCTCCAATTGCTCGCGCAACTCCCGATATGCGTACATCGAGAACGATGCCGCTGCGATGGAGATTCTGTCCCCCTCACGTATCGTACGAACAAGGTCGTCCTTGACCAGCGAAGTCTTGTTATCGATAAAGCCCTGAGTCACAACGATTATTGTAATGGGGGAATGGCCAAAGGGTAGCAGCGGCACTTTAACATTTGTTGACCTGTCAGAGCTTGATAGTGAGCATGGTAACGGCAGCTACGTTGTGCAATGTGGCGAAACGTTTTGATTCTGCCATCCAATTGAGAAACACATTGATGCTAGGCAACAGAGATAGCAACGACATCAACGCCGAATCTGACAAACGATTTCTGCGTAGTAAAGTGAGTAATCATTCTGGTCGGGGGAGGAGCACCATGGACGCTGGCAAGAAAATCCTGCTGGACTTATTCACCGGTTCGCTTCGGTTCGTGGTTCCGGTGTACCAGCGCAGATACTCATGGGGCGAAGAGCAGTGCCGGCAATTGTGGGCCGACATTGTAACAGCTGGCAGGCATCCTGAGAGAACCCATTTCACCGGGTCGATCGTATGGATGCAAGAAGGCGGCATCGGCCCGGACGGTGTCAGCCGATGCCAGCTCATCGACGGCCAGCAGCGCCTTACCTCGGTGACCCTGCTGCTCATCGCGCTGGCCGAATATGCCCGAGAACACCCTGAAAACCTGCGATTCTCCGCAGACATGCTCATCGACCGTGGCTATCTTGTCGACAAGTACGCAACCGGTGAAAGCCGCTACAAGCTGACGCTTTCCGGTGATGATAGGGAAGTGCTGCGCAGCATGTGCGACCATGTGGTCGCCCCCGATCGGCCGAACCATGCCAATACGGGTTCCCGGCTGGAAACGAACCTTGATCTGTTCCGCTCACTTGTCGCCGCAATCGATGATGCGAACGTGGTATGGAACGGTCTGCAGCGCCTTGAAGTCGTGTCCGTCACCCTGGACCAAGGGCGTGACGCACCGCAGTTGGTATTCGAATCGATGAATTCCACTGGGCTTGATCTTGAGACTTCCGACCTGGTTCGCAATTACATGCTCATGGGATGCCCCATGGTCGAGCAGAACACGCTATACGCCGACTATTGGCTGCCCATGGAACGTGTTCTCGGAAGTCTCTCATTCGACGCGTTCCTGCACGACTGGATGGTCGTCACGCTGCAGAAGCCCGTGCCCAAAGGCCGCGCCATGTATTCGGAGTTCAAACGTTTTGCAGCCGATAGCTCCATGCCGCGCATGGAACGCACGCGCAATCTTCTCGAGAACATGCTGGAATATGCGGGGTACTACGCCATTATCAAAGGCGTTGCGGCCGCCGGCAGCGGTGACACTAACGTGGACTATCGGCTCGAATCGATTCAAGACCTGGACAGCACGGTTACGGATCCATTGGCTATGTACATGTTCGCTGCGTGGAAGCACCATCGCACAAACCGCGACGGATTGCTGCGCATGCTCGCGGATCTTGAATCGTATCTGTTTCGCAGAATGGTCTGCTCGGTGTCCAGCAACGGATTGAACAAACTTGTCCCATCCCTGATAGCCAAACTTGAATCAGCCGAACATGATTTGGCCGAAACCTTCGCCGCGCTGCTGCTCACCGAAACCGCCAAAGCCACACGCATGCCCACAGACGAACAATTCAGGCAGGCGCTGCTCGGCGAGGATCTGTACCGCCCGGCTCCGCGCTGCAAACATCTACTCGCCGGATTGGAGAACCATAACCATCCCAAGGATTCGCGATCCTTCAGCGAATACACCATCGAACACATCATGCCGCAGAACGCCATGGCGCATGCCGAATGGCGCAATATGCTCGCCGACCCCGACCGATTCCCACTGCTGGTGAACAGTCTGGGAAATCTGACATTGACCGCATACAACTCGGAACTTTCCGACGGAACGTTCGAGCAGAAGAAAAACCGCATGATTGGCGGATATGACAGCGAATACCTGTCCATCTCCGCGGAACTGCACGATGCTTCGCAATGGGATGAACGGACGATCGCACAGCGAGGTGCCCGGCTTGCCGATCTCGCATTGCAGGTGTGGGCACGCCCCACAGCGGGGGAAGAGGTGATGCAGACTCTGCGCAATCGGAATGCGAACCAGGGGGAACGCGAACAGAATGCCGTTGATTTCGCTGATCTATGCAAACGGGGCATTCTTGCAGCTGGAGCCGCGCTGGAAAGCCGGTATGCCGGCATAACCGCCACGGCGACCGTAACCGAAGACCACCGCATCCGCCTGTCCAACGGCGAAATATTCGGCAGCCCATCCGGCGCATTCCGCCGCGTCAGAATGCTTGAAACCGGTGAAGATAAGCAGATCAACGGTTGGACAGTGTGGAAAGTCGCGGACGGCAGAACCTTAGACGAACTGCGGCAAGTCAGCGGTAATATCTCGTTGCGGCGCAGCTTCTGGAATGGTCTGTACGAATATGCCGCGACGCGGCCCGACTTTGTTGCTGTATACGGCGACCCATCCGGCCGCAAGACGAACAGCGACACGTGGACCAGCTTCGGAGTAGGTTCGGGTTTCTGCCACCCGGATGGGGCGTTGAACATTCGAGACGGCTATATTACGGTGGACCTGTATTTCACCGACACGTTCCAGTACGCGAAACTCTACGCCATGAGGGATTCCGTTGAACGGATGCTGTCTGATTTTGGCGCGGTGACCTGGGATGAGCCGGATGCCGACAAGAAGAACCGACACCTTTGGGTGCAGCACGATGTGGATTTCTCCGGCGACATGACGGACGCCTACCAGTGGATGACGGACGGGCTGCTCGCCATGCGCAGCGTATACGATCTGCTGGTCTGATTACTTGATCTGCAACGTGTTCAGCACTGTATAGAATGAGCATGACCGTTCGAAAAAGAGACCGCCATGAAATACGGAATGAGAAAACCCAGCTGGAAGAAGAGCCTGTCCGCGCGCACGAAGGGACGCGCCATCCGTGCGGTCAAGCGGGCGCTGATCCCCGGCTACGGCAAGAAGGGCATGGGGTGGCTGCATCCCAAGCGCAAGCTGTACAACGCCATCTACAAGAAGACCACGTTCAGCCTGTTCGACCTGTTTAAGTAGTCGGTAATCGGGTAATCGCTAGAACAGATCATCATGCGACCCGGTCCGTGTGAGCACGAGTTGCAGTTCCTGCTTTTCCACGCGATAAATCACAAGCCAGTCACCCTCGATATGGATTTCGCGATATCCTTTCCAATTTTCAGTCAGCGGATGGTCGCGGTATTTTGTGCTGAGTAGTTGCTTGTTCTGAGCCATGAGTGTGTCAATGGCTTGTTTAAGCTTATCGGGACTATAGTGTTTTTTTGAGCAGAACCTTGAAATCCTTCTTGAACTGTGTTGTACGAAAGACCGATTTAAGCATCCAGCAGATCCTTCATCAACGCATCCGTGCTGGTGAAGGATTCTCCGTCATGGGTTTCCGTCTGGCGGCGTGCCTCAATGCTGGACGGATTGTCCCTGGTGATCTTGAAAGGCATGCCGTTTTCACGGATTGACTGGCGCAGAAAGATGTTGATCGCCGTTGACAGATCCATGCCCATGTCGGCATACAGTTCCCTTGCCTCTCGTTTGATCGCTGGATCAGTGCGGAAACTAATCGTCGCAGTGTCGCTCATGGTTGCTCCTAATCATATGCAGGTAACAGCTACAAGCAATTGTAGTGCGAATGTCATGCTGTTGTCTATACACTAGATCATGCCATACGGGAGCACATTCCGTATAGCGGAATCTTCTACGTTCGTAATATCGCATTTATACTTCGGGAAAGGGTGATCAACGTTTTGGAATCCATGCCGGCAAGCGTTGCGGTCATTCCTGCAATGTGAATTGGAAGGGACCGTCGGCGATGGAACCGATGCGCATGCGGGCGCCGAACCGTCCTTCACGCACAGGAACATTACCTGAGCGCAACGCTTCATTGAAACGAATCCATATCAGATTCGCATGCTCATCATAGGCATCATGAGATACCAGCTGCGGCCTGCCGACCGCGGAACGCCGCAACGTGGTGAGCGGCTGTGGAATCGACAGAATCTCGCCGTGCATCTCCTGAACAGACAGCGACAGTCTGCCCTGCGGACCATCGAAACAGCGTAACGTGAGCACACGATGCGCCATCCGTGCAAGCGTTCCCTCATCATCATCAGGTTCCACTTCAATGGTCAGCACCAATCCGGGCCCGATCTGTGCCATGTCGAATGTCGGATCCGGTGTGCCTAACTCGTTCAATACGATGGCGCTCGCTTCGGTCACGCGTTGCAGGGAAACTTTCATAACGACCAAGTGTACGGCAGCGGATCGGACGACCGTCGCATGGAAAAAACGGCTGGACACCGGTAGATTGGGGTGTTATCTACTGGTGTCCAGCCGTTTTTTCACGAGTCGGATGGCGTCAGCTCTTTGCGTCGAACTTCTGCGCTTCCGGCACGGAGCCCAGCGATTCCTCGTTGTTGTTCCATTCGGTGGACCAGCCGTCCACGAACGCGCTTTGCACCTTGTCCCACTTGCCGGTGCCCTGTGTGTATTCGACCAGCGCGGAGGCGATGTCGTCCTGCCACTGCTGATCCGGAATGGTGAAGCTACGCACTTCGGTCTTGCCGTCATTGCTGTAGGCTCGGGCAGCCTCGGTCAGAGGATTGTCCGGCTGGTAGTCATCGGTGAACGTGGTGAATGGCACGGAGAATCCCATGTCCTTGGACAGGATCTTCTTGGCTTCGTTGTCGGTGATCATCCACTTGATGAAGTCGAGCGTGGCCTTCTTGTCCTTTTCGGAGGCGTTCTTGTTCACCGCCCAGCTCGCGTCATACACTCCTACGGGGCCGCAATCCTCCTCGCCCTTGATGCCCATGTAGTAGGGGAGCATGCCCAGGTCCTCATCGGCCACGTCATTGCCCTTGATCTGCGAATACGCCCACACGCCGTTCGGGTAGAACGCCACCTGGCCGAGCGCGAATTCGGAGGTCACGTCATCGTAGGTCTTGGAGCTCACCATGCTTGCCTCGGTTGGGCTGGTCTTGAGCTGCAGGTCGAACATGTCCTTGTAGTTCTTGAGATACGTGCCCTTGATGGTCTTCGAGAACGTGGTGTTCGCGTCCCGATACTCGTAGTAGAGCGGCAGACGCGTCATATGCGCAGCGAATCGGTACGTGTCGGAGGTATCCAAGCCCGGGGTGGCGAACGCGCCGTCGACGCCGAGGTCGTCCTTGTGCTGCTCGATGGATTCTGCCACCTGCTTCAAGGTCTTGTAGTCCTTGATGTCATCGGCGGACTTGATCACCGCATAACTTTTGGCGCAATAATCCTTGATGATCTTCTTGTTGTAGATGATGCCGTACCATTCGGCGGCGTACGGCAGGGTGTACGAATTGCCGTCGATGGTGTACGAGTAAGCCTTGCCGGTATCGTTGAGCAGTTTGAACACGTCGGTGTCCTGCAGCGGTTCGACGTACTTCTGGTACTTGGCGAACTGGTCGAAGCCGGCGACGTTGAACATGGTTGGTGCGTTGTCCTTGGCCAATTCGGATTTCATGGTGGCGTCATACGTGCCGGCGGCTCCGGTCTGGATGTCCACCTGCACGCCGGTCTTCTTGGTGTACATGCTGGCCAGTTCCTTGTACTGGTCCACGACCTCGGCCTTGTTGTTCATGAAATACACGTGGCCCTTGCTGGAATCGGCGCTGCTGCCGCCGCAGGCCGCCAGCGATGTTCCCATGGCGAGCGTCGCCGCGATGGCGACGATTCGTGTGATGTTGCGGTTCATGATGTGCTCCTTTGCTTGGTTGTTGAATGCGAATTGCGGTTGATGGGGTCCGGTCAGCCGAGCGCGATCCACGCGGTGGTGTCCTGCGGCAGACGGCCGTTGTCGGTGAGGGGTCCGGAGACGAGCAGGATATCGCCTGCCGGCAGTTCGGCCGGTTCCGCACCGAAGTTGGTGACGCTGGCCCAGCCGTTGGCCCTACGGAAAGCGATGGTGCCGCCGGTGTGCCCCTCGGCGCCGTCCGACTTGCCGGAGGACCGGTCGCAGTCGAGCCAGGTCAGGGTCGTGTCGGCCGTCATCCATTCGTGACGCAGTCCGAGCGCCTTGCGGTATAGGTTGAGCATGGAGCCGGAGTCCGTGTCCTCCCTGTCTACGGCGTAGTCGGCGAACCATTGCGGTTGCGGAAGATGCGGCTTCTCGCACGGATCGCCCGCCTGGCTCGCGTCCACGCCGGCGCCTTCATGCTTGGTGGCGGGGGAGAAGCCGAAGGTCGGCGTCCCGGCCTTCCAAGGCAGCGGGACGCGGCAGCCGTCGCGGCCCTTTTCGATCTGGTCTCGGACGCGGTTGAACGCGGTCGGATCCTCCAACTCGTCCCACGGGATGTCGGCGACCTCTGGCAGGCCGAGCTCCTCACCCTGGTAGATATAAGCGGAACCTGGTAGCGCGAGCTCCATCAGGATGGCCGCACGCGCACGCTTCGTGCCGAGCTCGCGATCCTCATGGTAAGAGGTACCGTTGCGCAGCAGCCAATCCTTGGCAAGTTGGTGGTGGGCTGCAGCCGGCACCTGCGGCAGCCCATAGCGGCTGACGTGGCGGGGGATGTCGTGGTTGCTCATTACCCATGTGGAGGTGGAGCCGGAGCGTTCCGCAGCGGCGATGCCTTCTTCGATGGCGAGGTGCATGTCGTTGCGAATCCAGTCTTTCTTGGCGAATTCGAAGTTGAACACTTGGCCGAGTTCTTCGGGCGAGGCATACCGGTATTGATGCTCCGGAGGTACCCAGGCTTCGGCGACGGCGAATGCCGGCGGATCATACTCGTTGAACACCTTGCGCCATTCGCGATAGATGTCGTGCACTTCGTTCCTGTCATACAGCGGATGCGTGCCGTCGGCGCAATGCATCTCGCCTCCGATGATTTTGAAATCATCGAGATCGTCACGGTCGAGATCCTTAGCCAGGCCGTGCGCCACATCCACGCGGAAGCCGTCCGCTCCATGGTCGAGCCAGAAGTGCAAGGTCTTGATGAAATCGGCGCGCACGTCCGGATTCTTCCAATTCCAATCGGGCTGTTCGACGGTAAACATGTGCAGATACCATTGTCCGTCGGGCACTCGAGTCCAAGCGGATCCACCGAAGCTGGCAATCCAGTTGGTGGGTGGCTCGTCGCCGTTCGGTCCTTTGCCGTCACGGAAAATATAACGGTCTCGCTCCGGTGAGCCGGGGCCTGCGGCAAGCGCGGCCTTGAACCATTCATGCTGGTTGGACGAGTGGTTCGGTACGATGTCGACGACTATTTTGATGCCTGCCGCATGTGCGGTTTTGGTGAGATGGTCGAAGTCGTCCATGGTGCCGAGTTTCGGGTCGACGTTGCGGTAGTCGTCCACATCGTATCCGCCGTCTGCCAGTTGAGACGGATAGAACGGGCTGAGCCAGATGGCGTTCACGCCGAGTCTTTTTAGATATGGGATTTGTTGTGCGACTCCTGCGATGTCTCCGAGGCCCGACCCGGTTGTGTCTTTGAACGAACGCGGGTAGACCTGATAGACAACCGCCTGCTTCCACCAGAGTGATGGATCGTCAGCGATGTGCCGCTCGTTGGCTTCGTTGCTCATTGGGTTGCCTTCCTTCATTGGATGCATTGTGATTTTGTTATAGCTTTTTATGGAAGCGTTTTCACTAGTTCATTCTGTTGAGAACGCTCTGTTTTGACGATTGGAATCACTTCGTTCTCGTCTTCGTATTGCTTAAAATGATAGCGCTTTCATTCTGTGAATGCAATAATTGTTTTGTTATGGCGTGTCTGCTTGTGAAATCAACGATTCTGCTAATATGAAAGCGCTGGATAAACAATGGGAAACTGGAGTGGATATGACACGAGCCACCATCGCCGAAGTAGCGGAACTGTCGGGAGTATCTCAGGCGACGGTTTCGCGGGCATTGCGAGGTGCTGGCAAGGTCGCTCCGAAAACGCGTGCCAAAGTTGAGGCAGCTGCGGACCGGTTGGGCTTTACCTTATCTAAAAGCGCATCGTCTTTGGCGTCCGGGAAAACCATGCGGGTTGTCCTGCTGTTTTCCGGCAAACTCAACGAATGGTTCAACGCCAACGTGTTGCAGGGCGTGTGCGAAGTGTTGGAACCGGAAGGCTACGACGTGTCGCCCACATTTGTCACAGGCAGACAGGAGACGGAGCGTTACTTCGCAAAATTGCCTAAAAATCGCAATGCTGACGCGATCATCATTTCGTCGTTCCAACTCGACGAATCCGCACGTGAGAAACTGCGTGTCACCGATATGCCGACGGTCGGTGTGAACATTCCAGCCGAATCGTTCTGCGACGCAGCCATCGGTGTTGACAACTACGATGGCATGTCCAAGGCGGTGCGTCTGCTCAAATCGCTTGGACACCAGCGCATCGCTTTCGTCGTTGATTACATTCCCGACGACATGGTCTACAGCACCAGCCAGCGTATGGAAGCGTTCTTGGAAGCGGCTGAACAAAACGGTTACGACGATGAGTATGCCTACGTCATAACCGCGGACGAGCATGATGCGCCATTGTCGAAAGCGGACCTTGCTGCGCAACTGGTGGCGAAATTACTGTCATTGCCACACATGCCAACCGCCATCTGTGCCGAAACCGATCAAGTGGCAATCGCAGTCATCAAGGAACTCGGCAAGCAACAATTGCATGTTCCTGAAGATATCTCCGTCATAGGGTTCGATGATGCCGACATCGCACAGGCGGCGAATCTGACCACCGTTCGACAGAATCCGCTGGAAATGGGACGCAACGCCGCCCGTAAGACGTTGTCCCTTCTGCGTGGACAGACGCCAGACGCATCCTATGAATCGCAGGAGGCCACGCTGATGTTGCGTGACACCACCAGACGCGTGGCGACCGACCGTTCGTGACGGTTCTTCCGTATTCTCCGAACGGAATGAACGCAATATGGAAGGATATGGGCCCATGTAGCCTATGTGCCCTATGATGCGTTGAAGGAAACCGGTCTTCGGAAAACCGAGACGGTGGTCGAACCATACGAAGACATCGAAAGACATTCGGCAGGGCATGGGCAAAATCAACGAAAACAGCGCAAAGTCAACGAAAACGAAGAATGTGACGCCCGCGGTCACGCCATGGGGCAAGAACCGTGTGAAGAACACCGAAACAGGCAAGCACGTACTCATCATGCCGGGCATCGGCTACACCGTGGACAGGCCGCTGCTGTACTGGTCGGCGCAGGCGCTTGCGGCCAACGGCTGGTTCGTGGACCGTCTCGACCTGAAACTGACGGAAAGCGTCGAGTTTCCGGAAATGATCGCCTGCATGGAACGCGTGGTCGACGAATGGCGCAAGGCGGCGCTCGAACATGCTGCCGAATCGGGTGAGGAGCCGCAGTTGCTGGTCGTCACCAAATCGCTCTCCACACTCTCATATCCGCATTCCGCAAAGCTAGGATTGCGCGTGGTGCTGCTCACTCCGGTATTGAATCCGCCGCCATTCGACAAGCACAAGTCGGTCATTCCCGCGCCGCTGCCGGGAACTGCCGGCAGCCCGATGCCGTTGATCTGCGCCGGCGACGCCGACCCATACTACGATGACGCCAAAGCGCATCTGCTCACCGACCATGTGCGCACGTATGCTGGTGCCGACCATTCCATCGAAGTGCCGGACGATTGGCAGACATCGCTCGACTATCTGAAACAGGTCACGCAGGCCATCGTCGACTACGCCGGCTGAAAAGAACGGGACGGAATATGCGCATCGTATTGCAGAAGGTCAGCGAAGGATCCGTCGACGTGGTCGACGAGACAAGCGGAGAAGTCGACACCACATTCGAACCACAGCATATAGGCATCGGCTATGTGCTGCTTGTCGGAGTGGAAGATACGGACGGAGCGAAACAAATCGACTGGCTCGCCCACAAAATCGCCAACCTGCGCGTTTTCGAAGACGAGAACGGCAAAATGAACCGTTCCATCCACGACGTGGACGGCAGCGTGCTGTCGATATCCCAGTTCACGCTGTATGCGGACGTACGCAAAGGCAACCGGCCAAGCTTCGTGAAAGCAGGCGCGCCCGACCATGCCGAACAGGTATGGAACGGATTCAACGACGCCCTGCGCGCGCAAGGACTCGAAGTAAAAGAAGGACGATTCGGCTCCCACATGCGCGTGCGGCTCGCCAACGACGGTCCGGTCACCATCATCCTTGACACCGACGAACTCGGCGTCTGACCCAAAACCCAACGTGAAACCCTATATCCGACGATTGCCATAGGGTAAAACGCATGGGAATATGGAACGACCGCAAACTGATCGTCAACTGCCTGCCGTTGACCGAATCCGAACGTGCGCAATTCATACGTGCCGCGAAAGACATACCACAGGAATTCGTCGGCGACCCGGCACAACGAGGCTCCATGAACTGGACCGCCGAAATACCGGACGAACTCAAAGCGTATGCAACCGCGGTCATCGGCAACATCACGCCCGAAACATGCGCGCAATGCCCCAGACTCGAATGGCTGCAGACCTGGAGCGCCGGCGTCGACAAATACCAGCGGCCTGGCGTGCTCCACCCCGGCTCCATGCTCACCAACGCCACCGGCGCCTACGGACAAAGCGTGTCCGAACACATGTTCGCCATGATGTGGTCCATCATGAAAAACCTGCACATCTACGCCGTCGGCAACCCGAACGCCGCATGGCAGGACGCCGGCCGCGTCATCAGCCCCGACGGCAAAACCGCGCTCATCATCGGCGCCGGCGACATCGGATCGCATTTCGCACGCCTATGCAAGAGCGTCGGCATGTCGACCATCGGCATCCGCCGCAACCCCACCGTCGAAGCGCCGGGCATCGACCACATGGTCGGATTCGAATCGCTCGACGACGTGCTGCAATACGCCGACGTGATCGCCATGTGCGTGCCATCCACGCCATCCACACACCACCTGCTCAACGCGGAACGCATCGCAAAACTCAAAACCGACGCCATCGTCATCAACGCGGGCCGCGGTGACGCCATAGACACGCAGGCGCTCGCCGACGCGCTCGCCAACGGCATGATCCGCGGCGCTGGCCTCGACGTGACCGAACCGGAGCCGCTGCCGGCGGCATCGCCATTATGGAGCGAGCCGAAATGCCTGATCACCCCGCATGTGGCGGGCGGCAACCACTTGGAGTCCACCGAACGGCGCATCATCGCCATCGCATTGGGCAACGTGCGCTGCTACGCCAACGGACAATCGCTCGACAACCGCATGCCTCTCAAGGGCTGACGTTCATTAAAAGTGGGTATCCGCTCCTTCGGTCGTCGGCTGAATGGTCCGAATCGGACGGCCTCCGAGATGAACTCTGAAACGAACCACATGAGGAGGTCTATCTGGTCTGAAGGCACATGCACCGCGCCCGGAATACGTCACAAAAACGGGCAAACCCGTATGATGGCAGCCATGGGGAGAAAGGCGGGAGATATGACATTGGACAAATGGCAGCGGATGACCGAGTGGTTCATGACCGCATTGGCGTTGGTGTTCCTGTTCGCGTATTCGTGGGAAGTGCTGGCGAGAACGCATATCGTATTGTGCGAAACGGTGATCAACATCATCTGGATGGCGTTCATCGTCGACTACGTCGTTTCGATTCTGCTGGCGAAGGACAAGAAAGCCTGGTTCAAAGAGAATCTGCTGATGCTGGTGTCCATCGCCTTGCCCATCTTCAGACCATTGAGGCTGCTGCGATTGGTGGCGGTGCTCAACGTGCTCAACCGTACCGGTGGCATGGCGGTGCGTGGACGTATCACACTGTACACATGCTGCAGCGTGACACTGCTGATGTATATCGGCGCCCTTGCCGAATTGGATGTGGAACGTGGGGTTCCAGGCGCTTCCATCACCGATTTCGGCGAGGCGATATGGTGGTCGTTCGTGACCGTCACCACAGTCGGCTATGGCGATTTGTCTCCGGTGACATGGCAGGGAAGAAGCATCGCCATCGGGCTGATGATAACCGGCGTGGCCCTGATCGGCATCGTCACCGCGACACTGGCCTCATGGATAGTCGATCGTGTCCGTGACGAAACCGACAAGCGCGCGGACGAGGCGGAATCGGAAACGGAACAGTTGCGCCACAATGTGCGGGAACTGACGGACACCGTCAACCAGCTGCGTGACGACATCGCGCGGCTGCGCAGACCATAGCGGTTCTCATGACTGCACTGCGGAAAATGCGGAAAGAGGCTGAGGCATAGGAAAAGCGCCGGATGAATAACCCGGCGCTTTTCCTATGCCTCACCGTCATACGTCTTACAACCGGAAAGGCGGAGACGCTGTATTGGATTTATTCGCAGGCGACTCCGTCATGGTCGCGGTCCAGTTGTGAACGGTAGCCCGGCTGGCCCTGGTAGATAGGCGCGGCGCCAGCGGCTCGTGCCGCGGTGCAGTTCTGGTAGTAGACGTCCTGCTGTGGCGCTGGTTGGGGCGCGGGAGCCGGAGCCGGAGCGGGTTCGAGCGCAGGTGCCTGTGTCGTTTGTTGAGTCTGCTGGGCCTGCTCAGCTGACTGTTCGGTTTGCGTCTGTTCGGTTTGCGTCTGTTCGGTCTGCTCGGACTCGGTGGTCTTCTCGGCTGTGGAATCCTTGACCCCCGTGTAGTCGGGCACGGTTTGCGTCGGGCAGGAGGACAGCACCTTGGCCATGGCTTCCTTTTCGGCCTGCGTGACCCACAGTGAGTATTTGTGCTTCACGCCGATCTGACGCGCCACGTATTCGCAACGGAACCCCTTGTTGGACGGCAGCCACGTGGCCGCATCGCCATCGGACTTCTTCTGGTTGGCACGCCCCTGCACGGCCAGCAGATTGTACGGATCGTTCGCCAATGCGGTGCGGCGCTCCTCGCTGAGCTTCTGCGCGCCCTTCTGCCACGCATCGCTCAACGCCACCACATGGTCGATCTGCACCGCGGTGGAAGTCTTCTTGCCCTTCTTGAACTTGATGTCCTTGCCAGTGTATGGATCATGCAGTTTTCCGGACTTCACCACGCAATTGTGCGTACGCCACTTGTGCCTCACGCCGGTCAGATCGCGGTTGAGGATATCATTGCGGGTGTCGCAGCCGTTGTGGTCCACGTCGGCCCACGCCTTGCCGAATTGAGTGCGCTTGTACCCGGTTTTCGGCGCGCGGCCCTTGACCTCCAACGAATCCAACACCTCCGTGGCGGACGTGCCGGCCCCGGTGCCATCCGTCGGCTCGTCCGCATACGCCGAACCGACCGGCAGTCCGATGGCCAGACTCGCAGCCAGCAATCCGGACAAAACAACCATCATCGAACCATGACGACGCATGATACGCTCCTCACCCTAAAACCCCTCAAGTAGTACAAGAATATCCCCGGAACGAATTCGAATCGCTTATTTACGGCAGATTTTTCGGCATGCCGAAACCAGTATTTCGCATCCGTCAAGACGTATGGCAAGAATCGGCCGTATGACCAACAGCATCACAGCAATCAAACCGGAACGTCTCGCACAATACGCCAAAGACTTCAACGCCGACCGGGCCAACCTTGTGGCCGCCAACGCCGCGGTGTCCTCGGGCGTGCTCGAAGCCGCCACCGACTACAAAGGCCAGCGCGCGCTGCCACGCGACTTCTCCATCGAACTGAAACAGGGGTCCATCACCAACCAGCGCCGATCCGGCCGCTGCTGGATGTTCGCATCCCTCAACACCCTGCGTTACGAGCTCATGCACCAGTGGGGACTCGACGATTTCGAATTCTCCGAAACCTACCTGTTCTTCTGGGATGCGATGGAAAAATCCAACACGTATCTCGAAAACGTGTTCGCCACGCTCGACGAGCCGACCGACAGCCGCCTGTTCCAGGAGATCAACTACGGGCCGGCCGATGACGGCGGTTGGTGGCAGATGTTCGCCGCCCTTGTAGACAAGTATGGTCTCGTGCCGAAGAGCGCCTACCCGGAATCCGCCAATTCCAAGGACTCCGACGCGTTCAAACAATACCTCAACAGCAGGCTGCGCCAGTTCGCCGCCGACCTGCGCGAACGTTACGCAGCCGGCGCCACGGTCGATGAACTGCGCGCGGTCAAGGACGACGACATGTCCACCGTGTACCGCATGTGCGCCATCTCGTTGGGCGAGCCGCCGGAGAAGTTCGACTTCCTGGCCCGCGTGAGCGACGATGACAAGAAGGACGATAAGAAAAGCGGCGAAGACGAGGCCGACAAGCCGAAAACCGGCAAGGACGAGCGCAGACAGATCCGCGAAACCGGCATCACGCCGATGGAATTCTACAAGAAGTACGTGCCGGTGGACGTCGACGATCTGGTGACGTTGTGCAACGTGCCGATGGCGTCCCGTCCGTTCAACAAGCGTTACCGCATCCGCTACACCGCCAATGTGGCCGAAGCGGGGGATATGGAATTCGTCAACGTGCCGCTCGACGTGTTCAAAAAGGCCGCGGTCGACCAGATTAGCGCCGGACACCCGATCTGGTTCGCCTGCGACTGCACCCAGTTCTCGCTGCGTGCGGCCGGCTATTTCGACTGCGACAGCGTGCGCGTGGACCAGCTGTTCGGCACCGATTTCGACTTCGACAAGGCGCACGGCCTCGAATACGGCGACAGTCCAAGCAACCATGCCATGACCCTCACCGGCGTGAACCTTGACGAGCAAGGCAAGCCGAACCGCTGGAAAGTGGAGAACAGCTGGGGCAAAGACAACGGCGAAGACGGCTACTACGTGGCCTCCGACAAGTGGTTCGACCGCTATGTGACCGAAATCATCATCCGCAAGGAATACCTCGACGACGCCACCCGAGCGCTGCTCGAAACCGAGCCGGTGGAACTCGACCCATGGCAGCCGCTGACCAAACGCTGCCGCTGACGCAACACGGGCGATAACATGCCGCGGTCCGGATCGGGCCGCGGCTTTTGCTGTTCCACCGCGCTGGTATGGTTGCATGAGAACAAACGTACGAACGATGGGGGTTCAGGTGGCGGACACTCTGGCATGGCTTTCCGACGAGCTGCGCAGCGAATGCAGCCAGCCGGTACTGCAGCGCGCCCGCGGCATCGCCAACCAATGGCGTTCCAAAATGGAGGACCTGCATTGCCTGAACGACACCGCATCCAACCGCATCACCCTGTATGCCACCATACGGGGCACCACCTCACCCTCCAGCCGTTACGAAGTGCAAGCCACGTTTGATTTCGCCGACGAGCTGTTTCTGGCACGCTACTGCTCCTGCCTGGCATTCAGCGGTTCGCAGCGCGGCTACGGTTCCTACCGGACCTTCGACTACCACAACAGTCCGAAATACCGCAGCTTCGACGATGACGACGACTACGATTACGTCGACGACTACGACGATTTCGGCTCCGGCAGCACGTACGGCCACGTCAACGATGATGACGACTCGGCTTCCTCCACCAGCCGCCGGTACACCGGCATGTGCAAGCACGTAGCCGCCATGCTGCTGCTGTTCCTGCAGCAGCCGGAACGATTCCGGGGATTCCACGCCGCAGCCGCAACACCCCGGGCCCTCGCCGACTACATGCGCTCCCTCGATGCGAAAAGCAACAACGCCGGCGAGAACGCCCAACTCGACGTGCTGAAACGAATCATCAACGCGAAAAGCCGATTGATCGAGGAACAACGTGGCGCCTCCGGACAGGGAGCCGCCAAACCGAAACGCAAATCAAGCGCGCCGGTCGACGTCAAACCGGGAAGCGTGTACCTCGAGCCCACGCTGATCAACGGCCATGACGCCCTGCGCCTGTCCCTGCGCATCGGATGCGGCGACGCCGACTATGCGCTCAAAAACATCTCAAGATTCGTGGCCGACATGCGGACGGGAACATACGAGTCATATGGCAAAAAACTCGCGTTCACCCACACTCCGGACATGCTCGACCCCTTCTCGCTGAAGCTATACCGCTTCCTGCAGCAGGTGATCGCATCCAGAACGGCGGCCCAACTGCAAAACGGATACTATTACGGCGAAGCGGTACGCGTCGACCGTGAACTCGTCCTCACCGATTGGGAGGCATGCGACCTGCTCGACCTGTTCCACGCCGTGACACAGGACGAATACAAGGAACACGAGTCGAAGGCCCGCGGTTTCCTGCGCACGTCGGACGGTGACGGGCTGAGACGATTGCTTATCGAGGATTTCCAACGCACCAAGGAATCCGGGCCAAGCCGCATCCACATGGCCAACGAAGGAGGCGAGCCGTTCGGCCTTGACATTGTCGAAGGCGACCCCACCTTCACGTTCAAGGCGTCCTACGTGCATGAGGGCACCGCGTCGGGCGTGCGCATCACATCGAACCAAAGCATCTCCGATGTCATCAACGGACGCAACGGCTTCTACGTTTTCAGCCGCGAACGTCCCGACGATTCCACGGCGACGGACAGGATAGGCATCGACGGGCTCTTCCGCTGCACCGATAAACTGCGCCCGGCATTGCAGGTGCTGCCTGACCTGTGTTCCGACGATCCGGACGGCGTGTTCATCGCCGAAAACGACTGGCCCATGTTCGCCCGAACCATCGTGCCGAAACTCACCGAAGCGGGCATCGGATTCGACATTCCGCAGGAAGTGACCGAAGCGGTGGGAACCGAATGCCGGATCGAATTCTATCTGGACCGCGATTTGTACGGCATCACCTGCGAAGCGGTGGCGAAATACGGCGACTTCACCTTCCAACTGGTGCCCACCGCCAAAGAACTGCGCGGCGTGATCAACCCCGATTCACGTTCAAGAGCCTCGCAGGTCAAACGCGACCTGTCACGGGAATCGTTCGCCGTGCAGGTGGTACGCCAGCTGTGCCCTACATGGAGCTCCATCGACGTGGCACGCGTCAAAGAAGAGGACGAGCAGGCTATCCTGCTCATGCTCACCGACGGCGTGCAGATCCTCAAATCGGTGGGCCAGGTCTTCTCCACGGCGGCATTCGATGGCATGATGCAGCCCAACCCGCCATCGGTGAAGGTCGGCTTGTCCATCGACTCGAACCTCGTTGAAATCTCACCGATCGCCGACGAGGTGCCGATGAACGAAGTCGGCGCGCTGCTTGACTCCTACCGCAGAAAACGCCGCTACCATCGGCTCAAAAACGGCACGTTCGTGGATTTGAAGGAAGCCGACCTGCATGAGCTCGACCAAGTGTCCACGGACCTCGACCTGAGTGAAAAACAGCTCGACTCCGGCATCATCAAAATCCCCGGATACCAAGCGTTCCTGCTGGACGCGCAGGTCGATGACGAGGACAAGAGCGCCTCGTTCGTGGACTATGTCAACGATGTGAAGATCGTCGATCCGAAACGTTATGAGGTGCCCGAACGGCTCAAAACCGTGCTCCGCCCATATCAGGTGGAGGGCTTCCAATGGCTGTCCACCCTGTGGGACAAGGGCTTCGGCGGCATCCTCGCCGACGAGATGGGCCTCGGCAAATCCGTGCAGCTGCTCTCGCTCATCGAAGCGCGCAAAGGAAACGGTCCGTCACTCATCGTCTGCCCGGCATCGCTCGTCTACAACTGGGCCGCGGAATGCGAGAAATTCGCGGGCGATCTGACGGTGGAAGTCGTCGCCGGTACGAAAGCGCAGCGACGCAAGGCCATCGCGACGGTGGCCGCGCAATCGCAGGAGAACGACGGTGCTACGACGAATGGCACCACGACGTACGACGGCACCGACGTGGTGATCACCTCCTACGATCTGCTGCGTCGCGACGTGGACGATTACGCAGCCTGCCATTTCGCGCTGATGGCGCTCGACGAGGCGCAATACATCAAAAACCATGCCACAAAGGTGGCCAAATCGGTCAAACAGGTCACGGCCGACCATCGCTTCGCTCTGACCGGCACGCCAATCGAAAACCGGTTGAGCGAACTGTGGAGCATTTTCGACTTCCTCATGCCCGGACTGCTCGGCACCTATACGAAATTCCGCGAAAAATACGAGCAGCCGATCATGGCTCCCGGTCCGGAACATTCCGTCATGGCCGACAAACTGCAGACATTGGTGGGACTGTTCATCAAACGCCGTCTGAAAAAAGACGTGCTCACCGACCTGCCCGACAAATTCGAGAACGTGCTCACCGTCAAACTGGAAGGAGAGCAGCGCAAACTGTACGCCGCACACGAACAGCGGCTACGCGCCACGCTCACCAAGGCGTCGGACGCCGACTTCAACACCAAGAAGATCCGCATCCTCGCCGAATTCACCTTGCTGCGCGAAATCTGCTGCGATCCAAGACTCGTATACGCCGACGCGAAGAACGCCTCCGCCAAACTCGACGCCATCGCCGAACTCGTGGCCACATGCATGGACGAAGGCAAAAAGGTCCTCGTGTTCTCGCAATTCACCTCGTTCCTCGAACTCATCGGCGCCAGACTCGCCGAACAAGGCGTGGAATACTACACCATCGCCGGCGAGACGCCGAAGAAGCGCCGTGTGGAACTGGTCGACGAATTCAATGGCAATGACGTGCCCGTATTCCTCATCTCGCTCAAAGCCGGCAACACGGGCCTGAACCTCGTGGGCGCGTCCGTGGTGGTGCACGCCGATCCATGGTGGAACGCCGCCGCGCAGAACCAGGCAACCGACCGCGCGCACCGTATCGGCCAAACCCAGGACGTGAACGTATACCAGATCGTGGCCAAAGACACCATCGAGGAACGCATTCTGAAACTGCAGGAAAAGAAAAACGAGCTGGCGCGCCAATTCACCGACGGCACCGCATCCGGCGGCGTCGGCACGCTCAGCAAGGACGATCTGCTCGACCTGCTGTCATAACATGCCCGCTGTCGCGGCGTGCGCAGGCTGCGTTCCGAATCGCAAGACGAAAACGGAACGCAGGTTGCGCATATCGCATGGCGGGCGTATATATGGACAAGCAAGTTTCAGGGAAGGTGAAAATCCTTACTGGCGGTAACGGCACGACCGGCATTCATAACGGCCCCATACCGAAGCCCGCGACCCGCGAAAGCGGCTGATCCGGTGAGAATCCGGGGCCAACGGTTACAGTCCGGATGGAAGAAACGGAGCTCAACATGAGTGTATCCTCTCCTAGCAATACCTCCAATACCGCAGCTGATCAGGCCGCAGACAAACCGATGACCCGTCCGGACAACGCGCACTCCACAGGCGTCGCCGACTCCGGCCGCTGGTCCACCAAACGCATCGCCATGTACGCGCTGTTCGTGGCGCTGTCCATGGCCGTCAGCTTCATCGAATTCCCGATCATCCCAGGCGTGCAGTGGCTCAAATACGACCCATCCGGCATCGTCTGCCTCGTCGCGGGCTTCGCGTTCGGCCCGGCCGCAGCCGTCATCGTCAGCGTGCTCGGCTTCGTGCCGCACCTGTTCACCAACCCATGGGGCACCCTGATGGCCGTGCTCGTGGCATTGGCCCTGTCCGTGCCGGCATCGCTCATCTACAAAAAGAACAAGACGCGCAAGGGCGCGCTGATCGGCATCATCGTCGGCGCTGTCGTGGCGCTCGCCGTCGCCATCGTCGGCAACATCATCGTCACGCCGTTCTACGCGCACATGACCACCGCGCAGGTCGTGGCGCTTATAGTGCCGGCGCTCCTGCCGTTCAACACGTTGAAGTTCACCATCCACGGCGTGGTCACGTTCCTGATCTACAAGCCGATCTCCAACCTGCTGAACCGTTGAGCTTCGTTTGTTTCCCCATTGAAATGAACATGGAGGGACCGTCCGCATCCACCGGAGGGTTCCTCCGTCTTGTTTTCCCCGAGAATTCCATACAGTGCTGGTGAAGGAAGATTTTATGGTTACGACCAATGCGCCGATCATAACGCTACGCGATGTGCGATTCACCTATGATGGCGGCGCGACATGGGCGCTTGACGGTGTGAGCCTTGACATCCGCTGTGGCGAACGCATCTGTCTGACGGGGCCGAACGGTTCGGGCAAATCCACGCTGTCACGTGTCATCGCCGGACTGGTGGCTCCCGATGAGGGATATGTCGTATTGTCAGGCAATGTGGTGTTCGACGAGTCCGGCGCGCACGCCGACGAGTATCGAACCGCCCGTTGCGGCATAGGCGCGGTGTTCCAGCATCCCGAAGACCAAATCGTCACCACCGTCACCGAAGACGACGTGGCGTTCGGACCGGAGAATCTTGCGATTGAGCATGATGAGATCGGCCTGCGCATCTCCGGTTCGCTGGACGCCGTGGATATGAGCGACTATCGCGCTTCCGATCCGACGCGCATGAGCGGCGGCCAACAACAACGCATCGCCATCGCCGGCATGCTGGCGATGGATTCCGACGTGCTCGTGCTCGACGAGCCGACCGCCATGCTCGACCCGCAAGGGCGCGCCGACATCATGCGGGTGCTGGACGAACTGCAGGACCGCGGCACCACCATCATTCTCGTCACGCACCATGCGGACGAGTTGGAACATGCCGACCGTGTGATTCAGCTGGAAGCAGGCCACATCGTAGGCGATGGCCCCGCCGACGAGCGGCTTCGGATGCCGGTTCAATCGGTGGGCCTGCCGAAACGCATTGATGATGAGCCCGCCGAAACGCTCATCGAAGCACGCGACATATCGTATCGTTACGTGGACGCCGAACGTGACGTGTTCAACCACCTGTCGTTCAGCATCGGCAAAGGCGAGACAGTGGCGTTGATGGGACGCAATGGCGCCGGCAAAACCACATTGGCGCGCATGCTGTGCGCGTTGGAGAAACCCACGACAGGCTCGATCGTCATCGACGGCATCGCCGTGGCCACTGCGAAGGCGAACGGCGGAACGAAGCCCCTCAATCGCAAAAACCGTGCGAGGCTGCGCCGTACGGTCGGCTACGTCATGCAGCATCCGGAACGGCAGCTGTTCGCCGACACCGTGGCCGAAGACGTCGCATACGGGCCTTCCAACCTGGGATTGGATACGTCCGAGGCGATGGAACGCGCCATGCAGGCCATGCGGCTGCTGCATATCGAACATCTGCGAGACCGTTCGCCGTTCGACCTGTCGGGCGGCCAGCAGCGACTGGTGGCGATCGCCGGCGTGATCGCATGCGAGCCGAAAGCGTTGATTCTGGACGAGCCGACCGCAGGTCTTGACGAGGAGGCCGCCGCACGCGTGCACGGGCTCATCCACGAGCTCAAATCACGCGGCGTGACCATACTGCTCATCTCGCATTCGCAGGATGAAGTAGACGAGCTTGCCGACCGTACCATCATATTGGGCAAGCCGGCGAAACGTGCGGACTCTAAGGAATCCACGGAATCCACAGTGAAAGCCACCTGCGAAGCGGAGCCGGATGCGGAATCATCCGTGGACGCCGCCGGCTCGGACACCGCGACCGTGGGGGAGCGGCGGACCCTGTTGGAACGCCTCGATCCGCGCGTGGGCATGCTGTCCGCATTGGCGCTCATGTTCTCCGCGTTCGCCATCGGCTCATTCTGGCAATTGCTGCTTGCCGTGGTGTTCGCCGGCGTGATCGCCGCGGCCGGACGCATCAATGTAGGCCGATTGGCCGCTTCCGTGCGCGTGTTCCTGGCATTGTTCGTTTTCTGCGGCCTGCTGAACATCTTCTTCGTACGCACCGGCACCACGGTGGCGAGCCTTGGGCCGATTCCCATCACCGATGACGGCATCCGCATCGCCATACTCTACGCATGCCGGTTCGCCGTGGTCATCGTCATCGGAGCGATGTTCCTTGCCTCCACCACACCGACCGCCATGACCGACGCGTTCGAATCATTGCTGTCACCGTTCGCCAGATTCGGCCTGCACACGCAGGAGACGGCATTGGTGATGAGCCTCGCCCTGCGTTTCCTGCCGACGCTTGGCATGGAAACGAAAGCGATCATCGACGCGCAGTCGGCACGCGGTGGCAGCGTCGAAACAGGTTCGTTCGTAGTGCGCATCAAAGCGATGGTGGCGGTCGTCGTGCCGGTATTCGCCGCAGCCATCCGCCACGCCGACAACCTGAGCCTCGCCTTGGACGCGCGCTGCTATGAGGAAGGTGCGACGCGCACGCATTGGCGTGTCATGCGCGTCACCGGCGTGGACGTGGCCGTGGCGATCGTGGTGCTTGTCTATCTCGTCGCACTGGTCGTGCCGGGCGTGCTGTTATGACCGGTGCGTTGCGGGCGGATGGGCAAATACCGTCCTCACGCTAGGCTTGAGCGGGTATTTGTAGATAGGAATGGAACACATATGGCACTTACCAAAAAGCAGGTCAAGCAGCTGCGCGGCCTGGCCACCAAACTCAATCCGCTCATCCAGGTCGGCAAGAACGATCTGAGCGAAAACGCCGTCAAACAGGCGGACGAGACCATCGAGAAGCGCGAGCTCATCAAATGCTCCGTGCTCGACGGTTCCGGTCTGACCGCCAAGGAGGCCGGCGAAGGTCTCGCCGAACAGCTTGGCGCGGAACTCGTGCAGGTCATCGGCAACCGTTTCGTGCTCTACCGTCGTTCCCAGCGTGACGACGTGGAGCACATTCGTCTCGTGCGCGAATAGCGATCCGAACGTTATATGAAGCGGCCCGCCCTCCGAAACCAATCGGAAGGCGGGCCGCTTCATATGGAAATAAACAATCGGAAGAGAGCGTGCCGGAGAATCAGCTCTCCTGATCCCATTCGGGCTTCCACGTGTACTGCATGTCGTACGCGCTGGACCAGAACATGTACTCGTTCTCAACGCCGGTCACAAAAATATCGACCAGCTCCTGCTTACGTTCCTCGCTCACCTCGGCGGCGAGTTTCTCGATATGCTCGATCAGCCAAGCCGAACCCTGCCAGAACTCGTCGGTCTTGTACATGTCCACCCAGCTCTTGTACTGGTTCACATCGAGCGTGTCGGCGAATTCATGGGCAAGACGGTATCCGTAATCCGCGTACACCCAAGCGCAGGGGAGCACGGCCACGAGAATGTCGAGGATGTCCTTGCCATAGGCGATGGAAAGGATGTTCGACGTGTACGCGCGGGCGAACGCCGACTGGCGCACGTTGTTCATCTGCTCGTCGGTGATGCCGTAGCTGGCCAGATACGTGCGGTGCACGGTCGACTCCACATTCAACGCGCCGTTCTGCACGTTGAGCATGAACGCCATGATCTCCGGATCGTCTGTTTTGGCCAGTCCCAAAGCATGCACTCTGGCGTAGTCGTTAAGATAACGGAAATCCTGCAGCAGATAGAACGCGAACTTCTCGCGCGGCAGAGTGCCTTCGCCCAGTTCGCGGATGAACGGCTGCCTGTAGCCTTCCTCCCATACGAGGTCGGCGGCTTTGCGCAGCCGCTGCGCGAATGGGGGAAGATTGGTTCGCGTGACGCCCTTCGAAGCGTCGAACGCGGAATCGGAATTGGTTACGGAAATCACATCAGCCATATGGCCATGCCTCCCTACGCTGGTGTCAACCATCAGGTTCAAAGGGTTCGGACGTCCACGCCCATCTCAATCCGTCATACGGATTCCCCTGCATACGCGGTTCATTATGGCAAACAAGTTCGTGCCGTGCAAGGTTCTGTCCATATTTGTCGCGGATTATGCCCGTGCTCGGCTCCATATCGAACATGGCCGATGTGTGGTTGAGGGCCGGTGCAAGAATGGAACGTATGACTGAAAAGCAAGTTGCGAAGAAGACCATCGAAAAGCTGGCTATCGTCGTGGTGACCTACAAGCGCCAGCAGCTGCTCGCCACCCTGTTCGAATCCATCGAGAAGCTTACCGTCGCCCCGTGGCGCATCATCGTCGTGGACAACGAGCACAGTGACAAGACCCATGGCATGGTCGAAGAATTCAGCGCCAAACTCACCGCGCAGTGGGGCACCACCGTGGCCGACCTGTCCGGCAACGAGAACCGCGTGGTCTACGCGCCGCAGACCGACAACCTCGGAGGCGCGGGCGGTTTCTCCGCAGGCGTGAAGAAGGCGTACGAGCTGGGTGCCGAATGGTTCTGGGTCATGGACGACGACGTCGCCGTCATGCCGGAAGGCATCGAGCGCTTGGCCAAGTGGACCGATCGGCACGACGTGATTCAGGGAAGCCGCTACGACTATGATGGCGGTCCGTTCTACTGGCAGTACGATTTCATCGTCCCGCTCGGCATTCCGAACCCGATCGCACCGGCTGCGTTCGGCCCGGCTGGCTATCGCGTGATGGACACGTTGTGCTTCGAAGGCGGCCTGTTCCGCCGCAACATCGTCGAGAAGATCGGTCTGCCCGACCCGCGTTTCTTCATCTATTGGGACGACACGATGTACGGCTATCGTGCCAGCAAGGTCACCAATCCGATCGTCGTGCCCGACGTGGTGCTGCGCCGTACGCGCGAGATCGGCAATTGGGACATCGCCGGCGTGCGCCAGCTCAACTCCGCTTCCGACATGAACCGCTACCACATCATGCGCAACCGCGGCTACATGGCCCGATACTTCATGACGTACGGCGATTACCGTCCGCTGTTGTTCGGCCTGGGTACGGTGCTGACCGCGGTCAAGGAAGTGATTCGACTGACGATGGTGGACCGCGAGCATTTCAAGACCGGCATCGTTCAGATCGCCAAGGGATGGTGGGATTCGCGCAAGCTGCTGCATGATCCGGAATGGCAGCCGATGCCGCCGCTGAAGTAGCACCGTGGCCCACGCGTTTCCCAACGCGCGGCGATCACGCGATTGACGATTCGTCCCACGTCGGAGCCTCTACCGACGTGGGACGAATCGTTTGCAAAACAGGCGATGAAATATTTACTCGGTTAAGTATTACAATTTGTGCAATCGTTCTCACCATTTGTGCATGTCGCGCGCGATTTTGGGCATGTTGCGAGTTACCATAACACGTACCGGTTCGAATACACCCATAACATACCTTGATAGAGAGGTTGAAGATGATTGAGACTGCACAGGCATTCGGCGTTGACATTGGTGGCTCCGGCATTAAGGCCGCCCCGGTTAACCTCGAGAAGGGCGAGTTCGCCGAACCGCGTCTGAAGATCCTCACCCCGGAGGTGTCCACTCCGAAGGCCGTCGGCGAAATCGTTCGCCAGCAGCTCGAGCATTTCGAGGTTCCGGAGTCCGCTCCGGTCGGCATCGCCTTCCCGGCTCCGATTCATGTGGGCGAGAAGCTTGGCTACATGGCCAACCTGGACCAGTCCTGGGTCGGCGTGGACGTCACCGAAGTGTTCTCCGAAGCTTGCGGTCGTCCGGTCACCGTGGTGAACGACGCTGACGCCGCCGGTCTTGCCGAGCAGCAGTTCGGCGCCGCGAAGGGCCAGGATGGCCTCGTTATCGCCACCACGCTGGGCACCGGCATCGGCACCGCGCTGATTTTCAACGGCGAGCTCATTCCGAACACCGAGCTCGGCCATCTGGAACTGCTCAAGGGCAAGGGCGACGCGGAGAAGTACGCCGCATCCTCCATCCGCGAGAAGCTCGACATGGGCTACAAGAAGTGGGCGAAGCGCCTGACCAAGTACTACTCCCTCATGGAGTTCTACTTCGACCCGCAGCTGTTCGTCGTCGGCGGTGGCGTGTCCCGCGTCTCCGAGAAGTTCCTGCCGTACATCGACATCAAGACCCCGATCGTCGCAGCCAAGCTGCACAACGAGGCCGGCATCATCGGCGCCGCATACTACGCGAGCACCAAGCAGAAGTGATGTGTTGACCGATTAGGTTGTCACAAGGCCGTCCGATTCGTCGGACGGCCTTTTTCGTTGTTCCATGTGCCGCAGATGGAAGACGGCAGTCCATGGAGTAGGGTGGAGAGCATGCGTTTTTCCTCAAGAGTCGACATCAGTGAGCCCAATCCCATCGCCAAGGCGGAAGCCACCGCCAAAACAGCCGGCAGACCGCTCGGCAAGCTCAACGACTCCAATCCGACACGGCACGCGCTGGCTCCGGATCTTGTGCCGGACATCTACTCCGCCGACCCGCGCGGCCAACGCTACGCGCGTGAGGCGCTGGCCGCGTTCCTTGACATGCAGGAAATCGGCCATTGCTCGCCGGACGACCTGTACATCCTCAGTTCAACTTCCGAAGCCTACTCGTGGCTTATCAAACTGCTGTGTGATGCCGGTGACGCCGTGCTCGCACCGAAACCCGGCTATCCGCTCATCGAATCGATCGCACGCCTCGAATGCGTCGACATGATCGAATACCAACAACGATTCGACGGCTCCTGGTACATCGACGTGGCCGAACTGAAAACCGCGCTGGAAGGCCCGGACGGCAATCGCATCCGCGCGCTGGTGCTCATCAACCCCAACAATCCGACCGGTTCGTACGTCAAACCGTCGGAACGCGAGGCGATCGTCCGCCTGTGCCGGGACCACGACGTGGCCATCATCGCCGACGAAGTGTTCTACGATTACGATTTGGAACCATTCGAAGGCAATGCACGACTCGCGGGGGAGCGTGGCGCGCTCACATTCGCGTTGGACGGTTTTTCGAAAATGCTCGCCGCACCGCATGCCAAAGTCGGCTGGATCCAAGTGTCCGGACCGGCAGAAGACGTGGCGGAAGCCAAGCGTCGTCTCGACGTGATCGCCGACGACTATCTGCCCATGAGCGAGATCGTCGCAAAACAAATTCCCGCACTGCTTGAAGCGGCGCCATCGCAGACCGCGCGCGTGCAGGAACGTGTGCGCGGCAATCTCAAAGCACTGCATGCCATGCTCGACGCGGACGAGCAAGGTCTCGTCAGCGTATTGCGTGCCGAAGGCGGATGGAACGTACTGCTGCGCGTGCCCAGCGTGCTCGACGAGAACGAGCTGGTGCTGCACATGATCGAACGCCACGGCGTATCCGGACAGCCCGGCTACTTCTTCGACATGACCTCCAACGGCTATCTGGCCATCTCACTACTGCCCGAACCGGACGATTTCCGGCATAACGTGTACGTGGTGATCGACACCGTCAACGAACTGATCGGCTGAACGGACTGCCGAGTCCGAAATCTCTTCTACGCCCTGTCGCCCTTCGCCGCCTCATACTTCGAACGAACCAAATCCGTGTAAAAATCGACCGCCTCACGAGGCACGCCGTCGAACACCACACGATGGTCGTCGACAACGAGCACGCGGCCGATCGCATATTCCGGACGGACGATCAGATCCGTGTCATGCGTGGCGAACACCACCTGCTTGTCATAGCTGAACAGGGCCTTCGCCACGCGTGCCGACGCCACCTCGTCCAAGCCCTTGGTCGGCTCGTCGGCGACGATCGCAGCGGGGGAGAAGCTCAACGCGGCCGCGATCGCCAGCAGATGCCGCTTCTCGCTATCCAAAGCGGAGGCCGGCTCGCGGGCCACGGAAGCCAAGTCGAAATGCGCGAACAGATTGCCGATGATCGCCTGACGTTCGCTTTCCGGCACCTTGTGCTTCTTCAACGGCAGGTCGATCGCCTCACGAATCGAAGCCGCCTTGTAGTAGGCGTTCGGAATCTCTTCGCGCCGCACGCGGCCGACCAGATCCTCGACATGCTTCAGATCGCGTTTCACGGCGGGGTCGTATGCGGTACCGTCCGCTTCGATGCGGACCGTTCCGGACGTGGCGGCCAACGCGCCATCCAACAATTTGAGCAGCGTGGTCTTGCCGGCACCGTTCAAACCTATCACCGCCACACGCTTGCTGTCAGGTGTGATATCAAGCGTGGTGGCCTCCAAGCCGATATTGCCGTCCTCGTACATGTGGGCGGCCTGGTCGAGATGGAACGTGACGGACGAAGCCGGTGTGGAACGTTTACCGGCGAACAGCGAATCGAAGAAACCCATACCGCCGATTGTAACGAACCGCAGGCGCAACCGCGCGCAGGTTCACCGGCAGTTCATCCGAATCGTCCGTGCCCGCATGCGTGGCGGACGCCTTGTAATCGGCGAACAGGCTGCCGAAATCCAACAGTCGCGTCACACTGCTGGTTTCGGCATCGAGTTTGACGACCTGGTCCTGCACGGCGTTGTCGTCGCGGCCCAGTTCGGTGGTGAGCAGCACGATGTCGCCTTTGGCATCCAACGTGCGGCCCGAGGATGGTTGCGTGGCGGCGAAAGCGGTTTCATGGTTGGCGACCCCCGGAACATAACTCAAAGCAACAATGATGACAATCGTTATGATTGCCGATGAAACTCAGAGCAAACCGGAAAAACTGCTATATGAATCAGGAAAGAAACCTGAATTTTTACTGGATGTAGCTTATGTCGGACGTCAACCCAACATGAACCAGGACTGCACGTCGAGATAGAGGGCGGGATTGTTGCGCAACATCTCATCGTCACGCCCGGGCAGGAACAACGACATCAGCGCGACAACCAGCGTGAACAGCAGCAGCGCGAGGAATCCGGCACGACATACCCAACGCAGACGCGGCTTGCCGCAATCAAGTACGATCAGCAACGAAGGCAACGCGGCCAAGGCAAACAGCCATCCGAAATCGGCGATGTACCGCCATCCCAAACCAGCCATGCGGGAGTCAATCACCACAAGCAGCAATCCCAATGCCAGGCTGGATGTCAACAACAGCCATGTGTTCGTGCGCCCGGCCTTGCGCATACGCCGGTAGAGGAACGGGCAGGCCAGCGCGGCCAACGTCAACGGAGCTATCGTGAATAAGCCGCCAGGCATTGCCTCGGTAAATCCCCAAGTGGGAAGAGGCGCCGGATTGACGGCGAGGAACGGAAACGCATCCGTGAACCGCAACGGCAGGAACAGGTAATATGCGACGGTCAGCGCAAGATTCGACAATGGCTGCCGATAACTGGTCATATCCGTGACCGTCATCTGATATGAGGTGCCGAAGTCGAGCGGTGATCCGAACCGGACCACGTTGTACGCCAGCAGAGGAACGATCACAATCAACGCGGGAAGCAATGCGGCCAACGGCGCGCGCATCAGACGCCAGACCGACATACGGGGAATGGGAGAATCATTGGAGGCGTGACGGAAAATCGACTGAATCTGCGGCCAGAATATTACGAAAGCCAGCAACGCCACGAGAATGAACTGCGGACGGCATCCCAGATTGGCCGCAATGCACATCGAGCCTGCAGCCAGATGGGGCAACGACAACGACTGCGTGCCATCAACCTCACGAATCCGATCGCCTGACACCGGCACCCGCTTGGCGGCGCCCAACCACAGCCACAATCCCAACACGCTCAGAAACAGGGAGGCGGCGATCGGCACCGAATAGAAATTCGTCCGATACCACAGATACAAACCATTGGAAGCCAACAGCATGAACACGCACAGCATACTGACCGCAGCCAACGGCGCATTCGGACGAATTCGGGATATCACACGAATCACCAGCAGACATCCGAATACCAGAAAACCAAGCATCAGCAGCGGCACGGCCGCGCCGCAGGGCATCATCAGCCCGCCATCGACGAACAACGATGTGACCGCCCGATACGGCAGGAACAACAACAACGCGGGAACCACACCGAAATACGAATACCAGTGCCCCTGATAGAACGCGTAATCCCAATACACTGGGCTTACGCCATCGGCAAGCAACCGCTGCCGGGTGGCCACATCATACGGATCCGCCGCGTCACGCAACGCATCCGGCACATCCAAATCCAACCACGCGTGACCATCAAGCAGCGCCCTTGCCACGTAATCGTACTGGTCGAAATCATACGTGTACATGCCTTTCGTATGGAAGCTCAACGGAGCCGCCTCCACCAGCTGCCACACCACAACGGCACAAGTGACCACAACAGGCACCGCCAGCAGCGCCCCCAGCCACGCACGCTGCCTCACACTCGTCGTATCCAACGGCATCCGCCACAACCGCGAACCAGGCCTCCACACCAGTACCATCGCCAACACAGCCACCATCACGCCGATACGCAACGGATTCAACGCGAACGGTACACGCACATTCGCACGCACCACATCAAACGGAATCAGCGAACCCTTCGGCTCGACAATCCGCACGCACACCGAACCACCGGCAGCCGCCGCATGCACATACAGCGAACGCGGCGAAGACACCGACACCGAACTGACCGTACCGGCCCTGCGATTGACATCAGGGCGGACACGAACCGTGCGCAACACCTGCTCCGATTGTCTGGCTGCCTTATCCAACGCCTTCGAAGACACCGGGTCCATACGAACATATTCCGACGAGCCATCCGCATCGACCTGCATATATGCCTGCGTCGGATCGGTGACCTTCAACAACCCCTCGTCAGTACGTTCGAGCCCAGGGCCCAACACGTTGTACGCGGCGGCGGAATCACCCGATGCGGCCAAGGAACGCCAAAACGGCATATTGCACAACACGCACTCGACCGCCACCATCACCGCGAAAGCGACTACAATGGCTGCGCACATACGACGACGTGCCTGAAAACGCTGCTTCGAAAAAGTCACGTCATTATTCTAATAGCTTCATGTCGCGTTGGATTGAAAGAATGGCACACATGTCTCACCGCACACCATCAGACCCGGCCAGCCAACCGGAACATAACCGGACCATGCTCGAACGCGTCAGGCAAAATGTGCGGCGACTCGTCAACCAGGCCACGCCGCGCCACATCCACGCCAACCCCTTCGGCAAGGCGCTTGACAAGCCCGACGACATCGTCGACGAACTGACCCGCAACGCCATCCGGCTTAATCCGCTCATCAAACGACACGTCATCGACGGATTCGAAGGCGTGCCCGGAGGATTCCGCCTCGGATGGGCCCAACTGCCGCAGACCCACGGCCATGCCTTCTCCATCGGATTGTTCACCGACAGCGACCACTTCGCCCAAATCGCGCTCGCGGACGGCAAAGCGCGTGTCTTCGCCGGCACCGATCCGGACATGGACACGCAGGAACTCGAACCGCGGTTCGTCTTCGTCAAAGAGGAAACCCTTACGTTGGCGGACGGTCCAAGACTCGGCCATGCGGCCAGCCGCAATCCGAAAACGGTGCGCGCCACGCAAGGCGGCGTCGTGGGACGCATGCCGGGCGGTCGCATGATGTGGCTCGCCTCATGGCTCAAAACCGGCAGCCGATACACGCTTGAGCAAATGCGCGCCAACCTGCCAGCGAATATGCGGTTCGACCTCGAATATCGGGACGCCATCACCATCGCCTTCTTCGCCGCCTACATGCTTCCACAGATGAACGGCCTGCTCGTCGGCTTCGGTTCCGGCAACATTTTCCGCAGGCTCAACCGCGAAGCGCCCATAGGCGCCATCCGACGGTCCATCAGAGACACCATGAGCGCCCGGTCGCATGGCATGCGCGCCTCCGGCCTGGAAGACTACTTCGCCGATCTGATGCGCGAAGCCCACGCGCTCGATACCGATCAAGGGCTCGAAGCTGTGCACGGAGCGGAACCGCTGCGCCTGTACACATCCAGCTATTCCGGATGCTACTTCTTCGCATGGGATTCCTCCCTGCCGTTCTCGGCAGTGCTGTGCGCCCTCAACATCGAGGGCAACCTCAACCGCTTCGCCGCCGTCAGCTCATGGCTGGAACGTAACGCACGCATCGGCGCTCTCCCCACGGAGGACACGGTGACGCGTGCCGAAGCCGCGCAGATCGACTTCGCCCTGCTGGAGAATCCGGCGCTGATCGCGTTGAAACCGGACGACCGGTTCGGTGCGATCCTCGACCCGAACCGGGAAGACGGCATCCAGGCCGCCAGCCGACTGGCGGATATCGCGGCCGACTTCCGGCGTGAAGTCGCCGAATCAACCAAGGACAACGTGTTGGAAGGCGATTTCGGCGCCGACGGAGGTTCCGAATGGGTGTACCGGCAGACCATGTCCCGTCTGCTGCGCAGCCTGCGTCTGCCATACCGTTTCGACGTTGACTTCCGGTGCGACCTCAGCGACGGCGAAGTCGCAATCGGCTTCACTTCTGCTGGAGTGTCCATGATGCCGTTCACCCGATACGACGTATCGCGCCGCGCGTGGATCGACCTGACCGACGTCGAACGCACGCGTATGAGCGTCGATTACAATCTGCGCGTCGGACTCATGATGGCCGCGCTGAGCTTCGGAGCCGATCCGAATGTCAAACGCGTGTCGATGCACATCGATTCGATTGGTCTGGAAGAGGCCGTAGCCGAACAGGATTCCGCCATCAGCGAGTTGATGAGCGAGGCGTTAAGCGCCTTCGAACGCATCCGTACCGGAGACATGAGGCCATCCGGATCCAAAGCCGCTCCAAAGGACGGCGACTACCATGGCGATCCGGCTCGGCCCGTCACTCCGAGATCCACCGATATCTCATCCGAATCAATCGATTCCGACGATTCGGCTGGCTCGGATAGCGTTGGCACTGGAGACGATACGGTGGACGGCCAGTTCGAAGACCTGATGAAAGACATCGACTTCGACGAAATGGCGTTCGCGGTACCGGACGGACGCGCCGATGATGACGACGCCTCCATGCGGGACGACGCCAGCGACAAAACGGAGTACGACACCTACCTCGATGATGATGCCGACGATCCGATGGCGCAGCTGCGCAAAAACCCGACCGTACGCAACTTGGTGACCGTCACCTTCGCCCGCGACGAGTTCCTGAAGCGGCTCGACACTGACGGATTGGCCCATCCAACCGCCACATACCGCATGTTCGACGCCGAAATGGACGTGGACGGCAAAGGCGCGCTCAAACCCATCGATGCGGCCTTCGACCTTCGTGACAGCCGATTCTCACCGGCGGGAAGCCAAGAAGAACCCGAACTGTCCGACATTCGTTTTGATGACGGCACGGCGCAGTTGTTCGGCTGTGAGAACATGATGGGCCTGTCCATCCAGCGTGTCGACCTGTTGCAGCGCGCCGTGGGGGAGTTCCATCGTCTTGCGCAAAGCGACGGACTCGAATCGGTGGCCAAAGCCAAACAGGCCATGGACATCATCAATTCCATATCCGATCCGGAATTGACCGAATTGGCACCGCAGGTCACCAGCGCGCTGATCGACGGCGAAGACACGCCCGACTTCTCATTCGAACTGGCGCAATCCCTCGATGACGAACGTCTGAAGGCACGAGACATGCTGTTCTCCGGAGACGTCGAGCGGGCCATCGAATCCGCCCAGTCCACACTCGAACGCATGGACCGGATCTTCGCTGAAAATCCGGGCGTGCCGCGGTACTTCAATTCATATGCGGAACGCGTCATCTACAACCGCATGTTCGCCACCGAAGGCGAAAGAACGGTGCTCATTCCCGACAACCTGTTCTACATGCATATGGAGCTTGCCGACCTGCTCGCCCAAGTCAAAGGCGTCGATGCCGCGCTGCCGCATCTGAACGCCATGGTGCGTTACGCCCCCGCATACCCGCTGTCGCACCTCAAGCTCGCCGTGCAGCTGGGGCGTGCCGAGGACTGGGATCCGGCACGTGCGGCATGCCTCAACGCGCTGAACGTCGCGCTTGACCGGGAAGACGCCTCATTCGCCTACTATCGCCTCGCCTATGCGGAATGGATGTGCGACCACTTCGACCTTGCCGCCGCCTCATACATCATGAGCGAGGAGATCGCCCCCGGACGTATCGCCATGCTCGAAAGCGAACTGCAGGAACTGATCGGAAGAGCGCAATCGCAGTGCATTCCGGTGCCGACCAACGTGCAGGAAGCCATCCACGTGCTCGCCGACGCCGGACTGCCGGTATGGCCGAACACGCCGGTCGCGCCCCTGATGCACCAAGCGGCCCGCGTCTGCGTGGACAAAGGCATGTTCGTGCCCGCACGCACCCTGTCGGTGGCCGCGATGCGCATGGATTACGAAGACCATGACGGTGCCGACGTGGTGCAGGTGCAGTTCCTGCGCTCTCTGAACAACTAACAAAACGGTCGAACATTTGTGCGATAATCGGTGCTGGCGTGGACATCCGCGCGGCATGGCGGAAATGATGGGAAAGCGGTGACAATGACGAATCGTGATGATTCCGAACAGTTGGCATGGGATTTCGACGCGCCGGAGAGCGACGGTAGTTCCGCGGCCGTCGTGGCCGATGAGGGGCTGGCTTCGCTGACTCCGGGCAGCGAACGTTGGATTGCCGCGTTGCAGCCGACCGATGCCGACGCCATGCGCCTCGACAAGGTTGATGTGGCTTCGATGAGCGCCGAAGCCGCGGCCAGGCTGTGGGCGCGCGTGGCCGCATGGGTGGAATCAGACCAGATCGCATACTATATCGACGATGCCCCCGTCTCATCCGACGCGGCATATGACGCAAGATTGCGCTGCCTGCAATCGCTTGAGGCGCAGTTCCCATCACTTGACTCACCGCAGTCACCGACCCATCGCGTGGGCGGCACGTTCTCCAACGACTTCGCTTCCGTACGTCATCCATCGCGCATGATGAGCCTCGATGACGTGTTCTCCATCGAGGAGCTGCGCGAATGGTACGACGGCGTGCTCAGGGGATTGGATTGGCCCGAATCGAAGCCGCTGCCCATGACCTGCGAGGTGAAAATCGACGGTCTTGCGCTGAACCTCATCTACCGCAACGGCGTGCTTGAACAGGGTCTGACCAGAGGCGATGGCGTGACCGGCGAGGACATCACTCTCAACGTGCGCACCATCTCCACCATTCCGCAGAACCTTGCCGGACCGGAGGAAGACATTCCCGAATTCGTGGAGATCCGCGGCGAAGTGTTCATGCGATGGGACGATTTCAACAAGCTGAACGCCGAGAACGAGGACGCCGGTCGTGCGCCATTCGCCAATCCCCGCAACGCGGCCGCAGGTAGTCTGAGACAGAAGGATCCGCGTATCACCGCAACCCGTCGCCTGAGCTTCTACGCGCACGGCATCGGATCGCTGCGTTGGGGTGCGGGGCACGCCGGCAACGGCCATGATGTGGTCAACGACCAATCCGAAGCCTACGAATTGTATAAGAAATGGGGTGTGCCCGTCTCTCCGCACAACCGTGAGGTCACGTCGTTCAAGGAAATCCTCGACATGATCGACTATTACGGCGAACACCGAGGCGACATCGAACACGCGCTTGACGGCATCGTCGTGAAGGTCGACGATTTGGGATTGCAGCGTTCCCTTGGCGCCACATCGCGTGCGCCGCGCTGGGCCATCGCCTACAAATATCCACCGGAAGAAGTCAATACCGAGCTGCTTGACATCACTGTGCAGGTGGGGCGCACCGGACGTGTGACTCCGGTGGCGGTGTTGAAACCCGTGTACGTGGCCGGTTCCACAGTATCCCGTACCACGCTGCACAACCCCTTTGAAGTGGAACGCAAAGGCGTGCTCATCGGCGACACCGTGGTGGTGCGCAAGGCGGGAGACGTGATTCCCGAGCTCGTCGGTCCGGTGCTGGAGCGACGCAAGGGACGCGAGGGCGAGCTCCGCCGGTTCGTGATGCCCACGCGTTGCCCGAGCTGCGGCGCGGAACTCGCTCCCGCCAAAGAGGGAGACAAAGATATACGCTGCCCGAACGTGGAATCCTGCCCGGCGCAGCTGACCGAGCGGATCATCAATCTGGCGTCCCGCAAGGCGTTCGATATCGAACATCTGGGCGACCAATCAGCCATTGCGCTGACGAATCCCGAAGAGGACAGGCCCGATTCCATCGACACGTATGCGCCGAACATCACCGAAATCGTGGTGAAACCCGGTGAGGAGCCTGAACCGTACGAGCCGGTGGCGGGACTGGAACTGCCGCCCATGCAGACACCTGTGCTGTCCAGCGAGGCCGGGCTGTTCTCGTTGACGTCCGCAGACCTCAAGGATGTGCGCGTCTGGCGCGAGGCCCCAATCATCGAAATCCACGAGATCGTCGGGTCAAACGGCAAGATCAAGAAAGTGCGCAAACGTGTGGGCGGATCCGGATTATGGCATCAGGTGCCCGCATTCTGGACCGCGCCTACCGCTGCCCGCAAACGCAAGGAAGCCGACATCGACGAGACCGCGGAATATCCGCAATACGTGGTGCCGGATGACGCCGTGGTGATCCGCGAGGAAATCAAGGTATCCCGTGGAGGCGCGTCCAGCGTGCAGCCGGTGTACATTCGTCCGGCGGAAAACACCCGCAAGATGCTCGACGAAATGGACAAAGCCCGCCATGCCGACCTGTGGCGCGTTCTGGTGGCCCTGTCCATCCGCAGGCTCGGACCGCCCACCGCACGCACCATCGCCAGCGCGTTCGGTACGTTGGATGCCATCGAACATGCCAGCGTGGACGAATTGTCCCAAATCGACGGTATTGGTCCGGAAATTGCGGAATCCGTAGTCACATGGTTCACCGCGGCCCGTGAGCCGGGCAATTGGCGCGGTGCCGTGCTTGACGCATGGAAGGCCGCCGGCGTAGGAGTCGTACAAGCCCAAGCCAGCGGACTACCACAGACATTGGCAGGCAAAACGGTCGTGGTCACCGGCTCGTTGGAAGGATTCTCCCGCGATTCCGCCAAAGAGGCCATCGTCCTGCGCGGAGGCAAAGCCGCAGGATCCGTCAGCAAGAAAACCGATTGGGTCGTCGTAGGCGAGAATGCCGGCTCAAAAGCCGCAAAAGCCGAGGAACTGGGCATCCCCATGCTCAACGAAGACCAATTCAAACAGCTGCTCGACACAGGAACAGTTGAATAATCGCCACACCATCTGGCAAGCCGTGCCGCGAACCGCTACTGTGGTACGCGGCATAAGGAGGAAGCATGAGCGACGAGCGCACCATCGAAGCGCGCATCTACGAACGGCTAAGCAAAGTGATTGACCCCGAACTGGGCAGGTCCGTCACCGACTTGGGCATGATCGCAGCCATTGACGCCACGCCAGTGGCAGGCGAAACCAACACGTACGACGTACGGGTGCGGGTCGAACTGACCGTGGAAGGCTGTCCGCTGTCGCAGACCATCACCAACCAGATCAACGGCGCGGTCGCCTCCTATCCCGATGCCACGTTGATTCCCAGCATCGAAGTCGGCTCCATGAGCCAAGACAAACTCACCCAGCTGGTGGCCGGCCTCAAAGCGGAACGTAAACAGAACCCGTTCAACAAACCCGGCATCAAAACCCGCATCTTCGCCATCGCCTCCGGTAAAGGCGGCGTGGGCAAATCGTCTGTCACCGCCAATCTGGCAGCCACATTCGCGGCGCTCGGCTACGATACCGCCGCCATCGACGCCGACATCTACGGTTTCTCGCTGCCCAGGCTATTCGGCGTGCAATCACAGCCCACGAACCTCAACGGCATGCTCATGCCCGTCACCGCATGGGGTGTGAAACTGATCTCCATCGGCATGTTCGCCGGCGCGGACAGAGCCATCCTATGGCGTGGTCCAAGACTGCAACGCTCCTTGGAACAATTCCTATCCGACGTATGGTGGGGCGAGCCGGACGTATTGCTGCTCGACCTGGCGCCCGGCACCGGCGACATGGCGATTTCCGTGGCACAGGCACTGCCGAACGCCGAACTGGTGGTGGTCACCACACCGCAGCCATCCGCCTCCGACATCGCGGTACGATCCGGCCTGATGGCATTGCAGGTGCCGATGAAAGTTCGCGGCGTCGTGGAAAACATGAGCTACTACGAGCACAAAGGCGAGAAGCTACGTATCTTCGGCGAAGGTGGCGGCGCACGCGTATCCGAACAGCTGACCCACAGCCTCGGCTATGAAGTGCCACTGCTCGCACAACTCCCATTGGAGCCTGAACTGCGCGAAACCGGCGAAGCAGGCCGGCCCGCAGTCCTAACCAAAGAGGGCGCGTTGCGGTCGGACGGTATCGGAGAAACATTCAAGAATCTTGCCGAATCGCTGATGAGACTGCCTCAATAAAATCACCATACGGTTGGAGCGTTCCTCCAAAACAACACATCGGAATGTGACTCAGCCACGGAATACGGAATCCGTTATGAGACAAAACCGACGTAAATCGTGGGTCCTGTGTAATATCAGGCGCAGACACGGGGGCCGAATGGCTGAGAGGAAGCAACCGCTTCAACCGTATGAACGTATACCGGGTAATGCCGGCGCACGGACGTCTCTCTATTTCCCGTGCCTTG
>ENA-OZEW01000091-OZEW01000091.1-human-gut-metagenome-genome-assembly--contig:-NODE-91-length-39906-cov-6.070688_pt1 | contig 39906 bp, 51 predicted proteins | sample MGYA00245072_ERZ653617 | MGnify/ENA primary metagenome ERZ653617 (study PRJEB26926, sample SAMN06165063) | human gut metagenome | biome: ENVO:00009003; feature: ENVO:2100002; material: ENVO:00002003...
CTAGCTTCGTCGGCAGCGTCAGATGTGTATAAGAGACAGATGTAGGCGTCGATGACCTGCTCGTAACGCTCCAGGGAGAAGATCAGGGTGACGTTCACGGAGATGCCCTTGGCCAGGGTGGCGGTGATTGCCGGCAGGCCTTCGAGGGTGGCCGGAATCTTGATCATGGCGTTCGGACGGTTCACCTTGGCCCAGAGTTCCTCGGCCTGCTTCTCGGTGGCCTCGGTCTCGTGAGCCAGACGCGGATCCACTTCGATGGAGACGCGGCCGTCAACGAAATCGGACTTCTCGGCAACCTCACGGAAGATGTCGGTGGCGTTGCGCACGTCGGTGGTGGTGAGCTCGCGCACGGCGGTCTCAACGTCGACCTTGCCCAGTTCCTTCAGCTGCGGATCGTACGGGCCGACCTCGTGCAGAGCCTTCTGGAAGATGGACGGGTTGGTGGTCACGCCGACAACGTTCTTGTTGGCGATGAGATCCTGCAGAGAGCCGGACTCGATGCGGGAGCGGGACAGGTCGTCCAGCCAGATCGAGACACCGGAGTCAGAGGTGCGCTGAGTTGCTTCAGTCATTGTTTTTTCTCCTTGATACCTTTTTGGATCAAATCTTGTTTATCGGTGAAAGGGGAGGGGCGCATGCTGTCGTGTCCCTCCCCGTATCATCACTTGGCGGCTTCGACTTCCGCGATGGAGGCCTTGGCGGCTTCCACAACGTGCTCGGCGGTGATGCCCAGATCGATCATGTTCTGAGCGCCATCACCCTGCAGGCCGAACTGCTCGATGGACACCGGCTTGCCGTAGGAGCCGAGGTACTTGTACCACGGCATGGCAACGCCGGCCTCGACGGAGACGCGGGCCTTGACGGCGGCCGGAAGCACGGCCTCCTTGTATTCGGCGTCCTGCTCCTCGAACCATTCCACGCACGGCACGGACACGACGCGGGCCTTGATGCCCTCGCCGGCCAGGGTCTTGGCAGCGGACACAGCCCACTGGACTTCGGAACCGGTGGCCATGATGATGACGTCCGGGGTGCCCTCGGTGTCGACGAGCACGTAAGCGCCCTTCTTCACGCCGTCCTTGGCCTTCTCAGCGGTCTCGGCGAGAACCGGGACGCCCTGACGGGTCAGAACCATAGCGGTCGGCAGGGTGTTCTTCTTCTCGAAGAAGTAACGGTAGGCTTCAGCGGTCTCGTAAGCGTCGGCCGGACGAGCGACCTCGAGCTGCGGGATGGCGCGGAAGGAAGCCAGATGCTCCACCGGCTGGTGGGTCGGGCCATCTTCGCCGACTGCGACGGAGTCGTGGGACCACACGTACAGGTTCGGAATCTGCATGAGGGCGGCCAGACGCACGGCGGAACGCTCGTAATCGGAGAACATGAAGAAGGTGCCGCCGTACGGACGGGTGTGGGAGCCCAGCAGGATGCCGTTGGTGATGGTGCCCATGGTGAACTCGCGCACGCCGAAGTGGAGCTGACGGCCGTACTTGCTGCAGTTCGGCCACTGCTTGGTGGCGCACTCAGCCGGGGCGAAAGTCTCAGCGCCCTTGAGGTCGGTCTTATTGGAGCCGCCGAGGTCGGCGGAGCCGCCCCAGAGTTCCGGCATGACGGCTGCGATGGCGTTCAGAGTGGAGCCGGAAGCGCCACGGGTGGCGACGTTCTTGCCGACTTCGAAAGTGGCCTCGAGGTCATCGATGGCCTTGTCGAAGCCTTCCGGAAGCTCGCCGGCCTTGATGCGGTCGTACAGGGCAGCCTTGTCCGGGTTGGCCTTGCGCCATGCGTCGTACTTCTCGTCCCATTCCTTGTGGGCTTCGAGACCGCGCTCGGCGACCTTGCGGGCGTGGGCGAGGGCCTCTTCGTCAACGTGGAAGGACTCCTCCGGGTCGTAGCCGAGGAGCTTCTTGAGGCCGGCGACGGCCTCGGCGCCCAGCTTGGAGCCGTGGGAGGACGGGTCGTTGGTCTTGCCCGGGGTCGGCCATGCGATCAGGGTGTCGACCTTGATGAGCTTCGGCTGGTTCGGGGCGGCGGCGCGGGCCTTGGCGATGGTGTCGGCCAGGCCTTCGACGTCCTCCTTGTAGGAGCCGTCAGGCTGGATGAAGCTGAACTCGTCGGTGTACCAGCCGTATGCCTGGAAGCGCTTGAGCACGTCCTCGGCCAGCACCAGGTTGGTGTCGCCTTCGATCTGGATGCGGTTGGCATCGAAGATCACGGTCAGGTTACCGAGCTGCTGGTTGGCGGCGAGGGAGGCGGCTTCGCCGGAGATGCCCTCTTCGATATCGCCTTCACCGCAGATGACCCAGATGTTGTGGTCGAACGGGGACTCGCCTTCCGGAGCTTCCGGATCGAGCAGGCCACGCTGGAAACGCTGGCCATAGGCGAAGCCGATGGCGGAGGCGAAGCCCTGGCCCAGCGGACCGGTGGTCATTTCGATGCCCGGGGTCAGGCCGTATTCCGGATGACCCGGGGTACGGGTGTCGGCGCCGCCACGGAAGTTCTTCAGATCGTCCAGGGTCAGGCCGTAGCCGGAGAAGTACAGCTGGACGTACTGGGTGAGGGAGGCGTGGCCACCGGAAAGAATGAAGCGATCGCGGCCTTCCCAGTTGGGGTCGTTCGGATCATGCTTGATGAAGTGCTGGTACAGGGTGTAGGCGATAGGCGCCAGGGAGACGGGGGAACCCGGGTGGCCGTGTCCCGCACGCTCAACCGCGTCGGCCGACAGGACCTTGGCCATCTTGATGGCGCGTTCGTCCAGCTCGGTCTCCTTGAATTCGGTCATGGATTACTTTCCTTCCAATTGGTCGGGCCGCGTATCCGGCTTGTGCCGAGCGCTCGACGCCCTCACATTGCGTTTCCCATAGTAGCGATGTGAGGTGACGTTGTGGTGAAATTTTGGCGTGTTTTGGTAGTTTGTGTGCTGTTAGCGCTCACAATTAACATTCGCGTGAACTTCAGATGTTCGTTTGTCGATATATCTCCCAATGCCAGTCGCCGCAAGCCTTTGCCGCATGAAGGAAACTACTCTGGAAGCGAACGAATTAGCACTCCGGGCGCCGGAGTGCTAAAACATTAAAAGAAGTTTTCCGGGTACGTCTCATCAGCACCGTCAAACATAAGGCGTACCGGCACACACCTATGCATAAGGAGGCGCGCATGGCGCAATCAAGACGCATGCTGGTGTTGCGTGCCGTGGTCGAGGATTACATCCGTTCTCAGGAACCGGTGGGTTCCACCACACTGACCCGGGATCATGACCTCGGCGTCAGCTCCGCCACCGTGCGCAACGACATGGCGGCCTTGGAAGATGAAGGCTATCTTATTCAGCCGCACACTTCGGCCGGCAGGGTGCCGACCGAAAAAGGGTACCGTTACTTCGTCGACCGTTTGGCGACGGTCGTTCCGCTATCGGAGGCCCAGCGCCGCGGCATCAACAGCTTTCTGTCCGGATCGGTCAATCTGCAGGACACGCTGCAGCGGGCCGCCCGGCTGCTGGCGCAGATCACCGGACAGGTCGCCGTCGTGGCCGCGCCGTCACTGTCGAAGTCGACATTGCGGCATATCGAAATCGTGCCAGTGTCCATTAATACGCTGCTTGCCGTAGTGATCACCGATACCGGCCGTGTCGCGCAGCATATCCTCAACGTCACGAAATTGCCGGACGTGACGACGCTCACTCATCTGACCAACGAGATCAACACGCAATGCTCCGGCGTTTCGCTGACCCGCACGGCCGATTGCGTACGACAGATGGGAGCGCGCAAGGAATACCATGCGATCAGCACGCTTGCGGAAACGCTTGCGCAGGCCTTTGATGGCATGGCGGATGACGAACGCGCGAGCGAATTGTACATGGCGGGCACTTCACGGCTTGCGCATCAACGCACGGTGGCCGACCTGGCCCCGCTGTTCGACGCGTTGGAGGAGCAGGTGGTGCTCATGAAGTTGATGAGCTCGCTGAGCGAAACCACGCAATCCGACGGCGTCGGAGTGGCGATCGGTTCCGAAACGCACACGCCCGGTTTGCTGCACGCCTCAGTGGTAACCAGTGGCTACGGGCGTACCTCCGCGGCCGCCACGGACGGCGCGACGCATGCGGCCGCATCATCACAGACGGAAAATCAAAGCGGTGATGATACGCAGCAGGCGGGCGAACCGGTCGCATTCGTCGGATCGATCGGGCCGACGCATATGGACTACGCGGCGACCATGGCCGCAGTGCGTGCCGTCGCCAGATATCTGACCGCATTCGTGGCACACGACGAAAACCAAACCAACAGCTGACCCCGCCTTATGGCACAATGACACGCAGAACCAACAGGGAGAAAGAATAATCGTGACGGACTATTACGAAGTGCTGGGCGTCGACCGTTCGGCAAGCGACGACGAGATCAAAAAGGCGTATCGAAAGATGAGCCGCAAATACCATCCCGACATCGCAGGTCCGGAATTCGAAGACAAGTTCAAGGAAGTCAACAACGCGTACGATGTGCTGTCGGATCCTAAGAAACGGGCGATGTACGATGCCGGCGTCGATCCGAACGATCCGAATGCGGGCGGCATGCACGGCGGCGGATTCGGTGGCGGATTCGGCGATATGGGGGACATCTTCAGCATGTTCACCGGTGGCGGATTCGGTGGCACCGGCGGTGGACCGACTCCGCGCACCCAGCCGGGGCGTGACGCGCTTGTTTCCGCGACCATCGATTTGAAGACGGCGGTGTTCGGCGACACCACGCACGTCAAGGTCAACACGTTCGGCCTGTGCCAGGAATGCGGCGGCACCGGCTGCCAGAACGGCACACAGCCCACACAATGTCCCGACTGCCACGGTCAGGGATATGCGCAGCGCGTGGTACGCACCATGCTCGGCCAGATGATGACCACCGCGCCATGCGAACGCTGCGAAGGCCATGGAACGGTCATCGAGAAGCCGTGCCCGTCCTGCCTCGGCCATGGCCGCGTGCGCGTCACCCGCAATGTCGGCGTCGCGGTGCCGGCCGGCGTGGCGAACAACACCCGTCTGCGTCTCGCTAATCAGGGTGAGGTCGGCGAAAATGGCGGCGTCGCGGGCGATTTGTATGTGGATATCCGCATCAAGCCGGATGACATGTTCACTCGTGATGACGACGATTTGCATTGTTGGATCAAGGTGCCGATGAGTTGGGCCGTATTGGGGCACGAAGTCGAAATCGACACCTTCGACGGCAGGCAGACGCTGGATATCCCAGCCGGCAGCCAGCCGGACGATACCGTGACGTTGAAGAACCTCGGCGTCACGCATCTCGACGACAAGAACGAGCGCGGCGATTTGGTGGCGCACGTAGTGGTGGAGATTCCTAAGAAGCTGTCCGATGACGAGCGGGAGCTGATTGAGCGGTTCGGCGAGATGCACGACACGGACGCCCAGCATGTTGTCGTGAAGTCCCGTCCGTCGTCCGGCGCGAAGAAGGGGTTCTTCTCCAAGCTGAAGGACGCGCTGCGCTAGTTTTCGCAATCCAATCGAATACGGGACATGTGAAAGAAGTCCGTATCCCAACTCATAACCTTGGGATACGGACTTCTTTCACATCTGGCATGGCGGGTGATTCCCGCCTATTTGAGCAGCGACCTGCACATGGCGCGATACTGGCTCACATATCCTCCACCGAAGAACACGCAATGTCCTGCAATGGGGTAGAGCTGCCACAATGTGATGCGGTCCTGCCATCCGGCCTTAAGCGGATGCGCCGACTGATAGCCTTCGAGGATGTCCGTAAGATATGACATGCCGAACAGGTCGAGCATGGCAAGGTCTTCCTCACGGTGCCCACCGTGAGCCGCAGGGTCAATAAGCACGGCTTCGACGTCACCGGAATCAGCAGTCCACATGACGTTGCCGCTCCACAGGTCGCCATGCACGCGTGCGGGCTTGTCGTTGGCGGCCTTGCCTAGGATGTCGGGCAAGGCGTCGATAACGGCTTCAGTCAGTTCCATGTCATAGTCGGTCAGTTCGCGACGTTTCATGCCGAGTCGTACCATCGGACGCAATCTGCCGTCCGCCAGATAGGTGGCCACATCATCCCAGGCACCGGTATCCATCGGGACGGGATCCTGCAACGGCCCGAAATAGCAGGTGCCGTCGTATCCAGTTGGAGCGGAGCCAAAATGTTCGGCACCGGCATCATGCATATGAGCTAGCGCAACACCGAAATCGCGCGCGGCTTGGATGGTCGGACCGCAGGCGTTCACGCGTTCAATGTCGAGATAATCCTTGCCCCAGTCGTATACGTCGACCACGCGTGGGCCGCCCTGCGATTGCGCCTCGCCGAGCCATTTGAGGCCGCGTCCCTCGCATTCAAAGAAACCTTCGGGGCTGAATGCCCTGCTTTTGCGGTATTTGCCCATGCCGATGAGCCTTTCTCCCATGCCGGACATGCCGGCGTACTTTTGGCTCCATTGTGTGCATGGTTTGAGACAACTATGCCGGGATGCCTTGAAAACTAGACCCCTCTCGCTACTCTTGGTCACGGAAAAGCAGACGAAACCATATTTCTACGAACATAAAGAGGGTTCATGAATTTCTTCCAAGCGATTTTCCTTGGCCTGGTGCAGGCGTTGACCGAATACTTGCCGGTCTCTTCCAGCGCCCATATCCGTATCATCGGCGATTTGATGCTGGGCTCCGATCCGGGTGCCGCGTTCACCGCCATCATCCAGATCGGCACCGAGCTTGCCGTGATCCTGTATTTCCGTCATGACATCATCCGCATTCTCGGCGCGTGGTTCGGCTCCTTGTTCGGCAAGGAGGGCAAGGACTTCAAGAGCCGTATGGGCGCGCATAACCGCGACACGCAGATGGGTTGGTTCATCATCATCGGCACGCTGCCGATTCTGATTGCCGGTCTGTTGTTCAAGGACGCCATCGAAAGCACGCTGCGTAATCTGTGGATCACCGTTACCGTGCTGATTATCTTCGGTATTCTGCTGTGGGTGGTCGACGCCCGCGCCAAGCAGGTCAAGACCATGGATGAGATGACCTGGAAGGATGCGCTGATCTTCGGCATCGGTCAGATGCTGGCGCTGATTCCTGGCGTTTCCCGTTCCGGCGGCACCATCACCTTCGGCCGTGCGATGGGTTATACCCGTGAGGCTGCAGTGCGCGTGAGCTTCCTGATGGCCATTCCGGCCGTGTTCGGCGCGGGCATCCTCGAAGCCGTTTCCGCGGTCAAGGATGTGGCCGCAGGCAATGCGGGAATGTTCCCGGGCTGGGGTGCGACCATCGCGGCCACCATCGTGGCGTTCGTGGTCGGCTATGTGGTGATCATCGGCTTCCTGAAGTTCGTGTCCACCTTCTCGTACAAGGCGTTCGCCATCTACCGCATCGCGCTGGCCGTTGTCGTGGCTCTGCTGCTGATCTGCGGCGTGCTGCACCCGACGGAAGTCGTTGCCGCCGCGTAAGCGTGATTCGGCGTAAATAAAGCGAATCCCGGCCATCCGTAAGGTGGCCGGGATTTTTTTCGTCTGCGACCTCCTCCTGGAGGGGAACGACTCAGACGCCGTTGCGTAGAAGTGATTCGGCCTCACGAAGCAGTTCCTCGCAGGCAGGCATGCCATTCGAGGCGATTCGCTTCGCTCTCGCGTCCAAATCGTAATCATGTTCCAGACGAGCCAAATAGTCGCCGGCATGCATGTCTGACACCAATCCATCGGCGTCGGAACGCCATTGCATGGCCTTTCTGGTCAAATCTCCTTCAATAAGCGGATACTCGATTATTAAAGACAAGGCGCGCAGCAGCTCCAAAGTGCCTTGCATGCATTCGGTATTGGCACAGTAATGCGGTACGGATACCCATATGGATGTTGTCGGAAAGCCCGCTTCGGCGGCGAAGGCGTCAAGGATGTTGGGGATGCCCACCGGACCGTTGTATTCCCTGTCGGATTCGCATTCGCAGCCGCTTTTGGAGATGTCAAGCGGCAATGGCCGTGTGTGCGGGCATTCATCGAACATGGAGCCAAGCGTGATGACATCACTTACGTCATAGTCTTCTGCGACACGTAGCGTCTGCCTGCAGTATTCCTCCCACCGGTAATTGGGTTCGGGTGCGATCTGCGCAAGCAGGTGCAGCATGGGGGAGACGGCAATGTCATAGAAAGTCGTTTGCGGCCAGATGATGCGCTTACGCCCCTGCACGGAGCAGATCATGGGCCGGGCCACCTGATAGTCGTAGAAACCTTCGTTGTCAATATGGCGCACTTCCTGCGACTCATACCGGGACACCAAATGACGGACGACGTTCGTGGCCGCTTGGCTTGCATCGTTCCATCCTTCGAATGCGGCGATAAGTATCGTCTTGGGCATTGCGCTCTCCTCACACATGCTTTTAATGTATACCGAAAACGGGTGGTGTGACACGCGCTTCAGCCATCGGTGAATACGAATAAACCAAACCGCGACACGCTGACTTGCAAATTACACGAATGTGGTTATAGTAAATACTCGTGCTCACGCAGTGAATCTGCTGGAGACATGCGGACATAGCTTAGTTGGTAAAGCGCAACCTTGCCAAGGTTGAGACCGCGGGTTCGAGTCCCGTTGTCCGCTCTAAGGTCCGAAGAGTTGACGACCTTTGCGGTGGGTTAGCCAAGCGGTTAGGCAGCGGCCTGCAAAGCCGTATAGACGAGTTCGACTCTCGTACCCACCTCGCATCATGTGAGATTAGTTTTCGCATGTTGACATGACCCGGGCGGTTGGCGCAGAGGTAGCGCACTTCCCTGACACGGAAGGGGTCACAAGTTCGAATCTTGTATCGCCCACTGGAGCATTGCTCCGTACAAATTAAGACTGGGTGATTGGCGCAGCGGCTAGCGCACTTCCTTCACACGGAAGGGGTCATAGGTTCGATTCCTATATCACCCACCGTTATCACAGCTCGGTTTTGCCGGGCTTTTTTTCCATTCCTTTTCACGCTACTTCGTCAAATAAGAATGCAAGCATCGACGCGCCGGCAAAAACAGCGATCGACGAAAAACGATTCACCACATTACACAAGAATTGCCGATGAAAATACAAAGAATCAAACGAGAGAAGCATGACTTTTGCCAAACGCATTTCTAAAATGAGTATCGTAAACAAAAAAGAAAACAAACAAGACGCAAGGTGCGTCACAGCACACCAGCAAGAAAAGGAAACATCATGAACAAGAACAAGATCTTCTCCGCAATCATGCGTGGCTTCGAAGTCAGCGGCATCAACGCTCTGTCTTCGGCTGCCGGCTCCTCTTCCGTCAACGGCGCTCTGCAGGAGATCATCGACACCCGCCGCTGATTTGGACACCACACACTGAATCCTTCTTAAAAAAGCCTGGAACGCGATTAAAAGCGTTCCAGGCTTTTTGTTCCCCGGCAAGCGGCTACAATTGCCTATTGTGAACGAGAGACAATTGAACCTCAACCAACCGGTTAAGGATATGGGCCCCAACGAATTGAAAGCGTACGCCGAGCTGGGGCAGAAACAACACGATGAGGCGAACCGCGAACTGGAACGACGCTGGCGCAGCTACGATGACATGCTGCCGAAGGACGAATTCGTATCCATCATCGACAAGAACGAACGGTAAATACCGTTCACAGTGTATGATTCGTGACCATGCCGGCCACAATACCGGCCAATTGCAAGGGGAGAGGGTAGAATGACAGCTATGACTGATCCGATTCCAAGCGCAGGCGAAACGACCATCATTGGTCTTCCTGCTATCACTGTACCGGTTACTTCCACCGGAGACCGTCCTCTGACGAAGGAGGACCTCAATACGATCATGCGTCTGGCCGACGGCACGGCGCTCCTGATTTCCACCAGGGGAGCGGTGTCCGGCTCGCGTTATCTCCTCGACGAGGACGAGATCACCGTGGGACGCGACCCGAGTTCCGATATCCTGCTGGACGATTCCACCGTCTCCCGCACGCACGCGGTGTTCCGCAGGATTAACGGAAATTATTCGGTGATTGACGCCGGCAGCCTGAACGGCACATACGTGAACCGTCAACGAGTGGATAGCCAGGAACTGAAGAACGGCGACGAAATCATTCTGGGCAAGTTCCGTCTCGTATATTTCACCAACAAGGCCGTCATTGCCTAATGAAACGCCCGATGCGGGATAAACTGTGAGTAACGGTTTTCCTTCAATCGCCTATGGGCTCCGAATGGAAGCTCATAGGCGATTGTTTTATGGCGTGTAGGAGAAGACAATGGACGGCGAGGCAGAACCAACAATGCGGTTGCATCTGCACGTGTCGCACGCGGTGCAGGGGGAGTTGTTCCCCTCCGCGGACGCGCAGCCCGTCACACGGGGCTATCGTGGTACGGTCGCGTCAAAAGTGGCGGGTATCACGTACCGCCAGCTTGACTATTGGGCGCGTAAACAGATAGTGGAACCATCCATCACCCCGTCGCACGGATCCGGCTCACGCAGATTGTATTCGTTCAAAGATGTGGTGATTCTTGCCGTTTCCAAAAGATTGCTGGATGCCGGAATCAATCTGCAGAACGTGACCACCGCCATCGGCTTCCTCGCGCAGCGCACGCCCGAACAGTTGGCCGGCATCATCATCATGTGCGATGGGCAGAATGTGCATGAGTGCACGGACAGCGAACAGATGGTGGCTCTGCTCCAAAGCGGCAGAGCTGTGTTCGGGGTGTCCGTCGGATCGCTATGGCATCAGATCAAAGAGGCTCTAGAGAACATGAGGAATACGTCGATTTGACGAAGACGCCGGCATCGACAGACACCAATAGGCCAATCGACGACATTGCCGCGATACGTATGAGAAAGAAGCTGGAATCGCGACGCAAATCCCGCGCAGCAGCCTGATCGCATACAATTGGTACGATTCAGCCCGGAACGTTCGAACGATATAACCCGCAGGGGGGTAGCGCATGCTTGATATTCTGCCGGCACTGTTGTGGATCATAGCCGCCGTCATCGCAGTGAACATTTGTTTGATTACTGCGATTCGAGGCAATCTGTTTTCCAAAAAACACCGCGATGTGCATCCGGTGCGTTGGTCGATCATCGCGCTGCATTTCACCTCATTGGTCATTGGCGCGTTGCCATATCCGGCATATGCGATGTTCAGGTCGGATTTCTCGGAGAGGTTCCAGCGTTTCTACGAACATGTCGGATGGCCATCGGCTGCGGTGATGGTCATGCTGATCGCAGCGGAACTTGTTTTCATGTATCTTCAGGCCCGAAACGGCATGCACAGCGAGATGGAGCGGAAGCTCAATCAGGCCGTCAAATAGAAATCTGACATAACGTACATTATCGGCTTTTTAGGAATGACGTTTTTCCAGGCTTGAGGAAGCGTCAAACACGCGGTTCTGACATAACGGCCTCCGTCACTCAATAAATAAAAACGTGGTTGCTGCCACGATATTGCGACAGCAACCACGTAACTGGCCTACAGCGTTTCCGTTTACGGACTCAGGCGAAATACTCCTCGACGGCCTGTGCGAGTTCATCTACCGAATCCAGAATACGGTATGCGCCATGGGCTTTGAGCTCTCCGGGCTCCGCATAGCCCCAGCCACAGCCGAGGCAGTCCAAACCGCACGCCTTGGCGCCGTCGGCATCGGTCCAACGGTCACCGACCATCAGTGCCTTGTCTCCTGCGTTCTCGTCGAAATCGATGTGCTGGAAAGCCCAACGGATCACTTGGTCCTTGTCAAGACGGGAATTGTCCTCGCTGGCACCGTAGATGCCGTCGACCATGGTGTCCAAGTGGAAATGCTCGCAAATCGGAATGCATTGGTATTGCGGCTTGCAGCTGGCAATCGCCAGATAGTATCCGTCGGCACGCAGTTTGGCGAGCTGCTCCGGAATACCTTGGTAAATCGTGTTGTTCAGGCGGCCGGGGACTTTCTGTCCGGGATTGTTCGGGTCGTCGAACACGGCCTCGTCGGCGTAATACTTGCGGTAAATCCTCACGCCTTCGTCAAGCTTGTCATCCGGAATGCCGTTGCGTTGCATCGATTCGCTGATGGCCGGTCCAATGAAACGATGCAATTCGGCATCGTCCGGCACCGGATATCCCATCTCTTCGAACGCCTTGACAACGCAGCCAATGATTCCTGGATCGGATTTCGTCAATGTGCCATCGAGGTCAAGCAGAACGACTTTCTTCGGATGTTCGGACATGGATCTGATTCTCCCCTTGGCTGTGTGCTATAAGAATTGATGACAGAAACAATTATGCCCGGTCTCAATGACCGGGCATTCGTTCAAGTGTCGTTCAACTGCAGGTCACTCGTAGTCCGGGAACCATCCGTCACGATGCATTTGCAGACGCTTCTCCAGCAAAGCCTTCAGTTCGTCTTCGGTACGACGTTCCATGAGCATGTCCCAGTGCGTGCGTGTCGGCTTGGCGATTTCATCAGCCTCGTCGTCATTGTCTCCTTCACGGTGCGCGACGGCGCCGCAGCGGCACTCCCACTCATCTGGGAATTCTGCGCCCTCAGCGAACGGCAGAATCGTACGATGGCCTTTCGGACACACGTATGCGACGTCGGTTCGCGCCGCAAAATCCACATTGTCATCGGATTCAAGCGACTTCGCACCGATGCTCATGCCTCGCAGGCTACGTTCCGCCATATTGCTTTTGCCTCCTTGATTATCTGCTTACTCTAAGCTACAAAACACTTCGGACGTGTCACTTATTCCCGGCGTCCGCGAAAACCGATCTCCCGATTGCGCACATGCTCAGTCGACACCTGAATAGGCGACGATGCCACGGTTGACGTTCTCGTACGCCTGTTTCGCGATCGGAGCGAGCGTTTCGGCGCGTTTACCCAGGTATGGTCCGGCCACGGCGATCTGCTGCAACACGTCGGCGAGACGTTTGCATCCGCGTACGAAATCGCCGCCGGTCAAATCGGTGCCGTACAGCACACGCGACAGGCTTTCGCCCTGAGCCCATTCGTAGACGACATCGGTGATGCCGAAATCAAGTTGGCGCGGCTCGTCGAGGGCATAGTCCTCACACAGCATGGCAATCGACGCGTGCACGCCTTTGAGCTGCGCCGCACAGACGGCGACGTTCCCCTGCATTCCTCCGGGATAATGGCGCGGCTCTCCCCCGCTGCCTCTGCGTGGCTCGTAAATCAACGACATGACGGCGCTGGCCAGCTCCGTCGCATCGAGTCCGTCGAACGCGCCATCATCGATCGCCTGGGCAAGCACCAAATCAAGCTCGCTGTACAAGTGCCGCAACAGCTGTCCACGTTCGGTAAGCCGGTAATCGATATGTTCTTTTGCGCCTTCATCAAGCCGATCGAGGTATCCGAGCTCGTTCAGCACATTGCAGATGCGGTCGAATTGACGTGCCACGGAGCCGGTGCGTGAATCGTAGCGGTGCTGCACACGTTCCAATTCACGCATTTCACGCGCCCACCGATGCCCCCATTTGAGATGCTTCTGAATATCGGGGCATTTGCGGCAGGGATGGTCCCTGCCTTTTTCGCGAAGCTCCGCGATACGCCTGTCAAGGTCTTTGAACGCTTCGCTTCGCGCCTTCTGCGTGCGGAACACCTCGTGCTTGAGTTTGCGTCGTTCGTTCTTTTCCAAGTCGCTCAAGCGCATGCGCAGCCGCATGAACTCCTTGAAGTCGCCGAACTCACAATCGAACGCCCGTTCGTATCCGTCCAACGCTTTGCGCAACGTATCCATCTGCGCTTCAAGCTGCCAGGCGGATTCGTTGGCCTCCCATTGCGCGAAGGAATGGTCAAGCGTGATGCGAGCGGTCTCGTAATCGCTGGAATTAAGCAGGTTGACGGCCATGTTGAACGTCGGTTTGAAACTGGAGTGCAGCGGGTACACGCGCTTGCTGGACAGCGCGGCGGCAGTGGCGGGAATGAAGCCATGATGGTCCACAACCACCGCATGGCCGATGGTGTCGATGCCACGTCGGCCAGCGCGTCCGGTAAGCTGGGTGAACTCCCCTGGCGTCAATCCGACATGCCCGGTCCCATCGAATTTCTCAAGTTTTTCCACCACCACGCACCGTGCCGGCATGTTGATGCCCAAGGCAAGTGTTTCCGTGGCGAAGACGACCTTCACCAGCCCCTCTTCGAACAGTCGTTCGACAATTTGGCGGAAGAGCGCCACCATGCCAGCATGATGCGGCGCGAATCCTTCCTCCAAGGCGAAGCGGAACTGCGAGAAATGCAAAGCCTTCAAATCCTCTTGACTGAGTTGGCCTTCGACCATCTCATCGACGATACGGCGGATGCGACGCATCTCGTCATCGGTGGTGAGTTCGAGTCCGGCGTTGATGCATTGTTCGACGGCCTGATCGCATCCGTTGCGGGAGAAGATGAAATAGATGCCCGGCAGGATGCCGAGGAAATTCAATTCATCAATCATGGCCCAACGACGTGGCGTATGGCGTTCGGGTCTGCGGGAATGGTCGTTCCATTTGCCGCCCTTGCCGCCCTTTCGTCTGTCGGGGCGCTGCTCTCCCCTACGTTTCGCGGCCTTGCGGTCGAGCTGATCGAGCCTGCTCACCAGCTGGGCGTTGAGCTTGTCTGTCTGATTGCCGTCTTTATCACGTCGATACAGGTCGATGAGTTCCGGTTCGGTGTGGTCGTCCGCCTGAACAAGCACATGCTGTTCCAACGGCACGGGCCGTTTTTCGGACACCACCAGCGTGGTGTCGCCACGGACCGATTCAATCCATTTGGAGAAGTCCTCGACATTCGACACGGTTGCGGACAGGCCGATGATTCTCACGCTTTGGGGCAGGTGGATGATCACTTCCTCCCACACCGGCCCGCGGAAACGGTCGGCGAGATAGTGCACCTCGTCAAGAATCACGTAACGCAAGGCGTCAAGCGTCATGGAATGCTCGTAGAGCATGTTGCGCAGGACCTCGGTGGTCATGACCACGATGTCGGCTTCGGAGTTGATGGACGTGTCGCCGGTAAGCAGGCCGACTCTGTCCGGCCCGTACGTTTCGACCAGATCATGGTATTTCTGATTGCTCAACGCTTTGATTGGCGTGGTGTAGAACGCTTTGACGTTACGCTCTTGGGCCAGATAGATCGCGAAATCAGCCACGACCGTCTTGCCGGCTCCGGTGGGCGCGGCGACGAGCACATTGTCGCCGGCTTCCAACGCATCATTGGCTTTGACTTGGAAATCGTCCAATTCGAATGGCATGGACCGTGCGAAACGAGACGAGACCGATTGGCGTTTGGCCTGCGTCTGTTTGAACGCCGCATAGCGTTGCGCGGGAGATAGGGCTGTGGTCATCTCGGCATCGTATGTGCCGGTGTCGTTATTGCCATGTCGACGATGATGAGTCATGGTTCCTTTTCGAATCAGTCGTTGGAATGTTTCCACTGCGCCCACTGCCGGGCATGACGGACGCGCTTTTCCTCACGGCGGCTGATGACTTCGGCATGAGCGTCGATATAACGATTGGCCGCGTCCTCAAGTGGACGTGTGAAGAACGGGGACGTGTTCTCCTTTGGTTGCGGCAACGGCTCGGACATGGCCTCGAAACGTTTGGACATGCGTCCGCCTACTTTGATGGCATCTTTGAACGCATGATATCCGCGGATGCATGCGTATGCGCCGCCGCCGACCAGCATCGTCAGCATGAACAGGACGAGTACCAGCCAAATCCACCAAGGCATAGCGCCTCCCCCGTCAGTCTTCGTTCTCTCGGTCGCCGACGCTCAGCTCATGCTGTGCTCGGGCGATGATCATCGTGCGCAACGTCTCCGGCGCGACGGCAGTAATATGACGGGCGTGCGCGATGCAGAACGCGACATACCAGGAATCGGAAGACACAATCAGATGCACCTTCTCGCCTTCGCCGCATTTCTCGACGGTGGCTCCCGACAGGCTGTCGATGAACGACAGGTCGTCCTGATTGGTTATGAACACGGCAGGTGTGCCATTGTCGAAACTCCACTTGCGCAGTTCGGATGCGGGCACGTCCGGAATGTCCACTTTTTCAGTGGGTTCGACCAGCTCCGCATGCTCGATGCGGGAGATGCGAAGCACCTGCCAGATACGAGGCTTGCCAGTAGCCTTGTTGATGGTCGTATCCGTCTTGACGAACTTCATCTTGTCCGCGGGCGCCGCGTTGGACACGTCGGTCCATACCGCCACGTAGTAAACGCCTTCGTCGACAAAAATCTTGTCTGGCGCCACTAGCTTGCGCTGTATACGGCCCGCACCGTCCGTATATTCCATGTCGAGCAGCATGCCTTTGGAGATGGCGCTCTTGACGATGGAGAAGTTCCTTGGTTCCATCTCGTATCCGGTCAGGCTCAGCCACGGCATGTCGCCAGGCTTGACGTGCTGGCGCAGTCGGCTGTACAGCGATTCCGCCTGCTCACGCAGCTTGTCCGGAAGCAAAGAGGAGTGGGCGAGATAGCTCACCGATGCGGTCAGCATGCTCAGGTACTGCTGGGAAATGCCGGCAAGGCGTTCAAGCCCCAGCGAATTCGTGGCGGAGACGATGCCTTCCGCGTCAAGCAAGGACCAATCGATATCGAAGAACTGGCTTCCGGCCATCTCGCCATCATCGGACACCGTGGTCAACGTGTTGATGTCCTTATGAATGATGTTGACGAACTTCTTCAATTCGTCATCGGACTTCGGCCTGCCGATGAATCGTTCCGCAAGTTCTTCAAGAGAGTATTCCTCACCCATGTGGGCGGACAGGAACAGCATCAGGCGAAGACGCCGATCGACCTCACTACCGGTCTGGAACGCGGAGTTCTTCTTCGGACGGCCCTTGCCTTCCTCGGTATCATCCTCATCAGTGCTGTTGCGGTTGATTTCCGGAGACACCACGGTGGAGCTGTCGGTGCCGGTGGATTCATCGGCCGGCACGAACTGCGTGGCCGCATGCAGCCGGCGGTTGAACGCGTCGACAGCCTCCTGAGGGCTCACTATGGACGCACCCGGATGAGACAGCACGAACATGGCCAGATCATCGGAGTCGGCGTAGGCGACATTGAGATGCTCGCCATCAACATCCACAGTGGCGGCGAAACGTCGCTGATCGACCACTTTGACCAGCTCGTCGGGAATGGATTGCGTGCCAAGACCCGGCGCGATGGAATCCAAGCCAAGTCCTGGAATCGGCGTCTGCGGCACGCGCGGCGCGGTACGGGAAGCGTGCTGGGGTTCGTGCGCAGGAGCCGAGGAAATCGACATGGAGCGCGCAAGGTAATTCGCAGCGGCAAGAATCGGCAGATCCTCGTCGCCGAACAGCAGACGCACGCGCGGCTCATCGCCAAGCTGCAGACGGTAGGAAGCGAAATCCTGCCCTTCTGACTTGGAGGAATATTCCGGCTGCCTTGATTCGATGGCGATGCCCATGGCGGCGAGCTTGGCGCGGTCACGCTGAAATTGCTTGGCGAAGGCGGCCTTCGCCGCTTGATCGGCGAGCTCTCCGTACGAATCGGCATACGCCTTCACACGTTGCGCGATCTGACGTGAGGTAAGCCATTGCGGAAAGGCTGAGGAGAGCACAGCCAACACATCAAGCTCATGCTTGCCCCATTTGTCGGAAAAACGTCGCCTACCGTTACTTCCCTCAGCCATTAGTCCTCACGTCTCGTTAACGTTTCTTTTTAAGTGCTTGGCCTCGTAAGCCGCACACAACATTCTATGATAGAGGTTTTTTAAGCGATTTGTGCCTATTTCACGAAAAAACATCGTTTTCGTGTTGCATGGCCGTCCAAAATCAGACCCAATCGTCCGGTTCCACGCCCTGCGGGCCGACATATTCGCCATTCGGCACATAGCTTGGTTCGCCTTGATCCTCCAGTCGCGCGTCGCTAAACAGCATCACATCCCTGCCGAAGGTCCAATCGCCATCGATATCAACGGATTTCGCCGCGGCGAGCGAAGGCACACCGTATGGGAAACGGGCATCGAAATCGTGGATGTTCTTGTAATAGCGCGCGTCCAAATGGACGTCGGGGAAGATGTAGTTGCCGTCTTCCATCTCGTACTGGTCCGTCAGATGGAATCGGTCGGACCGCATGATGAACAAATCGTCAGTGGTCTTCACCGGCAGGAAACGCATACGGTCGACGCATACGCAGGTCGCGCCATCGAAAAGCGACACCGCGGCTCCCATGGCGGTCTCCAGCTGAATGACCGGCTCGCTGGTCGGATCGGTCGGGTCGACCGTCTTCTTATTGCGGATTACCGGAAGGGGAAGCACGCCGTCATAGGATGCGAGTTTCGCTTTCAGCGCATCGATACGCACCCAAATGCTGTTCGTGTTGAAGTACGGATGCTTATCGATGTTCTGCGCGTCGTCCTTGTCGTCTGGATGGACCTGGCTCATCTCACGCAGCATCAGACGGCCCGTGGCCTTGTCTCGCACGATGTGGCCGCCCTTACGATCGGCTGGGGTGCGTTTGGCGACCTCGATCATGAACGGTGCGCCCGTATTCTCGAAATGCTGCGCAAGCGTACGGGAGGGACGCGCGCCCAGGTTGTCGGAATTGGAGATGAAAAGGTATTTGAACCCCTGCGCCTCAAGCGCGTCAAGCAGACCGGATTCCCAAATGGTGGAGAACAGGTCGCCGTGGCCCGGCGGGCACCATTCGAGTTCCGGATTGGCCGGGAAGCTGACGGGCATTCCCGTTTCCGCGCTGATCTTCGGCTCCTGATGCTGGATGATTTCCATCGGGATGTCTTCCTGATGGAATTTCTTATTGGTCTGCAGCACCTTCATGGTGTCTTTGGAGGTACGGAAGGAGTTCATCAGAGTCAATGGCAGATCGACGCCAAGTCTGGTCCGCGCGGTCAACACCTGTCCGATGATGATGTCGATGAAACGCATCTGCCGTGCCTTGTGGCGACGTACCGGCAGCAGCGACTTGGCGCAATCGAGTCCCATCGAAGTGCCAAGACCGCCGTTAAGCTTCAGGAACGCCGTTTTGGCGAACGCGTCAACGGCCTTGTCGTGATTGATGGTCTCATACACGTCATGGAAGCTGGGAACGCTGACGAGCGGTTCGACCTCGTCCTCACGAATCCAACTGCTGGCCTCCTCATTGCGCCAGACCTCGTACAGACGACGGAACTGGGCGATGGCCATGTCGGTCATTCCGTGCTTCCGCATCTTCGCGGCAGAGTATTCGAATACGTCCTCAGTCAATGTCTCTCCCTTTCGAACGGGCGTTGTTATTCGATGCGCTTATGCCATAATACGACATTCCGCCAAAATCGGGGGCATTTAGACACAGAACCAACATGAACTTCCGGTGGAGCAATTGCCGGAAAACCCTCAAATATCCGAAGCCAAACTCTCCGGAATGGATGCGACTCGCTTTCCGACACGATGTGTTTGAAAAACCGTAGAGATTATGCTATGTTTCATATTCGGTGCTTTTCGCACCGTTCGGACCATAGCGCAGTTTGGTAGCGCACTTGACTGGGGGTCAAGGGGTCGCGGGTTCAAATCCCGCTGGTCCGACTGAAAAACCCCGTCATTCCGCCGTTCTCACGGCATCGGAATGGCGGGGTTTTCCGCATCCAGGGGCGGTCAGGGGCGATGTACTACAGACCTTCGCCCCGGGGCATGCGATACGGACGCGCTCCCGTTTCCCTCATGCGCGGGTTCCGTCTCCCCTGGGACGAGACGTTCCGGGCGGATGGCACGGCCGGCCGTATCGGCCGATGACGCATTCCCCCGGCGACGCCTTGCGTCATCCGGTCCGTACGCCCAGTGGAAGCGCGTGCCCGAAACCACTCTGCCCGACACGGGAGGCCACGCCAGCCACCTGCCATTGGCCATCGGAGGTCTTGCCACGGCGTCCGCCGCGGCCCTGTCCATATCCGCGCATCGTCGGCGCCGCGAACACGCCAATTCCCCTGTCTAACATCGAACGCACGTCATATGGATTATCCGGGAACGGATTTCCTGTAAGAGACTTCGCTCCCGGACATGTCCGAATTTAGGGAGGAATTATGGCTGCAACCCTTTGCATCCTGGTCCTGATGGTCGTCGCCGCCTCATGCCTGTACGAGGCTGTCGTGTACCTGGCCGTCAAGCAGAAAAGCACCTTCGTGGGCCGTAGGACCAAGGAAAAGGTTCTCGCCATGAGCCGTAAGACCCGTCAAGGCAAGGCCATCCTGTTCATCGTGCTCGCCATCGTCTGCTTCGCGCTGATGATCGCGGCCGGCATCCTGATGGCCCACGCGGGCTACAACGTGTGATCCGGAAGACCATCTCCCGTTTCACCGGCGAATCCAAGGGACAGGGTGCCGTAGTCTATGCAATCCCTCCCCCTGTCGCCCGTCGGAAGGAAGTCACCCCCGGCCGCCTCGCCATAAATGACGTTATATCGCCAGGTCAAGCGGCAAGTCCGCTATGTCCTTGAGCCGCTTGCCGTCGACGAGCGTGTGGACCAGTTCGGCCAGATCCTCCCGCCCCTCGAGCTCGTCGACGGACGCGACGAGCTCCGGCAGGAAGGCATGGTACAGGCAGTCGATGTCCCCGGTGCCAAGTGCGAGGCTCGCAAGCCTGCTGGGCGAGGGCTCGCCGGTCACGACGACGATATGAGGGGTCTGCCCCTTGCGGTTCCTGATCAGGTTCAGTGCTTCGGTGCGGGAGTTCTGTGCGCGGTCGGAGCGCATGGTCCATTTGGCCGATATGGAGGCGTGCAGTATGGGCGCGCGTTGCACGCGTCGGCGGTGGCGACGGGCATCGGCTCATAGTAGTCGTCGAGTCCGTTCTTCTTGAGCCACGCGCCGAACGCGACGGGGTCGGCGACCTTGTACTTGCCCTTGTCGCCGCCCTTGGTGCGGGTCAGCTCGCCCAGAGACACGCCGCCGAACACCGCCTGCGGGTGCTCGCCCGGCTCGATGCGGTCCATGAGGCTCTTCTTCGCCTCCTTCACGATGTCGTTGGCGCGGGTCGAGATGACGGTGCCCACCGCCACCAGCTGCCGCAATTGATCGTCCGAACGGTCCGAGAGGTCGATTTCGGTCCCAATGTCCTTCTTCGCCATGTCCGTGGCTCCTTTCCTTGAAAAAAAGACCCGCCGCGGAAACCCCGCGACGGGCCATCCGATGCGTCCCGGCCGCTCAGGAGACGAGCGCGGGCAGGTCGACCGGTTCAACCTCGGCGCCGAACGCGCCCAGCCCCGCGGTGGCCGCGAACGTCAGACAGCGGACCAGCGCCGTGTCCTCGCCCGAGCGCGCCGCGCCGATCAGGCAGATCGCCATGCGGTACATGTCCGACGCGAGCCATGAGACGAGCGCCCGCCAGCCGAAGCCCGCGCCGAGCGCCGTCAGGTCGCGGTCGGCGGCCGTCAGGGCGTCGCGGTCGGGGCGGAAGGAGCGCGACATGTACAGGTGGGAGAATTCGTCGCGCAGCGAACCCGCCATGGCGGCCATCTCCTCCGGCCTCCTGTCCGGGGCGACCATGCCCGCCATGAGCACCGCCTGCCCCTCGGGGTCGGCCAGCGCCTCCCCCAGCACCTTCGCGGTGCTCGCGTTCATCGGAGTGTCGCGCCCGCTCGTGCGCAACCTCGTGTACCATTCGTTCGCCACGGCCGTCAGGTCCATTCCCGTTCCCCTTTCCTCGGTGTCGGTCGGTATGCGGCCACGTATGCGTCCGCACGGGACGCATAGCCGATTCCGTACGGAAGCACGGAAACCAAGGAGGCGTGTCGATTGCCGAGGCACAAGCGGACGGAGGCCGTCCGGACGAGGCTGTGGAGGCTGACCGGAGTGGCCATGGTCGCCACGCTCATGGCGGGCGGGGCGGCGGCATGGACGCTCCTGCCGCACGAGGTGCGGTTCGACACGACGACGGCCATCACCAGAACGCACCTGGTGGAGGCGAGCCGTTCGACCGAACGCTCCGTCGCATCCGACGGCGGGTGGACGCTGTCCTCCGACATCGACCCCGACGCGAGGATGACGGTCCGCGAGGCCGGCAACAAGGTCGTGCAGGCGCTCATCAACGGTCGCGACGAGGCGTCCGTGCCCGCCGGGTTCGACCCGGACCACGCGGACGGTGATACGGGCAACGCCTACGAGTTCAGCCAATGCACCTGGTGGGCGTATGTGCGCCGCCACCAGCTCGGCCTGCCCGCCGGCTCGCATATGGGCAACGGCGCCGACTGGGCGGACACCGCCCGGCGGCTCGGTTATTGGGTCGACAACACCCCCCGCGTGGGCGACGCGATCTGCTTCCAGCGCGGCCAGTACGGCTCCGACCCGTTCTATGGGCATGTGGGCATCGTCGAGTCGGTCGGCGAGGACGGGTCGATAACCACGTCCGAATGCGGTAGCGCATACAACGGCAAGCCGTTCGGCCGCACGTTCACCGCTGAACAGGCGGAACAACTGCAATTCATCCACTACTGAAGGGAGACGGCCGAATGGACAACCAGCCGGTCACGACAAGACGCGCCATCCTCATACAGAACTTCGACGACAGCACCTACGGGGAGCGCCTGTTCACGGGCGACCGCACGCCCGACACGAGGGAGAAGGCCGCACGGTTGAAGACGGGACGCCTGTATCCGATTCCCGACGACGCGGACATATACGCGGTCGCGCTGACCGACGACACATGCGCGTCCTCCCCCACGCGGCCCGAAGCCGACGGCGGACTCGTCACGTTCGGCCTGTTCGACGGCGGCGCGATGACGGTCCCCCTCGACTCCATCCGGTACGTGCGCGTCATGCCGCGTGTCGATGACCGAGGGACGCTCGAATGGCCGTCCACCGAGAAAGAGGGGGAGGGCATTGAACGATAGTCTCGAAAACATTGTCGGCAAGGTCTCGGCAAGCATCCCGCCGACCGTCAGGACGGGACTGTTCATAGACTTGTTCGCCCCCGACGGACGCTGGTACCACACGGCGAAATACATGGTCGATTACGGGGATGCCATGGACTGCGACGAACGCGAGGGGCCGGCCGTCGCAACAGGCACGCCGGTCGTCTGCACCACCATCGTCAAGGAGGACTCCGTAAGGTTCGATGCCCGACATCTGCATGGTCTGCCGGATGATTCCCTCGCCTACGACACCGTGGTGGAAATCGAGCTTGACGGCATCCTCGACGGCGAGACCCGCCCCACGGACATCCAGCGGGCGTACGACGACTATCTGGATGAAATCACCGACCACGCGCGGGAGATGTACGGGCCGGAGGCGTTCGACACGCTGATGGAGACCTATCGGCTGGTGTTCCGGCTGTCCGACCTGACGGAAAGGCATCTCGTCGTGGAAAGGGGCCGGTCTTGGAAGCTCGCGGAGTGAAGGTCAGGTTCTCCTCTCCCGCGCATGAGAACCGGTTCTGGTGGACGATACTCGACTGCGACGAACGCTTTCTCGTGTGCGCGCGAGAACGATTGGCGTTGTCGGACGGGCTGGTGGAGTACACGGTGACCGACCGGCGGGACGGAATACGCGGACACGTCCCCGACGGGCGTTCGGGCGTCACGGGGGCGTGCCGTCCGGCAGACGCGGCATGGCTGCTGGAACAGGCGAGAACGCATGGGTTGATCGACACCAAGCCACTGCATGTGGCCGAATACAGACAGGAGAACGGCAAGTGACCAGATTCGACCAGACGGGCGTAACACTCACCAAGCATCAGAACAACGCAGCGCTCGGCGTGAACATCCTCCCTGACGCCGAAATGCGGGCATACGGGTTCACCGACCACGTGCCCGAAGAATGGTACCTGTGCCGCAAGGTCTCCGAAGACGGCACCACCACGCTCAACCTGACCATCACCAAGGACGGGTCGGACTGGGTCATCGACGTGCTGGACGAGTATTTCCTCCAACCCTACGACTATCAGGGACTGCTCGAACGCAACCCGGACAACGGGTACGCGCGGGCCGTGGCCGACGAATGCGAACGCCAATACCGGCTCCTGACCGAGGCGGGCATCCTGACCGGCTGGCACGAGGGGATGTGGGTTTGACCGACGGCATCGGGCCGGTGGGCAAAAAAGGGGAAGGAAAAACGAATGGAACCTTTAGAAAAGGAGCAGCCGATGGTGGATGAACAGGAACATGACCTGACGGTGGATGACATGCCTCCGCAGCTGCCTGAACCCCCGTACAGGGCATCCCACGCGAAAAAGAAGGTGGATGCGGTGAAATGGGTCGCGGTCGGACTATCCGCTGTGGCGTTATTGCTGGCGGTCACGGCGAACGTGCGCGTATCCATGATTGACGCGGGGGACAACGCCCGCGCGGTCGCGTCCGCGCCTGGCGGGCGGACGGAATCGTCGGGTTCCGTCAAGTCCACGGCCAAGGCGAAGAAGCAGGTGGGGAAGACCGTGACGTTCATGCCGAAGGCGGGAACCCAGCTCGAAGGCGACTATGACGACTCGTTTAGTAAGAAAATCCATGTGAAGCTGGTCAAGCTCGAAGCGGTCGGAACGAAGGCCACGCTCACCACGGAGATTGCAAACAACGGCACCGATAGCGACGGTGCCGTATTCACCGTGACCGCTTTTCAGAACGGGTTACAGACAGGCAGTCAGTTTCTCCGGACGGATGGTCAGATTCAGTCCGGCTACACCGCCACCGTCACCACCGAGTTCGACATCAAGGACGCCACCCAGCCCGTAAGCCTCGAAGTCAATATGTACTCCCAAACGTTGCGGGCCGAGTTCGACCCGCAGGACTGAAAGACCGTCCCATGCGCGAAAAAACCATCTCCATCACGCTCGTGCTCCTGCTGTGCACGGGCGGCATCATCACACTCCCCTCGACCACACAGGCCGCCACTACGTCGAACATGGCCGTATCCTCGGTACGTTCATTCCCCGCCACCACGACCACGCGCCGAGACCTGACCCGCGAAAGCGTCAGCACCGACGTGCAGTCGGACAGCGATTGGGGTGGTATCGAAAACCTAATTGTCCCGCAGACGAAATCCCAAGCCGAGAAAGACGCCGAAGCGAAAGCCCAACAGGAAGAGGAGACCCGCAAACAGGCACAGGAACAGGCGGCACGACAAGCCCAAACGCAAGCCGCCCAACAGGAGGAGGCCAGTAGGAGCGCGGAACGAACCGCCATCGCTCCCCCAGCGTCCAAAACCGGACAGGCCGTGGCCGAATATGCGATGCAGTTCAGCGGATACCCATACGTGTACGGCGGCAACCAGCCGACGGGCTGGGATTGTTCCGGATTCGTCCAATACGTGTTCGCGCAATTCGGTGTCAGTCTCCCCCACCAGTCAGGCAGTCAAATGAGTGTCGGTTCGCCTGTAGCCTCATTGATGGAAGCCCAGCCGGGCGATATTCTCGTCAACGGTTCGCACGCCGCCATTTACATCGGCAACGGCATGGTCATGAACGCCATGAGTCCAAGCCAAGGCACTGGAGTCGCACCGGTCAGCATGGTCATGTCCGGCGGGTACGCAATCAGGCGCGTTTTATAGGGCGGCCTCGTAGACGGTCCGCTCACCGCCCGACATGCGGGTGCGGCGGGCCACGGCCATACCACGCGGCTCGTAGCCGTTGTTGCGACACCAATTGATCGCGGCTGTGATGGCCTTTTTGTCGTCGGTGACGTGACCGGTGGCGACGGGGGTTCCGAGGACGGTGAGCGTCCAGAAACGACCGGACGGTTCCGGCATGGTGACGAGTTCGAGCATTTCCGCTCTTCCTTTCCGCCCGCGACGCATAGCCGCGGGCATGGTTGTTGTGATTGTCGCGGCGGTCATCGCCGTATGTCTGTTGGTTACATGGTCCCTGTGCCGCGCCGCCGCCTTGGGCGACGAGATCGCGGAGAACCTGCGCAAGGAGGCCGGACATGAAGGAGAATGAGCACTTTTGGCTGGGCGTCACCCTGTCGGACGACCCAACGCCCGCCGACCTGTTCGTCATCGCATCCTACGGAATCAAGGAGGACGGAAGGATAGGCTCCACCGCGTCCCGGGTCATCGACCCGGCCGTCCGGGAGGACCTGGCGGCCGCCCTGCGCGCCATCGCCGACGGCTCCGAGGCGCCGACCGCCCCGCACGGCTGGTTGACCCTCGAGGGCTTCGCCAACGACCCGGCCGCCGACGTCGACTTCGCATTTGACACGGTTAGCTATGGCACCGTCCTCAACGTCGAGCACGCCAACGCCGGCGAGGACGTCCATGCCGCCATCCGCTCCGCCTGCGCCCTGCTCGCCGGAGCTTTGGAACTTTCACTGGATCAGGACTGAACCAGCTCCGCCGCATGGGCGGAGCGTACGAGGGCGTCATCGATCAGATGCGCCAAAGAATTGGTCTGGTCACGGTTGAACGCGGCGTCGACCATGCGGCGCGCCCAGCGCTCGTCGCCGGCCGCCCAATGGAGGTACGCACTGACGGCGAGCGGTTGCGAGGCCGTTGGAATGGCAAAGACCATCATAGCCAACGCCATGTCCGCACGCCCCAAACGATCGGCGTCAATGCCGGTTTTGAACGCCACACGCAGCATGCCGGCGATCTCCCTTGTAAACGCCGGCGGGTCGGCGATGAAGCGTTCTGCCCATTCGACATCCCTGCCACAGCCCGCCATGAGCAGTACCGCGTCACGGAAGGCCTTGTCGGCCTCCATGCGGCCGACGAGGGCCTTCGCCGCATCCAGTGGCATCGGGCCGCCCTCCAGCGCCTTCGCGTACGTCTCGAGCATGTCTCTTCTGGTTTCATTCTCCATTTTCTTGCTCCTTTCCGTTCGGTTTGTCCATGCGTCCCGGCGGACGCATACATACCCGGCATGGATGCTCTGCTTGAACTGGAACGCCTGAACGAGGGCGAAACCCCGACGAACGTCGCCGACCCGGCCGTCTGGGCCGCCAACCTGCTCGAATGGCGGCGGGACCACGACCTCGACCCGACGCTCGACGCGGGTGTGTGGCTCGCATGGGCCGATTGGAGCCTCTCGTGTCTGAGGTACCGGGCGGCGTACGCGGACGCGCAGGCGGCGCTGGAGCTGCGCCCCGGCTGGCCACCCGCCGTGGAGTTGAGGCGGCGCATCGAGCTGCGCGCCGGGACGCATGGACTCCTTTAGGACAAACCCCAAGGAGGGCATCATGAAGTATCTGACCGTAAGCGCCGACTGTACCAAGGAGAGCCGCGACCTCCTCTCCGTCGAATGGGACGAGGGAAAATTGGGCAAGCCGACCGAAGAGGCGGTCCTCAAGGCCCTGAGGGAGGGCAGGGTCGACTACGATGTGGTCGACGTGGACGAGGGAGACCTCTCGTCCTTCAACGGCGTCGAGGTGCTCGACGTGGACGAGGACGAATGATGCCATTGACCGACGCCGAGGCCGCGCTTCTGGACGGCTGCTGCCTCGTGTTCGAGACGGGCAGCCGCCTGTACGGCTGCGTGGAGCCCGGCTCCGACCGCGACCTGCGCGGCATCGCCGCCCCGACGCGCGCCGACTACCTCGAGCTGCGCCGACCCCGCGAGCGCACCATCGCCCAGGGCGCGGACGTGCAGACGTGGGGTCTGCACCACTGGTGCGACATGTTCGCCAAGGGCTCGCCCAACGCGATGGAGGTGGCGCTCCTGCCGCCGTCCGCCGTGGTCCGCGCCGACCCGTTGGGCCGTGCGGCCATGGATGCGGCGCGCGGCGCCCTGCACGCGGGCTTCATTCCGCACCTGGCCCACTACGCCCACAACCAGCACCACATGTACGCGCGCGGCGACCAGCCGGGCAAACGGCTCATGCACGCGGTCCGCGTCATGAGGCTGGCCGTCTCGCTGGCCTCCACGGGCGCGGCGGAGCTGGCCGACCCGGACGCCGCTTCCCTGCTCGCCATACGCCGCGGGGCGCTCATGGCCGGCGAGGCCGAGTACCGCCGGTTGGAGGAGCGGCTCGCCGCCCTCGACCCGTCCCGCGTCCTGCCGGCCGCGCCGCCCGAAGGATGGGACGCGCCCGTTAAGAAGCTGGCGCTGGACATGGCCCACCGGAGCATATAGGAGGAATCATGGAATACACGAGACACGGCAACAACGCGGCGCTGTCCATTCACGTCCTCGATGACGCGGCCATGCGCGCGCTTGGCTTCACCGACTGCGTGCCGGAGGACTGGTATCTCCGGAAGTCGGTGTCCGACGACCATACGACGTCACTGGACGTCACGGCCGCCAAGGATGGCTCAGACTGGTGTATCGACGTGCTCGATGAGGACTTCGGGCAGCCATACGACTACCAGTGGATCCTTTCCCAGGACCCGGACTTCGCCTACGCCCGCAAGGTGGCCGTCAACGTGGAGCGGGAGCTCCGCATCCTGGCCGACGCGGGCGTGCTCGTCGGTTGGAGGGAGGGCATGTATGTCTGACCTGGACGCCGGCGTCCTCGCCGAAAAGCTCGGCATCGGACCGGAGCGCGTCGAAAAGGCCCTCTTCGAGATGGGTGTGCCGTACGCAAGCCCGACCGACGAGCCGACCGAATTGGGCCTTTACGTTACCGCGGACCGCGAATGGCTGCTGTGGCTCCACTCTGACGGCACCGGCTGGGGCCGTACCGAAATCAAGGGCGTCTCGAACAACCGCACGAGCTGGACGGATGGCGCCCTCTGGCTCACCACCGACTGGACCCTCGTCGTCCGGACGCTCGGCGACGGGGCCTTCCCGCTTATGACGCTGGAGGAGGCCCTGCGCGCGCCAGTCGGACTGGAGGCGTTGGACGATTGGTGTTCGGCTGAGGTGAGTGAGACACTCATGGACCCGAAACTCGACCCCCACTACCGCACGGGCCGCATCGATGGCATCAACGCCGTAAGACGCCGTTTGATGGGAGAGGATGAGGACAAGTGATGACGGACTGGACCCGGTTCGAGCCCGAGGCGCTCGAGGGGCGCACGGCCCACGCCCACACGGTCGAGGGCACCTGCGTAACGGGCCGCCTCGCCCGCGTCGCCGGCCCCATCGACCAGCTCGTCTTCGAGGGCGTGCTCCAGCCGGTGCTGCTGCGCCTGCACGGCGGGCGTTGGAGGCTCGCCGGAGGTTGGCATAATCTGGAGATTCTCTAGCCCGGGCATGGGACGCATGGCATAATGGTTTTCAGGAGGTGTTTTGCCATGGCCGGATTGGAGTACCGTTTCCCGCCTTTGACCGAGGAGGAGAGGGAGCGTGGCAGAAGGCGTTTTCTGAACGCCCGCAGATCGAATGCCGCCAGATATTACAAGGACAGCGAGTCCCTGCGCCTCGACCTCGGGTCCGAAATGAAGCGTAAGGGTCTTACCGTAAGGATCCTATCCCAGAAGTCGGGAGAATCCGAAAAAGACGTCGACTTCCTTGTTGGGCATGGATACGCTCCGGTCGGAACGACGATGAAGGTGCTCGCCGCCCTTGGCGTCAAACCGGCGAACCTTCCCCGCGAATGCATCACATGCCACATAGGGGCCTGATGTGGATTCCCTGTATGTCTGGTCCGACTCCCGTTTCGTAGGCCGTTTCGACCGAAACGGCGATGACGTCGCCTTCTCCTACGCCGAAGGGGCCTTCCCCATATCATTAAGCCTGCCTTTGACGGGCGGATGGCTCCGCAAAGCCCCGATACGTTTCCTGGATAATCTTCTCCCCGATAATCCGGTCATACGGGCGGTCATGGCGCAGGAGACCAACGCCGCCTCCGCCGACACCTTCGACCTGCTTGACGGCGCCGACGTGTCCGGAGGGCTGGTGTTCACCCGTTCCGAGACGCCCCCTTCGCCGCCATCGTCGGGAAATCCGATAGTGGCCTCCGATAAGGAGGTGGCCGCCCGAATCGCCCGGATCAAGGCCGGGGCGGCGGAAAGCTGGTGGGATTCCGACGTGCATGCCCGTTTCTCCCTCGCCGGCAACCAGCCGAAATTCTCCCTGGCTCGGATCGACGGTTACTGGTTCTGGTCGGATGCATCGACGCCATCCACCCACATCCTCAAACCTGGCGATCCGCATCGCCCCGGCGTCGAGGAGAACGAGGCCGCATCCATGGGACTGTCCGCCCTTTGCGGCGTACCGACCCCGAAGGCCGGCGTCATCGGATTCGAGGGGCGGACGTCGTACATCGTCGAACGCTTCGACCGCGAAAGGAATGCCGACGGAACGGTCCGCCGCGTCCACACGGAGGACATGATGCAGGCCATCGGGGATGACTCCAAGCACAAGTACGGCGTCAAGGCGAAGCAGGTCATATCCGTATTGAGGAGGGCCGACCCGACCGACGCCCTGGCGTACGAATGGATTCGCCGGCTGGCTTTGAACACGTCCATCAGCAATGCGGACGCGCACGCCAAGAACTATTCCGTCATCTTCCGCCCGGAGGGCGTCGGAATCGCCCCGATGTACGACGTGCTCACCACGACGTACTGGCCGAACGTGGACCGAAGCCTTCCGATGGAGATAGGCGGCGCCCGGGGCGCCAGGCAGTTGACGCCGCACCATTGGCGCAGGCTGGCCGGGGACAACGGGCTGGACCCCGACAGGGTCGAGGAGACGGCCCGCACCATGGCCTGGCTGGTGCTGGAGCACGCGGACGAGGCGTACCGCGGTCTGCCGGAACGAATGGCGGGCGACCTGAAAAGGCAACTGGAGCTGGCGAACGAGCGGATCGAGCCGATAAGGCCCACGACATCATCCCCGACATCGAAGACGATAGAGTCCCATGAGGGCATGGTCCATGTGGTCGCGCATTCCCGCGACGGTCATGCCGTGCATGAGTATTGGCGAAGGAAGCCCACAAGGTGACCGTCCTGTTCGTCGGCGACATCCACCTGAAATCCGCCCGCGTCCTGCCCGCCGTCGACCGGGCCGTCGCCATGACCGGCACGGACGGGGTCGTGTTCCTGGGTGACGTCTGCGACGACTGGGACGCCACCGCCCGCGAGGCGGTCGCCGCGGTCCGCATGTTCGCCGATTGGGTGGCCGCCCGCCGGGCCGCCGGACTCGACGTGATCGTGCTGGCGGGCAACCACGACCTGCCGTACCTGGCCCGCCCTCGCTCGTACGCGGCGCACTGGTTCAGACATGAGGCGGACGGCTTCAAACCACGCGCCCACGAGGGCGTGCACGAGGCACTGAAGTCACTGGATATGAGGCTCGCGTGGCGGCGCGGACGCGTCCTGGCCACGCACGCCGGCGTGACCGGCGCATGGGCCGCGTACGCGGGGCTGTCGGACTCGCCCGAGGGCGAACTCGACCGCCGGCTGCGCGAAAGTCCGATGCACCTGTTCGACCTGGCGGGCCCGGCGCGCGGCGGCCGCTCCGTGCCATCGCCCGTCTGGGCGGACCGGACGGAGCTGGAGGCCGATCCGTGGGCCGGCTGGACCCAGGTGGTCGGGCACACGCCCGTGCCGACCGTCGCCAGCACCGGGGGCCTCTGGTTCTGCGACACCTGGACGGATGGGGATGGGTCGATGCTCCTGCTTTCCGACGACGGCTCGTTCGCGCCCGTCCGGCCGTAGCCGGGACGCATAGAACCTTGGTGTAAGGGGGTGGTCCACGGTGAGTCAGAAGGTCCGCATCAATAACGTTAGACATAACGGCGCGAGCGTCTTCCTTGGCGTGGATCACTGTGGCAACCCCCGCTGGACCAGGAATCCCGAGCGCATCATGGTGTGGCTGTGCGACGGATGGCGCACCAGGTTCAACCAGCGGCGCGAGCAACGGCCGCATGATACACCCGTCAAGGACGAGGCCGGCGAGATCGTCGACTGGATCAAGGAGCCTTTGGGTGGCCCTGACGTGGCCGAGTTGCTCTCAGACAAAGAGGCGCGTCTCCAGTGCTCGTGGATGGCGGGGATTCCAAAATCTGTATTGTCATCCACCGACAGGCTTGAGAACACCGAATGGTTCGCCGGACTTAAACGCAAAAAGCTTATCGGCGGCCGTACTCCCGGTTTCAAGTCGCCCATCGCAGCCTGGGCTTCGTCTGCTGGCGCAACGCCTCTAAAACAGGCAATGCCATCTTCCACAAGACCGGCCGAAAGTCCGGTGTGGTCGTCATCACTGGCATGAACCCGTCACAATGGCGCAAGCCAGGAGAAAAGCTCCATTGGCGCATTATCATCCATGTGCGTGTGAGCCAGCCGATACGGCCATATACGAGTGTCCATGTCGATTGGGTCCATCGGACGCTCGTGTTCGTCAACATGCCCCTGCCGCTACCTCGAACAGGTGGCGGCGTTATCGGCCTCGATCGTGGTTGCGTCCACACGCTGGCTTTGTCCAATGGGATGTTCGAAGACATGCCGAAGCCGTCGAAAGCCGAGCTGAAGCGGCTAAGGTACCTCCAACGCCGCATGGCCCGCCAGGACCGCGTCAACGAGGCCAAAGGAGGCAGAACCGCCAAGTTCGCCTCCAAGCGCAGGCGGAAGACTTTGAATCAGTTCAACGTTCTGCAAGGGCATATTGTCTGCCGTAGGAACGACTGGATCGAGAAGACCACGACAAGGCTCGCTTGCGAGAACGTCCTCGTCGCCATGGAGGACCTGGACGTCCAAGCCATGACGAAGAGGCCGAAGCCGAGGCCGGATCCGGACAAGCCGGGTCGATACCTCCATAACGGCGCGAAGGCCAAGGCCGGGCTCAACCGGTCTATCCTAAGCAACAACTGGAGCCGTCTGATGAGGCGGCTTCAGGACAAGATGGACGCCAACGGCGGAAACCTTGTCATCGTCCCCGCCGCCTATACCAGCCAAGCCTGCCATGAGTGCGGTCACGTCGCATCAGAGAACCGTGATAGCCAAGCGGTCTTCCGTTGCGTCGAATGCGGGTATCAGGCGAACGCGGACACAAACGCGGCCATGAACATATTGGACCGCGCTTTGAATAAAACGGGCGGGGGCGCCGCCTAGGACGTGGAGGGCCGCGTTGGCGGCCCTGTGAGGCGTCAACCCTTGGTTCACATCGGCCGGAAGTTCCTTTTCAGAGTCCGGTCGAGGAAGGGAATCCTCCGGCTTTAGCCGCGGGGAGGATGTCAAAACGGCAAGAATCCCACGCCGAAGAACATCGACAAGGTGTTGGCCGCCGTGCCGGGCGGGCTGGACGACTTCGGCGACCGGCTTACACAGGAGGGTTGGGACATCCTGCACGACATCTACGACGATGCCATCGACACCCTCCGTTAGGCGCATAGCCGCCAATCAAGACGCCCCGCCGTCCGACCGCTCCCCTCGGCGCATGCCCATAACGCTTCGGAGAGGAGCCTTCAGCCGGCGGGGCCGTCCCTTTTCCTCCGGGACGCATGTCCGATTCAAGGAAAAGGAGCGAATCATGAGCAACCCGATATACGCGCTGACCAACCACGACCACACCGAGGAGGAGCTCGCCCCATGGCTCGCCGAATGCGGCACGGGCGACCCGATGGTTGACGGGCTCGTGCTCACCGCGCTCGACTGCGCGTGGGGTCATTGGGCGAGGGCCTCCAAGAAGCCGCACCAGCCGTTCTCTGACCCGGAGTATCTGAAGGCCGTGGCCGGGCTCCCGTGGCGCTGGGACGACTGGATCCCCGCCGGACTGTTCGGCCGCGGACTCAATGCGGCATGGTGGGGGCGCCTTGTCGACGCGATGGACGACCTCGGCCGCTTCGGCCTGTCCGACACGGCCATCGTGCGCCGTGACCTCATGGAACCGTTCGGCGAGTCCGTGCTTGCCATCCGCGACGACTGGGAGTTGGCCGATTTCGAGGCCTGCGAACTGTCCAACCCGCACATGCCCGACCCGTACGAATGCGTGGTCAACGACCTGCGCCTGCTGGCCGAGGATATGGACAAGGAGCCGCGCCATATGGGCGGGCTCGTCCGCTACGACACCGCCTACGCACTGGCCGGCTTCAAGTATCTGACGTTCAAGGAGGATGACGATGAATGACATCACGCTGGGCAAGTGCCCGTTCTGCGGAGGCAGGGTGTCCTCCGCCGTCGAAAGCGGACGCGAGAGCGCCCTTGTCGCCTACCGGTGCGTGCGGCCCGTCTGCGAGAACGGCTGCCCCGTTGGGAGGGTGGCGGACGGTTGGGACGATCTGCATGTCGGATACGGCGGGGACCCGGGGCCGGACGTGGTCGGGACCGACCTCGCCGCCAAGTGGGCCGGGGTCTGCGACGTACTCATGCATCCGCGCCCGTGCCCGTGTTGCGGCGGCCGCCCTGCGTTCGTAGCGGACAAGGTGACCCTATGCTTCGGCTGCCCGAACGACGGGTTCATCAGGTCCGAAGCGGGCATGACCCTGCTCGGGCTGGTCGTCAGTTGGAACGGCGAGGCGGCCGCAAGGCGTCGGGCCGAACTGGAGAAGGAATGCGGAATCCTGAACCACGCCTTCTGGCCGGAACGGTTCAAGCGCGGGTAGCTCCGTTCTTTTCCCCGGGCTGGCCACCGAACAGTTCGGCGGCCAGCCTTTCCTCGTTCCCACGGGCCCTGTCGTTGATTCCGCCGACGACCTTGTCCTCCATGACGGCGAACAGGTCCTGCAGGAACCGCTCCGGCTCGTCGACGCCGGCCGCGTCCAGCGCGAAGCCCAAGGCGAGGCCGGCCCGCTGGGCCTCGGACAGCGAGTGCGCGAACCGCATCTCGTCCGTGGCGAGCGCGGTGCGGCGCTCCGCCGACGCCGCGAGGCGGTCCAGGCGGTTCAGTTCGGTCCAGCACACCGTGGACACGGCGTCGACGTCGTCCTCGACCATGCCGAACGTCGGATAGGGCTCGGGCCCATATGGGTAGCTCATGCCCGGAGGCTATGCGCCGGGACGCATGGCCAGGACGTAATACGAAAGGAGCCGGAACATGGAACGTTTCGAGCCATTTGTTTTGGGCCAGTGCCCGTTCTGCAATGGCGGTGTGACCGCCGCCGTCAGACGATTCGACGAGCGCACCATCGGCATGTGGTACGTCGCATTCGACTACGACCTGCGGCCCGGGTGCCCGAACGGGTGCCCGATCGACCGGTTCGACACGACACGCCTGCTCTTCGACGGATGGACCGTCGCCTCCGACTACGACCCGACGCCGGCGTTCCGCAGGGCGTGGGCGCGCGACGTTCGCATGTTCCACATGCGCCCCACCTGCCCGCGGTGCGGACGGCCCGCACGGCTGCGCACCGGCTCCGATTCCGCCATGGGCTGCCCGTGGTGCGGACTGTGGGCGGAGCCGGAGCGCCGCGACGAACCGGAGTCCATCATGTCCCTCGTCGAGGCGTGGAACCATCTCGCGGATAAGAGGGGAAGCCGATGAAGTCCAGGATGCCTTTGGGCGAATGCCCGTTCTGCGGGGGCGGTGTGGCCGTCGGCGTGGACGAATACGACAGCGAGACCGGGAACGTCTACTTCTCCTACGGCGACCGGCCGCAATGCGAGAACGGATGCCCCGTGGGACGGTTCGACTATCAGCGTTGCCGCTTTTACGGCATATGGGTCACTGTGGAGAAGGACGCCGCGCCAACCTTCCGGGAACGCTGGAAGAAGGAGGTCGAGGCGCTCCGCAACCGCCCCGCCTGCCCGGACTGCGGCAGGCCGGCGAATTTCAAAAGCGACGGCAAAGACTTCCTCATCCTCGGCTGTCCCCACTGCCGGCTGTGGGCCAAGAAGGCCCGGACCATCGCCGGGCTCGTGGACGAATGGGGCAAGCTGGCCGACAGGAAACGCGAGGAGAACAAGAGGAAGAACGGGAGCGCGGGGCTGGCCGACCTGCTCAACGGATTGGACGAACAACGCGGCGAGAACAACGAAAACCCATAGGAGGAAACGCCATCATGAGGTTTACTGACGGCAGGGAAAACCTTGAAATTAATATCCACGAAGGCCAGCACGGCTATGACATGACAGCAGTGTTCTTCGGAAACACGCCGGCTCACGATGAAAACGGCATCCATCACATCGAAAGCGTCCGCGCGCTCTTGAAGGATACGCTGGACAGGGTTCTCGGGCTTTCCGGACACCCCGCCCCCGAAGAGGACACATGCGCGATCTACGCCATCACGAACATGGCCGGCGAGACGGTCAAAGAAGGCTCCGCGCGTTCATCCGACATTCCCGACAACATGTACTGCATCGGCTGCGGATGCCTGCTTACCGAAGAGAACGAAAACCCCTGCGGCGACACTGGCTGGTGTGACGACTGCTACTGACGGGAGACCCGGAATGACATCAAGCTTTGAAAGTTCGCTCAACGGATTGGATATGGAACGCGGCGAATGAGGCCAAGGAAGGAGGACGTCATGTCCGACGATGAGAAGCCGTTCGTGATTACACTGGGTGAATGCCCGTTCTGCGGCGGCAGCGTGGAGGCCAGGATAGGCGTGACCGTTCGCGGGGATAATCTGTTCGACTGGCCGAACTGCTACTACTGGTATGCGGAACGCCCCCATTGCCCGAATCATTGCCCCATCGGCATGCTCAACACGACCGACCCTGTCAGGAGATACCCCGATCGTCTGACCGAGGGGACGGCACAGGCCCTGTATGCCGCGGCATGGAAGAGAGACTGCGACCTGGTGCGCACCCCGCGGACCTGCCCCCGCTGCGGCGGCGCCGTGGAATTCAAGGAGAATGGCGCCGGCTGGGTGACGCTCGGCTGCCCCGGCTGCGACGAATGGGTGAGGCATGGGGACACCCTCGCCGACCTTGCATGCGAATGGGATGAGCGAGCTGGGAGAGTCGAAGCCCGATTGCGCGAGGGCGCCAAGGGGAGGACGCTTGCCGCCATGCTGAACAGGAGCCATTCATGACCGGCGACCGGCTCCCCGTCTTCTTCCTCAAGGGCGTCGGGCAGGGCCTTGCGACGGCCCTGTTTCGCAAGGAGACGCTGACGGACCCGCTGGAGCCCATGCCGACCGTTCCCGAATGGCTGGCGTCGTACGGCGTCACCCCGGGGGACATGTCCGCATTCGACCGGTGCGAGGCCGACTGGTACGCCCTGCTGGACCGGCGGAAACGCCAAACGGACGCGTTCCTGGCGGGCGCATTCGCGGGCACCTGCCTGTACGTGGCCCTGTGCCTCGGATCGCTCGTGTTCGTCGGATGGCTGGTCTGGCGCCTCATTCCGTGACGGCCGGAACGCATGGCCTGCTCCGGTCGTTCCCTTCTGTTTCGGCTACTTCAGCTCCGACCCGTCGACATGGATGTCCAGCCGGTTGGCGGTCGGGTTCTCGGCGACCTTCGCCATGACGATGCGGTAGAAACGGTTCATTCCTTCCCGCTCCCCCACGTTCGCGGCGTACAGATCAGCCACGCCGCGCCACGCGTCCGTGTAGTGCTCGCCCGTCATGTCATCGAGTTTTTCGGCTAGGTCGGCCAACGCGTCGCGCGCGCCGTCGGCCTCCGGATGCTCCAGACGACTGGCCAGCGCGGTCTTCTCCGCGCACGCCGGCGTGTCCGGGCGGACCGCGTACCAGCCGGCCAGCTCGAGTAGCCAGCCGAACGTGTCGATCTCGCAGATCCGCTCGTCGTGGGCGTGCCTGATGGCGAACAGGAAGTCCATGGCGATCGAGGCCAGCGCGGTCAGCGCGGTCGCGGTCAGCGCGACCCCGAGCTTCGAATCGGACGCCCATGAGGAGTCGAACAGAAGGGCCAACGGCAGCGCGCACAGCAGCGCCAGCAAGGCCAGTATGGTCGTCATATGTCTGTAGGCCTTGTCCGCGGACCGGAGCCTTCCGTCGATGTATTCGTTTCCCATGTCCTCCCGCTATGCGTCGCGCCGGGACGCATGGGACCGGCGAACGGAAAAAGGAGCACGATCATGGACATCGACAAGATCATCGACAAGGTCAACGACCTCATGGCGCTGGCATCAGATCCGGCCGCGTCGGACAACGAGGCCTCGCTCGCCTACGAGCGCGCGCAGCGCCTCATCGACCGCTACCGTCTCGAGGACTGGAGGCGCGACCGTACGCGGCGCGTCATGACGGAGCGTTCGGTGCCGCTCGCCGCGCGCGGCTGGAACACGTTCCAGCTGGAGCTCGCCGGTATCGTCGCCCGCGCGAACGGATGCCGCGTGTATGGCAGCTACGACTATTCGTCCGCCACCGGACGGCGCGGCAGGCTCAACGCGCACTTCGTCGGCGAGGCGCGCGACGCGGACACCGCCGTCATGCTGTTCCAGGCCATCGAGCTCGACTGCCTGACCCGTATCCGCCGCACATGGTCCGACCACCTCGACGCGATGGCGGAGGGCGACCCCGACGAGCGCCGGTACGTGGCGTACCACATGGCGAAGCGCCGCGACCGCTGGGCGTGCGGCTTCCGTCAAGGCTGGAACGACCGTCTGCGAGAGCGGTTCGCGTCCCTCAGGACCGAGAACCTCGCCATCCCCGCCGGCCGCGACCTCGTGCTGACCCGCGAACGCCAGCTGGACGAGTACTTCTCGAAGCTCGATCTGCACAAGGAGCGCCCGCGCACCATCCGCTACTCGCTCGAGGCGGCCGGCCTCGGCCGCGAGGCTGCCGGCGACGTGGCCTTGGGCCTCGACCCGCTGGAGGCTTCTGGCCGCGCGTTGGGCGCATAGGGCATCGGCGGAGGCTGGAACCCCGACGGCACGCCACCGGTGTCTATTGGATTCAGCGGTGCGTTATGTAGGCGGCGCGCCGAACGGGTTCCAGCCTCCATATAACCGACCCCCGGCTTCGATATTCTCGAAGCCGGGGGTCGCCTTTTCGTTCTTCGGGCCGTCACCGTCCGTACAGGGCGAGCAGGTCGGCACCGGTCAGCGACCTCGCGTCCACGCCGAATTCGGCGCCGACGCGGTCTAGCATGGACTCCAGCGCCTCCGCGTCGAACGCGCGGTCGGCGCGGACGCCGCTGCGGATCACATCCACGGCGGGCGCGTCGACGTCGGCCACCGTGCCCTTGTCCAGATCCACATCCCAAGCGGATGCGCCGGCCAGCGTGGGGTGCGTGACGAGCACATGCCGTCCGCGCTCCCTGTACGTCAGGTTGAGTCCGTCCAGCGCGGCGGCGAGCCCGTCGGCGCTCACAGGCCGACGGCCGCCCTGATGGCCGGAGCCGACTGTGTCGTGTCTTCCCATGGGAACCCCTCCCGTCCGAAATGCCCGTAGCTACTGGTCGGCGTGTAGATGGGGCGCGCCAGGCCCAGCCCGCGGATGATGCCCTTCGGCGTCAGGTCGAACACATCGGCGACGGCGGCCTCGAGCCTGTCTTCGCCGACGGCGGACGTGCCGAACGTGTCCACGTCGACGCCGATCGGGTCGGCGCGGCCGATGGCGTACGCGACCCGCACCTGGGCGCGTACCGCCAGTCCCGCGTCGACGATGGACCGCGCCACCCAGCGGGCCGCGTACGCCCCGGAACGGTCGACTTTGGTCGGGTCCTTGCCGCTCAGCGCGCCGCCGCCGACGGGCGCGACGCCTCCGTACTGGTCGACGACGATCTTGCGCCCGGTCAATCCGGCGTCGGCCTTGGGACCGCCGAGGACGAACGAGCCGGACGGGTTGACGATGACCGTCGGCGCGGATGCCATGCCGCCGTAGGAGGCGAGCGTCGGCGCTATGACCGCGTCGCGGATGCCGTCGACGAGGATGCCGCGCGGCGTGTCCGGATCATGCTGGGCGGACACGAGCACCGCTCCGACCACGGCCCGTCCGCCCTCGGAGCGGACCGTCACCTGGGTCTTGCCGTCCGGCCTGAGCCACGGCAGCGAGCCGTCGCGCCTCGCGTCGGCGAGGCGGCGGGCCAGGGCGTGGGCCAGTTCGGCGGACAACGGCAGGCGCGTCCGCGTCCGACCGTCCGCGTAGCCGACCATGATGCCCTGGTCGCCGGCGCCGTCGCCGTCCCCGACGGCCGCGTCGATCTCGGCCGACTGGGAGTTGAGCATGTCGAGCACCTTCGCGTGCGCCGCGTCGAGCCCGTACGCGGGGTCGGTGTAGCCGACGCGGCGGAACGCCTGGCGCACGATGGCCTCCACGTCGGGCCGGTACCCGTCGGCGGCCTTGACCTCGCCGAACACCATGACGGT
>ENA-OZEW01000168-OZEW01000168.1-human-gut-metagenome-genome-assembly--contig:-NODE-168-length-28768-cov-11.205517_pt1 | contig 28768 bp, 19 predicted proteins | sample MGYA00245072_ERZ653617 | MGnify/ENA primary metagenome ERZ653617 (study PRJEB26926, sample SAMN06165063) | human gut metagenome | biome: ENVO:00009003; feature: ENVO:2100002; material: ENVO:00002003...
GGCGATGGTACTGCACTCGAGAGGGTGTGGGAGAGTAGCACGCCGCCGCTTCACATGTTGGGCCTCCCGGTCGAGCCTTTGGCTCCCGGGAGGCCCATTTTTCATGCTCTCTTTCCGGGCTTCCCGGCGGGCGTCGCTCCAGGAACCCTTTTTTCGTATCTTTTCCCATGCTTACCGAATCCCGTTGCCTATTGGATTCCATCGGCGGCAATATAGCATCTACAGTGTGCGAAATAAGAAGTATCCGTAGTAAAGGCAGCCGATCGCTCATACCTGTTGCACAACCTTGACACGTATGCCCAACTCTGCAAACCAGCAGTGCGACACGCCGATTTGGCTTTTTGCTGCTCCTGTTGTATTCTAGTCAAGTTGCGTTTCACGGATAGACACCGGGAAGCGTTGCATAATTGGAGAATTCGCCTAGTGGTCTATGGCGCACGCTTGGAAAGCGTGTTGGTGTAACAGCCTCACGAGTTCGAATCTCGTATTCTCCGCCCGGATTGGAACCCCGAAAACCGTTGGAATCATTCGGTTTCTGGGGTTCCTTCTTTTCCACTCCGTTTTCCGGTTCCTTCCAGATTTCCTCCGAATGCTTCTTTCGTTGGCCTCGGTTTTTGAATCGTCCCGTATCGCAAGTCTCGCGTGTACGGGCCGGCATCCAGGAAAGTCCCTGATTGCCATGCTGCGGCTTATTGGTGCCAGTCTGTGGTCTCAATAATGGGATTGTTTGCCCTCATATGTCGATATTTGATTGCGATTCGGTGGGGGAGTTGCGTACATCGTCGTTTTACGCGCACTTTTGCGCTGCGCTACGTTACGCTCGAAATCGTGACGTTGAGAGAAAGAAGCACGACGATGGTTGACAAGACGGCTGCCGGCAGCCAGCAGACTGACCAACGCGATGCTGATACTCGTGACTCTCTGGCGGCGCTTGCCCGACGCCGTTCGAATTCATCGCCAATCGTATTGCAGAGTGATGTGCAGGCCGCTCCGCAGGAAAAGCAGGAAAAACAAGAAAAGCAGAGCGAAGCTGGGTCTGCCTTGCAAACGGGCGAGGATGCGAATGATGACGTGAATCGTGCGGAAGAATCGCAAACCGTGAAAGAAAAAGACGCTGTGGATGGTCCTGATAATACGCAGCAGCCGCAAATGGCATCCATAAGCGCCATCACAACGCAGGTTGCCACCAAGCTTTATTCCGACCGCAACCGGTCGTATTCGTCCTGTAACGGGCGCTTTTCCCGCAATTCAGTCCGCTTCGCAGACGGAACAGGCGCAGCGCAGGCGATCCATCCGCTCGTTGGCCGCGGGGTCGTTGCGTAGAACCAACATCGGCAATGCTGAAAAGGCCGGCGATGCGGGGAGCGCGGGTAGTACCGGACGGACGGCGGGGAATGGCGATACGCCGTCGCCGCGAATCGCCAGCAGTGCTCCCCATTATGCGAATTGACCAGTGGACTGATCGGAACGGCCAACGTAACAAATCAGTGGGAATACTGGACATACACGCGGTTCACGCACGGTACGCGCGCTTCGCGCTGCATTGTACGTCGCTGTACTACGTCATTCCAATTGAATCGCAACAATGCGTATAGCAGATGAAAAGCACATACGAAAAACGTGCATGAAAAAACGGTCCCGATATATTCGAGACCGTTTTTCATGAGTCGATGAAGCAAACGCTGTCCGGCAGCGAGCCGGCTCAGTCTTCGCTGGTTTCGCGCTTATACTGCACGAACGTCTTCATGGCGTAGGCAAGGCCGGCAAGCAGCAGAATGGCTGCGCAGGCAAGGGAAATGCCGATGCCGGTCTGTGCAAGCTGTCCATATTCCGACTTGGTCAGCGCGCCGGTGGACGCGGCGGTTTGATTGCCGGAAGCTGTGACGGATCCAGTTGCAGCACCATTCGCGCCAGTGTCGGCAGCCGTGCGCACAGTGCCAGTGGTGCCGTTGGCTCCAGTAACGGTCGTACCGGCATTCGTTCCAGCCGTGATGCCATGCGTGCCGGTAGCAACGGATGAGCCGCCCTGCTGACCCGTCTTGGAGTTCGCGTCCTTCAACGCCGCGATGAACGACTGATGCCACTGGTGGCTGCTCGCCGCGAACGCGTCATGCCTCGTCTTGAGTTCGTCGTGGGTCTCCTTCATGTCGGCATGCATCTGGTTGAGGTGGGCCTGCGTGTCCTGCATATCCTGATGCAGAGCGTCGTGACGCTCCTGACCGCGCTTGACCGCGCCATCGATCGCATTCTTTATATCCTCGCGGTCCTCCTGGTAGTTCTTCCAGGCCTGCTCGCCGTACTGGCGAAGCGCGTCGGCGTCCTCGTGCGCGTTCTGATGCAGCTGCTCGGCGTGCTGCTTGGCGGTATCGATGTCCGACTTGATCTGCTGGTTGGTTTTGCGCACATGCTGTACGGCATCGCACGTTTTGTCGGTGCACACGGCCATATCCTGGTCGATCTGCCCGCTGATGGTGGTGCTGCCGGCCAGTCCGTCCGTAGACGGTGCGACTTCACTGGCCGAAGCTGCGGAAGGCAAGGCGGCCATGCCGATGGTTAATATTCCCGCCGCTGCAGCTGCTGCAATACGATTCCTCATGGTGGTTCCTCTCCTGCGCACGTTTGCATTCGATCTGTGATTGTGCGCTCGCGTTCGTTCCGTATGCCATAGTAGGAGGGGAATGTGCCTAAATAAACCGGTGGAAAAATGACATTTGTCTAGTTTCTGCGATGCTGCAGCAGTCTTCATAGTTTAAGCGGGAAACCAGAATCCAAACCAGAAGCCGGAACAGCCTGCTCAAAACATGACCAAGCAGGCCCAGCAACGGCTCAGACCGCCCGTACTTATCCCGCCCGTATTGGTTTATCTAGCGGCGGCCCCCAACAAAGATCACTCAACAATAGTGATGAATGGGCTAGCCGGCAGATTAAAGTCGTTGTACAGCATGCTCGCGCACTTCGGATTGCCACTGAACAGGTAACGTACCTGGCTCATGGCGTTGAGATCGTTCAGTATTGAACCATCGGCTACGGTGAGCAACACCTGATTGCCCCTGATAGTGGCATTGACCGCCTGCCATTGACCGGAGTAATTGGCGACCTCAAACCCCTGCAATGCCGTAGTGGTGGGAGCGGCGATATTGCTGATACCGCTTAACGGGGTCGCTTTCGGAGCGCTCTTATAGTTTGGTGCGATTGCGCTCGCGGTTTTCGAATAGTTCGGCTGCATGGCTTTCAGCCTGCTTGCGGTGCCGTTCCGGAAAGACAAGGCGATTGCGCCGTTCGCAGTGTGCCGGGCACGTTCGATAAGCGGTCCGTTGGGTACGGTGGTGCCGTCTTCCATGGCGAGATACTGCGCGGCCATGCGCGCCCCGAGAATATCCTTGCCGAGCGGATGGATCAGCGCGGATGTGCCCTTGTCTGTGTCAAGAGAAACCGTCATCGCCACATTCGACGAATCGTGCAGGTTGGTGTTGCCGAGCGTAGTCCGTTGCGCTTCTCGCACGTTTTGCGTGTACTGGTAGTTCGGCCATCGCGCGAGCTGTACGTACAGGAACGGCAGGTCCTTGCGTCCGAACACGTTACGGTACTGGTTGATCAGCGCGGTCATCTGCGACTCATACTCCGTGGCGGTCGCAAAATTCATCGCATCGTCGCATCCTTGGTACCAGAGCACACCTGCCACATGAAAATCTTTCAACGGTGCAATATGGTTCGCGTAGATATCTCCGCCGCGCACATGTCTGCGTATAGGCGTGCCGCCCCACGCGGTCTGGATGATGCCGACCGGCACGTTAGGATGCTTCGCGCGCAGCTGAAGTGCGAACTGCTGTGTCAAGTAGCTCAAATGCAGTGAGTTCGTGGAATCCGCATTCAGCCACGCGCCAGCGTTCAGATTGACGTTGGCCAGCGGAAAATCAGTGTTCTTCACATCATGATCCGCAATGACGAATTTCACGTTCTTATCGACGAGTGGTTTCGGTAGGTCTGTTTTCTTAACTAGACCCTTCCCAAAGTTGTAGGCATTTTTATTCCCCTCATAGTACTGCGCATAGTTGAGTTCCATGTTCGATTGACCGGCCGCCACGAACACGTCGCCCACATACACTTTCGCCAGTTCCGTTACGATTTTGCTGTCATACCTCACCTGTAACGAATACGGCTTGAGGCTTGCTTTCTGTGCGTTCAACGTGCAAGTAAACGAACCATTTTGGCGATTTTCGCAGTGGCGCTCGCAGTCATCTTGCCTTGGGTAAGGGTCGCGGACAGTTTCGATGCATCGATCTGTTCGCTGGCGTGTGCGGATTTGACGGTTCCTTTGACCACTAACGGTTGGTTGCGCTGGAAGACCATATTTTCCATGTAGTAGGAGGGCAAAGTCACGGAAACCTGCGAATTTGAGGACTGTGCGGTTTCTTCGTTTTGGTGCAATGCTGAACCGTTGCCCCATTTGGGGCCGCACCCGACGATGATGGCAACGACTATTCCTACGGTTACGATAACGGCAAGTGCCGTTCTTGCCAATCGTTTTGCGCTCAATTCTGATTTGCCTCGTTCTTCGTCAGTGCCTGTTCGAATGTTCCGGCCTGTTTGTCATATGCGGCTCGTTCGGTGTTGGCTTTGCTGGTGGTCCCGGACGGGTCGGCTTTGCAGTCAAGCGCCTTCGGCGATTTGACTTCTTCCTGATACAAGGTGCTGAGCTTTTCCAGATCATATGAGGAATCCATGCTGGAAAATGCGTCGACAATCTTTCCCTTGAGCTGGAAATCCTTGGAATATGAAGCGTTCATGGCGGCAACCGCGTCTCTGCAGTCGTTAATGGCATTCAGTTCGCGCATTTTCTGCGATGTTCTCACGCCCATGACGCCGAAGACCACAATGCATACCGCAACGACGATAACGGCTACGATGATGGAACGGCGAATCAAGTTCTTGACATGGTTATGTACCCAAGTGTCGCCATCTTGCACGCCTTGCGATATGGCGATTTGGAATGGATCTTTGGTGTTTGTTTGATAGGAAACCCCTGATGCGTCTGTTTCAGGCTTTCCGTTACGATTGGTGATGTTAACGGAATTGTCGGGTTTGCTGGTTTCGACGGTCGCGGTACTGCTGAACGTTCGGGGCTTGCGGACGTTACTTGCTTGACTGTCAGCTTTATTTGGCTGCCTTTCGTGCCGTGCCATGCTTCCCTCCAGGAGTCCGCGATACCGTTTTGATGTTGTCTATTGGAGGTGGTCCGACAAGGTCCTCTGTTCCCAAATGACAATACATAAGGTATGTTACCCGTTCCACTTCCGAATGCCAGCACTTCATGTTGTGGCATATTCGGTAAATGTGAAGTTTGGTCTGGAATCCAGCTGCTTTATTTTAAGTGGGGACATCTCAGAATACACTTAAGTTTTGCGTGTGCAATTGCGTCAACGAGTGAAAATGCGTTTTGTGAGAGAGGCTGACGATGATATCGCCGAAAAGCTTAATGAAGATTGCGACCACCGCTTCCGTGGCTGCAATGACGGTTTCCGTTGCCGTGGTGCCGGCTTACGCCATGCAGGATATTGCGATTGAGGATGCGCCAAGTTCTTTTGCCGCAACTGTGGATGATGTGCAGAATTCGTCAAACAGCATGCCGGACAATCCGAACGCGACGCTGCCGGAAACGGTAAGCGAAAACATTTCGGACGATTCCACTGTGGTTTCGGAGAACCTTGCGGTTACGCCGGAAGGTGATGTACAGAACATTGAGACCGGCGAAACCGTGACGGACGCTCAGCTGGTCGGCACGCAATCGCAGCAACCTGATCCACTGGCCAAAACGGATGGCGAATCATTCATTCCGGTGAGTGCCTCGGATGTGAAAGATGCTGTGGAACAACCTGTGAAACAGTCTGCGGAGCAGTCGTCCTTGAAGGGTGGCTCGACTGTCCGGCTCACTAAATTCGAGAGCAACGAATACGGAGCACACTGGGGAACCTACAACGGAACAAAGGCATTTTTCGACTATAAGAACAACCTCTTCGCACAGCAGGCCAAGGGTGTGATCGATGTTTCCCAATGGCAGTATGACATTGACTGGGCCAAGGCGAAGGCCGATGGTGTGGAGGGTGCGATCATCCGTTTGGGTTATGGCTGGGGCAACTATGCCGATGCCAAGGCGCAGCGCAACATCAATGAATGCAAACGTCTTGGTATTCCTTTTGGCATCTACTGGTATTCGTATGCATACGATGCGAACTGCGCACGTGCGGAAGGCAATGATGTGGCTGCCAAACTCCGCCAGATGGGCGTGAGCCCGAACGATCTGAAATACCCTGTGTATTATGACCTGGAGAAGTGGACGTGGGCTGGTCATACCCCGCCGACCAATCCGAATGTTTATAGCGGTATGGCCGACGCCTGGTATGGCGCACTGCAGTCCGCCGGATACAAGAATCTCGGTGTGTATTCGTACACGAGCTATCTGCAAGGCCCGCTGAACAATTCGAGCATCTACGCAAAGACCCGTTGGGTGGCCCAGTATGGTGCTCAAATGGGATACAACGCCTTTGGCACCAACGACCGCGGCTGGCAATACACCAGTTCCGGCCATATCAACGGCATCAGCGGTTCCGTGGACATGAATGCTTTTGGCAGCAAGAATTATGCCCAGGACTCGTCCGTCATTGATGTGCGCAAGATGCCTGTGGTGAGTGTTCCTGATGGGAATTATTTCATCAATTTACATTCCAAGGTGTCTTCCAGCGTGGATATTCCAGGAGCCAACGCGTCTGATTCCATAGCTATTCAGCTATATTCTGGTAATGGCTCTAAAGCGCAACAATTTAAATTCTCTAAACAATCAGATGGCAGCTATGTGATTACCAATGTGAATTCCGATAAAGCCTTGGATGTTCGAGGAGCGGCAGCGGGTAATAATTCTGTGGTGCAACAGTATGCAATTAATGGAACGAATGCACAGCGGTGGTTCATTCGTGATTCCGGTGCGGGATATTATCTGCAGTCGGCTTTGGGTAATTGGGTGCTTGATTTGAGCGGTGGCAACACCTCTAACGGTACTGCGATTCGTCTTTATGCGCCAAACGGTACTCAGGCTCAACGATTCGTTGTTTCCTCTAGCGAAGTTAGTGTACCGGTAAATGCTGCGGTGAACATCAAATCCGCAGGGAAATCCAATCTTGTATTTGATGTGCCAGGAGCTTCTACCGCAAACAGCGCTAGAATTCAGCTGTATGCGGCTAATGGAACGAACGCACAGAAATTCCGTTTCCAGCAGATTGGCAATGGAACCTACAACATTGTCAATGTGAATTCCGGCAAGGTACTGGATGTTTATGGCGCTTCTGCGTCCAATGGTGCGGTTCTACAGCAATATGACAGTAACGGTACGGTTGCTCAACAATGGACTGTTCGCAACTATGGCGATGGGAAAATCTCATTGATGTCAGTGAACGCGAATAAAGCTATTGATGTACCGGGCGCGAATTATTCGTCCAACGTCGCATTGCAGCTGTATTCGCCAAATGATACCGCTGCCCAGCAATGGATCATCGAGAAGTCTAAAACCATGCGCGACCGTTTGAATGAGCAGGCGGCAAAGCATAGGCAGGATTTGCCTGATGGCACATATTCTTTCGGTTCAAAGCTAAAGACGAACATGAAGATGGACGTATATGGTGCGTCCCGTTCGGACTGCGCCAATGTGCAACTTTGGACTGGGAATGGCACGAATGCTCAAAGATGGAGAGTATCGCACGATGACAACGGTTATGTGACACTAACCAGTGCGAATTCAGACAAAGCTCTGGACGTTTATGGTGCGAGCACTGCCAACGGTGCCAACGCGCAGCAATATGCCTCGAACGGCACATACGCCCAGAAGTGGATCGCCATCAAAAACTCCGATGGCTCATACACTTTCCAGTCAGCGCTCGCGGAAAACAAAGTCCTTGATGTTTCGGGTGCTTCTACCTCGAATGGTGCCAATGTGCAGCTATATGCCGCAAATGGCACGAATGCCCAAAAGTGGGTGAAATAGCAGACAAATTAACCAATAAAATATGGCTGAGGACAAGTATCTTTCTGCTCTCAGCCATATTTGGAATCTGTGCTATTTCTGGCGCCGCATCATGGCGAATTGATTGGCGTCAATGATGAATGCTTTGCGGTCGTTCTTGGCCATGACATCGAGGATGATGCCAGTGATGAACAATAGCAGTCCGGCAATGACGAGCATGACCGCGCCGATAAGCGTGGGGAATCGCGCCACCATGCCAGTGTGCCAGAAGTCCACGGTCACGCTGCCGCATAGCACGATACCGATGATACCGAGGATGGCGCCAAGTCCGCCGAAGAACGGCAGCGGCTTGTACTCGCGAATCATGCGGAAGATGGTGCTCATCACCTTGATGCCGTCGCCCACGGTGTCAAGCTTGCTGACGGATCCGGCAGGACGGTCGCGGTACTGAATTGGCATCTCGAACAGACGCAGGTTGTTGTTCAACGAGTGGATGGTCATCTCGGTCTCAACCTCGAAGCCGCGCGACAATACGGGGTAGGTTTTGACGAATGTGAACGAGAAGGCACGGTATCCGGTCATGATGTCGGTGACATTCGCATGGAACAGGCCGTTGATGGAACCGCGCACCAAGCGGTTGCCGAAGTTGTGGAATGGACGCTTGTTCTCCTGGAAGTAGGTGGAACTCAGACGGTCTCCGATCACCATATCGTAGCCTTCGAGGACCTTGTCCACCATGGCAGGGGCTGCGTCCGCGGGGTAGGTGTCGTCGCCGTCGGCCATGACGTACACGTCGGCGTCGATGTCCTCGAACATGGCGCGGATCACGTTGCCCTTGCCCTGACGTGGCTCCTTGCGGACGATGGCGCCTTCGCTGGTGGGATTTCCGCCGTGTGGTCGGTGGAGTTGTTGTCGTACACGTAGATGTCGGCATTGGGCAGCGCGGCTTTGAAATCGCGCACCACCTTGCCGATGGTGACTTCCTCGTTGTAGCAGGGAAGAAGCACGGCGACGGAAACGTTCGAATTATCAGGCATGAATCCCACTATATCCTTTGCACTGGCCGATATAGCATGATGGTATGAGACCGATTATTGATTCATATTGAGGGTGAACGGACTCAAAGGCAAGTTTGAGCCGTTGTATACGATGCTTGAACAGTTGGGATTGCTTTGCCATAGATATTGGATTTGAGCTATACGTTTCACTTCGTCGGAGTGGATACGAAGTGTATTGCCAGTAATAGTTGCGGTGGCGTTGTGCATGGCTCCGTCTCCATCGGCGACCTGGAATCCTGACAGCGGAGTGTTGGTAACATTTGCAATATTGTCGATTGTTGCACTGATTGTGTAATTCGGTTGCTTTGCTTGCAGTTTGACGGCTGTGCCTTCTTTGAAAGTGATAATGGCCGTTGACTTGTCGTCTGAGTCAAGATGTGCTTCCTCGGGTAACGGGCCAGATGGTACTGCTTTGCGCTCGTTTATGGCGATCCATTGGTTGGCCATACGTTGGGCAACGATTTCCTTGCCGAGTGGATGGATTGCCTTCGACGTTCCTTTGTCCGTGTCGATGGAGACGGTCATGCCAAGATTTTTATGCGATTCAATGACGGGATTGTTAAGCATGCCCAATTGGGCATTACGAACGATGGTGTCATAGATGTAACCGTAGCCGTCATATCTGGCAAGCTGCACGTAAAGGAACGGCAATGTAGCGTCATCAAATAGATTCCGGTAATCATTTATAAGTGTGGCGAAGGAAATGTCATATCGTAATGCCAGATCCATCGATCCGGAATCATCTTCACCTTGGTACCATAACACACCGGCCACGCCAAGTCCCTGTAATGGGGCAACACGACTTTTATAGATGTCTCCGCCTTTTATATGGTGAGATATAGCTGTCCCTCCCCAAGCGGCTTGAATGAAGCCGATAGGTATATTCGGATATTGTTTGCGAAGCTGTTGTGCAAAATATTGAGGAATATAGCCAAGATAATTGACGTCATCTCCTGTGGCGGAAAGCCAGGATTTCTCAAAATCTCTCAGCGGATAATCCTTTGTGTTGAGGACCTTGTTCGGTGAAAGAAAATGGACATATTTGTCATTGATGCTGCGTGGAATATCGTTGCGTGTGTAGTGCAATGAGGTGCTTGTCTTGAAAAGCGAATCGCTTTTGAAATAGTCGTTGTAGTTTATTTCCATATTCGACTGCCCAGAAGCGATGAACAAATTGCCGACGTATACATCATTCACGGTTTTTACCATGGTGTCAGCCACCATAAATTTCATGGTGTATTGGGTGAGTGATCCTTTGATTTTAGGCAGCTGAACCGAGAACTTTCCGTTTTTAGAGATTCGCGATGAAGCATTATATTGGTTTTTGCCTCCGCGTAAGGTGACTGAGATGGTTTGCCCTGACATGGATTTTGCTGTTGAACCGTTCAGAGTGGTGATTTTGTTCTGCTGCAGAACCATGCCGTCCATCACATAGCTTGGCAAAGTCAACTTACTTCCGTTTTGGTCTGTTTCCTTGTCTTCCGCAGCGCTGGCTGACGCACAACTGAATAGCAGAGTAAAGGCAAGTAGAATCGCGAAAGGGTTCCTGAACGCTCGGACAAATGAGCCGGTACGAATCCGTTCTGCAACGCAGATATGACTGTTTCTGAATCTATTTGCCATGCTTGATCTTCCGATACGTTAATGGGAATTCATTGCTTTTATAGCCTAGGGGCGAGAGCGGACGCAGGCTCGCAGTCCTCCGTCAAGAAGGGACGTCATTATTTGTTATGCTGAAGTGCGTATGTCAGGAAGAAGGGAACGCCAGTCGATGACAGAGGAACAGTTGGCCACGGAACGGGGCTTTGCGAGTGAACGGAAAAACGGCAAAGCAAGAACGCATTTTGTGTTTGTTGATGTATTGAACATCGTTTCCTGTTTTGCGGTGGTCTGCTTGCACACATCTTTGGGTGTGTTCTCGCCTCAGAGAACCCGGTTATGGGCATTTCAGGAGCTGATGCAGGCGGTGTTCATTTTTGCGGTGCCGATTTTCTTCATGGTCAGCGGTATGAATTTACTGGATTATCGGAAGAAATATTCGACGAAAGTGTTTTTTAAAAAACGTTTCGTGCGGGTGGGGCGAGCGCTGATTCTGGGAAGCATCGCATGCTATCTGTTGTTTGGCCTGCTCCCCGGTTTATTCTACGGAGCGCAGCCAATCGCCGATAGTTTTGGCTTTGTTGATTTCTGCAAGCGATTCCTTACCAACTCTATTATCGATATTTACTGGTTCCTGTACTCCATCATTTATTTGTATCTGTTGACTCCGCTGCTTTCGAAAATCGTCCATGACCGTCGTCTCATGGAATATGCTATCGCATTGACGTTGTTCTGTTCGATTCTCATTCCAGCGGTTAACGCCATTGGAATCAATGAAAAATACTTTAGTCCATTGCTGAGCTGGCCGCTGTTCTCGTCCAGCGCCTTGTTGTATTTCTTGCTCGGATATTATCTGGAGAATTATGGCTTGCCGGTGCGATGGAAAGCTCCGGCTTGGGCAGGTTTATTCGTCGGGTCTGCGGCATTGATGTTCCTTGGAGGACTGTGCTGGAATGGCTTTTTCCAAGAAACGATGGGAACGGAGTACTATAACTATCTTGTCGGCACCGCTTCTCCGCTTTGTGTGACATCGGCAGTGTCGCTATTTATGCTTTGCAAAACGCTGGAGCCGTTTTTCCAGCGCGGTTCCGACAAGATGAAGCTCATGATCCGTAAAGTATCCAGCGTCTCGCTGGGTGTGTATATGTTCCATCTGCTGCTTGTGAACCTTACTTTGGGCGGGCCAATCGGAGGGTTTATTACATTGGGACAAACTCATCCGTTCATCAAGGCCATTGTGGTCTATGCGCTTACCGGTATCGCGGTATACATCGGCAAGTGGATTATTGCAAAAATAAAGCAGATTGCGTCATCGAGATGACAGGTGACAAATATGCTACCTATCATCTTCGGATTGCAATTGGCCGAGTGTGAGGAACAAGAACAACGGGACGATATACAGCATAGGCAATACGTATCGCGTAGCTTCTGTATAAGTTGAAATTGGTCCTGCGAACAGCACGAGCATTGTGATAAGCATTGGTGCGTTGAGCGTTAGCAGATTCAGCTTCTTCTTTTGCCGTCCGAATGTCAGTATAAGGAACATGATTGCGGAGGGAAGTATTGTTGCCCAGAAAGCCTTCTGCCATATGACATTGAATACGGGCGTAGCTAATAGCGTATCCATGTAGAACGTCTCGACTGCATTACCTGCTTTAGTGTTATCAACCCAAGGGACGTAGCGTTCGATGCCTTGATAGTGATGGCCGGAATTACTGATTGGAAGTAACATACTAAGGTTTCGGTCATTTCCGACGGTGACATTGAATGAGAACCATGCTGCAGAGAGGCCTCCCCAGGCGGCAAGCATATCCCCAGGATGTTTGATTAGTTGTTCGGCCCATGTCCTGATTAATTTATGTTCGTCTTCGGACGATAGCTGTTGCCCTTTAATTGGGTCGGCTTTGTACCAGCAATACGCCTGTTGAAGTTGGTTGATATCCATATGATAAATTTGTTCGATATCAGTTATCTCAGATGCGCTTAAATCATCCTTGTGGTTATGTGCCACGTTGGCGACTTGTTGCATGGGGACGGCAAGAATTTCGTTGCTTTCTCCCGGTGCAATGTGCAATGTTGGCAATACGAAAGTCGGAATGACGACGCCGACGATTAGATATGGAATACCTGCCAAAATCAGTGTACCCAGTTTACGCCGCCAGCTTTTAATGGCAGTGCAAACTAAAAATATCATTGCCAAAATTACGATGTACATACCTGTTTTTTTGTCAGAGACACAGCCAGTACATCTATAACAAAGAAAATATCGAACGGTACAGATTTTAGAATCGTTCCCTGAGTTTTCCAGAGTTCGCAGAAAGCGATGGAAAAGAACACAAAAAATGGTGTGTTGAATGTGTCTTTGGCGAGTGTCATAGACAGCATGGGAATGATGGGGAAAACGGCAAGAAACAAGGCCATGAAAAGGCGGCATTTCCAAGGCACGTTGTATTTGGCTGTGTAGCAGGTTGCACAGGCTATGGATAGCGTGGACAGCAGAGCTTGTATGAGTATTAGCAGATACAATCCATATATAGCGTTGTTGAACAGTGCTTTACCAATATGAGCGAATCCGACAAACAGGTACGTCATCATGAAGGGATGATGATCTGTGAAAGGTACAGAGGAATCAAAGTACTCCATCAGCTGCCATGAAGTATCGTACCAATAGACACCTGGAAAGTATGTTATGAAATATGGAATCCAGAGCGCAGTTATGGCGCACCACAATGTGATTATGGATCGTGGCGACCAATCTAATGTGATCCTGCGCAATGGCGCAAACGGTTTGTCCAATGACGAACGATGACGGTTCGCATATGCGGTTATTTTTGTGATAGCAAAGAAAGCCAGTGCAAATAAAAGGATATAGAAAAGAATATTTGCATACAGAAGTATATTCCCTATATTGATTTTGCCTTCATGCCTACCAATAAAGGAGCACATGCCGAATAATGTTCCCAAGATGATGGGAATAAGGTAAGCGAAGTTGCGGCTGGTGTTTTTGAAGTTCTTTACTGACTGCGCCAACGTGATTACTTCCTTCCTCGGATCACACGCCCAATCGCCTTCACCGCATCACGGCGACGGGAGCCAATCGGCATGAGTGGATCGACGATTTTGCGAATCGGATTATCTTCTCCGACTGCGCGCTCATGTTGCGGGCGGAATACTCCTTCTGGGATTTCCGGTTCGTTCGCCTTCACCACACGCTTGAGCAAACGCTCGTAGAACGGGGTCTCACGCGCGTACCTCCAGTAGATAGAGGCGAAATCGCAATCCGGATCAGTCCAAGGCTTCTGGAAGCCGGCATAATGGATGATCTGCGGATTGCTACGCGACTTCATATATGCGTCGTAGATATCGTTCGGCGCTTGCGTGAAGAGATTGCCCACGCGGCCGCCGCAATCGTGCACCACATTCCATTCCCACGGCAGATACAGCACGTTCCCTTCGCAGTGCGCGTTGAGCACGTCCTGGTCGTTGTAGATGAAATTGGGATTCGAGGCGTAGGTAAGCCACTGCTCGATGGTGTAATGTTCACGCATCGCCTTGGTGTTGAGCACCAGCACGCCAGCTTGGAAGTAATCGTATGGATTCTTCATCTTCAGCACGGTTTGCGCGTAGCCCATGCGTTTGCCGTGCTTCACGTTGAGATTGGCGAGGAAGTCGATGTCTCGAATCGCGCCGAGCATCTTGCCCTGCAAATCGATGTTGTAAAGCTTCGCGATATCGCCGTTGATGATGATGTCGGAATCGAGATACAGCACCTTGTCGTAGAACGGCAGAACCTTCTGAATCAGGAAGCGGTAATACGTCTCCACACTGATATGGGCGTTATTGGTGGAAAGATCGTAGCCAGCAAGTTCGCGGTCCACGTTGGTGAACCTCAGATTCATATTCGGGAACTGCTTGAAGAAGCCACGCAGACGTTCCTGCTTGTCCCATGCGATGTTGCGCTGCAGCACCGTCACATCGTAGAAGTAATGCGGATCGGCGTTCTTCATGGCTGAATACACGGTGGTGGTCAATTGAGGAACATAATTGTCATCCGCTGCGAACACCACCGGAACGATTGGCTTGTCGGTAATGTCAAGCGGCTTGAGCTGCTCCGCTGGCTCCGGATTGGTGAAGTGGACGCACTGTAGTTCCTTGAACTTCCAGTTGGAACCGATACGCTTGTGATGCATGAGATAGATGTTCAGCAGGCGTTCGGAAAGGTGACCTGGCGTGCGCAGCGCCTCCTTGCTGTACGTGCTGTAATCGGTGTTTTTGTCGAATTCCTCGAGAATCGGGAACATCCATTCACAATAATCGAAGAAGATCTCCTTCTTCATAATGAACATATTGCAGAAGCACGCCTTATTGCCGTTGAAGAAATCCTGTGCGTCCTTCTTATAGTCGGGATACATATTGCACAGAATCTGATAGCAGCGCTTCAAATCGTTATCATGCAGCAGGGGAGCGGCCTCCCACAAAGCACGAGGACTTCCATACTTGTTGATGATTTCATCCAGATCGCCAAATGGAGTTGTGATGACATCGTATTGTCTGACTACGCGGGCGATATTATCATCGTCCAAACCGTATTCCTTCGCAGTCTTGACACTGATATAGTCATCCATGATTTCTCCGAACGCGTTTTCCTCATGCACGGTTTCGGAAAAATCGAAATAGCGGCGATAATGGCAGAATCCGTAATAATCCGCGTCAATGTTCTTCCACGCCCAGTATTGGGTGGTCAGTTCGCAGTAACGTGGATTGCGATTTGAAATATTCTCTCCTTCGTCATCATGGAACGCCCACGGGAAACGATAGCTGCCATTGTGCAGACCAACCTGCACCGGCTGCATGATGGCACTGTTGAAGGTGCTGACGTTCTTGTGTGTAGTGACGAAAATACGGATACGCTGATTGGCATATTTTTGTCTATTGCGCACTGTGTCCAAATCTGCAAGCAATTCCTCGGCACGGTGACGGACGGTCAGATAACGGTTGTTTTCAATGTTGCCGGTTGCCGGAACATCGATGGCGTCCGCAAGTCTTTTCCACATGTTGGCACGATTCAGAGAATCGTTATTGTCTTTAGATGTAATGGCCGCCCATGCGTTGTCGCGGGTAAAGCGCCAGATTTCGCGGGCGGTGATTGCTGGGCCGAACGTTTCGAACATGGCTTGAATCGCCTCGGCCTTGTCCTCATCAGCTATACGGACATTAAGGTCATTGGCAAGTAATTCGGTCGCCTTCCAACGGTATCCATTTACGCAATCTTGCAAGTCAAGACTTGGATTCTGATTCGCAAACAATTGTGCCGCGTTAAAGCATTGGCTAAATTGCTGACAAAAATCGGCATATTTACTGGCTGTGACCTGATTCGTTCCGGTGACACCTCGGCCGTAGTGGTATTGATATCCACGGCATTCCTTGTAAGACCGGTAAGTGTGCGCCAGCGCCGAAATGACGAGACATTCATAACCGTCCTCAGCTCGTTCAAGACGCTTGCTGGTCATATTATTAAATGCCTTTTTAAGCAAGGAAGTCTTGAAAAGTCTTTGGGTTACTCGCCAATCTACCTGCTGGCCATTAGCTTCGGCATAGATGTTTCGAACGATATCGGAGCCAGTGCAGTTCTTGGTTTGAGTGTTATTGAATGCTTCAAAGGCTTTACATTCATCGTCAAGGATGCCGTTTTCACCTATGACGGAAATTCCAAAATGCAGGATGTCAACGGGATGCTGGTTTATCTCTTCTGCAAGTTGCGCACATGTTTCCGGAGCGAGATCGTCATCTCCGTCGAGGAAGAAAGCATATTCGCCGCTGGCGTGCTCGACACCGGTTTTGCGAGTGAGATGAAGTCCTTGGTTGTGTGGATGCGTAACAGGAATGATGCGTGGATCTTTTTCTGCGGAGCGTCTAAGAATTTCGGCGGTGGCATCCGTACTGGCGTCATTGACAATAATTGCCTCGAAATCCGAAAATGTTTGGTTACTGAGACTGTTAAGACATTGCTGAAGATATTCTTCAACATTGTATGCGGCAACGATAATAGAAATTTTAGGCATAAATTTTCCTTAAGATATTTTCGATATTTACCGAATGAAAATCTGTTTTACTTTCTGAAGCAGCGTATTAATATGAGGAGATTGCTTTTCTCGATTTCTGAGATCGTTGAGATGATTGAGAGTTGCTTCTGAAAATGAACGATACCTCTCAGAAGGATTTTCATTGTTTACTAATTGTTGGGCACAACGAATCCATTGAATAAAAGGCTCATGTTCAGAGAAAGGAAGTTGATGATCCCAAAGATAGTATGCGTCATCGCGTGCTAAGCGCATGAGTTCGGCTGCTATTGCATCTTCTCCGAAGAGTTCGGCTGACTTCAGCGCAACAGATATTTTTTCAGTATTGTTAACGCGAATATGCCAATCGTTCATGAGCAATTCGAGTTGATGGTTTTTTAAGTCATCGACGTAGATTTTCATATCGAAGGATTTAAAAGAATTTGCATACTGATATCCGGCTTGGATTCCATCGTTGAAGGCCTTTGCGTTCTTTAACCATTTTTCGCCAGAGATTGGTTGGACATTCGTAATTCCCCGTCCAAGATAGTAGCGGTAAAGAATCAGGTCATTGCGGAAGGTTTCATGTTTAGCTGAGCTTGATATAACTAACCATTCATAGGCATCCTGTCCGCGTCCTAATCGACTATCGGTCATATTTGCAAAAGCATTTTTAAGCAAATCTGATGAGTAGAGGCGTTGCAATACTCTCCAGTCTTGTTTCCTCTCTGCGAAAGTGGATTGAATAATCTCTTCGTTGTGGGCATCGGGAAGTTGCGCATTGCTTTGTTCCAACATGCCATTACACACGTCTTTCGGCATATCGATTCCGAACAATTCCATTCCGAAATGAATAACATCTATGTCTGGAGCGCTAGCTTGAATAGCTATTTTGAGTTCCTGAAGTGCATTTTTTTTGAGCTCGTCATCAGCATCAAGGAAAAGCGCGTAATTGCCTGATGCATGCTTAACACCTGTTTTACGTGCAAGATGGGTGCCCTCATTATTTTTTTTTATCAAAGGGATGAAACGCTGATCTTGAGAAGCGACTGAAGTAGCAATGTCTGCTGCATTGTCAGGGCTGCCATCCACTACAATGAGTGCCTCCCAGTCATGAAAAGTCTGGTTTTGAAGACTTTGAAGACACTTGCCGAGATATTCTGCATTGTTATATGCAGGAATAATCACCGAGAAGAGTGGCATTGGGGTCCCTTTCTTGTCGATTGCGTCTTGTACCAAGTGTTCTTTGGCATTTGACATGTTCAGTATTATAAGTATTTGACGCTACATCGTCCGAACAATCAAGGTAATGAATGAGGTACCGGAATATGAAATTAGACAATAACGGACCTTTGGTGTCTGTAGTCATTCCTGCCTATAATGTGGCGGAATATATTAATCAGACAATCGCAAGTGTGCGAGAACAATCTTATAAAAATTGGGAACTGATTGTCGTGGATGATGGATCGACAGATAGGACCCTTGAAGTAATTGCTGAGTCGGTGAAACAGATTCGGCAGCATGTTGTTGTTCATCATCAGGAAAATGGTGGTCTTAGCGCGGCAAGAAATAGCGGTGTTAAATTAGCAACTGGTGAATATGTTTATTTTCTTGACTCTGATGATCTCCTGCCGCAAAACGCCTTGCTCCGTTTTGTTGAGTTGTCGTATCAAAATGCTTTGGACGTTCTTTCATTTTCTGCGGTGAACTTTGCGGATGATTCTTACGCTATGGGGGATGAGGAATCGACGAAACGCCGTATTGAGGAATATGATGAGTATTATGATCGCATAAATAATCAGATTTGTGTTTCTTCGGGCGAAGATGCTTTTATTTCAATGGTTAATAGTAATCATTTTGTTCCGTCTGCGCCTTTGTCATTTTACCGGAAGACGCTCGTGGAGAAAACTCCGTTTTACAAGGGAATTTTGTTCGAAGACAATCTTTTTATGACACAGATTCTTCTTAAGGCAAGGAGAGTCGGCATAATTAATGAGAAATTATATAAACGTCGTATTCGTTCGGGTTCGATTATGCACAATGATGCTCATGATTACATACGCCGTTTTGCTAGTCATTTTGTTATTTCTGAAGAACTGCGAAAAATGCTCGGTGATTGTTCTAATCATGTCTACGAAGCATTAGAATCTATATATTCTCGGTTCGTGGCTCTCTCAATGGATGATTATTGTAAACTGCTTCAGCGGAATCAAATTGATTTGCTTAATTTGAATCAATATGAACTCTGCCGAGATTCATTGGTGCAGTATCAGGTTTTTTATAAAACTCAGTTGGCGAATATGCATGTCAAAAGTGAAGAACTACATGCGGAAAATATGAGTCTTAAACAAAATAATAGTTTTCTTGAAAAAGAAACGCAGCGGATTAAAGATTCATGGACTTACAAAATAGGGCTTGTAATTACTGCACTGCCCAGATGGGCTAAACGTCAAATAACTAAATAAAATAAGGGTGTATAAGGCGTTCTTATACACCCTTATTTATTCTAATGTGCCTAGATAGCTGTCCTTGGTATGATTGAGAGCGATTTGCTGTTGATAAGTCCGTAGCCATTACGGTGTCCGGATTCACGGATTGCGAAGAAACAAGAGTTATCTTCATTGGTGTATGCAATTTGCTTAGGATGACCTGGACGTTCTGGATCTGGAGTCATCATGGCAGCTTGCAGTCTGAAATCGCCGTTAGTAAATAAATTGAGAGGCAATTGTAGGTGGGCTGTGTGATGTCCCTGTTTTACTATTCTCAGTGAGTCGGCAGAATCATAAATGATTCCACCTCGTTTGACGTCAAATAATGTGAACGTGATAAATAAATCTCCGGAGTCTCTGGACTCGTATTCCAAATCGAAATCGAAAGGAGAACCTCCGTTTACAACAACTTTAGACACAGGTTTGATTTTCAGGAGGGGGCATGCCTCATTCAAACCTTGTTCATAGGCTCCGTCCACCTGCTTTTTCTGTTTCTTTGCTGTCAGATTCTCTTCTGTATACCGATCGGCAACATCATTCTTATCTCCGCTTGCAATAATTTCGCCATCTTTGATGAGGATGGCGTTATTGCAGTACTTCTTCACCGCGTCCATGGAGTGGGTGACGAGAATGACCGTCTTGGTCGGATCTTTCTTGATTTCGGCGAAGAAATTGTCGCACTTGCGCTGGAACGCCTCGTCGCCGACGGCAAGCACTTCGTCGAGCACCAGAATGTCTCCCTGCGCCTTGATGGCTACGGAAAAGGCGAGACGCACCTGCATGCCGGAGGAATAGTTCTTGAGCTTCTGGTCCATGAAGTCCTCAAGCTCGGCGAACTCCACAATATCGTCATACATCGCGTCGATTTCCTCGTGTGTGAACCCCAACAATGCGCCGTTCAGATACACGTTCTCACGTCCGGTCAACTCCGGATTGAAACCGACGCCCAGCTCGATGAACGGCACCAGCTTACCCTTCACCATCACAGAACCTTGTTCCGGCACGTAAATCTGCGAAATAATCTTCAGCAACGTGGATTTGCCGGAACCGTTACGGCCGACGATACCGAAGAAATCGCCCTGATGCACTTCGAAATTGATGTCGCGCAGCACATGCTGCTCGGTGTAGCCCTTGATGCCCTTCGTCCAGTTCAGGAAAGCCATCTTCAGACCGGTGGCCTGTTCGGTGGGCAGACGGAAGGACTTGGCCACATGGTCGACCTTGAGTACGACCGGACGCTCATCAACAGTGTTGTTATCAGTCATCGAAACCTCGCTCATGGCTTTAGAGCACCTCCGCGAACTTGGCGCTGTACTTGCGGAACACATGGATGCCCAGCCACAGAATCAAAGCGGACAGCACATACGGCAGCAGACACAGCAGCTTGTTATCCACCATGGTCCACACGGTCGGCACGTATTCCGGAGACAGTAGGTTATGGCGGATATCCATGATGGTCTGCGTGGTCGGGTTAAGCATCAGAATGTCGGCAGCCCAGGAGAACTCCTTGTTCTGCGCCACCATGGAAATCGGGTAGATGATAGGCGTGGCATAGAACATGGCCTGCAGCACCACTTCCCAGATATGGGCCACATCACGGAAATACACATACAGCGAGCCAAGAAGCAGAGCAACGCCGAGACCAAGGCAATACAGCTGGATGATGCTGAGCGGAACCAGCAGGATGCGCCAGGTGTAATGCGCGTGGGCGAAGAAACCGAAGAGGATGACCACCACAAGGTTGATGCCCAGGGAAATCATGGAACCCATCGTGGTGGACGCCACAATGATGTAATTCGGGAAATGGATCTTGCGCAGCAGATCGCCACGATCAACGATGGCGCGCATACCCATGCTGGTCGACTCGGAGAAGAAGCTCCACAGGCAGGTGCCGCACAGCAACGAAATCGGGAAAGTCGGAGTGCCATCCGAGAACTTCAGGAACTTCACGAACACCACGTACATTACAGCGAACAACATCAACGGTTTCAGCACGGACCACACCATGCCCAGGAACGATCCTTGGTAGCGTAGCTGGAAATCGGTCTTTACCAGTTCCTTGAACACCACCATCGCATAGTGGTACCTCTTCTTGAGGCTTTCGAAAAAGTCTTTCACAAACGTCCTATCCTACTCGTGCGAAGTATTTGGGTGCAAAAGCTCGTAGAGCGTCCCTCTTCGGCAGTACTCTCATATATTCTATTGAGGAAAGGACGTTTGTCTTAGTAAGGCGGAATATCTCACATGGTTCTCACAGCGGAACAGCACCATCCGAATATCAAAATCTTCGTGTCGGCGCATAAGCAAGCCACTTTCCCCGAGGGGAACAGTATTGTTCCGGTGCAGGTGGGCGCGGCGAACGCCGTGACCCGCTTTACGGACACCTTGCATGACGACGAGGGCGAGAATATCTCCACGAAAAACCCGCGGTATTGCGAGCTGACCGCACAATATTGGGCGTGGAAAAACGAGGACGCCGATTACTACGGCTTCTGCCACTACCGCAGGTACTTCGATTTCACCGATACTCCGCACAAAGAGAACGATTACGGAGAGATTATCGATTCGTATATCGATAATCACGCGCTCGCCGAATACGGTATCAACGATGATGCGATCGCTCGTGCCGTGGAAGGTTGGGACGTCATCACCACGCCGTTGAATGACGTTCGCCGTATCGGCGGATTCTCAAATCTCAAGCAGCACTGGGATGCCGACGAGCACCTGCGTTTGAAGGACCTGCGCCACATGTATGACATTCTGTGCGCGCGCCATCCCGACTACAAGGTGGACGCCGATGCCGTGCTCAATGGGAGAACCGCGGCATTCTGCAACATGTTCATCATGAAGAAGGACATCTTCTTCGAATACAACGAATGGCTGTTCCCACTGCTTGATGAGTTCGCGGCGGCAACCGATTTCAGCAGAATGGACGTGCAGACTACACGTACGGTGGGGCATCTTTCGGAACGGCTGCTCAACATCTTCATCGCTCACAAGCAGCGCACCGGCGCGCATTGGAAGGTCAAGCGACTGCAGTGCGTGCATTTCCTGCATCCGGAGCCGGCCGCCGTCCTCAAGCCGCTTGATGCCGGATACAAGAACGTGGTGCCGGTGGTGTTCGCCGCGGACAACAACTATGTGCCGATGCTCACCACCACCATCTATTCGATGCTGAAGAACGCTTCCAAAGATCGTTCATATGATGTGATCGTATTGGAACGGAATATCTCCGACGAGAACAAGCAAAACATACGTCAGTTTTTCGAACGGTTCCCAAATGCCGTGATCCGCTTCTTCGATGTGAGCCGTTACTTGGCTGGCTTCAATCTCACCACCAGCAATGCGCATATCAGCATCGAAACGTATTACCGTTTCATCATCCAGGAGGCGTTGCCGTTCTATTCGAAGCTGCTGTATCTGGATTGCGATTTGGTGGTCAATGGCGATGTCGCCGAACTGTTCGATATTGAACTTGGGGATAATGCGATTGCCGCTGTGCCCGATATCGACTTCATCGGTAATCTCAATATGAAAAACGGTGAACGGGCCGGATATGTGCGCAAGCAATTGCATATGCGCGATGCGTACGGCTACTTCCAGGCCGGCGTGCTGGTGATGAACCTCGACCGTATGCGCAAGATCCATACCGTCCACGAATGGCTGGAAATCGCCTCCGAACCCGGATACATCTATAACGACCAGGATATTTTGAACGTGGAATGCGAAGGCCTGGTCACGTACCTGGATTATTCGTGGAATGTGATGCACAACTGCGCCGGTCGTGTCAATGGCGTTTTCGATTTCGCGCCCGCCAATGTGTATAAGGCATACATGGCTTCTCGTAAGGCTCCGAAAATCGTGCATTACGCCGGTTTCGATAAACCATGGAAGAATCCATGGTGCGATTTCGCTTCGTTATATTGGAATTATGCGCAGGAAACGCCTTTCGTGGCGCAGATGATCGCAGCAATGAGCGGTGTGGAACGTCCCGTTCCGCCGGAACACCATGAGCGTGCGATTGCGGAAGACAGTCCCATCCGCAAGTATGTGGACGTGCTGGCTCCCACCGGTTCCAAGCAGCGTGAACTGATGAAGGTGGTGGCCCGCAAGGTACAGGGCAAGAGGTGATTGCTCGATTGTTGAGATTCGATTAGGAGAATATGCTTAATTGAATCCCAACAAAGTTTTCAATAAATTATCTCTTAGGGGATATTCGTTTCTGTAATGTGAGTTTTCCTGCAGATAGAGTGTAATTTTTCCCATGCATAGTCGAACCATCTGCCTTTATTACAATCGATAGTAATCCGGAAAATCCATCGACGTAAATAATCAATACAAATACATGAGGTGAGAATGAATAGTCCCGCTATGATAATGAAAGGGACTAGTGCTCGAGAATTGTATATATTGGAGATGTTAAATAATTTCTGCCACAATAGCGTTGAAGAAAGTGGATAAACTGTTATTAAATATACAGCAAACATTGATTTTGCAATGCTGTTAATTATTTTATTAACAAAATGGTGCTCTTTAAACAATGCAAAAGTGCCAAAACTTGCAAGCATTACCGGAAGCATCCATTCATTTCTTCCTAGCATTCCCTGTAAAGAAGGGTCATTCTGCGTTCCGAAATTGGTGAACGATAAAAAGATTACGCTGACGGTTGTGATGGCATATCCAGCGGTAATTGCTAATATGCTTATTTTCGTTTGAATTGGATCCTTGATATACCAGCGCCAGTATGATACTAGCGTGTAGAGGTATAAGAAAATAAGAACATTTTGTTCTGGCATGTCAAAAGAAATGAAATTGAAGATGCCTCCGCAGATGCTCCACATAATAATACATATTAAACAGCATGCTTTGTGTGTTTGTTTTCCGAGTGTTTGCAAGCCTTTGGTGAAAAATGGCATCAGAATCAAGAAGACAGCGTAGCTCGTTGCATACCACCATAAATTAGTGGAAATCGGGAATATGGTGTTGAGTACCAGCTGTGTGTTTATTTGCGCATGTTGGAAAAGACAAAAGAATCCGAAGAGTGCGATGCTGTAGAAAAGAACTTCGCGCTCAAGGAACCAGAGTCTTTTGAAACTTGCCTTGAGACTTGTGGGTGATTCACAAAGAAACCACGCTGAGATAAGGAAGAAAAGAACTACACCGATTTTGCCGCTTGGATAGAAAATCCCTTCGAGCACAACCTTTTTGATTGACAAGGTTTGGCTCCAAACGTCAAAAGTGTTGAATACCACAAAATGACGAAGAATGATTAAATAAGTGGCTATGATGCGTAGCAATTCAATACTGGAATTCCGTGTATTTTTATAATGTTTAGACATTATTCAGTCGGCTTTTGGAGTCAATTAGCATAACTGTTTTACTAAAGATGGAAGGAGCATGCGAGGTTCAGTCCCTGCGGAACAGGTCGCGTGTGTAAACCTTGAAATCCACGTCGTTGAGATCGCCGTTCCAGCGGTTTGCCACGATCACGGACGAACGGTCCTTGAAATCGCTGAGATCGTGGGTGACCTCGCTGCCCTGGAAGTCGGGCTTGTCCAGCGTGGGTTCGTAGATGAGCACGGGGATGCCATTGGCTTTGAACTGCTTCATCACGTCCTGGATGGCGGATTGGCGGAAATTGTCGGAACCGGACTTCATGGTCAGCCGGTAGATGCCGACGACAGGGTTCTGAACGTCCTTGATGCGCTCCATCACTTCGGATGCCACGAATTCCTTGCGTGTGCGGTTTGCATCCACAATGGCTTCGATAAGGTTCTGCGGCACCTGATTGTAGTTGGCAAGAAGCTGCTTGGTGTCCTTCGGCAGGCAGTAGCCGCCGTAACCGAAGCTGGGATTGTTGTAGCCGTCGCCGATGCGCGGATCGAGGCATACGCCGTCGATGATCTCGCGGGTGTTCAGTCCACGGCTTTCCGCATAGGTGTCCAATTCGTTGAAATACGCCACGCGAAGCGCCAGATACGTGTTGGCGAATAATTTGATGGCTTCGGCTTCGGTGGTGCCGACCACCAGAGTAGGGATGCCGGTGCTGCCGTCATGATTGATGCGGAACTCCTCGCTTGGATCGGCGCCTTCGGCGAGCAAAGATGCAAACTGGTGCGCGGCTTCGACGGATTCGGCATCATTTTGCGGAGCTCCGACGACAATGCGGCTTGGATGCAGATTGTCGTACAGAGCATGGCCTTCGCGCAGGAATTCGGGGGAGAAAAGAATGTGATCGTCATCTAAATTCTCTCGAAGCTGTTGCGTATAACCAACTGGAATGGTGGACTTGATCACAATCCAGGCGTGCGGTGAGTGCTGACGCACTGCGGCAATTGCCGCTTCGACGCTGGAGGTATCGAAATAATTCTTCTTCTCGTCGTAATTTGTCGGTGTCGCAATCACTGCGAAATCGACATCCGTATATGCTTCCTGCGCGTCGATGGTGGCATGGAAATCGAGCGGGCGCTCACCGGAGGTATTCTTCTCCAGAAAATCGGTAATCACCGGATCGACAATCGGACTTTTGCCGCTGTTCAACAGCTCGACCTTCTCGGGAATGATGTCGAGGGCGTGAACCTTGTTATGCTGGGACAGCAGCAATGCGACGGACAATCCAACATAGCCGGTTCCTGCAACCGCAATCTTCATAACCAAACTGCCTTTCCCGTTTCTGCCGTAATCCTAACCTATTGTAGACGAGTCACTCCGGCAGATCGACAAAGCCGGTGTCTTTCAGGTAATTCTTGCCGATACTCATGTCATATTGAATGAGCTGATAGTCATGGAGTAATTGCTTGGCCTGCTTCGAGAGATTCTTTTTCTTGATGAGATTGCCGTTCGCGTCCAGATAGGTCGGAGCGCTGCTGCTGCCTGAAGAATCCGGCACGGACATTGCCGGAATTGCCTGATGCATTTCGGTAAGAAACGCAAGATACGGACTGACTTTTGCATTAAGATGTTCGGCGAGCTGAGCGGAGAAATAGTTTGATGATGTGTAGTCGCTGGAAACAGCGTCAAGCTTTGTGTTAGCCGAGCGTGACGCTTGGTTGGACCAAATGAAATAGTCAGTCTCATGCAATCCGAGGATGTTCTTTTTATCGGAATATGCGGTGGAATAAAAGCCTGGCAAATGGTCGCCGTAGAACAGCACGGTAATTGGGCGGTTAATCTCATTAAGCTGGCTCAAAAAAACGAATGTGGACTGATCCGTGTAGTTCAGTCCCTTGGTATAGGTATCCAGATTTAGTTTTTCATCTGCTGGAAGATTCGATGCATCCATTTCTTTGAATTCGTTGTTTTGGTAGAGGTCTTCGTATGGCATGTGGTTTTGCATGGTGACGACTTGATAGAATCTGTTCTCGTTGGAGTCCGTGACTTTTTTCAATACCTCCGAATAAAAGGACTCATCTGAGACATACCAAGCGGAATCAATTGCGTGAAGACCAGTAAGCTGCGGTTTACCGTCCGTTGCGAAGAACTGCGAAAACTGGAACTTCTTGTAATTCAGATCTCGGAAATACATATTGCGGTTGAAGGCATGCAATGCTATGGAAGCTTTTTTGCTGCCATTGGCTGCATTCCAAGCTTGGTTGATCGTTGGCGCCCACTTAAGCGAAGGTACGAGCTGCTGATAGGCGATGGACAGCGTCGGGCTGTAATTCGCCATGGAAAGGCCCGTCAACGCCTGATATTCAATATTCGCGGTGCCTCCGCCGTATCCCGGTGAAAGCATGAGTCCGGAAGTGGTTTGCGTCTTGATCTGACGGATGTTCGGTATCGGATCTTCGGAGAAACTGACGCCGGGGACGCGGGTTGGGTCGGAGAAAGTCTCGGAAAGCATCATGATGACCGTGTTGTCGGTCATATTGGTATTACGGGTCTTATTGATTTGTTGCGCCTGTTTCGCATATTTCTTTGCGATTGCTTGCATGGTTTCCTGTGAATAGCCTTCTGGCTTATCCATGGTTTTCGTATGTGCCAGGCGAAGGAAATTCACAACAGGGCCATTGCTGGTGGAATCGGCGAGACCGTTCCAGATTTGTGGGCTGTCACCCATGCTTTGAGCGAACTGAGTGGACCAATACCCGTCATTGCCGAATCCCCATACAAAGGAGAAACATAAAGCGACACTACATACCGCCGCTGCGATGCGAGTGAGGGTGCCTGTGAAATTCTTGACACTGGCGAAGGGACGGCGCCACGTGCAATGTATGATTCCATTGCGGCCATCGATAAACTGCATAATGATGCAGATGATTACTAGCCAAGTAACGCCTGTCACCGCGCTGTTAACTAAGCCTTGGCTGGATTTGGGAATGAATGAAGTGAGTTCGCTGGTATTGCCGCCGGTTATGAAGTTCAGATCAGCAGGAAGCACAGGTTCATTGCGGGTCTGCATTTTAACGTGATTTGCCACTGCGTAAGTGGTCATCACTGTTCCAAAGATTGCTGTGGAAACCCAGAATCTGTTCAATACAAAAATAAGCGTCAAATAAATAGCAATCAGAATAATAAAATTGAGCAGAACGAGATTTTTCTGCTCAAGCCACATTTGTGTTACGAATTTCGTCGTCTGTCCGGCAACACTGTCAAGTATTCTTGTGGTTTTATCGATTTCTACGCCTTTTTCATATTCCGGTTCGGAATACATGCCCCATTGAATAAAAATAACTTCGAATGCGGAAAGTGCGGCGATGATGATGGCGTAGAAGGAATAGGAGAAGCGATGACGTTTCTTCCACAGGGGATACGTGCTCTGGAAGAACTTGATGATGAATTGAACTGCTTTGAGGCTGGTGAATGTGTGCCAGGCGGTCTTTACCGTTGTGGCGGCGGTATGGATGGCGTGGCCGGTGGCGTTGGCAGCTTTTGCAACTGCATGTCCTGCGGTGGAGAGTGCTTTTGCCGTAGTGTGTACGGATTGTTTGCAGACCTCGATAGCCTGCATCAGAGGATGCTCGTTAGCTTGCGCGAGTTGAATTTCAGCAGATGGGGGGGCTGAATGGGTACTGTTGTTCGCGGCTTCGTCAATGGACTCGTCGTTAGCTGTTTTTGGCAGATGGGGCGCATCGACTTTGGGAATGAAAACGCTTGTGTTGTCGGAGGTGGCGTGAATTGCCGACTTCTGCGTATACAGCCTTGAACTGTGGTGGCCTGAAAGGGTGGATGGAGCACAGGCGTTGCTGTCTTCGTCATTCGCAAGAGGGCGATACGTTCCGCCCGTAATCGGCTGCTTAGTAAGTTTTACGTATGAAGGTGCACAAGCGTGACGGTCGGGCGAGAAAATAGGCATCGTCGCATCCTTCAAAAAGATAGTCCCCTTATAATTGGAGGCTCTGTACGATTAAACCGGGTACATTTTAGTGTTCGGCTGTGGACGAACGAGTGTCTAGCGGATGTCTGAAAGGTGGCTGGAAGGTTAACTGGGTGACGGGCAGCAAACAGATGTGTTCAAGGTGGACAACATGTGCGTGCGCAAGTGTTGGGCGTCATTTGCTGGTAGTGCACCAAAAAGCGCTGTCTGCATGAAGCCTTCTACAGCAGTCCCGC
>ENA-OZEW01000170-OZEW01000170.1-human-gut-metagenome-genome-assembly--contig:-NODE-170-length-28479-cov-6.138791_pt1 | contig 28479 bp, 55 predicted proteins | sample MGYA00245072_ERZ653617 | MGnify/ENA primary metagenome ERZ653617 (study PRJEB26926, sample SAMN06165063) | human gut metagenome | biome: ENVO:00009003; feature: ENVO:2100002; material: ENVO:00002003...
CCTTGGATACCGGAGTCCGAAGGAATTCACCGAACAGGGACTCGTCCTCTAAGAAACCGTCCAACACACCGTTGCCAATCCACCTTCGACGCGGCCGCCTTGGCGCGCGCCGTCTCGTCCCACAAACGGTCGCGCTCCGCGCCGGACATGTCCGTCCGGAACGCCTTCCGGTATCCCACGGCGACGCGCAGTTGTCCCTGCGGGTAGCCGTGGGCGTCGGTCAGATACCGTTCGGGCGAGTAGCACCATTGCATCGAGACGCGCATGCGGGCATCGGGTACGACGTGCGCGACCCGCCAGACCTCCATGTCGCCACGGGCCATGCAGTCCTCGGCCAGTTGGGGCGCGGAGGCGAATCCCATCCGCGAGAACCACTCCTCGAGCCTGTCTCTTGTCGAACACATGGCGCGCCTTCCTTTCGTGTCGGCCGGCTCATGCGTCCCGGTCCTTAGCCGATGTCGGCGATCACGTCACCGAGGATACGGCAGGCCGTGCCGAGCGCGGCTGAAAGCGTGGGGTCGTCCCGGACGTCGGGGTCGACTAAGACGGAGCCGGTCGCCATGTCGACCGCCGCGGCCATGTCGTCGCCCGCGTTCCACGGCCGGTTGTCGGTCCCCTCGAGGGTTAGGTAGCCGCCCGGCGCGCATTGTTCGTCGTCCGTTTCGTCGGAGGCGAGCTTGGTGAGCGCGTTCCCGATGGCGGAGCGGAGCGCCGGGTCGAGCGCCGGCGAACCCCAGGTGCGGACCGTGGAGTCGTCGACCACCTCGAACGCGGCGGGCGTGTACACGCCCTCGGGGCGGCTTCCGTCCGATGAGAGATTGATACCCACCCAGAAATGCTGTTCCTCGGCCAAGTCGTTCCTTTCCTAGCCGTTCTTCGGATCCGCTCCTCCGCTATGCGCCGCCCGCATAGTCTTCGGCCGGTCCCGCGGAAAGCGGAAGCTGCCGCCCCACAGGGGCGGAACGTGCGAAAACCATTGCGGGAGCGTGTCCGACGAACAATCACGACAAGTCGTCCGCGGACGACGGAAAAGACCGGCCGCCGCCGGGGTGCCCAAGGGTCCCTTTTCACGCATAGCCCCACCTCATGAGGCTCAAGGAACTGAAGAAGGACATTGACGGACGCTACGGCCTGCGCTGCGGGCGCGTGCACGAATCCCGCATGGACGTGTGGATCGCCCACGACCATGCCAAGGGCGTCGTCGTCCACAAGTCGGGCAAGTGCGAGCCATGGCGCATCGACGGCGCGAGCGTCGCCAAGGGTGCGCCATTTCACATCAAGTCCGATTGGTCGGCGGACCACAAGGCCCGCGTCTTGCGCGAGTGGATGGGCTAATTCTCCTCAACGGCGGCCTGTACGGCGTCGTGCAGGCGGGCGCGGACGCGCTGGTCGTTCCAACCGTACGCGGCGGCCAGCGCCAGCGTGTCGGCGTCCAGCTCCCCGTACAGGTCCCGTCCGAACCACTTCGGCACGTCCGCCGTCTCCTTGAACGACTCCCAGAGCGGGTCCATGTCAGCCACGGCGTGCCGCCGCGCCCATCGGGCCGCGCGGGTTGTCTTCAGCCCGGCCCTCCATTCCAGGAACAGGTCCGCGGGCATGCCGTCGGGGTCCGCCGCCCATTCCGGCCGGCCGGTGCGGACATCCAGTTCCAGTCCGACGCCGTGGACGCGGGTCAGCCGCGCCTCCGTCGGCTCCGGCCCGCCATGCCGGGCGGCGGCCGCCTTCAGGTCGCGGCCGAGTGCCGTCACCCTTTCACGGGCGAGTTCGCGCTCGTCGGGCGGGAGCTCCATGTACCGGCCGGAGCCGAGGCCGAGCAGCGCGTCCGCGTCGGCGAATCCGTTGTAGGCGGTCCAGCAGACGCACACGGCGTGCGTGGTTCCGGTATCGGCCGCATCCAGCATGGCGCGGCAGATGGCGCGCCTTTCGTTCTCCCAGGTCATGGGAACGTGTATGCGTCCGCTTTCGTCAGTATTGACATCCTCCCCACGGTTAAAGCCGGGGGCTTCCCTTCACAGACCGGACTCCAAAGGAACTTCCGGCCTGCGGAAATGAGGGGGTTGACGCTTCATCGGGCCACCAACGCGGCCCTCCACGTCCTAGGCGGTGCCCCCGCCCGTTTTCGTTAAAGCGCGGTCCAGTATGTTCATGGCCGCGTTGACGTCCGCGTTCGCCATATACCCGCATTCGACGCAACGGAAGACCGCTTGGCTCTCGCGGTTCTCCTTGGCGACGTGACCGCACTGATGGCAGGTCTGGCTGGTATAGGCGGCGGGGACGATGACAAGCTTTCCGCCATTGGCGTCCATCTTGTCGTTGAGCCGTTTCATCACACGGCCCCAACAGTTGCTCAGTATCGACCGGTCGAGCCCGGCTTTGGCCTTCGCGCCGTTATGGAGCCAATGCCCCGGATTGTCCGGATTCGGCTTCGACTTCGGGCGCTTTGTCATGGCTCGGACGTCCAGGTCCTCCATGGCGACGAGGATGTTCTCCTGGGCGAGTCTTGTTGTGGTCTTCTCGATCCAGTCGTTCTTACGCCGGACGATGCGACCCTGCAATGCGTTGAACTCGTTCAAAGTCCTTTGATGCCGTTTGGAGGCGAATTTGGCGGCTTTGCCGCCCCTGGCCTCGTTGGTCCAGTCCTGGCGGGACAGTCTGCGCTGGAGGTACCTCAGCCGGGCCATTTCCTTTTTTGTCGGCTTGGGCATGTCCATAAAGGCTCCGTCGGACGAGGCCAGGGTATGCACACAGCCACGGTCGAGGCCGATCGCGCCGTTCCCGGTTCTCGGCAATGGCAAGGGCATGTTGGTGAACACGAGCGTCCGATGGGTCCAATCGACATGGACGCTGGTATACGGGCGTATCGGCTGACTCACGCGCACATGGACGATGATGTGCCAATGCGCCTTCTCGCCGGGCTTGACCCATCGCTTCGGGTTCATGCCGGTAATGACGACCACACCGGATTTCCGGCCGGTCTTATGGAACACGGCATTATAGGAATTGCCACTGGGATGGTACCAGCAGACAAAGCCCAGGCCGCGATGGCGTGACTTGAAACCGGGAACACGGCCTCCGGCTGTTTTCCTGCGCTTGAGTCCGGCGAACCATTCGGTGCCCTCGACCTTGTTGGTGGACGCCAGTATCGACGACGGTACGGCGGCCATCCACGAGCATTGAAGACGTGCCTCCCTGTCCGAGATCAACTTGGACGTATCGGGGCCACCCAGGGGCTCCTTGATCCAGTCGATGATGTCACCGGCCTCATCCTTGACGGGCACGCTATGAGGTCTCTGTTCACGGCGCTGGTTGAACCTGGTGCGCCATCCGTCGCACAGCCATACCATGATGCGCTCCGGATTACGGGTCCAGCAGGGATTGCCACAGTGATCCACGCCGAGGAAGACGCTCGCGCCAACGTGCTTGACGCCGTCGATGCGGACCTTCTGGCTCACCGTGGACCACCTCCTTACATCAAGGCTCTATGCGTCCCGGCCGCGAACCCCAGCGCTGAGCGCGGGGCATGAATTTTTTCGGTCATCAGTAGTAAAGCAGGGCCATGCCGGGCGCGGCCGGGTCGGTCGTGTTCAGGTCGGAGACGACCTTCTCGACCGAGTCGCCGTATTTCAGGCCGTGTTCGGCCAGCAGCCGCAGCCCCTCCCTGAGATCATCCTCGCAACCGTCATACTGCTCGCCGCGTTCGCTGTGCAGGATGCGATCGTAGTTGCGTTCAATGGCGAATTCAACCAGGTCGTTCACAAATACATCCTCATGATGCCCGGGGCGGCCGGGTCCACCGTGTCGAGGAACGCGGCCGTGTCGGCCGGGGAGGAACCCTTGCCAAGCTCGTCTTTGGCCATGAGGGCGAGCCCCTCCCTAAGCCAGTCCTCATGGCCGACGTACGCAGCACCGCGTCCGTCATGCAGGATGCGTTCGAAGTTGCGGTCGATGGACCGCTGGATCGTTTCGTTCATATCTTTTCTCCTTGTCTTGGAAAGCCTTTTTCACACGCTTATGCGTCCCACTGCGCATATCCCCCGTATGAAAAGGAGCTGGACATGGCGGACACTACGAACAGAAGGCGCGAACCCAAGGGAATACCGACCGGAGGACGTTTCGCGCGCGGATCATCCGGTGCGGGCGATGCCTCCGATCTGACCGCATCGGCGGAGGATTCCGTTCTGGGTGGGGTCGACGCGGTCGACATGGGATGCCCGGTCGACGGCTCGAACAGGTTCTATGAGGTCAAAGGACGCGACGGGGCAAAGCTGTTCGCGTCATGCATCGGCGCGCTGAAGGATGATGGCAATCCGTTTGCGGCGGCCGTCGACGTCCATGCACCGGAGGAATACGAACGATGCCGTATGTTCCTCACGGAGGATGGCAAAGCGGGGTTCGCCATCGCCGAGGGTGATGAGCTGGTGTCCGTGTTCTCCCGTCCCGGAAAGCACGCCGGCGGGGATGTCGTCGCCAAGGCGGTGGAGCTCGGCGCCCGCAGGCTTGACTGCTATGACATTCATGGCGCATTGCCTTGCCTATACGGTTCCCACGGCTTCAAGCCCGTCGCCTACGTGGACTGGAACGACGATTACGCTCCGGATGGCTGGGACTACGGCACGCTCGGCCGCCCCCGCGTGCTCGCCATGGCCGTCACCGACGACCCGCCCGCCGAACCGGCGGAGCACGTCGGATACGACGAGGCGGTCGTCATGGCCAGGGATGTGGCTAGGCGTTCTTGACGAGCTTGTACAGGTAGTAGTCGGACTGCTTGCTCGGAGTGCCCTCGGAGGAGAACGACGCGGCCCATGCGTCGGCGGTGGTGACCGGCACCCCGCCTGGGAAGACGGTGCCGCGCATGACGCCGTACGTGCCGCGCGCCGTGCGCGACAGCAGGATGACCGGACGGACGGAGATGCCGGGCAGGGCCTTGCGGATCTCGTCCGCGGCCCACGCCATGTTGCCGGACGCATGGTAGGAGCGGTCGGGCGCTATTCCGTCGAGCGAGGCCAGCGGCACGCCCTCGACGTTCGCGTCCGGGCCGTAGACCCTCAGGTCGTACGGTTTCCACGAACCCGGGTCGGCGGTGGTGGGCACCAGCCACATGCCGTCGCGGGCGGGCGCGTAGTGTTTGGCGTCCAGCAGCCAGACGGTCCGTCCGGTCGCCACGATGACGTCGATGTCCGTGGCGCCCGACGCATCGCCCGGATTGCGGCAGGACAGGTAGACCCGCGCGCCCTTCAGGTCCTTGGATGCGAGCATGTGGGCGACCGACAGCTCCCCCTTGACGCCGGCGGCCACGTTGTAGCCGGCCATGCCGGAGGCCTCGCCGCCCGCCTCCAGGCCGCCTGCCGGTGTGCCCATCACATCTGGTGACGCAAGCCAGTCATGGAACGCGAACGCGTCCACGCCATAGTCCGCGTCGGCCGGTCCGGACGGGCGTACGAGCGGGGTCAGCGTGGTCTCGCGGCGCACGCGCGCCGCAGGGTGCTCGTGCCGTTCCTCCGGCGCGTACGAGGCGAGCTTGGGGCTTGGCGTGTTCCCGGTTCCTGAAGATGTTTTTTCGGACGGGGAGAGCAGTAGCAACAGGAGCAGGACGACCAGCGCCCACCCCCAATGCCCGGTCAGCAGCAGTATCAACGCGGTGCATGCGAGAAGAAATGTCATAACGGAGGCTATGCGTCGCGCATAGCCGGAACGCATGACGAATCTGATCATCGCCGGTGGAACCCGCCGGGAACGCTCCCAGACCCTGCTCGGACGGCTCGAGGGAGGCACGGGCCGTCGTTGGCTCGTCGCCGTGCCCTGCGGTCTGCCGCATGACATGCCTGACGACATCCATGGCATCGGACTCAACGACCTCGACGGCGCGTTGGACGCCGTGGGGCGCGTGCGGCCAGGCGACACGCTCGCCGTCGAGTCGGTCGACTACTGGGCCATGGGCGCCTCGGAGCCCATCCCGAATCCGGACAACAATCCGAACGTGGCTCGCTGGAACGCGATGGCCGCGTCCGCCGCCCGCAAGCGCGCCCGCTTCCGCCACGCCATGCAGTCCCTGCCCGACGGCGCGACCATCATGATGACGGCCTCCACGCTGGAGGCGGCAGAGCGGCTGCTCGGCGCGTTCCCCATGGGCGTCTCCTATGTCGGTTGCGAGCGGTTGGACCTGGACCGCCGCACCGCCTTCCGTCCCGGCATGGCCGCCTGAGCGCGCGCCGGGACGCATGACGAGGGCAACGGAGAAAAAGGAGCCCGCCATGAAGACCATCGGAAAAGCCATCTACGCCGTCATCTGCCTCGCGTTGCTCGCGGCGACCATCACCGCCCAATCGCAGGGCTGGACCACCACGTTCTATCTGGCGTTCCTCGCCGTCGCCACACCGGGCGCGACCATGTGGGCTTGGCGCCATCTGGTGCGCGCATAGCATGGAGGCGTCCGCCGGGGGCGGTGGCTGTCTTCTCTCTCTCACCAAACCCCCTGAAACCGCCGCCTTGGCGGACAATGGACAGGGGCGGAACCATCGGCATGACGGTCCCGCCCCTATTCCTTATTCCAGCCCTTCGCCCAGCCGGATGATCTCCTCCACGGCTTTCCAGCGCCGGTCGCATTCCCTTTTGCCCCGCCATGCCTCCTCCGGGGAGAATGTCGGCGGGTCCATGGACTGGGGTGTCAGACACCCCAGTCCGACCATGTTGACGACGACCTCCTCGGAACAATCCAGCAATCGGGCCATTTGGGCCACTGTCAGGGCATTCCGCCTTTCGTCGTCCATTTCCCCTCCTAAAGATTGGACAGAATCCGCGCGGCGGTCAGCCCGTGGAGGTCGATTCCTTCAAGCCGTCGGGAGAGGTCTTCCGCCGTATACTCCATGCCCTCCTTCGCCGCGATGACCATGTCCGCCAGAATTTCGTCGTGAAGTCCTGGATTGGCGTCCATCAGCCGTTTCACGCGGCGTTTGACGGATGCGGCCTTGCGCCGCCGGCTTTTCGGCCGCTTTTTGTAGGCGTGGGCGCGGTAAGCGTTCCGCGCCGTTTTGTACCCCCAGCCTTGCGCGTCGTCGACGATCTCGCCGGTGTCCTCGTCCACAAGGCGCCAGCGCGTCTCGGTCCAGCCGATGTCGTACCTGTCCTCCGGCTCATGCCGGACGTCGAATGGCCTGGCTTTGACCGCCATGACCCGCCTCCTTGTTTTTGCCCGCCCATGGGCGCACCCTGCGCGCCCCGCCGGCGTTAACCCGGTACATGATGGACACGCCCTCGAACGCGAACAACGGCTTGGAGCTCCCCTTCACGGGCGCCAGCCATTGGTCCAGGGTGCCGGTCACGGCCCTGACGCGCGCCATGCTTGATAGATCATGCCGCACCGCGCGGGCGAGCATGCCCGCGGCGGTCTCATTGTCCGGCTTGGCTTCCCTCAGCTCCGGAAACATCCGATTCTCCCTCCTGCGTCTGGTTTTGCCCATTGACATGCGTCCCGGAGTCCGTGTCCGGCGATTGCGATTGGCTTTGACTGTCGTCGGATTGGGCCGGCTGGCTTTGGGGCGCGGCATCCGTCTCCGGTTCCGTCGTCGCGGCCGGGGCCTGCTCCTGCGCCGCCGGCGGGGCGGGAGTCGGGCATGATGTGACTGTGCGGACCCGCTCCCTGACCACGGTGCGCTTGACGACCTTCGTCCTCACCGGCTCCGGCTGCCGGGCCTCGTAGGCGGTCCAGCCACCCAGCACGGCCAGCGACGCGGCGAGCATGGCGGCGACGGCGATCAGGAGCACGGGCCTCCGGTCGGCGCGCGGCGCGCGATCCAACGGAACGGCCTCCGCGGGCGCATGGCGGGCCACCATGCCCGCGAAGCGCGCCGCCTTGACCGGGTCGGGCACGCGGAGCGTCCAGACGGACCGCGCAAGCGCTCCGGGGCGCGTGGGTATGCCGGTGGCTTTGCCGTCCGGAGCGACGACGTCGATGACGAGGAAGGCCGCGTCCGGCGTGGTCATGACCTGGGCGCCGCGCGCCGAGCCGATGGGCGCGGCGGCGTACGCGCAGCGCCTGCGGTCCGCCTCGCGCCCCCAGCGCTCGAGGCGGACGACGTGCCCGTCGAACGTGGCGCGCCCTTCGATGGCGTCGAGCGACGGTTCGGGCGGGTATGACGATGGCGTGGGCATGACCTGGACTCCTTTGAAGGCATAAGGAAAGGGCGGACCGGCGGCCCGCCCTTGGGATGACGGCGATGGGCTATGCGGCGGCCGGAGAGACGGAAGGCCGATCATCCATGCCTTAGTCCTCCCGGAACAGCCCAAGCTTGTATACCGCGTCAAGGAACTCCTGCCACGTCCGCGCCCCGATGGCGCGGCGCATGCGCTCCCTCAGTCCATCGTCCATGACGGCCGTGGACGTCGGCGGCGCCCAACCCGTATCCGCGCGCTCCCCGTTCGGCAGGCGGTCGGAGAAGCCGGTGAACATCCTGTCCAGGACGCCGGAGTACGGCTTCAGCTCCCGAAGCCTCTCCCCCAGCCTGACGGCGAGCGCCGCGTCGGCCGGGTCGTCCAAAGGCGTGTACACGGCCCACGTCCCATGCTCCCAGCGGTTCACCTCGCACCAGCGCCACCAGACATGCAGGCCCGCGGCCGCATCGGCCGTCGTGGCGTCATGGGCGCCGTCGTGCCAACGCTCCGGATGGCGCTCCAGATATTCGTCGACCGTGACACCCCATGCGCCGTCGAGGCGCATGTCGGCGCGGAGGTCCCGCAGGGCGGCATGGGCCGCGGCGGGCTGGACGTCGAAGCCGCGCGGGACCGGACCTGCGCACTAGGCGTCGCGGCGGGCGGCCGAGTCGAACGCATGGACATGGTACGGGATGATCGGCATGTCCATGCGGGTCAGCACTGCGTAGAATCTGCGTGTCGTCATTCGGTTTTCCTTCCCTCCCCGTTGTCGTCCCACTTGTCCAACGCCTCCATCATCTCGGCCAATCCGAAGTCGTCGTAGGACTCATAATCGGTCAGCCCGTTCCGGGTGCGGTACTTGATGGTCAGATTCTCCGGCTCGTCTCCACAGGTCTCGCAGATGGTCGGGCAATAATCGCAGTGGTCCCATTCGACGACTTCCATAGGCTCGTATTCGGAGCCGTCGAACAGTCCGGGCGACTCGACGCGGAGCACGCGCATCAGCAGGTCGTTGGTGGTGGGCGTCATAAATCCCCCTCCATCGTCTTCCGCCCTGTCCTGCTCAGGATGTAGCCGTCGAGGTGCAGCTGGAGCAGGCTCGCATACTGCCCGTCGTCCACGTCGTCCTCCGGCTTCGCGTACGGCCGGGTGTCCAGCAATGCCACCGGCAGGCCGGTGTCTCCGTCCCGTTCGATATGGAAGGGCGTCTCATCCTGGCCGTGGGCGTTTTCCCGGACGGCCCATCCGTAATCGCCCACCCGCGGCTGGTCGGAGGGGTCCCCATCCTCGACATCCTCGTAGGTGAGCGGGAACGGCAATGCGAGCCGGTCGGGAATGTCCTTCAACGGCACAAACTCCGTGCCCGGCTCGGCCGCATGCTTGGCGCAGACGCCGCCGATGCCGTCGCCGTCCCCGCAGCCGGTCCAGCGGCGCACCGCCACGACGGGTCCGCCGCAGGGCTGTTCCATGCCGTCCGCGTCGATCGCGATGGCGACGCAGCCGGTTTCGATGATGTCAGTCAGTATCATGACGAGTCTCCATTCTCCTCTCGCATATGCTTCCGGATCGGATTGGGCTGTTTCCTTCGTTTTCCTTGTTGAAGGTCATGCGTCCCCGCGGACGGAGGCGTCAGGCCGTCCAATCGGGATCGGGCGCCTTGTGGACGAACCGGTGCCCGCCGATGGAGCCCACATCCAGCGTCCGTGTGGTCCGGTGGAAGTCCCCGCCGGTTTCGCGCCAGCCCGCTTCGTCATGGGCCGGGTCGCCGGGTTCCGCCAGCGCCCATGCGGCGTGCAGGACGTGGCCCTGGTTCGTCTCCGGATCCTCCAGCGCGCCGCATAGGCGCTCCAGGATGGCCTTCACGTCCGGCACGCACCTGATGTCGGTGTCGTCCGGTTCGCCCTCGTCTCCGAACAGTTCGGCGGTCATATCGTATTCGAAGAAGCCGGTGTCTATGACCGTCAGCCTCAACATCTGTCGTCCGTCGTCGAAAATCATCGATCCTCCCCCTGTTCGATTGACGCCATGATGTCACGGAAGAACAGGTCGGCCGCCCGATCCGGCGCCAACCCCGCATCCCGGGGTCCGTCGACCGTGCGCCTGCGTCCGTCGGATGTGAACAGGTACGCCTTCCATCGGGGCCACATCCGTTCGCCGTCGCTGGTCACCTGGATTTCACAAAAGCCGGGCGCGTGTAGGCGTATGAAGCCGTCGTCCTCCACGAAATCGTCGAATCCGTGCGTATGGTCGGATTCGAACAGTTCCCGGAGATACAGCCACGCCGCGCCCGCGGGGCTGGTCCGGGCCAGCCGTATCCACCAGTCCGTGTTGGGCGTCATTCCTCCTCCGTTTCCTTGGCCAGCCCTCGTATGGCCGCGGCCATACGCTCATATCCGGCCACCTTGCGGGCCGGCGGGTCCGGCAGTGGCGCCTCCTCGTCATCACAGAGGGCCAGCCATGCGCGCCGCTTGTCGTCGGCCCTGTATTCGTATTCCTCGGCCAAACGTTGGAAAAACTCCTCGCGGAACACGTCAAAGGATTCCTTCCGCCTGTCGTAATTCACGTCCTCCCATGACATGCGCCCGTCGGGCAGGACGGAGACGAACCGGTAGGGAAACATGTCCCCCGGCGTGTCGACGGAGGCCGCCTCGTCCAGGTATTCGGATTTGCCGATGGTGAGCTCGAAGCCGATGCCGGCCAGCTCCTTCCGCAGGATGCGCAGTCTTTTCAAGGTCTTGCCAAGCGTAGTCATGGCTCCTTCCTTCCGTTCGCCATCGAAGGGCATTTCAGGCTTATTCCCATGGTTCGTGCCGTGTATTCGACGGCCGCGCGTCCCTTGTCGGTCAGCTCGTCGACGAATACTTGGTTTCTGTTGTATTTGCGTTCCACCAGACCCATATCGCGTAGACGTCGCCCGGCGGCGTCGGTCAGAAGGTCGTATGGGTCATGGTGGCGGAGCAGCTTGAAGTCGGCGAAGTCGTCGATGAAAACGGGCACTCCGTCGTCCTTGATGGCGTCGTGAAGCCGTTCCGCCATGCGCTCGTATCCATCGGCCTTTTCGGCCAGATTCGCAGGCATGGGCGTATTGTCGCCGCAGAGCCTACCCCACGTGTCGCGCGTGTCTTGTGCCTTCCCCTCATATTGGTCGGCAAGACGGCGAATCAGTTCGTGGCGGAACTCGCAGAAGATATCGGTGTCATAGACGTCGCTGAGGTTTCCGGCCCAGATGGTGAGGTAGAACCCCTTGTTGACCCACCAGCTGAGTCCGCCGCCGAACTCTCCGAAGTGGAATTCCGGCATTCCATCATCCCGCTCGTCCAATACGGCTTCGACGCCCATTCCATCCAGTTCGTTTTCCAGTCCGCGCAGGTCGGATAGCAGTTGTTCGAGGTCAAGCATGGTTCACCACTTCCTTGCGTAGGATTCCATGGTGTCCGCGTCGAATTGGTAGGTTTCCAGTTCCGACACGGGCGAATCGTCGTCTTCGATTTCACGGCTGAGGACGTATCCGTCGTAGTTGGCGTGACCGTTCCCATCGACCGCTTGGTCGCGGTCGATGGGCTGGATGTAGCCGCCTTCCGTACTGAACCCGTCCAGACCGTAGGTCGGGTCGTTCCAGAGCCTGTCGATGAGTTTCAGGTCGCTTGTGACGTGTTCCATTTTGGAGACTCCTTCAATTCCAGTTCTTCGGCGCGACGACCGTCCAGCCGTTCGTCAACGGATACACGTCGCAGGGCTCGTCCGAGTCCAGATCGTCGCCCATCGGATTCCAGTCGTCGAAGCCGTCGTGGGCGACCTCGTCGCGCAGGCGGCCCTTGTGGACGAGCGGCCTGTCGACGTGGATGTCGGCGACGTCCATGAAGAGGAACGGGAACGGGTCACTCGTCGCCGCGTAATACGGCATGAAATACGGTAGGCCGTCCCTGTCGCCCCAATTGGCGACCACATTCTGACGCCCCGCGCCCGTATCGACGAGGATGACGCCCGACTCCTGCCCGGTGATGTCGTGAAGATTGATGTTCATTTTCGGCTCCTTTTCCGTTGTGCCGGGGACATGCGTCCCGGACGGGCGAATGGCGGCACGGACCGGGACGCATGAGGAGATTTGTCCGGCGGGAAAATCCCGGCGAGCGGAAAAGGAGCCGAAAATGGAAGTAACGCGCATCCATATCGAAGGAATCGTGAAGGGGCTTGGTACCAACGGCGTCAGGGAGACGTTCATCGACACCACCGACCCCATTGATCTGACCAAGCCGTTCTTCGCCGTCACGGGCGTGAAGAACGTGTCCGAGTATGCTTGGAAGCGTTACTGTGATGGGGATTATGGTTTAGTGGAATGCTGGGATAGGACGGCCATCGAGAACCCGCGCAAGTATGTCATCTCCACCGCGCACATCGCGTTCGTGGAATATTGGGAGCGCGAGCAGGCGTAAGGCATAAGGAACATCCCCACAGCCCATGCTTCCATGGGCTGTGGGGATGTTCCTTTGACGGATTTTGAGCTACTCCTCCGCCTGCCGAATCAGCCAACGCCCGAAGGCGGCCGCCATTTCGCGGGTGAGCAGCACCGTGCCGTGCTGGTCGTCGGGTGTATCGAACGACAATGCCACGCCAGCCTTCAACGGTTGGCAGCTGATCAGCCCGAACGGTCCGTCTTTGACACCCAGGCGTTGTCCATCCTCCCAGGTCGCCTCCTGCGCGTGCACCAAAACCTCATTCGGGTCTTTGCGATCGTAGGTCATATTCCGTATCCTTCCGTTGGTATCCGGAGTACCTATGCCCCGGCCTCCAGCCTCGCCAGCCGCGCATCGAAGTCCATGTCAGGAAGGCTCTCCCGCACGTCCCCGCGCCGGGCCAGTTCCACGATGTTATTCCTCATGTGCCACGCGTCGGCCAGCAGGCTTTCCTCCGTGACGGACTCGAAGCCGTCACCATATTCCTTGCGCCGCACCCAATGGGCGTCCGGGTCATAATCGGCCGAGTGGACGAACGCCTCATACAGGTCGGGCGCGGAGTACTCCAAATCGTCCGGCTCGTACACGTCAGCCCACCACATCTCGCCATAGCCGTAGCCGCCCATGGCGCGGGCCATATCCAGCAATAGCCAGCGGTTCTCCTCGGTGTCCTGCATTTTCAGTCCTCCATGTACGAGTGCAGTGTGGCGCGGAGCTCCCTTTGCAAGGGCATCCCCCACTCCCCGGCCTCGGCCTTCAGGTCCTCGTCCGGACCCCTGTCCGGGTCGGGGATGACACCGATGTCTCCGTTGGTGAGGAATTCGCCAGCTCCAATGCAGATGTCGGCCGGAGCGAGAGACCAGCCGGGTGCTATGGTGTCATCGTCGTCCATGATGGGACGGTCCATCACTTCAGATGGCAGGCGCTTCAGTGCGTCAATCAACTGGTTCGGCGTCATGGTTGTTCTCCTTGTCCTTGTCCAACAAATCCCTGACATATCGGAGCGTCTGCCTTAGCGTGTCGAAGCGGCCCTGCAGATACATGCGGCCGTCATGGTCCAGCCTTGGCGAGTACGCGGCCTCGGCCTGCGCCTCGTCCATGCGGTCGGAGATCCAGCCGGCGAGCTCCTCCAGGGCATTCGCGCCGCCCAGGCTATCCGGCGTCATGGCCGTTCTCCTTTTCTTGGCGTTTTTCGACCTCTTCGACGTATTTGTCGTAGAACGACCGTCTGAGCCGTTCCCAATATTCCTCAGGCGTCATGGTCATTCTCCTTGTCCTCTGATTGCCTTCCGCCATCCGTCTCATCTCGTAACTCGATGATTCCGACGAGTTCGATGCCGTGCGCCTGCCGGATGCGCTCGAAATACTCCTCCAAAGGCGTCACGTCAGCCCTCCAGCTCGGTGATATAATCGACGTTCGCCAGCGGCACGAACATGTTGCGGCCGTCGAGCGTGCGAAGCACGGCCGCGTCGCCTTGTGGAAAACCGGTGGTGGTGGTGACGACGGTGCCGTCCTTCAGCACCCAGCGGTACAGCGGCATGTCGTCGGGGATGGCGTAGACCTTCGGTTCGGCGTCCGGGTCGAAGCCCGCGTTCCTCACGCCCTCCCAGTTGAATCTGCCCAGCAGCGCGTCCAGATAATTCGTCCCGTTGCGGTACCGGAAGTCCCGGTCGAATATGAACCTCTCGTAATCCGTGCAGTACTGAGCGCGCCTCCTGCACGGCTCCCGGTCGTATACAAGCTCCTCGTAGCGCCCGTTCGTTTCGTAGGAGATGGCGATGGTGCGTTTCACGGTCAGGCATCTCGCCCGCCTCGCGTTGATCGGTTCGATGGTGTCGCTCATGGTTCGCTCCTTGGTTTCGGTTACGCCAAACCCATGCGTCCCGGTACGGGCTACTCCGTCTTTTCGGCTGTTTTCGTGGCGTGTTCCCAATCGCAGGACAGGCCGCCTTTGCGGTAGCCGATCAGAACGGCGCACGTCACGCGACGGCCATCGTGCAGCTTGAGCTCGCACTCCCCGATCATTCGGCCGTTATAGTCGGCGCAGTTGGCGACACTCTCCTCCGCCCTGGCCTCCGACCGAATGTCGCCGTCCTCTGTGCTGAATTCGTCGCATCCGGCGCACATCAGGCAGGCCGGAACCAGCAGTAATGCCAATAGTCTTCTCAATCTCGCTCCTTGTTTCGCGCGTAAGGGTCGTCTATGATGCCAAGCTCCAGCAACAGGTCGTATGCGGTCATATCGGTCTGAAGCCTGTGTCCGCCGTAGCAGGGCGGTAGGTTACATGTCTGGCTGTCGTCCGCGTCGCTCCACTCAAACACGATTTCGTCACAGTCCAATTCCACGTCGATGTCCGCATTGTCGGCCATGAGGCCGCAATCCTGACAGCGGCACATGCCCTGTATTTTCCTCATGCACTTCGGGTCGGCCATTATCCTATTCCTTTCTTTCCAACTGTTCGAGCCGTCCGCCGCACATGGGGCAGAACATGGGGATGGTCTCATACTCGTCCCGCATGAGCCGCCCAGCCCCGTCAGTCATGAGCGTGCGCACGCGGAATACCGTCGAGCAGTATGGGCATTCGCACGCGTCCACGGGGTTGCAGTCGGAGACGAGCGACATCGGATTGGCTTCCGGGTTCATTTCGTCGTCACCTTCATCGGCTTGCCGTTGTGGTCGTAAAGCCATACCCTGTCGCCCGACGCGACCAGCAGGCTCAGGTCGTGGGCCTTTCCTTTCGCGTCCACGTATTCGCACTCGTACCTGCCCTGACCGGGCATGTACTTGGAGTCGGGGATGGCCGGGCAAGACAACGCCTCCAATCCCGCCTGTTGCGCCACCTGTTCCGTGAACGTGGTGTCCTTCGGGATGACGAGAAGCCGGGGGTTCAGGGTCAGAAGCATTCCGAAGCTCACCGCGAAGGCAAGGCATACGACGAATCCGGTGTCCTCCGACAGCGGTTTGGCGTCCCGTGGGATACGATGCGTCGCGCGAAGCGCCAAGCGTCTGCCCGCCCGCCAGACGACGCCCAGCACGGCGAAAACCAGCACCGTGGACAATGCCGCCATATATATGGCGTCTCCGAAACTGTTGTGGGAACCGTTCGCCCATTCGCTCATGTCTATCATTTCAATGCCTTTCCGTCAGCGTCGTAGAGTCCGACCTTATTGTCCGCCGTCACGATGAGCCTCACGTCCCTTACTGTCGAATCGTCCTTGCCGTCGGTGATGGTGCACCGGTAGGCGCCCGCATCGGGCAGAGCGTCCTTGACGGACATGACGTCGGGTGAGCACGAGAAATCATGCACGCCGAACTCCTTCTCGACCTGAGTGGTGAAGACGGCTGGCTCAGGGGAATCCTCCATCCAAATCGGGTAGAAGTTCACAACCCATATGCCAGCTAGGGTTACGATGACGGCTAAACCGCAGAAAAAGGTCAGAACGGTGCCGTTGCTTTCCAATAAGAGGGAAAGAGCAAGGACGACGAGAGCCGCCGTGCCACCCACGACGAAAACGAGATAATTGACATCCGACCTGCTGTAGTCGTTCCACGCATTGGCCCAAGCAGAGAAGTCCTTCACCATCTAGTCCTTTCCTACTGGTTTCAACGCCTTGCCGTCGGCTTTGTACAGGCCGACCTTGTTGCCGTCGGCTACCACGAGGGTCACGTTCCGCAGGTTCGCGTCGTTCGCGCCGTAGGTGTAGACGCAGTGGTACGACCCCATGTCGGGCAGTTCGGATGCGGTCATAACCTTGGCCGGACATGACAGGTTGCGCACGCCGAATTCCCTCTCTACCTGCGTGACGAATGATGCCGGGCGGGGCACGTTCTCGTCCACCGTCTTCGTCGGCTGGATCAACATGAGGACGGACACCGTGCCAAGGAAGGCGATGAAGATGCCGAGACCGGTGAATACGCTGCTGAGTACGGCGAAGAGGGTGGACCTCTCCTCCAGACAATGGAGGATGATGGCAGCCAGAGTGAAGATGCACATTATGGCAATAATGACCCATGCGGAATGCCCACCGGCACTCAACTCAGCGGCGGTCCGGGGCACCTGCTTTGTTGGCGGATGAATGTACGTGTTCCAAGCTTCCACCCATTTCGTGAAGTCCTTCATCGTTCTATTCCTCCCCTACCGACTGCAAGGGTTTGCCGTCGGATTTGCGGTACAGTCCAAGCTTGCCGGAATCCGCATGGGCGACGACTTCGACAATCCCGTCCTTGCGGTATGCGACACATGAACTATCGCCGTTTGGCAGTCGGGTCTTCGACGAGGCGAAATCGATGTCGCCTCCGGTGTCGTTGCATGTGATGTCCCCCAATCCCCCAACGTGTTTGATTTCATCCTTGAGCGTCCTCGGTTTTTCGACCTTTACCGCGGCTTCGATTTCCTTGGGACTACGGATGTCCACCGTTTGTATGACGCCCATCGCTCCGACGAGGGCGAAGACCGTTGCAACCGTCGTTACGATGGGTTTCTTCCGTTTTGTCTCATAGAACAACGCCACAGATGATGCGGCAAACGTCAGAAACATGAAGAAAAATGTCCAGCTGTAGCCGCCGCCCGCCTCTGCCGCTTTGTCATATGCGCTGTTATAGGTATTCCAGGCGTCCACCCATTTCGTGAAATCCTTCATCGTTCAGTCCTTTCCGACCGGCTTTAATACCGTGCCGTCGGCCTTATATAATCCGACCCTGTTCCCGTTGATGTGGACGGTCAGTTCGGTGCGTTGGCTGTCGGTGTAGGCGACGCACTTCCAGTCGCCGTCGTCGAGGCTCGACTTGGGTAGGCTTGGGCTGTCGGTAAGCCCGTGGCTTGAGTTTTTGCAATCGCCCATTTCGTCCAGCCCCCACGTTCTCTCGATTTGCGTGGAGAGCGCGGGCGGTTCGGATACGTGGGCGTCGTTGTGGGATGGCATGACGAACGATGTGAGCGCCAGCACACCGCCTATGACGGCTATCGCCGTGGTCAAGCGGAAGAACGGGCTTTTCTCGGGATCGTCGCCCACGCCACTGATGACGGCCACCGCGATGAGCCCGACGAAATCGAAGACCATCATCAATGTCACGCCGATGTCTTGGCATATGCTTGCGGGACTGCCGGACACGGCTTCGCCCATCCGGTTGTAGGCGTCCCACATTGCCTCCCATTTGGAGAAGTCAAGCATGGGTCCACTTCCGTTCCGCCAATAGGCGGCAGTAGGTGGCCGCCCATCCGAACGCGTCCATCCATCCCTCCCGGTACTGGTTCGGAATGTCGGTTCCGATAGACCGGTCGGCCTCGCGGAGCTTGGTTTCGAACGTGTCAGCCAAGTGTTCCAATAGAACGGTCTCATTCTGCTTGTTCATTTTTTCCACCTTCATCGGGCTTTCCGTGTTCCGCCGTATCGTCCATGAGCATGTCCTGACAGTGCTGGATTGCCCGCGTGTAGGCGTCGAACCCGTCGTATCCGTCGCTCAGGCCGTCTTTGGCGCGTTCCCATTCCCTGTCGGCCTCGTCTCCGAGCCAGTCGATGACCTCGGCCAGTGTTTCGGTCCGTGCGTTCACTCGTCTTCCTCCATCCGCTGCTTTGTCTTTACTTCGGAAAAGTCCGCTCCAATATGTCGGCCATATGCTGGTAAAGCCGGTTCGCATCGCCCCCGTAGGGCGCGTAGGCCGTCTCGCATTCGAACCAATGGACGAACACGCGCACAGGGTCGGCGGATAGTTCCGAACGCCAATGGCATACGCCCCGCCAGTGCCCCAGCATGGACTCGTGAAGACCGGCTAGAAACGTGTCGCCGTCGTCACGGATTTTCGTTTTCGGGTGGCGCGACGCCAGCACGCCGTCGCCGCCCGTGAGGCGGTCCATTATCCGCGTCGTGACCCGTCCCCGCCTGACGTCGATGCGGGCGCTCTCCCGTTCCACCCTGCAATCATCGGGCACCCTCCCCATCGAGCGCGGCCTCGAGCATGAGCCGTACGCGGGCGAGGTAGCCGGGATCCATCCCGCAGTCCTGTCCGGGAGCCAACGGTCCGGCGGCTTCGACGCCCGCTTGCGCCGCGGCCAGAACCTGCGCCTGCGTCGGCTGGCGGTCGGGCTTTCCGATGCCATGCGAGGCGAGCAGTCCGGCCACTTGGTCGTTGCCCTGGAGGTACCGCAGGACCTCCAGGGTGTCGTTCGCGTGCTTCAGAATGCGGCGGGTGGACAGGTTCGGCACCGGCTTTCCGCCGTCGGCCAGCGGCATGTTCGGAACCGTTCCCATGAGCCGGCGTATCTCCGCCGACTCCAGTCCGTGCGCGCGCAGCAGGCGTCCGGCGAAACCGTCGTCGCGGTACAGGGCGTACAGCACATGCGCCACGCCTGCAAGCCTCTGCCCGCGGGATTCCGCCGCCTCCAGCGCGGTGTCCATCAATGAGCCGCGCATTGCGGTGATCCGCTTGTCCGACGTCGAATCCATGTCCACCCCCCTCAGTCGAAGAAGGCGAGCGCGCGGCGCTCGATGCGGGCGGACATGCCGTACCGGTCCCCGGCCTCCGCGACATTCTCCGCGTCCGTCAGCTCGGGGTCGGTCATGCCGCAGAATCCGTCGTCGGCCGCGAGGACCTTCTCCACTGAGATATGGTCCAACGGCGCGAGACGGTATCCCACGGCCGGCTTCCCGTCCATGAGCGGACGCCTGCGCACGTCCTTCGGCAGCGCCTTCAACCGCTCGATAAGCTCGTCTATGGTCATGGTCTTGGACTCCTTCCGACCGCGTCCGTCGCGGTCACGTCTAGGCCATGCGTCCCGGTCATGCCGCCTTGTACTCGGCCACGAGCCGGTCAAGCTCGGCTTGGGTTCTTTCGATGCGGGATAGGATCTCGTCCCTCGCCAGGGCGCGGAACCGCTCCTTGGCGCCTTCGACGACCTTGTGGGTCCCGCGCCATTCAATGTAGGCGGGGTACTCCCCGCATTCGGGCAGTTCCACAGTGAACGGACCGTCCCACAATCTGAGCAAGCCCAGCCGTTGGGCCTGCTCCGCGATGAAGTCCGCATCCCATTCATCCGGGGCGGGAAGATGGCCATAATCGGTGGCGTCGAGGATCGGGCGCACGTCGACCACGATGGTGTCGACCTCATTGATGCAGTCATGGCGGCCCCATTCCTCCAACCGAATCGGGACATCGATCGGTGTATGCTCGTCCATTTTCCCGGACTCCTTCCGGCCGCGCCTTTCGCGGCCCTTCGGTTCCGGTCATGCGTCCCGGCCTATTCGCAATAATCGTCAAGCCCGAGCATGGCGAGGCGCCGCCGGACCTGGCACCATGGCACGATGAAGCGCCGCGCCATCCCCGGCACATCCGGCGCGGACGCGAACATGACCCGCATGATCTCGGCGGGCATGAGCAGGGCGTAGGCGAATTTCCCCGGCCATCCGAATTCCGCGCTGTCCGGTTCCAGCGCGCGGCCCAGTGTCACGGCTGAGTCCCAGCGTTCGTACGCGTCCCCGACCGACGGTACGTCGATGCCTTCGGCGCGGGCGATGGCCGCCGGGTCAACCGGTAGTGCCAGCTGTCCGTCGGGTGTGGTCACGTGCCGAAGCAGCAGGCCGTGCGCGGCCCCAGACGCGGCTGTCATCGCCTACCTCCGACCAACGCCAGGTATACGTCCGCCCACGCGGGGTCGCCGGCGTCCCCCAATGGCTCCAGGTGCTGGATGGGCGGCTCGGGCGCGCCGTCCGGCGCGTATCCGGCCTCGTACAGGTCGCGCGCGGAGATGGCGCGCCATTGCCCGTCGATCTCCTCCGGCGGGTCGTCGAGCAGTCGCGCCCATAAGCCGGCGCCGCCGCCCATGTCGTGCCGGAACGCGCAGTGCAGCAGGATGCGCAGGTCGACGGCGCTCCCGTCGAGTCCGTCCGCGTCATCGGGCGCGGCCGTCTCCAACGCGGTCAGCGCGCGGGTCCAGGCGGGCGCGTCGATGGAGTCCCCCGCGTCCGCGGCGGGCCGTATGGCGTCGGCCAGCGTCTCCCGCACGGCCGCGTCCAGACGCCCGGCGTTCGCGGCGACGACGTCGGACACGGTTCCGACGACGTAGGTGCGCCGTCCGGCCGCGTAGGCCGTCGCCGAGGCGAGCAGCCTTGCACGGTCGGCGGGGTTGATGTCCAGATAAATGCGTTTTCTTGCGTTCATGCCCATGGGTATGCATCCCGTCGGGCGGCCGTCTCATTGCCTGGTGATACCGTTGGACCATGCCTGACAAATTGGCGAAGAAAGCCCGCAAACTCACAAGAAAAGGCTGGACCTTCCGTTTCGCAAAAACAAAACAAGAGAAAGGCAAGGCCGCGGAGCTGTTCCGCATGGTGGATGGCGTCACGAATGACGCCATGTTCGACGGGGGCATTCTCGTCGCCGAAAGCCCGCACCACAGCATCGCGGGGGCGGCGCTTCTTGGCGCATGGGAGGATGCGAACGGCTTAAGGCATTGCCTTGTCCGGGTCCTCGCGGTGGCTCCGGACAAACAAGGCAAGGGCGTCGGAACGGCATTGTTATGGGCGACACACGCGGCCGCGCGCGGGATTGAGGTGTTCGGCGGCTGTTCCGCGGCGAACGAGGGATTCTACCGCGCGGCGGGCTGCGAGATCAGGACCGACCTCGGGAACGGATTGGTCTCCTCGAATCCTTTGTATGATCGGTGGTTCGTTCTTCCCTGAAAGGATCCAAGACTCCATCGCCGTCATCCAGACGGATCATGTGCCTTTTGACATCCTCGGGCAACGGATCGAAGCGCAACAGCGCCTCCAGCGTTCGCAGGTCGACCATGATCATACACCTTTCTCCGCGCCCTATGCGGAAACGTCCTTCGTCCTTCAGGCCACGGCCTCCAATCGTTCCAACAGCGGCCGCCAATCATCCCCGGCGACCTCGCCGACGGCGCTCTCGTACAGCTCGCAGGCCTTGTCGGCCAGCTCGTCGGGCACGCCCGGGCGGGTGGCCAGCGTCATGATGCGGTCGTAGCGGTCCATGTCCGCCTTGGCGCAATCCGGGCATTCGAAGGCCCCGTCGGGATACTCCACCGCGCACCGGTCGCACAGGCGGGCGCCGCACAGGTCGCACATCGGCGGATTGGCGGGGCTCCAGCCCCCGCAGACGCCGCACCAGCCGTCGCGGCCCAGAACGTCGTCCATGGCCGCGTCCACACGCGCCTCGTAGTCAAGCCCCTCGTAGTCGCTCATGTCCGGGCTCCTTTCCCTGATTCCATATGCCGGACCATGCGTCCCGGAGGATGCATAGCCCCGTCCGGAGTGAAACAAGGAGGCCATCATGGCGATCGATTCGAAAGGCAACAACCATCAGCCGAAGGGCACGCCCGATGCGGGCAAGTTCGCACCCAAGGCGGGCGCGGGCGATGACAACGATCTGTGGTACAAGCCGCGTTACCTCGTTGGCGCGGGGGGCACAGCATGGGGCGGCAGGTACGTGCCCAAGGCGGGTGCGGGCGACGGCGATATGGCCGCATTCCGACGGTCTATGACCGTGGAGCCGTCCGTGATGGGCGACCGGGACTACGGCGAGGCCGCCGTGGAGGGCGACCTGGGCCGCGATGACACGCGCATGGAACTGCCAGGGTGCATGGCGGTGGGCAAGGGTTGGACCCTGGACCCATTGTCTGTCAGAGCCACCAACAACCAGCGCAGGTTCACCGATGGCGAAGGTGGGGTGCTGGAGACACAAGACGACGACTGGTTCGACCCGAACCTCGGCGACTGCTCGTCGCGTCGCGCCAAGTACACATCGCCACAGGGCGACACGGCCGTCGCATACGACATGAAGGTCGAGACGGAAGGCAGGGCGGACATCTCCGCCTATACGCCGGATGATCTGAAACAGGCGGTCTCGACGGCGAAACACAGGTTGCGCGAGCGTACGGGCCTCGAACCGGAACGCGTCGAGGTCGAGTTGGGAGAGAAGCCGGGTGCCCCGATGCGCGTCCGCGCGAAGTACCCTCTGCTCGAGCTGCCGACCGGTTTCCGCCCGTTCAAGGAACAGCGGATACGCTATGAAAACCTCCGCCGCAGGGAGATGGGGAACGACTGGATCGAGGTCGAGCCGTAGGAGCCGGGACGCATGGATGGGCCGAACGGAAAAAGGAGCCCGCCATGGACAACGAACGAATCGAAGGCCGCGCGGCCGCCGAAGCTCGACCGGAACGGATCGGTCTGGGCCGCTACCTCATGTCCGGCATGACGCAGGAGGAGCGCGAGGGCCTCGCCCTGCCGCTGCTGCGCGCCATATCCCGCACGGCGGAGGAGGAATGCGAGCCGCCGGCCACGTCGGTCGCCTCCGCGTTCGCCCGCCGCACGAAGTCGCGCGCCCACTTCCTGCACGCCGGCGGCGCATGGTACGTCGCGGCCATGGTGGATCGGTAGGACAAAAACTGTCTGCACATGAGGGCACCCCGGAGCCATACGGTTGGCTCCGGGGTGCCCTCATGTGCATATGGCTTAAGCCAGCATGCACGCCACATTCCACGCGATGGCCAGCAGAATGGCCACAATGGCCACGATGATGGCGGCGTAAAGCAGGTGATCCCCGTCGCGGTCGAACGCCATCATGACGCAAGCCACGATGGCGATGACGACAAGCGTGATGAATGCGGCGAGGAACAGCATCCCCAGCGCGGCGCATACCGGAGACGAGGCGGTGGCTCCGGACATGCCGGACGTCGGATGGACGAAAACGCGGCCGATGAACATTGCAAAGACTCCTTATGTCCGCGGGCCTTCCGTGGACAATTCGCCCATGCGTCCCGGAGAAACGAAGCCCCCAAGGGCATTCGCCCAGTTCCAGGAATGGCTTTATGTCGCCGCGGGCGGCCATCTGAACCGAAAGTCCGGCACAGTCGGCGCGAGGCTTCCGATGGTGACAGCGACGGAAAACCTGATGGCTGCAGGACTCACGACGCGGGAAAAGGCATCAGGACACGAGGGCCACTGTGAGGCATACGGCGCCGAAGACGGCGACGATGGAATATAGGATCAGCCTTCCAAGACCGCCTCTCTCCGTCATTCTGCGGACCATGAAAAATGCAATGACCAAACAGAACAGGATAATGGAATACACGTAGAACTTTGAAACCATGGAAATCCCTTTCCCTTATACCCATGCGTCCCGGAAAGACGGAAAAGACCCCAGCGCCGATCGATTCGGCTCCGGGGTCTTTTCCTCCCGTCGGAGGTTTCGGTTCAGTCCGGGTTGGTGAGGTTCCATTCGGCGAGCCAGCCGACGACCTCGTCGTCGCCATGCACGTACCAGCGGCCCAATCCCCTAACGAACACGTCGCGGTCATGCCCCTCGACGGGCACGGCGAGCATGTACGGGCTGTCGCGCTTGATGAGCAGCCCGTTCGCCGCGAGCATGGCGGTCCGCTTGTTGCCGTCGCCGAACGGTTGCATGCGGGCAAGACGGGCGAACAGGCGGCTTGCGGCGAACACGTTCGATTCCGATGACTCCGCCTGCTCCATGATGTCCTCCAACTCCGTCGGGTCGGGCGTGCCCGGACTATAACGGCCGGACATCGTGTCCACCCATACGGGTTCGCCATCCACGCGAAGCACGCCCGGCTTCATGGCGGCGGTCAGGGTCAGCCTCGCGTTGATGGCGCGCGCCCATTCCGAATCCAGAACGGTGTCCGGCGTCGTGTCGAGCACGAACGCGGACGCGTTCCTCAAATCGACCAGCAGATCACGGTCCGGCTTGGAGGTGAGCACGGCGGTGTTGCCGGTGCGCAGGAACTCCTCGGTGTTCAATTGCGAGGTGTTCAGATTGTCGAACGTGCGTCCCATGCGGTACAGCAGGCGCGCCAAACCCTTTACGGTGCGTAGCGGGTTCGCCCCGCCGGTTTCGTTCTCTTGGACCAGATCGAGGTCGTCCGCCATGTCCATCTCCCTGTCGAATCTTCCGCCCTGCGGCGTTCCCTTCGGTTTCCTTCTACGTTTCGATACGTCCATTGCCATATCCACCATCGTAGTCATGCCTCGCCCATGCGTCCCGGAAAGACGGAAAAGTCCCCGGCGCCGAATCGATTCGGCTCCGGGGGCCGGAGGGCCCAGATCCTCCGCGGGACTCATCCGCCATACGTCGGATTCTCGACCGAAAGATGGAGACGTGCCCCGCGCTTCAGCGCTGGGGGTTGGCCCGGGACGCATAGGACCTTGGTGGAAGGAGGTGGTCCACGATGAGCCAGAAGGTCCGTATCGATGGCGTCAGGCATGCCGGCGCGAGCGTCTTTCTCGGCGTGGACCACTGCGGCAATCCCTGTTGGACCAGGAATCCCGAGCGCGTCATGGTATGGCTGTGTGATGGGTGGCGTACCAGATTCAACCAGCGGCGCGAGCAGAGGACGCGCAACATACCCGTCAAAAACGAGGCCGGTGACATCATCGGCTGGATCAAGGAGCCCTTGGGCGGCCCGGATGTGCCCGGGCTGCTCTCGGACAGGGAGGCCCGACTTCAATGCTCGTGGATGGCCGCCGTGCCATCGTCGATACTGGCGACCACCAATAGGGTCGAGGGTACCGAGTGGTTCACCGGACTTAAACGCAAAAAGACGGCCGGAGGCCGCGTCCCCGGCTTCAAGTCACGCCATCGCGGCCTGGGCTTCGTCTGCTGGTACCATCCCAGCGGCAATTCCTATAATGCCGTGTTCCATAGGACCGGCCGCAGAAGCGGCGTGGTCGTCATCACCGGCATGAACCCGACAAGGTGGGTCAAGCCCGGCGAGAAGGCGCACTGGCGTATCACCATCCATGTGCGGGTGGGCCAGTCAATACGGTCGTATACCAGTGTCCATGTGGACTGGACCCATAAGAGCCTTGTGTTCACCAACATGCCTTTGCCGTTGCCAAGAGTGGGCAACGGTATGGTCGGTTTGGACCGTGGGTGCGCGCATGCCCTGGCCTCGTCCGACGGAACCTTCATGGACATGCCGAAGCCATCGAAAGCCGAACTAAAGCGGTTGAAATACCTCCAGCGCCGAATGACCCGGCAGGACCGCGTCAACGAGGCGAGGGGCGGCAGGACCGCCAAGTTCGCCTCCAAGCGCAGGCAGAAGACCTTAAGCCAATTCAACGCCCTGCAGGGTCGCATCGTCCGCCGTCGGAATGACTGGATCGAGAAGACCACGACAAGGCTCGCCCAGGAGAACATTCTCGTCGCCATGGAGGACCTTGATGTTCGCGCCATGACGAGAAAGCCGAAGCCGAAGCCAGATCCGGCGAAGCCGGGCCAATACCTCCACAATGGCGCGAAGGCCAAGGCCGGGCTCGACCGGTCGATACTGAGCAACTGTTGGGGCCGTGTGATGATACGGCTTCAGGATAAGATGGCCGCCAACGGCGGACGTCTTGTCGTCGTCTCCGCCGCCTATACCAGTCAGACCTGCCACAAGTGCGGGCATGTCGCCAAGGGGAGCCGTGAGAGCCAAGCGGTCTTCCACTGCGTCAAGTGCGGGTACGAGGCGAACGCGGACGTCAACGCGGCCATGAACATACTGGACCGCGCTTTAAGCCAAACGGGCGGGGACACCGCCTCGGACGTGGAGGAGCCGCGATGGCGGACCGATGAAGCGTCAACCCCCTCATTTCCGCAGGCCGGAAGTTCCTCTGGAGTCCGGTCTGCGAAGGGAATCCCCCGGCTTTAGCCGTGGGGAGGATGTCAAGGTGAGCGCGTCGAGGCCCACGGCCAGGGCCCGCTTCCATTTCACGGAGTCCGCGCCGCAGGCGGCCTCGATCGCATCCGCCGCCTCGCAGCCCAGCCTGTAATCGCGTTCCGTGGCGTACATGTCGTCCAACACCGATTCCAACTCCGGGCGCCAATGCGGATGACAGACCAGCGACGCGTGGGACAGGCGCAGATTCACCTCCAATCCCATTGCCTCGTCCGCCCGGCCGGGGATTCCGGACAGGTCGGACAGTCGGTCCAACACGTCGGCGGCGATGCGTGCGAACATGAGGCGCTGCGCCACGAGTACGACGATGCGTTCCCGCTCCTTCGGATCGTACGGACCGGAGAACAACATGAAACGGTCGCTTAGCATGGCCGACCGGCGCGCGTCGATTCTGACATGACGCCTTTCAACCGGATCTATAAGCTCCTCGTCGGCCAATGCGTCAAGCCGGTCGTCGTCCACGTCGGCGAAATCGACGACCGCTTGGATGGCTTCGGGACCCGTCCTTCGCGTCTTCCGGCCATCCGCCGGATGGGAGGGACGGGTTTTCGGCAGTGCGGGACCGTATGGCGCCGGCTCGTTGAACAATCGTCTCCGTTCGGTGGCGGTCAGCCCCGATCGCGCGGCGCGGCATTGCATGTGCGCGACAATGCCGGAGGCATCCACGAGCAGGTGGCGCCTTTCCCATGGATCGCGGCCTTTCTAATACACGCCGCCATGGCGTCCGACGGCGGAACCCATATCGACCGCCTTCCAGCCTTCGGATTCCAGCCGTCCCTCATACGCGGGGATGAACGCGCCCCCGAAATCGAAGGTCTCCGCGTCGTCCAGCGAGACGACCCATCTTTCCACCGAACACATGCCCATGCCGCCGATTCTAATATCCTTCGTGCGAGATGACGCTCCAGAAGACCATCGGCGTGGTCAGCACGAGCTTGATCTGCTCGCGGCGCGTCAGGTCGGTGCGGCAGATGAACCGCTCCCGCACCCGTATGCCCGGATCGCGCACCAGCATGCGCCGCTGCCTGCGCGTCAGGTCGTACCGCTCGGCCAGCCGGTAGCGTTCCATGAACGGCATGCGCGGCCGCGAGTAGAAGCCCGCCCATGTGAGGACATGGGATGCGACGCGGTCGCGCAGGACGTCCCAGGCGCGGTTGTGGACCAGTATGTTCCCATCGGACAGCAGGCGGAGCCACTGTCCGACGGTCAGGTCGTGGCGGCGCAGCAGGAACATGCGCTCGACGGGGTCGCCGTGGGCGATGACCTCGTCGATGTCGTCATGGGTCAGCGGCTCGGCGTCCGCGTCCAAGGCCATCGCGTTGAATCTTCTCATGCCCGTGGTTATGCGTCGCGGACCGGCGGAACCGGTGTTCCCCGTGACGCCGCCCTCTAGAGGAACGGGTGCCTCGCCGCCGTGGAATGCCGGACGATGAGGCGGCGCCGCTGGGTCAGGCGGCAGGCGGGCAGGCCGACGAGGCATCCGGCGGCCGCCACCGATCCGGCCGTGCGGACGGCCCCACCCCAGTCCACGCCGGCCGAGGCATGCCCGCGGGGCGTATACCGCTCCCCCGTGACGAGCAGGCGACGGCTGTTGCCCGTGCCCGTGCAGGTCGCCAGGGTCGCCAGGTCGCGTCCCGGCTCGATGGCCAGGGCCGACGTGTCGGACGGGTCGACCGACCGGATGGATATGACACGGTAGCGCAGGACGAGCCCGTGCGTGTCGATGGAGAACACATCCCCGGCTTTGAGCTCGTCCAGACGGGTGAACAGGGTCGGGGTCAGGACGTTCGAGTGGGCGGACAGGACCGTCCGCGTGCCCCTCCCCCCGACCGGCAGCGACGTGCCGTGCACGTGGCCGGCGCCGATGTCGAGCACACGGGAGGAGGTGCCGTGATAGACGGGCAGGACGACGCCGATCCTAGGCACACGCACGGTCGCCATGACGCCGTCGCCGCCGTCCAACTGCCGTTGGTAGCCGGTGTCGGATGCGTACGAGGATTCGACCGCATCGCCCTCCACGGTCTCGCCGATGGACGAGGGGACCTGCGTGGCGGCCAGCCTCGCGTTGTAGGCGCGGGCGTCGGCGATCAGGCGGGCCGAGCCGGAATCCGCCTCGAATGCCGCCGCTGCCGTCCGGGCCACGGTAGCATCCGCTCCGATGCGCGCCAGGCCCGTGCCGATAGGC
>ENA-OZEW01000200-OZEW01000200.1-human-gut-metagenome-genome-assembly--contig:-NODE-200-length-25461-cov-4.454066_pt1 | contig 25461 bp, 20 predicted proteins | sample MGYA00245072_ERZ653617 | MGnify/ENA primary metagenome ERZ653617 (study PRJEB26926, sample SAMN06165063) | human gut metagenome | biome: ENVO:00009003; feature: ENVO:2100002; material: ENVO:00002003...
AGGCTCTACCGCATCATGACCACCCGCTTAGAAGAAACCGTACAGAACTAAGGAGGATTTTGAATATGAACAAGAACTTCAATCTTGAGAACGCCAAGAGCATCATCGCAGAAGCCAGCGGTGTCCCCGTAAACACCACGTTTGGCAGCATCACCAAGCCGATTGACCTTCTGCTTGAGGTCATCGACATGAGCGCCGATCTCATTGCCCTCATCCACGAGGAAACCGAACTGAAAAAGCACCATCGCGCCTACCTCCACGTTCATGAGGAACTGGAGGACTGCGCCGACCAGATGGCAGAGCGTATGCAGGAGATTTTCGATGAGACCACTGACTGTGTGATCAAGCTGATGAAGGATGTCCACGAGACGTTCCGAGTCCGCAAGCAGGAAGCGGCTGAGGACGATGCCGATACCGTCACCATCGCCAAGGAAGACTACGAAACCATGATCGACGATCTGCTCACGATGTCCGAAATCATTCAGTGCGTCGCAGATATGCGCACGCAGGATGTGAAGGCAATCCGCGAGTTCGGCAAGTTCGTCCCCGCCTTTGCCGCCTTTGAGAAGAACCGCCTGAGCCTCTATCGTGAGGCGGCGAAGGAAGCCGAGGAAATCTTCGACCGTTGGGCGGACGAGATTGACGATCTCGACGAGGACTTCATGGAAGATGAGGACTACGAGCCGGACGAGTATTACTCCGACTGATGCCCATTGAAATGTTGTCGGGTTTTACAGCCAACATTTCAATGGAAACACAAATCCAACAGAACAGGAGGTACACCACCATACAACTTGACATCATTCATACCGGCGATTGCCTTGAAATCCTGAAAACTCTGCCCGATGACAGCGTTCATTGCTGTGTGACGTCCCCTCCGTATTACGCGCTCCGCGATTACGGCATGGAGGCTCAGATCGGCAGAGAGACAACGCCGAAGGAATATATCTCGCGCCTGACGGAAGTGTTTACCGAAGTCAGGCGCGTTTTGCGTCCGGATGGAACGCTCTGGCTGAACATCTCGGACACCTACGCCGGAAAGGGCAATCAGGGAGATTTCATTGACCCGAAGAACCCCAACGGCAGAAACGGTCAGGCTGTGGCTCTCAACAACAAGGTTGAGGGCTGCAAGCCGAAGGACATGATCGGTATTCCGTGGATGCTGGCTTTTGCCCTCCGCGATACCGGCTGGTATCTGCGCAACGACATCATCTGGATGAAGGATAACCCCATGCCGGAGAGCGTCAAAGACCGCTGCGCCCGCTGCTATGAGCATATTTTCCTGTTCTCCAAGTCGAAGAAGTATTTCTTTGACTACAAGGCAATCTCCGAACCGATTGCCCCCGCAACGGCAGAACGCCTCAAGCGCGGCATGAAGGGCGGCAACAAATACGGCAAGCCCGTTCCCGGTCAGCCTCAGCCGCAGTCCATCAACCGCCCCCGTGAGCATGGCGAGATCAAGGATAGTGCCATCAATCCGCTTCGCAACAAGCGCGATGTCTGGAAAATCAACACCGTTCCCTTCAAGGGCGGTCACTATGCCGCCTATCCTCCGAAGCTGGTTGAGACCTGTCTTCTCGCCGGTTGTCCCGAAGGCGGCATTGTGCTTGACCCGTTCATGGGAAGCGGCACAACCGGCATGGTTGCTTCGCAGATGGGGCGTCATTTCGTGGGCATAGAGCTGAACCCTGAATACACCGAGCTTGCCTACAAGCGGATTGGAGGTGAAATCTGATGTCCAAGGAACCGGAACTCAAAGCCCGCGACAAGGTTGTTCTGCGGATGAAGCGGGAGGGCGCGGTTGAGGAAAACCTGACGGCTGGCACCGAGCAGCGTGTGTCAAAGCGGCTGGAAGATGCGGAGCTGGTCAAGCCCGCTGAGACAGCCGCGCCTTCCGAAGCTCTTTCTGCGGAGGAACAGAAAAAGGTGCAGATGCGCCGTCAGCAGCGTCAGTTTCAGGCGGAACACGCTGAGGATAATAACACTCAGCCGCCCTCGGAAACGTCCGTCACAGAAGAGAAAAGGGCAGAAAATCCACCCCAGAATGCACCTGAACCGCTGCCCTCGGAAACGCCGTTCAAGCCCCCTGTTTTGGAGCAGCACGGCGTTTCTTCTCATACCGGCACGGTGATTGCCGAAACGGTTGTCACGCACAAGCTGCGCAAGACCTCTGCGGTTGAAGCAGTGGATGCAGATGCCGTTCTCACTCAAGCGGCGGAGACTGCCTCTGCAAAGCCGCTCTCGGACGATGCCGTCCCGCCCGCGAAGCGGATGCAGAAGCTCGAAAGAAAGTCAGAAAAGGCGCATGAGCGTCTGGATGCTGCCCGTGAAAAGCTGCCCACGCACAAGGTTCTCAAGAAAGAGCGTGTCTTTGATGAAGAGACCGGAAAGGGCAAAACCCGCCTTCATTTTGAGGATGAGCTGAAAAAGCCCAAGAGCAAAGGCAAGCTGCAATTTGAGGCAGATAAAACCGTCCGCAAGGTCGGTGACACCCTTGCTTCCGGCATTCACGGCAAAATCCATGAGGTCGAGCAGGAAAACTCGGCGGTTGAGGCGGCGCATAAAACAGAGATTGCCGTTGAGACCGCTGCGAGGCATTTCCGTCATCATCGGGAAAGCAGCGTCAACAAGCCTTATGAGAAGGTTTCCAAGCTGGAACACAAGGCGGATGTAGCTGACGCCAAGCTCCAATATGAGAGAAATCAGCAGGAGCATCCTGAGATGAAGAAGCAGAACATGAACAAGCACTACCAGAAGCAGAACATTAAGAAGGAATATGCCTCCGCTCGAAATGCCGGTTCTCAGACTGCCGGGACTGCCACAAAGAATACCGGCAAGAAGCTCGGTGAGAAGGCGTCCGACAAGATCAAGGAGTTCTTTGAGAAGAACAAGAAGGTCTTCATCTGGATCGGCGTCGGAATTGCCCTTCTCGTTTTGCTCGGTGCCGGAATCAGCTCGTGTTCGATGCTCACCTCTACCGGCTCGTCGGTTATCGCTTCCTCTTATCTCAGCGAGGATGACGCGATGCTGGGCGCGGAGGCGCAGTATTGCCGGATGGAGCAAGAGCTGCAACGCTATCTCGACACCTACGAAAGCACTCACAACTACGATGAATACCACTTCGATCTGGACGATATTGAGCATGACCCCTATGTGCTGATCTCCATTCTCTCGGCTCTCCACGAGGGCGAGTTCACGCTGGATGAGGTGCAGGGTACGCTCCAAATGCTGTTTGAAAAGCAGTACATCCTCACCGAAGAGGTTATCGTCGAAACCAGATACCGCACGGAGACCGACACATGGACGGACGCAGACGGCAACACGCACACGGAAACCTATCGCGTCCCGTATGACTACTACATCTGCAACGTGAAGCTCGAAAACTTCAACCTCTCCCATGTCCCGGTCTACATCATGTCTCAGGAACAGCTTTCCATGTACGCAACGTATATGTCGGTGCTTGGCAACCGCGAGGATCTGTTCGGTGACTCTCCCTATGTGGACAAGTACATCACAAATCCTCCCGCCGACTACGATGTCAACCCGGAATACCTGAACGACGAGAAGTTTGCGACACTGATCACCGAGGCGGAAAAGTATCTCGGCTATCCCTATGTTTGGGGCGGCTCCAATCCCGACACGTCCTTCGACTGCTCCGGCTTCGTCAGCTACGTTCTCACGAACAGCGGTCTTGTGAATACCGGACGGCTGGGCGCACAAGGGCTTTACAACGTCTGTACGCCGGTTTCAAAGGCGAATGCACAGCCCGGTGATCTCATCTTTTTCGTCGGAACGTATGACACCCCCGGCGTGTCTCACGTCGGCATCTACGTTGGTGATGGGGTCATGATCCACTGCGGCGACCCCATTCAGTACACATCCATCAATTCTTCCTACTGGCAGCAGCATTTCTACGCCTTCGGAAGACCCGCCTATTAAAAGAAAGGAGTTTTGCATGAATCCCAAGTATCAGAAAGTCCTCTCCGACATTGAGAAGGCTGAAAAGAAGAAGTCCGAAATCGAAGGTCAGCTCAAGGAGCTGTACGACAAGAAGACAGAGCTGGAAAACCTTGAAATCATCAATACCGTGCGCTCTATGGTGATGGACAAGGATCAGATCATGGCGTTCCTGTCTTCCATGAAGGGCGGCACCAAGCCCGCTGAAAATACGGAGGTAATCGACAATGCGTAAGAAGTTTCGTTTTCTGACCGTCCTTGCGGTCTGCGTCATGGTTCTGTCCTGCTTCTCGGTGACGGCGTTTGCCTACGCCGATGATACCGAGCAGAACCTTCCCGTTACGGAGGCAACCCAGCCGGAACAGCAGCCTGAGACTACTCCCACGCCGGAAAAGCCGAAGGGTGAGCCGATTGACGATGAGGGCAACGCCTACACCCGCGACTTGCTCTATGACAAGGCAACCAACAAGCAGTTCATCACAGTCCAGACGAAGAGCGGCAACACCTTCTTCATTGTCATCGACTACGATGCGCCCATCAACGAGGATGAGGAACAGTATCAGACGTACTTCCTGAACATGGTCGATGAAAGCGATCTGCTTGCGCTGCTGGATGAAGATACTGCGGCTGCGCTGACCACCTGTAACTGCAAAGAGAAATGCGCTGCCGGTCAGGTCAACACCGACTGCCCGGTCTGCAAGACCAACATGAGCGAATGCACCGGCACAGCCCCCGTTACACCTGAGCCGGACAAGGATGCGGAAACCGAAGTGCCTGAGACCAAGCCCGAAAAGAAATCCAACGTCGGCATGATCCTCGTCATCTTTGCCCTTGCCGGTGCTGCGGGTGCAGCTTATTACTACATCAAGTTCGTCAAGGGCAGAAAGCCCAAGGATGAAGATATGGACTTCTTTGATGATGAAGGCTACGAGGAAGAGCCGTACATCAACGAGGATGATGAGCCGCAGATTGCGGAGGATGCTGAAACGGATGGTGATGAAGATTGATCTTAGTCATTGCTGAAAAGCCCAGCGTTGCCCAGTCCATCGCAAAGGTGCTGGGCGCGACATCCCGCAAGGACGGCTACATGGAGGGCGGCAATTACATCGTTTCGTGGTGCTTCGGTCATCTGGTGGAGCTGGCAGACGCCAGCTCCTACGATGAGCGGTATGCCAAGTGGCGGTATGACGATCTGCCCATTGTTCCGGAAAGCTGGATGTTTGAGGTCACGAAGGACAAAGCACAGCAGTTCAAGGTGCTGTCCTCTCTCATGAAGGACAAGCGCGTCACCGAGCTGGTCTGCGCAACCGATGCAGGGCGCGAGGGTGAGCTGATCTTCCGGCTGGTCTACAACAAAGCCGGATGCACCAAGCCCTTCAAGCGTCTGTGGATCAGCTCGTTGGAGGACTCCGCCATCCGCGAAGGCTTCAACCATCTCCGGGACGGCAAGGAATATGACCGCCTCTACGAAGCGGCACTCAGCCGCTCGAAGGCAGACTGGATCGTCGGCATCAACGGCACCCGCCTTTTCACCACGCTCTATCACAAGAAGCTGGTGGTCGGGCGCGTCCAGACGCCGACCCTTGCAATGCTGGTGGAGCGTGACGGGAAAATCTCCACGTTCCAGAAGGAGAAGTATTTCAACGTCCACGTCGGCAAGGGCGATCTGACCGCCGATCTGGAAAAGGTCAAAACCGAAGAGGAAGCAAAAAGAATTGCGGCGGCTTGCGAGAAAAAGCAAGCCGTCGTTTCTTCTCTCAAGCGGGAGACGAAAACCGTCAATCCTCCGAAGCTCTATGATCTGACCACCTTGCAGCGCGAGGCAAACCGATACTACGGCTTCACCGCCCAGCAGACGCTTGATCTCGTTCAGACGCTCTACGAAAAGAAGCTCCTGACTTATCCGCGCACGGACAGCCAGTTCATTACGGATGATATGGAGGACACCACCCGTCAGGTCATTTCCATCGTCTGCCGCCAGCTTCCGCTTTTCTCCGGCGTTTCGATTACTCCGGACATTGCCCGCGTAACCGACAACAGCAAGGTCACAGATCACCACGCCATTCTCCCGACCATCCAGCTTGAAAAGCAGGATGTTTCCGCGCTTCCTCAGTCAGAGCAGAAAATCCTCAATCTTGTCGGGATGCGCCTTCTGTGTGCGACCGGCGAGAAGCACACCTACGCAGAAACGCAGATCACGCTCTCCTGCGAGGGCTACGAGTTCAAAACCAAGGGGAAGACCGTCGTTCAAAACGGCTGGAAAGCCATTGAAGAGCTGTTCAAGGCTTCCCTCATGACGAAGGAAAAGGATGATCCCATGAAGTCCCTGCCCGAAGTCCACGAGGGCGATGTTCTGGATGGTGTGTCCGCCAGCGTCACCGAACACTTCACAACGCCTCCGAAGCAGTACACGGAAGACACGCTCCTGTCTGCGATGGAGACTGCCGGAAACGATCAGTTCGACGATGACACCGAGAAGAAAGGTCTCGGAACACCCGCGACCCGCGCCGGTATCATTGAAAAGCTGGTGAAATCCGGCTTTGCAGAGCGTAAAGGCAAATCCCTCATTCCCACGAAGGACGGCTGCAACCTTGTCTGCGTCCTGCCGGAACAGATCACTTCTCCCGCAATGACGGCGGAATGGGAAAACACGCTCATGGAGATTGAACGCGGCAAGGCAGATGCAGACGCCTTCCTCAGCGGCATTGTCCAGATGACCGGCGATCTCGTGAAAGCCTATCCGTTTCTTTCTGATGCCGAAGCCCATCGTTTCGGCACGGGTAAAGAAGAAATCGGCAAATGTCCCCGCTGCGGCTCTCCGGTCTATGTCGGCAAGGGCAATTTCTACTGCTCGAACAAGGAATGCTCTTTCTGCCTGTGGGAAGACAACAAGTTCTTTTCCAGCAAGAAAAAGAAGCTGACCAAGAAGATTGCAAAGGAGCTGCTGGACAAGGGCTGGTGCCGCGTGACCGGGCTTTACACGCCGAAGAAGCCTCAGCTCTATGATGCGGTCATTCGTCTGGATGACAGCGGCGGCAAATACGTCAGCTTCAAGATGGAGTTTGATCGATGACCCGCCCAAAGTATGTTGCTTCATGCAGCGGAGGCAAAGACAGCGTAGCGACGCTCCTGCTGGCTGCACAGCACAATGAGCCGCTGGACGAGGCAGTTTTCAGCGAGGTCATGTTCGACAAAGACACAAGCGGCGAAGTCCCGGAACACCGGGACTTCATTTATGACCGGCTCAAGCCCTTCTGCGAAAAGGAGCTGGGCATCAAGTTCAGCATTCTCCACGCGGACAAGACCTACGATGAGGTGTTCCATCATGTCATCACCCGCGGGCCGCACAAGGGCGAGGTTCGCGGCTTTCCATGGGCTGGTATGTGTGCAGTCAATCGTGACTGCAAAATCCCGCCAGTCCGCAAATACAATGCCGCACTCTCGCCGGACACTGTGAGCTATGTCGGCATCGCGGAGGATGAGCCAAAACGCCTTGCTCGTCTGGATGGAATAACGAAGGTCAGTCTGCTTGCCAAATACGGTATGACCGAGGCGGACGCCTACAAGCTCTGTCAGGAACACGGGCTGCTTTCCCCAATCTACGCTCACTGCCGAAGAAACGGCTGCTGGTTCTGTCCCAACGCAAGCGACTTGGAGCTGCTGCACATGGTCACAAAGCACCCGGATATGTTTGACCGGCTGATTGAATGGGAGAACGAGGATAACATCTTCCATCGTCGGATGACGCGCAGAGAAACCCCGTCTGAGGTAAAGGCTCGTTTACTGAGCAAATACCAGACGGGGTTTTCTTCTGCCCAGAACAAAAAAGAAATGGAGGTTTGAGATGGCTGAAAACAAAAACGCACAGCAAGTCCGCGAGATTACGGACAAGCTGGAACAGGGAATCAAGGAGCTGTTTGAATCCGAGCGGTTCAAGGAATATCTCCGCACGATGTCCAAGTTCTACAACTATTCCTTCAACAACACGCTGCTCATTGCGATGCAGAAGCCGGAGGCAACCTATGTTGCCGGTTATACCTCGTGGCAGCGCAACTTTGACCGTCAGGTCATGAAGGGCGAAAAGGGCATCAAGATTCTTGCACCCGCGCCGTACAAGGCGCAGGAAGAGCGTGAGAAGATTGATCCTTTGACGCAGAAGCCGGTGATCGGCGCAGATGGGAAGGCTGTCACGGAAACGGTTGAGGTCCTGCGTCCTGCCTTCAAGGTGGTAAGTGTCTTTGATGTTTCCCAGACGGACGGCAAGGAGCTTCCGGACATCATCGTCGATGAGCTGAAAGGCACCGTCGAAAACTACGAGGCGTTCTTCGATGCACTCAAGCAGGAATCTCCCGTCCCTATTTCCTTTGAGGACATTCCGGGCGGTGCAAAGGGATTCTTCTCGCCGGTTGAAAGCCGCATTGCCATTCAGGAGGGCATGAGCGAAATCCAGACGGTCAAGACCGCCATTCACGAGATCGCCCACGCAAAGCTCCACGCCGTCAAGCCAGATGAGAAAGCCGCGCCAGAAGATAAGAAGGATCGGCACACCAAGGAGGTTGAAGCGGAAAGCGTTGCCTACACGGTCTGCCAACGGTACGGCATTGAAACCTCGGACTACTCCTTCGGCTACATCGCCGGTTGGTCTTCCGGCAAGGAAACCAAGGAGCTGAAAAGCTCTCTGGACACCATCCGCAAGACGGCGGCTGAGATGATCGAGGGCATTGACGCCAAGCTCAAGGTGCTGCTGGCAGAGAAAGCACAGTCCGCAGAGAAGGAAGTCGAAGCTCCCATAAAGGAAGCTGTTCCGGAGGAAAAGCCGGAAGTCCCCATTTACCGCGAGACGGCGAATTATGCCTATGAAGCCGGTGAGCTGGAGTCATATCGTGCTGCTCTCGCCGCAAACGTGGAATGCCGCAGAGCGATTGAAGCGGCGATCAGCTCCAACTACGGAGATAACCGGCTGGATGCGGATGCTGCCGTGAAAAGCGTCCTTGAGCAGTTCTCTCCGGAGCGCGTCCGGTATATCCTCGCAAACACCATTCAGCAGAAAGACTTTGACGGGCGTATTCCGCAGCCCCTCAAGGAATGGGCAAAGAGCATTGATGTCTGCCAGGAGAATGCCTCGCGCTTCCTTGTGGATAAACCCAATCCCGGACTGACGGCACTTTTCGTGGATGCGTTCCGTCAGCAGACCGAACCCCAGAAGGAATCTGTTTCTGAGAAAACGGAGGAAAGAGACCCGGAGGTCGTTGCATGGGAGAACGATGAGATTACCTCTATTGAGGTAAAAACCGTGGAGGTCAAGTCTCCCTTTGCGCCCTTGCCGGAGGAAGCAGCGCAAGCACCGAAGGCGCACCGTCTGACTGCGGAAGAGAAGGAAATCAAAGCCGCCGTCATGGACACGCTCAAGGGGCAGATCGCCTATAACAATGACGGTATGCGGGCTTCCTACCGCGCCTCCAACCACTCCTTCAATCTGCTGGCACGGAACGGCGTCAAAATTGAGGGCAACACGGTCACGCAGAACGGTGAGCCGCTGTTCAAAATCCATCGCCGTCATGCGGCGCGGAAAACACAGGGCTGTTACCGTGAGCTGATGCCGACGCTGGAATACGTCAAGCAGGAGCAGAAGCAGGAAAAGCCCTCTATCCGCGATCAGCTCAAAGCTGCCGCGAAAACGCAGCCGGAGAAGAAGTCCCCGGTCAAATCCAAAACACACGACATGGAGTTGTGAGAAAGGAGAAGCATGAAGAAATACACAGACGTTGACATCGTTGCGGAGCTGCAGAAGCTCGTGGACAGTCATGTAGACAGCTACAAGGAAGACTTCGACATCGACAAGCGCATCATCCGCCGCGCTGCCGAAAGCCGGAATCCCGAAGAGAAAACGCTGATGTGGTTCTGCCGTCCGCATGGAACGCACTGCCTCAATGAAAATCAAGTCTTTATTCAGGGAACGCGAGATCACAACACCTTCCGCTTTTACGCGGAACAGACCTACGACGAATGCGTTGCCCGCGTCATTGTCCCGAAAGCCGTCAAGCGCGGCAAGGTCTTCGGAGATGTCTTTGAGATCAACTACCGGGAACAGGCGGCAAATGTGGCGCAGAACTCGGTTGCGCCGGATCACGACCGGCTGACCTTTGCAGACGGCTTTGTGCTGGAAGCCCCCTGCCGCAGCAGCTTCGATGCAGCAATGGCTCTGATCGGTGAGCATGGCGGCGTCAAGACCCACCAGACGCTCCCGAAGGACGCGGATGCTCTGGTGGAAGTGCTGTCTAAGCAGAAAAGCCGCCGTGACAGACTGCCGGAGGCAGATAGGACAGAGGTGCTTTCGCCGCTCCCCGTCGCAGAACTCCGCAAATATGAGGCAGTCAAAAAGGCTCATCCGGATGCGCTGGTCTGCTTTGCTCAGAACGGCTATTTTGAGCTGTACGGCAAGGACGCGGAAAAAGCCGCACCCTTGCTCGGCACAAAGCTCCTTGAGAAGAAGGTACGCGGCAAGCCCTCCATGCCGGTGACCGGCTTCCGTGAAACCGCATGGGTAGCCGGTTCTCACAAGCTCTGGAAGTCCGGCGCAGATGTCTTTCTCAGCAAGGACGGCGAGACCTTCAAGGAACTCAAAGCCGCAGATTACATTCCTGTCGGCGCGACGCTGAATGTGGATGGCATCAAGTGCAGAATCGACGCGGTTGATTTTGCCGCCGATGAAGTCCGGCTGACGAACATTGAGGACAAGAACCGCCCCATTCGCTTTTCTGAGAGCATCCAGTATGTCCGTTCGTATGTGGAGGATGCCGGGACTGCCATCTACGACACCATCCCGAAAAAGCCTGCTGCCCGTGAATCCATCCGCGACAAGCTGAAATCCGCGCAGAAAGCACAGCCGCCCCACACACCGAAGCCGCAGAAAAACAAAGGAAAGGATATGGAACTCTGATATGAAAAACTTTACCGTGGAAGAAATCAACCTGATGTGCTGCTTCAACACGTCCAGCCGGAAGCGGCTGATCGACGATATGAAGAGCGTCACCCTGAACGACATGGACGGCGAGATCGCAGAGCTGATGTATAAGACCGTCCGGAAGCTCGAAGCCATGACCGACGCGGAGTTTGAGGAACTGTATATCATGCCGGACGGCATGGTGGATGACTGAAAGGAGGATGCCTATGCCCGTATTAGACGGTGATTTTGAAGCCTTCGTCACGAACCTTGGCAAGTACAACGAGGGTATGCTGGTCGGTGAGTGGGTGAAGCTGCCCACCACAGAGGAAGAGATGCAGAAGGTCTTTGAGCGCATCGGGATCGGCAAGCAGGATGAGTTCGGTCAGCCCTACGAAGAGTGGTTTATCACCGACTACGAATGCCCGATCTATGGCGTTCAGAAGATGCTTGGCGAGTACGAGAGCCTTGATAAGCTCAACTACCTTGCCGCCTTGATTGACGAGCTTTCCCTGAGCGATCAGGAAAAGCTCGTTGCCATTATGGAGGCTGGCTGCGATGAGGTCAGCGACATCGACGATCTCATCAACCTGACGTTCAATCTGGACTGCTACGACATCATGCCCGGTATCAACGATGAATCCGACCTCGGCTACTATTACGCCCACGAAGCTGGTATCTACTCTGAAAAGGATCTCGGTCCTCTGGCAAACTACATCGACTATGAACGCTATGGGCGCGACATTGCGATGGATGAGCAGGGACGCTTCACCGATGAGGGCTATGTCCGTGTTGCAAGCGAGAGGTGGGACAGGCAGTTTAACGGTGAGCTTGATGATATTCCCGATGAATACCGGATCACCGGCTCAGGGGAAGCCGCCGAGCGTGACAGCACCATCGCCGTTCTCATTGTTGAGCCGGGAAAGGAGCCTTATGTGAAGGAGATTGACTCCGGTCTGGAGTCCTTGCAGCATGAGGTCGGCGGCTGCATCGAGGCGATTTACCCCTACGAAGACCCGGTTGCCTTAGTCTGTAATGAGGAAGGCAAGCTGGAAGGTCTGCCCCTGAACCGCGCTCTGCGGGATGAGGACGGTGACATCTACGACGTTGTTGCCGGAACATTCTTGGTAGTAGGCTTGACGGATGACAGCTTCGGCTCTCTGACCGTAGAGCAGATGCAGAAGTTCTCTGACCACTTCAAAGTGCCGGAGCAGTTTGTTAAGTTGGGCGATAAGATTGTTGCGATCCCCATGATCTCGAAGGAACAGCAGAAGCAGGAAGCTACCGAGCAGAAGGACTTTGAGATGAACGCCGATACCTCCGGTCTGACGGTTGCCGGTCACATCGGGACGTGGCACACCATTGACCAGCACGAAGTCGGCGGTCACAGCTTTTACCTGATGGAGCATGACACCTACGGCGATGAAGCCGCTTGCATCATCGTCGATGAGCGCGGCAAGCTCGTTCTTGATGATGTCTACAACGGCTTTGACGATGACACGCTCCGCCTTCTCGACCTTGAGGTCAAGGAAGTGCCGGAAATGCCGGATCCCACTCTCTCCATTCAGGATATGAAGGACTATGGCTACGCATGGGCTGGCATTCTTCCCGCTGGGCAGGAGGCGGCAGAGAAGGCTTTGGAGAAGGGCTGCGAGGTTTACCGCCTCTATTCCGATAACACCGAGGGCTTGTGCGTAGATGCAAAGGAGATTGCCGACCATGCGGCAAAGGGCGGAATGCTCGGTATCAGCAAGGAAAGCTGGATGGCGGCTCTTGAGAAGGAAAACTACCTCAAGGCGGCGGAGATGTCGATGGAGGATGACTACGGCATGATTGATGGGATCATCAACAACGGTCCGAAGGAGGACAAGACCGCAGAGGTCAAAGCCCCCGAAAGGGGCGAAAAGTCCTCCATCATGGACAGGCTCAAGTCTGCAAAGGCTGAAAAGCAGAAGGAATGCTGCCCTCCCAAAAAGCACAAAGGAGAGATTGAGCTGTGAGCAGAAGTCAGAAATGGCGGCAGGAGTGGTCGTTCTTCATAGGAGATAGCGGACGCCGGAAGTATAACCGCTTCTGCGTCCGCTGCGTCCATAGCTGCAAGCAGAGCTTCCGTGCGGATCTCATCGCCTGTCCGCACTTCTCCCGCAAGGCGGCGCAGTGTAGACAGTTAGGGGTCGAAAAAGCCTGTGATAGCAAGCCCCAGAGCGGCGCAAATTGACCAACCTAAGTGATTGTATTCCCTGCGCAGTTTCTTCTTTAGCGCGGAAATAAGTGTCGATTTCGGCACTTGTTTGAATGCCCGGAAAACGAACCAAGAGCCTCTGTCGATGCCCGTTTTGGGTGTCGGCAGAGGCTCTTTTTTTATGACATATTCAAAATAGCGGACAGCAGCTCTTGAACCTGTTGCCGGTATTCCGGCTTTATATCCGAAATACGTCTGGCAAGCGCAAGGGCTTCCGTTTCTGGCTCGTCGCTCCCAAAGATAATTCGGTCCGCACTGACGCCCAGCAAACGGCAAAGACGCTGCAAGGCTTCAAGAGAAATACCGGAAGCACCACGCTCAATAGCGCTCAGGTGATTCGGCGTCATGCCAAGCATTTCTGAGAGCGTGTCCTGCGTATAGCCCGCCTGTTCTCTTGCCACTTGAATATTGCCGCCGATTTCAATATTGATGTCCTTCTTCTCTCGCATAGCCTCACCACCTTTGCATTTAGTGTACCTAACGGCGGTGTCATTATCCACGGTACGCCGTCGTTGATTTTACTAACGACAATGCGTTGACTGTCCGTGATGAGGGTGATAGAATGGAGTTACCTACCAAAAGAGTGAAAGAAGGGGTGTCATGTCGCGCATTATTGAGTTTAGAAAGTCTGCTCAAAAAGCTGAAAAGCAATCCGTTCAAGGCAAGACTTGTGCGTTTACCGGTCATAGACCGCAGAGTCTTCCGTTCGGCTTTGATGAATCCGATAAGCGTTGTACTTCTTTGAAATCTGTTATGCGGGATCAGATTGTAGCACTCATCGAGAACGAGGGCGTCACGCATTTTATTACCGGCATGGCTCTTGGCGTCGATATGTACGCTGCGGAAATTGTACTCGATTTGAAATCAAAATACCCTCACATTACTCTGGAAAGTGCAATCCCTTGTGAGACACAAGCGATCAAATGGTCTGTGGCTTCACGGGAACGGTATTATAATATCGCGGCAAAGTGTGACAAGGAGACCATGCTGCAACGGGAGTACACGACGGACTGCATGGACAAGAGAAATCGGTACATGGTCGATCACGCCGATTATATTCTCGTAGTATGGAATGGATGCCCCAGCGGTACCGGGAACACCGTGAGATATGCCCACAAAAAGGGCAAATCTATCATCGTTATCAATCCGGTTTCCCTTGATGTCACGCGGGAATAAGGCAAAAATCCCACTCCTGAATCAAGAGTTGTGAAAACCGTGAAGTATTTCCCGATAGTGAATACACATTGCACTACTCGGTGATTATTGGTAACGTGTACGGCGTATGCTGCCCAGTGAACATCTCCACGGAACACATCGAATTTTCACGGCTTCGTAAAACGGAAAGTGTCACCTTATGAACAGTCCCTTGCCGAGAGAAAAATAAATCGCTGGAAACGGGAACGCCCCCGGCACTGTGCGTCTGGCACAGTGTCGGGGGCGTTTTTCCGTGTCTTAGTTATGAGCCAGTTCATTTAGGAGCAGCTTTCGATAGTCCACATCCAAGACGCAGCGATGGAAGTCCATCAGACGGTGTTCGTCGAACAGCTTTTCACAGAGCTTGGTCAGCGGATGATTCATCAGCTTTGCAGAAATGCCAGTCTCGTTGAAAAACTTTGCCCATGTGAAGACCTCTTTTAAATCCTCCTGCCCAAGCGTGGCAGGAATGATGGCGTTGCAGAGACGGACAATGGGGCTGTCCGCAAATCGCTCTGCGACTTCCTCCGGTGTGCATTCATAGCGGTCACAGTCAAAGGAAAGCGCATCCTCAATTTTAAGATAATTTTCGGTTTCATCCCGCGTCAAGGTTATGGTGTAGTCTCCCATACCGGACGGCACATCAATATTCTCCATGACATCAAGCTCGAAACGGGAGCCGCCGATGATCGCTTCAAAGGAGAAGGACTGACAGATTACTGCTGGGTTTTTGTCTATCTTGTCCTCATTCAGAAATGACAGCGGATTATACTCCGTCAGTTCCCAGCCGATTTTACCTCTCTCTGTTTGCTCGGCAATCTGCTGGATCAGATGTTGTTCTTCTTCGTGCAGATTTTCATTGTACAACATGATACACCTCCGTTTTCTGATTGTCGTTTTTTTGGGGGGCTGCTCTATGTTTCCGAAGAGACTGCCGTTTGTATCATCATTCCTTGGCTGAGGGCAGACCTTCGTAAAACTTCCTAAGTTCGTCCAAACTGCTTGTCCGATTTTTGATAGGCAGGGAGTCCCATGTAATGTCATGATAGCGTTCCGGCGGCTCGTCCCGCAGTCTTCGGTCGATAATGCAGACAATGCCGGTGTCTGTGAAATTGCGGATCAATCGCCCGATACCTTGCTTGAGCTTGATAATCATTTCGGGAACGCGGACATCCATCAGAGCGTCCTTTGCGACGGAACACTTATACTCGATAATTGGATCGGGGACAGGGAAAGGAAGCCGGAAAATGATGACATTGGAAAGGCTTTTTCCTTCAATGCTGATACCTTCCCAATATGCACCCGTCCCCAGAAGCACGGAGTTCGTATCTTCCTTAAACTCAAGCAGCACCTTGTCCTGCGACGATCCCGGCTGCTGCATCAGGATTTTGTACGGAAGATTTTTCTTACTGAGAATGGAGTAGACCTCTTCCATGTCGGTCTTTGCCGTAAACAGCACGAGTGCCTTTCCATTGGAAATGTTCAGGATCTCAAGCAGCCGCTCCACGCCATTTTCAATGAAGGCTTCATGTTCTCTGGTCGGGTGCGGGAGATCGTCGCAATAGTAGATCATGGCGTGTTCATCGTATGGATATGGGGAAGGCTTTGGCTCGGATAAGCAGCCGCGGTCACCAGCGGGAAAGCCGGTATTGCTGATAAAGTAAGAATACTGTTCTTCCAGAGACCCGCTCGTGGCGTTCGTCAGCGTGGCAGAGGTCAAGATGGTTCTTTCATCACCATTGAAGTATAGGCGGCTCACAATTTCTTTTGTGTTTTTAGGGCAATAGACGAGTTCCGTGTTGCTGCCGTGCTGCTCAATCCAGATCAGCATATCGTCTATCTGGTCAAGAAGCTCTGAAAGGGACTCGCTGACGGCATCCAGATCATCAGAGGCAGCAAAGGAACGGTTGTTTCTGAAATCCATGCTGGAATAAATCTGAATGCTGGACGAAAGGTTGTGTATGGCGGCGTTCATCTCGGTAAGCAGTTCAATCGCACTGCCATTGTTGTCGAAGAAAAAGCGGTCAGCGTAGCGCATATCCTGTTCTGCCTCGTTGATCTGCTTTTGGACTTGTGCTTTCAGGCAGTTATAGAAGGCGATGATTGCGCTCTCTGCCTCTCGCTTTTCACCTGACACACTGCTCTGGTCAAAGGATCGCAGCTCATAGAATGCGCTCTTAATCATTCCAAAGAGCATACCTTGCCCGAAACGCTCCGTTGTGGCACTCCGCACCTTATCATCCAAGTTGTGTGCTTCATCCACGACAAGCAGATCAGCGGCGGCGTTAATCAGCCCGTCCTGACCGCGCCGGAGTTTCATGAGATGCTGGGTTAGAAAATCCTGATTGCACAGTACCACTCCATCCGTAAGCTTTAATGCTGCGCGGACTTTGTAATACTTGCACTTCTTTTCACAGGAGCCGCAATTCTTCATGCTGAACCGCTGAACATTTACCTTGTCCCAGACGCCTTGCGGCAAAACCTCCGGGAAATCCTTGCGTTCCTCATACCCCTGCTGGATTCCTTCTTTGAGCGCGTCCGGTGGGTCAGCCTTCGGGTCACACATATACTCATCTGCGCGTTTGTTGCAGAGATAATGGGTCTGTCCTTTTGCGAGGATGACATCTCTGTTCAGCCCAAGAAGGGGCATTACCGCGTGGACATCGCGCCAGAGCTGTTCTTGAAGCGCAATGGTCGAGGTTGCGATGATAACCGGCTTGTTCATGCGTTTGCTGTACAGCAGCACCGGCACAAGATAGCCAAAGGACTTGCCAATGCCCACGCCAGCTTCAATCGCAAAATGCTGATCGTTTATGAGGGCGTCCACAATCTCAAAAGACATATCCTGCTGCCCCTCACGCATTTCCAATCCATGCTGCGGGGCTTCATCCCAAAAGAAGGTGCTGACTTGCTCACTCATGGAGTACAGCTCTGCCTTTCTGCGCTTTTTCCGTTCCTCCGATGTATTGAATCCAAAATAGAATCTGTTGTCCATCCACATTCCTCCCGGAATAGAAACCAAGGCTATCCGCGTTTCAGTTCAATGCTGACGTTTCCGTTCTCGTCGATGGTCAGCGTCATGTGCTTGATGTGCTTCTCATAGAACTGCCGCCGCTCTGCGGGAGACATTTCGATCCTCGTGTTTCGCAGAGCTGCATCAAACATATCGTTGACATTCAGGTGAACGGAGTTGTCAATCCAGCGGTACATCTCCTTGAATAGTGCGTTTTTCTTGATGTCCTCGCTGTTGCCGGAGTAGAAGTCATCCAGATAGCAGTAGAATATCCCTGATTCTGCAAGTGCTGCCTTCATATCCGGTCCGCATTTTTCCCGCTCAATCATGACAAGGAATCTGGCGTCCGGTAAGGAAGAAATCAGCCCCCAGTAGTCGGAATCGCTTGAGACGATGACGAAGGAATCCACTTGCTTCTGGTAGTGTTCCTGACAGGCTCTTGCGGTGAGCTTGATGTCTACCAGTGATTTGTTCTGCTTGATCCGCTCAATCATGATATGTTCAACGGGGATGCGGGTGTAGTTTTCAAGAATCCGCCATGCCGTAGCGGTGTGTACGTCATCAAAGAGAATGATCGCCGTAATTTTCTGCATGACTTCATAATCAAGGTTTTTGAGCGTGGCGCACAGCTTGTACGGGTCAGAGTTTTCGCAGTCCACTACCAATACGGTTTTCTCGCTGTCATCTATGAAGTCGTAGATATTGTTTTTTACAAAAGCCCCTGCATCGGAGACTTTACTGTATTCCGTGAAGGCGTCGCAATGCCATTGATAAAGCAGGGTAGCAAACTTCTTATCATTATAGAGGACATTGCCCTCGTCCATCGGTACCCAGTTGATGTACATTTGATAGGGGTAGTAGGAGAGACTTGCGTAATAGATGTCCGCAGCATCTTTCGTTCCGTCCTCTGTCAAACCGTTTGGCATGATGAACAGCTCTTTTATGTACGCCCAGTTAATCCAGATTGGAAAGAGGCTTTTGCAGTTGTTAATGCGGTCTGAAATCAGCCGGTTGATCTCGATAATGTGGTGGCAGAGCTTTGTACTCGACTTTTTGATAAAGCTGATTCCGTCATTTGAAAGCTGCTGCATACTGGAAGCCGGGATGATCTCTGGCATTGAAAGGAGCCCTCGATACTCCATTCGCATGATGTCATTTATCTTCCGGTAATTGCGTTCAATGGCGGTGCGGATGATACATAGATTACGAATGATGCGGGCATTTTTATACTGCTCAAGCCGGTTGTATATCTCTATCTTCGGCGGCTCGTGTTCATTTTGAAAAATGCGGAGCGGGACGCCGATCAGATATGCTACCTTTGACACAAGCTCATAGGTGCTGTCTTTGTAGGCAATCTGTTCTCCGGCATATTCGACGCCATTCAACATGACTGAATTGCCCATGATCTACTCCTTTCTCGTAGGGGAGTTACGCGGTCATTACATTGTCCGTCCACATCTCACACTGGCTCATGACAGTCTGGACAGCATCATCCATACCCTCTGGCGGATATTTGTGTTTTTTCAGCAACCTTTTGACCAAGCGGCGCATTCCAGCTCTTGCGCTCTCTTTCTTTTGCCAGTCTATTGTCTGGTTTTTGCGAAGCAAATCTGTCAGTTCTTTCGTGATAGCAATAAGCTCGTCATGCTCGTAAAAGTCCTTGATTGCTTGCGGCTTCGTGAGAGCATCATAGAAAGCAAGTTCGTCCGCTGTCAATCCGAGTTTTTCACCCTCGGCGGCAGCAGCGGCAATGTCTTTCGCCAGCTTGAGTAATTCTTGAATGACTTCCTCGTTGGTCAGCATTCCGTTCAAATAGCGGTTCATTGCGCTCTGAATGATTTCGGAGAACTTCTCGGATTTGACAATGTTTGTACGACGATAAACAGATACTTGTTCAGCAATCAGCTTTTTCAAGAGTTCGACTGCAAGATTCTTCTCCTTCATGTTTGCCACTTCTTCAAGAAACTTCGGATCGAACAACGAAAACTCAGTCTGGACATCGGAGAAGAGGTTGATAACGCCTTCGCTCTTGATGCTGTGCTTCAAAAGCTCGTTAATGCGCTCATTTACTTCCGGAAGCGTAAACTTCTTTCCGGTACCGCCTGAAACCAAGCGCACGGTCATTGTTCTTACGGACTCGAAGAAAGCCGCCTCCATGCGAGTTTGCTCGTCTACCAAGCTGCTGCACAGCGAAAGTGCCTGCTTGAGAAGCAGAGCTTCTTTGATAAACACATTCTGTGTCTTTTCATTGTTGGGAAGCTCATACTCTGCAACACTCTTGCCGAGTATAAAGTTCACACCGCCGCTGATGAGCTTTGCACGGTCAAGGTCGCTTCCGGTCATGAATTTCTCATAACTGAATCCGTGGAACAAATCTCTGCAAATAGAGAGCTTTTCAAGGAACTTCGGATATGCAGCCTTGCTTACATCTGTATCACCATAGTTCTTCTTGTCTCTGGCAGTATAGTCGTTCATTGCCTGTTTCAGTGCAGCCGCAATACCGACGTAATCGACAACCAAACCGCCTTCTTTATCTTTGAAGACACGATTGACGCGGGCGATAGCTTGCATCAGGTTGTGTCCAGCCATCGGCTTATACACATACATCGTAGCAAGGGAGGGAACATCAAAGCCGGTCAGCCACATATCCACGACGATGGCGATTTTCAGCGGAGAGTTGTTGTCTTTGAATTTCCGCGCCATATCGTCCTTATGAGCTTTGTTGCCGATAATCTCACGCCATTCTTCGGGATCGTTATTGCCTTGCGTCATGACCACTGCAATCTTTTCCGTCCACGCTGGGCGTAGCTCAAGAATGCGCTTATAAATCTTCATTGCTATGGGACGCGAATAAGCAACGATCATCGCCTTGCCGGTCAGGATATTCTCACGGTAATTCTCGTAATGATCAAGAATGTCATTTACCAAGGAATTGATCGTCTGGTCGGCACCGAGGATTGCTTCCATCTGTCCAAGTTCCTTTTTGCTCTTTTCAATGACATACGGATCAGCGTTGTCAGCCATAATGTCATACTCATTATCGATCAGATGGAGAGTGTTCTCGTCGAGTTTCAGGTGAATCACACGGCTCTCGTAGTAGACGGGTCTGGTCGCGCCGTCTTCAACTGCCTGTGTCATATCATAGATGTCGATGTAATCACCGAAGACCTCTCGTGTACTGCGGTCTTTTGTGGAAATCGGTGTTCCGGTGAATCCAATGTAGGTCGCATTGGGAAGCGTGTCTCTTATAATGCGGGCAGTGCCTATAACGGTTTTCGCCTCGACTTCGCCGTTGTCCTTCTGCTTGACCACAACCTTCTCATTGAGACCATATTGCCCACGATGTGCTTCGTCAGCCATCACGATAATGTTCCGGCGTTCCGAAAGAGCTTCGTTGCTTTCTTCAAACTTCTGCATGGTCGTGAAGATTATGCCGTTTGCCTGTCTGTTTGCAAGCAGCTCTTTCAGATTTTTACGGCTTTCGGCGTGCTGCGGCGTTTGACGGAGAAAGTCTTTGCAGCGGGCGAATTGTCCGTAAAGCTGGTCGTCCAGATCGTTACGGTCGGTAATGACAACGATAGTGGGGCTTTCTAACGCTTCTTGCAGATAATGAGCATAGAAGACCATAGACAACGATTTTCCGCTGCCCTGTGTATGCCAGAAGACGCCACCCTTACCGTCCGTCACGGTTGCGTGTTTTGTAGACTCAATCGCCTTTTTGACTGCGAAATACTGATGATACCCGGCGAGTATCTTGAATGTATTCTGTCCATCCACATTAAAGCAGATGAAGTTTTTCACGATGTCAAGGAAGCGGGTCTTCTCAAACAGTCCTACAAAGAATGTGTCAAATGATGCGTGTTGCGTATTCTCATAGCTGCCGTCTGTTGTTTTCCACTCCATAAAGCGGTCTTCGCCGGACGTGATTGTACCAGCCTTTGAAGTGGTCAAGTCGCTCATGACACATACCGCATTATAAATGAACATAGAGGGGATCTCATACATATAGTTCCGGAGCTGGCGGTATGCTGCGGAAGCGTCGGTTTCTTCGCGGGACGGAGACTTCAACTCCACAATGACGAGCGGGAGACCATTGACAAAGAGAATCACATCTGGTCTTTTTTCAGAGTTCTCAATGAAAGTCCATTGATTCGCAACTGTGAACTCGTTACTGGCAGGATTTTTGAAGTCTACAAGGTAAACAAGGGTAGAGCGTTCTTCACCCTTGTCATAGTATTTTACCGGGACTCCGTTTTGGAGGTAGTCCATAAAGACCATGTTCTTCTGCAAGAGCGTTCCAGTTTCAAAGTTCTTGAGCTTATAGATTGCCTCCGTCAGAGCGTCCATAGGCAGGCTCTTGTTGATCCGCTGCAAGGAAGGTAGCAGAACATCCTCATAAAGCGGCGAGTGATAATCGCGCTCCACATCCGGTCCATAGATATAGTTATAGCCCAGTTCTTCATTGAGAAGCTGCAAGACAGCGTTCTCGTAATTTGATTCTGTAAAATATCCTGCCATAGTTTGTCACTCCCTTTTACGCCAGACTCGCCCCGAACTGATCCAGCGTGTTTTCTGCATCTCTGTCGGTGACAGGCTTATTCATTGCCTTCTCAATCAAGCTGAGAAGGTTCTTCGCTCTGTCAATGAAATAGCCATTAAAGTCATTTGCCTTCAATTTTGCGTAGTCAACAAAGTGCGATTCTACCCGTGCTTGCAGTTCATCCTCGGTCAGTCCATCAACCTTCTTTAGAATTGCCCCCAGATACTCACTCGGCGCATTTCCTCCAATCGAGCGGTTAGTTGCTGGAAGAATCGGCGTCTTGTTAATAATAGAATTATATCGTTCGCGCTTGATACCCATTTTCTCGCAATATGCCTCTGGGAAGATATGGTGAATGTCCGGAGACTCAAGCATACTGTTCACAATGTCAATCGTCGTGTTGTTCATAGAATCACGGCATTTCTCTTTGTAGAGAAGAGCCATAATTCCCTTATATGCCGCACTCAAACGGGTTTGAAGGGTCAGCAGCCGCGTAGAAGAAAAGACTGCGCTGTTAATCGTGTGCATTGCATTCGGACGTCCATTGACCTCTTCAACCATGTCCTCAATGTCATAGGCATAGCGGGTTTCGTTCGCACCGCCATACATCTCACCCAAAATCCCGCACCAATACCACCGAGAAAGAGTTTTGATTGTGTTTGGCTCATTGCATTTGGATTTTCCGAGAACAGCGCAGATTGCCGCAAGTGGAATCAACTGCGTTGTATAGGGCAAATCTCTTTGACGGAAAACGCACTGATCCCGAAGAAGAAACTCCTTTGCTATTTTGAACCCAGACAGCACTACATCCCGGTTCGCTATGTACGATTCATAAGGAAGTCCCAGAACATCTTTCTTTTTGCAGGAGATTGTGTTTGTCTTTCCAGACTGCTTGTTCAAATAGCTTGTATAGAGACAAACCGTTGTCAGGAAGGTAGTCTCATCAATCCCATCGAACAGGTCTGTTCTCAGTGTGTCACCGAAGCCACAAATGGCATTTCGACACTGCACCCAGTCTTTTCTCAGGTCAAAGTCTCTTGTGGCATAAGTTGCGGTAACAAGCTCAAACACCGTGAGAGGAACACCGCCGGTATTGACGTTCTCAAACACCTTGCATACCGCCTCTCGCGGCGTGGACTTGTCCAGCGTAATCACGGGCAGCTTATACCCGGAAATTGTATTCAGCACATCCGCCTGAAAACGCTTGAACTCGTCCATTGCTTCCGGCTTCATTCCATAGTGCGTCATGTAGCCCATGAACCAGTCCATAACGGCGTTGCTATCGAACACAATATTGACCGGAAACAGCTTGTTCTCGTATTCATACTCTCTGGTGGAGAGATCGAGCTTCACATCACGGTCAAAGTTTTCTTTGATCTTACGGTCTTCCGGAATAGACAAGACTGCATCAAAACGATCCTCATCATCGTCGAGGCACTTCTCCATTGAGAGATAGTAATAACGCTTAATAGCCTTGCCTTTTTCTGTTTTGGTCGAGACCGGCTCTTTAGAGGATGTTGCCTGATAGATGGAAGTAAGTCGCTGCTGTCCATCAAGAATCAAATGCTCCGGCTTTACTGAGACGCCTTTTACGCCCGTAATTGTACGGTATTTGAATTGAATGTCCGGATTACCGTATTGTAGCCGCATAATGGCACCCATAGGGTAGCCTTGCGACAAACTGGCGATAATTCCTCTAATTCGGTTATCATCCCAAGTCCAGTCGCGCTGAAACTCCGGCAACTGCATTGAGCCGGACTTAACCTCCGCTAAAAGCTGACTTAGGTTTGCATCAAGAGATTGTGGTGAAATAATCACGTCTGTGCCTCCTTCATTGAGTTTTACTGATCGGACGAGCCCAGTCTGCTTTCCAAATCTGAAATATCGCTGCGGATGGAAGAGATGTCCGACTCAATATCGTCAACCCGCTCGGATAAAGAAGCCTGCTGACTTTGAATGTACTCCATTTGTGAGTATAGACCTCGCACTGCCAGAATCAATTCTACCATCAGCCCCTTATCATCGAGGGAGAGAAGACGGTCTTTTTCAGCCTGTATCTTTTCCGCCTCCTGTTGAAGCCGCTCTTTCTCACGAACTGCTTCTGCTGCGGCTTTCTCAAGACGAACCCGTTCCTTTTCAAGACGCTTTTTCTGGCGCTCGTCTTTGCTTTTTTTCAAGCTCTCCTGAACTCTATCAAACATGGTACAACCTCCAAATCAGGTAAACGATAATTTACAGCAGCAGTTGTTCTCACTATATGAGAACATGGCAACGGCATCTCCTTGCTTGAAAGAGTACACTCTTTCCAATCTCTGTGATTTTCAAGAAGGCTATGTCAATCCGCCACAAACTCATCCAGAGTATTTTGATGGAGAAGTAAAATGGCTTCGTGCCGTTGACATCAACGAATCCTTCATAATAGAAACAAGTAGGACATTGACCAAAGCAGGATTTGAAAGTGCTAAGAAGAGCGCATTGCTTTTCGAACCAAATACAATAGCAATAAGCAAATCAGGCACAATCGGAAGGCTCGGTATCATCGCAGACTATATGTGTGGCAATAGGGCTGTCATCAACATTGCACCTCATGACACAAATATGCTTGCTTTCATATACTGCTTTCTCAAAAGCAAGCAGCGAGAGTTTCCTGATATGGCTGTGGGAAGTGTTCAAAAGAACCTCTATGTATCGTTGCTTGAGCCTCTTTCCGTTTCTATACCGGATAACGAGTCATTAACAGCATTCAATGCTGTCGGCGCGTCTATCCTTGGCATGATTCATAATAATTGTGTCGAGAACACAGATTTAGCCAATTTACGAGATACCATTCTTCCAAAGCTGATGTCCGGCGAGATCGATGTCTCTTCCGTCCTGCTCTAAGCCGCTAAATTATCGTTTACCGTCTGAATAACTCTCACCAGTGGCGAGAGTTTTACAAAAGGGACTGCCACTGAATGTCGTTCTCTTACCTCGAAAGGAGACACGACAATGACAGAACAACTTATCACGGAGATACAGCGAAAAATGCTGCCGTATCTCAACAACGAACAGCTCATGCACCTTCGGGATGCAATGGCTGAGACATTGGAAGGGGCAACGATCACCTATGATGGCAGCGCAATTCCAGCAGCAGAAGAGACGGATGCAGTCGAAGCATTTATCACGGCAAAGCGGATCGAAGGCTGTTCGGAGAAAACCCTGAGCTACTACCGGAAGACGATTGAATCTCTGATTGCTGGAGTCGGAAAGGCTGTACAACAGATCACCACAGATGATTTGCGCCGCTATCTGACAAGCTATCAAATTCAGCGAAGGTCGAGCAAAGTGACCATAGACAACATCCGCCGGATCCTGTCCAGCTTCTTCTCATGGCTTGAAGATGAGGATTTCATTGTGAAAAGTCCGGTACGCCGGATTCATAAAGTCAAGACTGCAAAGGTGGTCAAGGACACCTACACCGATGAAGCATTAGAGCTGATGCGTGACAACTGCAAAACGGCACGAGACTTGGCGATGATTGATCTCTGTCTCTTATACACATCTCCGAGCCCACGAGACTACGCTGCATCTCG
>ENA-OZEW01000217-OZEW01000217.1-human-gut-metagenome-genome-assembly--contig:-NODE-217-length-24401-cov-10.193132_pt1 | contig 24401 bp, 16 predicted proteins | sample MGYA00245072_ERZ653617 | MGnify/ENA primary metagenome ERZ653617 (study PRJEB26926, sample SAMN06165063) | human gut metagenome | biome: ENVO:00009003; feature: ENVO:2100002; material: ENVO:00002003...
CATGAAGTCTCGGTCCCATGGCGAAGAACCGCATCGTTACGTCACGGTGTACGTCAAGGCTTCCGCAGCCGATGACGCCGACGAGATCGACGAAGCCTGAAATAGTTTCACGTGAAACATGAAGCGTCGCGAGTTTCTCGCGGCGCTTTTTGATGCCTGTAGATTAGGATGGTGTGCATGAGTGATGTGAATGACGAATTGGATGGGTCGCCGATTCTTGAGGAAGTGCTTGGCGATGCATTGGGCAAGTTGAAGGTGTTTCACGTGAAACTTGCTGCGGAAGGAGAGCCGCGCGGGCTGATAGGGCCACGCGATGTCGGTATTATTTGGGAACGGCATATTCTGAACTCCGCGGCCATCGTACCGTTCATCCGTGAAGCAACGGCCAAGAGGCAATTCAAGACGGTGGCGGATATCGGCAGTGGTGGAGGATTCCCCGGTATCGTGGCGGCCGCCTGCCTGCCGGACCACCAGTTCACTTTGGTGGAACCGATGGAACGCCGTATCGAATGGCTTCATGAGTGCGTTGACGAAATGGGATTGGACAATGTCTCGATAGTGCGCTCCCGAGCCAACGCCGTAATCGAAGCCGTCCGCGGTTCGAACGGTGGCCGGAAGGGCAGGGGAGAGGATGCCGTCGATCTCGACGGAAATCCCATCCCGGTCAGGCATCCGTTTGCCGTGGTGACCTGCCGTGCGGTCGCGCCGATGACCAAACTATCCGGATGGACGCTGCCGTTGCTGGACAAAGGCGGACGGCTGGTTGCCCTGAAAGGACGATCCGCGCAGGAGGAAATCGTCAAGGCCACCAAAGAGATCTCCAAAAACGGCGGTATCCATCCCCGCGTGGTGGAGGCCGAGGTCGGTCCGGGTCTGGAACCGACGCATGTGCTGATGGTGGACAAGCGATAAGTTATCCACAAAATCGCGTGAGTTATCCACAGTATCCACAATCGCGGAAATGTGTTACGAAGCATCTTGAAGAAGCTTGGAATTGCAACGATTGTTCTGTGGATAACTTTTGGGTGGTCGGATGAGTTATCCACCAACTATCCACCGTTGTTCACAATGGTGCACATGGCCGTGAACAGGTGAAAATCTGTCCACCCAAATGATGAAACTTGATTGTTGAATATGTATAGGAAGGCTAGTTCATGACTGGACCTGAAGAACCAGACAATTTGACGTCGATGGAATCCGCCACGGAAACCATCAAGCGAATCTTCGAAGGCTCGACATCCCCCGTAGGCGCGCAAATCGCTGATGAATCGACGCGATACAAGGCATTGGAGCATGCGGTCTGCCCGAAGCCGGCCCAAACGCGCTTGATCGCAGTCGCCAACCAGAAAGGTGGCGTCGGCAAAACCACATCCGCGGTGAACCTGTCCGCGGCCTTGGCCCGTTTCGGATGCAAGGTCCTGCTTATTGATATGGATCCGCAGGGCAACGCCTCCACGGCATTGGGTGCCCCGCACGCCTCCGGTCAGCCTTCGGTGTATGACGTCATCGAAGGACGCAAGCGCATCGCGGAAGTCAAGTGCACGTGCCCTGATTTCGACAACCTCGACGTGGTCCCCGCATCCATCGATTTGAGTGGCGCCGAACTTGAGGTCGCCGACATGGCGGATCGCAACTCGCTGCTGAAGAACGCGGTGGACGAGTTCCTCGCCACCAGCGAAGAGCATTACGATTACGTGATCATCGACTGCCCGCCGAGCCTGGGTCTGCTGGTGATCAACGCCATGTGCGCCGTGCACGAAATGCTGATTCCGATTCAGGCCGAGTATTACGCCTTGGAAGGTTTGGGCCAGCTCATCAACACCATCGGACTGGTGCAGGAACATTACAATCCGTCGCTGCTGGTCTCCACGATGCTCATCACCATGTACGACAAGCGCACGCTGCTGAGCCGCGAAGTGCATGGGGAAGTGAAGAAGCACTATCCGACAATCGTGCTCGACACCACCATTCCGCGCACGGTGAAGATTTCCGAAGCGCCAAGCTTCAACCAAAGCGTGATCGCATACGACCCCAAGGGCATGGGTGCGATCGCGTACTGCGAAGCCGCGCTGGAACTTTCGCGTCGTTCCGATACGGTGCTGCAGGCAATCGATGCAAGAAGGAATGAGAACTGATCATGGCAACTAAGTCGCGTTTGGGTAAAGGTCTTGGCGCACTGTTTCCTTCTCTTCCGGGGGAGCCGCAGCATCAGGAGCATGCGGCGCCTGCCGCTGCCGCCAAGGAAGTCAAGGCTTCCAAGACTGATGGGCATGTGGAATCCAAGAGCGCGTCCGCTACCGCACAGGCATCGGTGAACGCCGTGCAGGGGATGAAGCATGCTGTTTCACGTGAAACAACCAAGAAAAACCAGCATCGTCGTGCCAGCATGCCGTCGATTTCGTTGAACGAAAGCGCGCATCCCGCGGACATGTTCTTCGGCTCCACCGCTCAGCCAGCTTCCGAACAGGGCGAGCAGCAGGGGAGTGTTTCACGTGAAACCACGCCGACCGAACATAAGAAGGACGAACCGGAACTGCTTCCCGTGCAGGGTGGATATCTGGTTGAACTGCGTTTGAGCGACGTCGGTCCCAATCTGCATCAGCCACGTACCATTTTCGATGAAGACGACCTGCGCGAGCTAGCCGAATCCATCAAGGAAGTCGGCGTACTGCAGCCAATCGTCGTACGCAAGCGTCCGCAATCGCAAATCGAAGCCGCCCGCAGGGGAGCCACAGCCAAACCGGCCGAACCGCACAACATGTTCGACGGGCGCATGGATAGCATGTACGAGCTCATCATGGGCGAACGTCGTTGGCGCGCATCGCAGATCGCCGGCCTGAAAACGATTCCGGCCATCGTCAAAACCACCGCCGATGACGACATGCTACGTGACGCACTGCTGGAAAACCTGCATCGCGTCGCGCTGAATCCACTGGAAGAGGCGGCTGCCTACCAGCAGATGATCGACGATTTCGGCCTGACGCAGGCCCAACTGTCCAAGTCGGTGTCGAAATCCCGTCCGCAAATCGCCAACACCTTGCGATTGCTCAACCTGCCGGCCGCCGTGCAAAAGAAGGTCGCATCCGGACTGCTGTCCGCGGGCCACGCGCGTGCGTTGCTGGGACTGCCGACGGAAGCGGATATGGAACAGCTGGCCACGCGCATCATCGCCGAGGGACTGTCCGTACGCAGCACCGAGGAAATCGTGTCGATGAAGGCCGCCGAAAGCGACCAGCCCAAGAAGCCGAAGGCCAGCAAGCTCAATCCGTGGGCTGGTACCCCCGTTCAGGTTGGTCTGGAGCAGCGTTTCGGCACCAAGGTCTCCATCAAGGGATCGAAGAAGCACGGGCGAATCGAAATCGTGTTCAAATCGGAAGACGATATGAAACGCATCGTCGACCTGCTTATGCAGCAGCAGAGCTGAACGAACCGAGCCAATCGAGCTCTGCGAGCGATAATGATTTGAACGATTTGAGCCTTACTTGAGCGAATCGAGATAAGCCTGCGCGTCCAGCGCGGCGCGGCACCCCATGCCCGCCGCGCTGATGGCCTGCCGATAGACGCTATCCACGCAGTCTCCCGCGGCGAAAACGCCGGGTTCGCTGGTACGCGTGCTGGCGCCATCGACCGTGATATAACCAGCTGAATCGACGTCTACAAGCCCGTTAAGAAAAGCAGTGGCAGGAGTGTGCCCAATCGCCATGAAAACGCCGTTAGCGGGGATTGCAGAGGTCTTTTCGGTGGCGGTGTTGCGCACCTCCACCTCCTGTACGCCGTTCTCGTCGCCGCGAATCTCCTGCACCACAGCGTCAAGCATGAAATCGATTTTCGGATTGCGTTGCGCACGCTCCACCATGATGCGGGAAGCACGGAACGTGGAACGCCTATGAATAAGGGTGACGGACGAGCCGAAACGGGACAGGAAATCAGCTTCTTCGAAAGCGCTGTCGCCGCCGCCGACCACCACAATCGGCTTGTTGCGGAAGAAGAAACCATCGCAGGTGGCGCAGTAGGAGACACCTTTGCCTGCGTATTCCGTCTCGCCTGGCACGCCCAGCTTACGATAGTTTGAGCCTGTTGCGATGACCAGCGCGCGTGCGTCGTACACGTCGCCGCCGTCAAGGGTGACGGTTTTGATGCCGGAATCGGCATTCGAAGCAACCGAAACAACATCGTCCCAAACGATATGCGCGCCGAACCGTTCCGCCTGCTTGCGCATATTGTCCATCAGATCCGGACCCATGATGCCATCGGGAAAGCCTGGGAAATTCTCCACTTCGGTGGTGTTGACCAACTGGCCGCCGGGCGTCAGCGCGCCGGCGACGACCAGCGGCTCGAAGCCGGCGCGGCCAAGATAGATCGCGGCAGTATAGCCAGCCGGGCCGGAACCGATAATCACCACATCACGCATATCACTCATGGTTGCTACTGTAATGCAGTTTCCACGACGGTTGCGGGCGGTTTTGCAGATGGCGTTCAAAAAGGCGTTCAAAAAGGCGTTCAAAAAAGTCAGCTATCCGTCACGTTGTTTCACGTGAAACAAAAGGAGGGTGTGCGGAACAATCCGCACACCCTCCTTGTCTGCCGATGCGTCAGAAAATCTGCACCGAATCGATGTACAGCTGGTTGCCGGGAAGGCTGTCGAACGGCACCCACAAGAGGATGTCCTGGGTCTCCACGGCCTTGTTGAACTTGATTTCGGTGGTGCCGCTGGCGTCGAACTCGAACTGGGCGACCTGTTCACCCTGGTTCGGGCTGGACTTGGCGTTCACGCGAATGTAGCCCTGGCCGCCGGAAGAACGGATCTTGATGACCATGCGATACGCTTTCTGGGGCTGGCTGAGGTGGAGGTAATAACCGTAACCTTGTTGTCCGTCCGGATTGGACAGGAACTGGCGGTTGTCGATCTCATACGGAGTCGTGTTCTCTGGCATCTTCGGTTCCGGAACCTTCCGCACCTTCTTATCCGAAGTCACCACCTTGTCGACGTCCTTCTTGGCGGAATGGTTCTTCTTCGTGGTTTTCTTCGGCTTGCTGGAATCGGAGCTGCCGTTGTCGGAGCTGTTGGCATCGTTGGAATCGTTGTTTGCATCGCTGGCGGAGCTGCTGCCATTGCCGGAATCGCCATTATTGCCGAAAGGCACGTCGTCAAGGTTCATTTCCGGCCACGGATTGTTGGAATTCGTATTGGTGATGCCGTCATCCGGCTTCTTGGTCAAACCATGAATGGCGAATCCCAATGCGACGGCCACCACAATGAACGCGACCACAATGGCCACGACCTTGGTGGTGAGCTTGCCGAACAATTTGGCATTGGCGACCTCGGCCGGACTGGAGGAAGAGGCTTTAGGGGCAAAGCTCGGCGGCACCGCAACGGGGGCTCCGTTTTCGTTCTGATATGCCGCGTCGATCGCTTCCTGCTCCGCCTTCAACGCGCGTGCGGATTCCTCGCCCGGCTCGATGACCCGTCCGTCAGGTCCGATCACCGGAATGCGACCGGTCTTCTCCAATTGCGAATCGTCCGTATGATAATCGCCCTGCGGCGACGGCGTGGAAACACGGATGGGGAAGGAGAACGGCGAATCCACATCTTCGGAGGATCCGTCGAGGTCCTCTTCGCTGAGTAGTTCGCGGCTGTTGTTCCACAGCGATTTCACGGCACCGCCGGTCGCGGCCATACCCTTGGCCAAGGCTTCCTTGCTGTCGGAGAAATCAGTGTGTGGTTCAGGCGCTTCGAACGTCATTTCCGGAATGCTTCCGGTTTCAGCCAGCGTATCGGGCAAGGCGATGGCATCCTGCTCGAGAATCTGCAGCAGGGGCACGTTCACAATCGAGCATTCCGAATCCGCGGACGGTAACGCAATATCGGGGCCGTTAAGCTTCGCCAGCGGCTCGTAGTCGCCCAGCAACGCCTCCAATTCGGCGATGGTGGCCATCGGAACGGTCGGGAAACCGTCCTTCTCCTTGAGATCCAGACCACGCTTGCAAATCACGCGGAACTCCATCGGCACGTTCGGTGAAATCGCGTCAAGATGGTAGTTCGTGGACAGCGTCGACGGCGTGCGCGTCAGCAGGGAATACAGCAGGGAAGCGACCTGGCGAATCGCAAGCTGCTCCTGGTTTTCCACGGATTGCACGCGCGAAGTATCGGCCAGCATGATGCTTACCGGCGCGTCGGCGATTTCAATGCCGTTGCGGGTCAATCGCACGGTGTCCGTGCTGATCGAGAAATGCGTGAGATTGTCTTTCTGCAACACGTGCAGGGCTTCGACGACCTCACCAAGAATGGAACGGATCGCGGTGAAGCTCAGCGGCTTGCTGGACTGCGTGAGATACTCGCTCAACGACATGCCGGCATCGAGCTGCGTGATCACCAACGCCACCTCGCCCACGTGCTGAAGCTGCAGCACCTGCGTGAAATGGGCGTCGTGGGAAATCGCCAGCATGGAGGCCGTCGCATTGACGTCCTGCAAAGCCTTGCGGTTGTTGACGATAAAAAGCTGGCAATCCCGGGCAAGCACGTGATCGCTTGCCTTCCAAACCTGCAAGCCGGTTTCCTCGCGCAATGGCGAAACCAGCACATAGCGGTTGCTGATGGTATCTCCCAGTTGAGGTTTCATGGTTTCCTTCAACTCTGTAACGATTGTTCTACCTACGCTGTTATTCTTGGTCGCCGTTTTCGGCGGTACTTTGCTCAAGTTTACCGTTGGGGCTGGCCGTTCCGCCAGACTTAGGCTTGTTGCCAAGCCCTGGTATGCGGGCGGCGAGCATGCCCACGACCGAAGTGAGCTCCTCGGCACGCAGCGCCCACAGGCACGCCAGATAGACGATGGCGATGACGATGGTGAGCAGTATCGCGGACAGAACCGCCTGACCCCAGTTCATAGTGCCGTCGTCGGGGCCGATATGCGCTCCGACCAGCCGGTAGACGCCGTTGCGGCACAGCAGGCCAATCACGCAGGCGGCTATCGTGGCCACCAGCGCCTTCGCATAGGCGGTGATGATGCGCTTGTCGTCCACATCGCCGTCGAAACGGGAGCGGAGCATGTGCGTAAGCAGCGGATACGGCAGGATGAAGCTCACCGAAATCGCCAATCCGATGACGGTGATCCACTGCGTGGGCGGCAGAATGAACGTCGACGCGATGATGACGCCACCCTGGATGGCCATGGTGATCGCCATGAAAATAAACGGATGCTTGCCGTCTTCGAACGCGTAGAACGTGCGTTGGATGACCAAATACGAGCTGGAAAGTGGCAGGCCGATGCCCAAAGCGGCGAGCGGCGCGCTGATGAGCAGCGCCTCACGCACGCTGATGGACGGCAGCAGTGCGAGGATGATCGGCAACGGAAGCACGATGAACGCCGCTGCGAAGAAGCACATGATGAGATTGAGATTACGCAGGGCCGAGCTCAGATCCTTGCGCGCCTCGTCGATATTGCGGTCCGCGATGGCTTTCGATATTTTCGGGAAGATCGCAGTGGCGATGGACACGGCGATCAGCGAATACGGCAGCATGTAGATGGTGTACGCATTCTGATACGAGGCGTTGCCGGCCACGTCCAACTGGCTCATATGCAGCTGTTCCGAAGCCTTGAACGGCGCGCTGGTGGCCACGCGGGTGACGATGATGTTGACGATCTGATCGACGCCGACGATGCCGAGGCTCCACGCGGCGACCGGTCCCATCGAACGCAGTCCGATGCCGTGAACGCCGAATTTCGGACGGTATTTCAGGCCGATTCTCGTCAAAGGAATGAACAGCACCAGCGCCTGGAACGCCACGCCAAGCGTCCAAGTGCCGGCGGTCAGCGCGATTTTCGTCGGCGTCCAGAAGTCCAGCGGACGTTCCGTGGCCCTGCCGAACATCGCGATGAACGCGCCGAAACCGATGCAGCTGATGATGTTCGCGCCGACCGAGCTCCACGCATACGTGACGAAATGGTCCTTCGCCGCGAGAATCTGCCCGATCACCGTATACAGGCCGTAGAAGAAGATCTGGGGCATGCACCACAAGGTGAAGGAGGTGGCGAGGGCCATGGTTTCGGCGCTGCCGTTGACATACAGTTTGGTCAACAACGGCGTGGCAACGGCCATGAGCAGCGTCACCCCCAACAACAAGGTGATGGCAAGGGTGATGAGCTTGTTGAGCTTGGTTTCGGCGTCCTTCGATTTCAGCGTGCGCACGATCTGCGGCACAAGCACCGCGTTGAAGATGCCGCCGGAAACCAGTGTGTAGATGACCTGCGGAATCATCGAACCGGCCTGGTAGGCGTTGGCGGCATAGCCGGTGGTGCCCAAGGCCCAGGCAAGCAGGATGGTGCGGATTTGGCCGGTCACGCGCGAAGCGGCGGTACCGGAGGCCATGATCAGTGAGTTACGGCCAACGGAAGAACTCATTCGTCGGGATCCTTCTTACGGTTGAATTGACGCCACAGTCCCACAGCGCCCAAGAGCACGGCGAAGCCGATGATGACGAAACCGCTCTTGTCGCTGATCTGCAGCGCGCTGGTGATGTGGGTGACCTGCGTGGCTCCAAACGCTGCACCATTCCTGTCGAACAGGCTGATGGTGGCGTTGGCGGTGCCGGACGTGGACACACGGATGGTGAACGCCACCTGTGCCTCGCCGTGGGGCGGCACCTGCACGGTGTCGAATCGGGACGTGACGATCTGCATGGAATCGGTCAGCGACGAGACCTTCACCTTTACCGGGTACGGGTGGCTGTTGCTGATGGTCACCGGCATTTTCGCGGTTTCGCTGACCACGTTCACGCTTTCCGTCGGCGTGATCGCCACACCGTTGATCAGCAGGGCCGCGAGCTGGTTCGCGCCTTCCGCCATCGTGCTTCTGGAAGGGCTCTCGCCGCCCAACGCGTGCAGGGCCATGATGGTGTGGGCGTTCGTCAGCTGCCTGCTCCAGGTGTTGACGTCGGATTCGTCTTTTCCGTTCGGCTTGACGAGGATCGACGTATTGAAACGTTTGATGTTGCTCGATGAGTTCGCCAGCGCGCTCAGAGTCTGCTGGACGTCGCTGCGCATGCCATCGGTAAGGCCGTCCGTTTGGGGAAGGTCGGTTGACATGCTGGCCGCATCTTCGGAGATGTCGGCATCCTTCAACGTGGCGAGATCGGTGAGGTTCAGCCACGGCGACTGCTCGATGTCGCTCATCAGCGCGTCCACAACACTGGGGTCGGAATCCTCGTTCAGACAGACCAGCAGGTTGCGTTCCGCATAAGGCTGTTCCATCTGGTAGAACGCGCTTTGCGCGACGAATCGCGCCAATCTGCCGGCCGTGGTTCCCTCGCTGTCGGCGTTGGCATCGTCACTGGTCGCCTTGCCTTGGGCCAGGCCGGAAAGCACATTCTGCGCGGAAAGCACGGTGATGTCCCCGGCGTCGGTGGAGACCACCGTCTTGCCGGTACGTACGGTAGCCGCATCGTCCTCTTCGAAGTCATGCGTGGCGATGACGGTGCCGTACCCCTGCTGGCGGGCCTTCGTCAACGCTTGTAGGGTCCAATTGCCGTTGCCCTGCCACGCGTATGCGGTGATGTCCGCGTTGCTGTCACCCAATGCCGATTGATAGGTTTTCCGGGCTTTGGCTGCGGACCATTGACGGTCGTTGATACCGGCTGCGCTGTAGGCCGGAGCGTTGTTCATGGCGCTGTAGGCGGTTATGTCGAACAATGCGGGCTGGGTGATGCCGTCGACCCGCGTTGGCATCGCCATCGCCTGCAGGTAGGTCGGATCTCCTACGACCTGCAGCATGTTGTGCTTGGCGAAGGTCTGCTGCAACGATTTGAGCCGTGCGTCGTCATCCTTGCTGGGCATGGCGATTTTCGCCAGTTTCGAGGAGGAAATACCCCCTTCATCGACCAGCTGTCCAAGCAGCTTGCTGTCGGTGGTCCACCCGTTGGCGGCCAGCGGCTGGGCGACGGTGATGTGCAGCGCCGGCGTGCTGGGCGTGTGGAGTCCCGCGCCGGTGCGCGTCACGAACGTATGCGATTGAGCAAGGGGGGTTCCGTTGGCGGAATAGCTCAGCAGCACCGGCTTCGGCCCCCAAGAGTTGATGGCCGCGAGCGATTCCTGATGGGCGTCCGCGTCGATGCTCACGTTGGCGCTGGCTCCCGGCTGCAACGCGGGCACATCGGCCTGTCCCACGGATTGCGGGGTGGGGATTCGCCCGTTGCTTTCAGACCAATCCTGGATGTCGTTGCGCGAAACGAACGTGTAGAAGGCGTTCATGGCCAGCGTCAGCGTTCCCGCGGGAATCTCCTGTCCGGTCGTGTTGGTCACCGTGGCGTTCAGATGGTATCCGGAGGTGTCCGTCAATACGGCCGTGGAAGAGTTGATGGACAACATACCGTCCGTCGACTCCGCCGATGTGGTCGATTCCATGGCCCTTGCCGATGGCGTGGGTGCGTATAACAACATCAACGCCATGGTCAATACCATGGCGAGGATGGATGATAACGCGCGAAGGCCACGCGAAACGTGCCGTTGTGCGGATTGATTCACTATTACGCCTGTCTGTTGAGTTTCCTTGCGTACAACCATGCTATCTTCCGTTCGTTCGGATAGCTCAGCACATCGTCCAAATCAGCAAAATCCACCCAAATGGCGTCTTCGGCCTCATGGTCGGGATCGCCTTCGACGGTCAGCTCGCCGCCGATCTGCCGCAACGCGAAGTGGTGCACCAGCTTGTGCACGCGTTGGCTGGTACCGGTGAACCAATAGTCGATGGTGGCGATGGAATCGACCACCTCGCCCAGAATGCCGGTTTCCTCATGCACTTCGCGCACGGCCGTCTGCTGCGGCGTTTCGCCTTTTTCGATATGTCCCTTCGGCAGGCACCATTCCAAATGCCCGCTGCGTGAATGACGTGCGATGATCGCCACGCGACCCTTGTCGTCGAACACCAGCCCGCCCGCCGAATACTCGCGCACCACCGGCAGCTCCTGCGCGTCAAGCGATGCGAACGTGGTCGGACCATCCGCGGTGCGCCGGCGCGGCATCATCGCCGGCGTAGGCGCGCTCGGCGTGATGATCGTGCGCTGCTGCAATTGCTGTAGTTGTTGCAGCTGCTGCAGCGAAACCGACTGCGATGTGTACAGCAGTTCGTCCGGTTCCAGCGGATTTTGGGCATGGTCGTCCGCAGCATGGGCAAGCATGCGTGCAAGGTCTGCGGGCGTAATCATGATTCCAACCATACTCAATTCTGTGTGCAGGTGGGGTAACGGTATGCTGGTAAACGAAAAACTTGTGGTGCTGAAAGGTATGGCGTGAACTTCGAAGTGTGGCCAGAGGCCATTGAATTAGGACGTATGTTTGCTGCGGAAGGCTACGAACTGGCACTGGTCGGGGGTCCTGTCCGCGACCTGCTGCTGCATCGCAAATCGCATGATTTGGATTTCTGCACATCGGCGCGTCCCGAGCAGTTTGAGCATATTCTGCGCCGTTTTGGGCATGATGGCTTCTGGGATATGGGCCGCAAATTCGGCACGCTCGGCGCGATGCGCAGGCGTGAGGACGGCACCGAGGTGAAAGTGGAGGTGACCACCTACCGTTCCGACACGTACGACCCCGACTCGCGCAAGCCGGAAGTCAATTACGGCGACACGCTGGAAGGCGATCTTTCCCGCCGCGATTTCACCGTCAACGCGATGGCGTTGCGTGTTCCGGAACTCGAATTCGTCGATCCGTTCGGCGGTGCGAACGATTTGGCCAAAGGCGTGCTGCGTACCCCCGTCGATCCGCGGCAGTCGTTCGACGACGATCCGTTGCGCATGATGCGCGCCGTGCGTTTCGTGGCGCAGCTCGGCTTCCGCATCGAGCCGGAAACCGCCGAAGCGCTGTCCGACATGGTCGATCGCATCGAAATCGTCTCCGCCGAACGTGTGCGCGACGAACTGGTCAAGCTGCTGCTGTCCGATCGCCCGCGCGCCGGCATCGAAGCGTTGGTCGATTCTGGTCTTGCCGACATCGTGCTGCCGGAAATTCCCGCGCTGCAGCTGGAAATCGACGAGCACCATCGCCATAAGGACGTGTTCGAACACACCATGATCGTCATCGAACGCGCCGTCGCCCTCGAAACCGGTCCCGACGGTCCGGTGCCGGCCCCGGACCTGACGCTGCGTCTGGCGGCTCTGCTGCACGACATCGGCAAGCCGAAGACCCGTCGTTTCGAAGCGGGCGGCAAGGTGAGCTTCCACCGTCATGACGCCGTCGGCGCGAAGATGACACGCAAGCGTTTGAAGGCACTGCATTTCGACCACCACATGGTCGAGGACGTCAGCGAGCTGGTCAACCTGCATCTGCGCTTCCACGGCTACGTGGAGGAGCCGTGGACGGATTCCGCGGTCCGCCGCTACGTCAAGGACGCTGGCCCGCTGTACGAGCGTCTGAACCGCCTTACGCGCGCCGACACGACCACGCAGAACAAGCGCAAGGCCATGATGTTCTCGGCGGCCATGGACGAGATGGAACAGCGTGTACGCGACCTGAAAGAAAAGGAAGACTTCGACGCGATCCGTCCTGACCTCAACGGCGACGAGATCATGCAGCTGCTAAGTATCGAACCAGGCCCGATGGTCGGCAAGGCGTACAAGCACATGCTGGAATACCGCCTCGATAACGGTCCGGTGGAGCGTGACGTGGCCGTTGCCGAGCTGGAACGCTGGTACAAGGAGCAGAGCGAATAGCGATTGACATGCGGTGGTTTCGCCGCATGCATGGAACAGTGTGCTTGGAACAGCTCGAATACGAAAACCCGCGTTCCCGATTGGGGGAGCGCGGGTTTTTCATATTGCCTATATCGATTTCGATTGGCGGTCAGCTTTGCGGATTCACCGCATCATGCTCGGGCGCCTTGGGCAGGTCGGTCATCTTGTCCACCGCGACGCAGCCCTGGATGCCGGTGATCGCCTTGCCTGCGGCGGGAACCTTCTTCGTATCCTGCAGATTGTCGAACGTGGCGCCCACGATGACGTCGATCAGCTGGTCCTGACGGTCGTCCATAACCAGCATGGCATCGGTGAAATTGCTTGCCACGGTGTACGCCTGATTCACGCCGTTCTTGCCGAAGACGATCATCGTGCGATCCACCTTCTTGGTGTAGTTGCCCGGCGTCTGGGGGTTGAACTCGCGGTTCTGCAACGCGTCGCTCACCGCCTTGGCGAAGCCGGAGAACTTCGTGCCGTTGAGCACACGCAGCGTGATGTTGCGATTCTCCACATACTTGGCTTTGTTGCCGTCGGCTTCCTTGATGGGGCACGGTGCCTGCTGGCCGTAGTTCGGCTGTACGGCGGCCGACTTGACGTTGCCCAGGCCTCCGACATGGAAAAAGAACAGCAGGGACACCACCATGGCGACCACCATGACGGCTCCGACGATGCTGAACACCGTCTTCTGACGGCGGCGAATGTACTCTTTGCGCGCGGCGCGCTCGTCGTTAGCCTGGGTCATTTACGAATTCCTTTTGAACAAACCAATTGCCATCAACTTTACTGTCATGCGGTGATATGTGTCATGCGGTGATATGCACAATCGGTCGGGCTGGGGCGTTCGTGGCGATGATGCGATCGACGCAACGGCTGTCCTGCCATGCCCGCTGCACGGCGTCCGCCGCATCCTCCGTCGGCACGAACGCGATGACGGATGGGCCGGAACCGGAGACGAACGCCTGGCTGGCTCCCGCACGCAAGGCTTCCTCGATCGCCTGTCCGCTACGCGGATGCAGGGAGACCGCCGCCTTCTGCAGGTGGTTCTCATCGCCATCGCCGGCACCGATCTGATCGAATGTGGCATACACTTCCGGCGTGCGCAGTTCCGCACGGTATGCGCCGACCAGCAGATGGCCGGTAAACCCACGTTCCGTAAGATCGCGTACGATATCGCCATCGTCATCAAGCTGTTCGATGCGTTCGCCGAAACCGGTGCCGCGCGCGTAACCGCCGGTCAGACAGAACGGCATGTCCGCGCCCAGCGTGGCCGCGACTTCCTGCAGGCGTTCGATCGGCCAATCGAGATCCCACAACGTGTTCAATGCCAGAATCGTCGCCGCCGCATCGGCGGAACCGCCGGCCATGCCCGCGCCGACGGGGATGCGCTTGTCGATGTTCAACGCCACGTCCGGCTCATGGCCGCTCGCTTCGGCCATGGCGAACAATGCCAGCACGGCATGGTTGCGGCGCATATCGCTGCCGGAAGAGGCCAGGTCGCCCAGATACGCGCCCTCGAGATTCAGCGAGAAGCCGCTTCCCGGCGCTTTGCGCGTGGCGGTGACGGTGTCGTATACGCCGACCGCGCAATAGATGGTGTCGAGTTCATGACGGCCGCCCCATTCGGCATGCGACGGGCCCACATGCAGGGTCAGATTCGTTTTCGCCGGGCAGTCCACGCTCACGGCGTTGATGGTGGCCGTTCCGATGGCGGGCGAATCAATGGTGCTCATGACGCGAACACCTCATCCAACGCGCGTGCCAACGCCACGAATTCGTCGATGGTGAGCGTCTCGCCACGACGGGTCGGGTCGATGCCGGCCTTCTCGAACGCTTCGGACGGCACGATTTTCTTCAATGCGGCGTGCAGGGTCTTGCGGCGCTGCCCGAAAGCCGCGTCGATCAAACGGAACACGGTTTCGCGATCCACCACGGAACCGTCCGCATTGTCCGCGGCGGGGGCGTGACCGCCCGGGTAGCGCTTGAACAGCACCAGCGCGGAATCGACGTTCGGGGCCGGCCAGAACACGTTGCGGCCGATGACGCCCACGCGTTCCGCGGTGCCGTACCATGCGAGCTTCACGCTCGGCGTGCCGTAGATCTTCGAACCGGGCTTCTCGCTCAAACGGTCCGCCACTTCCTTCTGCACCATCACCAGGAAGGTGCCCAGATTGTCGAAACGTTCCAACAGGGTGAGCAGAATCGGCGTGGCCACGTTGTACGGCAGATTGGCCACCAGCGTGAAGGAATCGTCATCCTTGAAATCGGGCAGATTCTCCGGATTGACGGTGAGTGCGTCGCGGTTGACCACACGGAAGCGGTCCACGGCGTCCGGCATGAATTCGGCGATGGTTTTCGGCAGGCGTTCGGCGACCGGCGGGTCGATTTCCACAGCCGTCATCGTGGCGCCGGTTTCCAGAATCGCCAGCGTCAGCGAACCCAGTCCGGGACCGACTTCCAGCACATGGTCGTCGGCGGTCACGCCGGCCTCGCGCACGATGCGACGCACGGTTCCCGGATCAATCACGAAATTCTGCCCGAATTTCTTCGTCGGGCTGATACCCGCGTCGGCGGCGATGCGTCGGATGTCGGCCGCCCCCAGCAAATGGCCCTGCGTATGCTCGTTCACGTTTTCCGTCATTCCCTCTTCTGTCATTCCCTCATTATCCGTTCATGCCGGTACGAAAATCGTTGGCGATTAGCCGGATCATCAGTACCATCCGGTCTGTTCGGAGTGCTGCCACGCCGCGGACGGGCTGCCGTACCGCTGTGCGATGTAGCTCAGACCCCAGTCGATCTGCACGGCGGCATCGTCCTTCCAATTCGCGCCGAACGTGGCCATTTTGCTGCCCGGCAACGCTTGTGGAATACCGTATGCGCCCGAATACACGTTTTCCGCGCTCCAGCTCCATCCGGATTCGCGATTCCAGAGTTTGACCAGATCCGTCCAGTTCTGGCCGGTCCAGCCGCGCTGCGCCGCCGCGCCGGAAGCGTAGGCCTGTGCCTGTGCCGCGGAAGGATGGTACAAGCGGCAGCCTGCGGAAGGATTGCTCGGCTGCGGCGTGGGCTGCGGTTTGGGCTGGGGTGCGGGAGTCGGCTGCGGTGCAGGGGTTGGTGTGGGGGTCGGTGCCGGATCGTCCTTCTCGGTGTTGTTGGAATTGTTATTCGAGTTGTTGTTCGAATTGTTCTTATCCGAGGAATCCGACTTGTTCGAATCGGTTTTGTCGGAATCGGACTTATTGTCGTTTTTATTCGAGTCGTTCTTACCCGAATCGTTCTTGCCGTCGTCCGTCTTGCCGGAATCGCCGTTATCGCCGTTGCCGTTGCCGTTGCCGCTGTTGTCGGATTTGTCGGATTTGTCGGTATCGTCCGTAGTTTTTTCCGGTCCGACCGCAATGACTTTGTCGATGGCGATTTTCGTGGTCTTCTCTCCGGTCAGCGTCTCGCTTTCCTTCACGCCATCCACGTAGGTGACGGCGTACGTCTGCTGGATTTCGCCGTTTTCGCCTTCCTGCCGTACCGTGACTTCGCCCGGCTGCAGGTTCGGGTCGATGATGGTCTGCGTGCCGAACGGCACTTCCTTCGTGCGGGTCTCCTCACCATGCGTCACGCGGCGGACGCGCAGAATGGTCGTCTTGCCGTCCTTTTCGACACTGACGCGATCCTCCTTGCCCAACGTGATGCCTTTGGCGTCAAGAATGGAGGCAGCGGGCAGCTTGCCGTTCGGCGCCATCGAGCTTTTCCCGTCCGCGATGACGGTGACGGGCCCCTTCTGGTTGATGATGAGACCGCCGGTGAGCTTGTTGTAGACGTTGCTGATATTGACGGTGATTTTCGCCGCTTCGGTTTCGTTTTGGTTGAAGAAGTCCAGCAACTGCTCGGCGCTGGACGCGACCGTCCAGAACGGCACTTCCTGGCCGTCGATGGTGATGGTGGTCTGGTATGCGCTCTGCACGTTCACCACATCATGGTTCTTCAGCATGCTGGTCGGGCTGGTCGATTCCACCAGGTCGTGCGTTTTGACTTTCACGCCCTGCTCCTGCAGCAGACGGTCCACGCTCATCGCATATGTGGTCACCGTGGTGGTCTCCCCATTGACGGTCAACGCCACGGATTTGCGCGCGCCCACACCAAACGCCAACGCCGAAGTCAAAGTCAATGAGGCCACGCATGCCATGACGCGGACACGACGAAGCGTCACGAATCTCCGAGGGGTCCACCTTCTCGTCATTTATCCTCTTTTCAGCGCTGCCTACAACGCCGTTATTGTAACGGCTCAGCTGGAACGGTCGCCGTGCTTTCCGATGGTTTTATCCATACCGCCACATTTTTGAAAGCAGGTGCGAAAAGCGAAAAATAAAAAGGGGGCAGGAGAGAAGGGGATGTCCTGCCCCCGGTCGGACGAGACAGGTTGGGGGACGTCTCGTCCGCTTTGCCAGAAGTCTCAAGTTGGGGGAAGACTTCTGGAGCACTTACCCATGGTAAGAGGTCCAAGCCCGTCATACGGGTTCGAGCCTCCTGTCGGGATCGAACCGACGACCTGCCGCTTACAAGGCGGCCGCTCTGGCCATCTGAGCTAAGGAGGCATGTCCTCTTTTGCTATGAAAACAACAGAGGAACGATGAATAGCATAACCAGCGCTTCCACCGCAGTCAACTTAGTATTGCGGGTTGAGACACGCCGGCTGCCCGTAAGGGGTTATTCGCCCGTGGTGACGGAAATCGGTCCCTTCTTGGCTCCGATGGACGGCATCTTGCCGGCAACGCCGACTTCGCTGTCCTTCAGGCCGATCGATTCCAACAGACCGTCCTTAACCGTCGTCTGGGCGGTGGTCAGCTGGTCCATATCCCAATACTTGCCGTTGATGATCACGGTCGGCGTGGTCATGCTGCCCTTGTAGCTGCCGGACTGATGCCACAGTTCGGAACGCTTCGGCGTGTAAGTGTCGATCGCATCAAGCCATTCCTGATAATCGCGGCCAAACGCCTTGTCCGCAACATCCTTGGAAACACCCGCGGCGATCATCTGCTCCTTGATCTTGGCGTCGCTCACCGACTTGTATGCGGAGCCTTCCTCCGGCTGGAAATCCTCGGCGTAGACCTTCTCCAGGAAGGAGATCAGATGGTTCGGGTCGCTGTCATGCTCGGCCAGGTAGATGGCCGCGTTCGCCGCGCGACTGGAATACTCGTCGGTGGACCAACGGTCCATGAACGCCATGAAATGCAGGTCCAGATTGATCTGGCCGGCATCGACCATCTTCTGCAGGTCGGCGTCCAACTGGCGGTGCAGGTTGCCGCAGCCCGGGCACAGGAAATCCATGTAGAGCTCGACGGTCGGCGCGCCCTCCACAGCCTTGCCGTAGCCGTTCTTGGAAATCAGCAGGCCGCCCTTCTTATCGACGAGCTTCGGAGTGTTCTTCACTTTCTGCAACGCCGTGTACGCTTCCTGCACGGTTTCGGTGGAAGCCTTCGTTTCGGCCTTCTTATGCATGTTGTGGTACACGGTGAACGCGCCGATCGCCACCAGAATCACCAGCACCGCCACCACGATGCCGCCGATGATCGTCTGCTGCTTGCGTTCCTTCTCCATCTGCTCGGCGCGCGCCTTCATCGCCGCGGCCTCAGCGGCCCTACGCTCGGCGCGGCTGGTACGCTTCTGCGCATCCTTGCTGTTCTGGGCCATCGATATTCCTTTCGACCTCACGTTGTTATGCTGGGCACCATACTAGCGATGCCTTGCTATCGATTCGCCGGGAATTCCGTATTGCCTTGCGATTGCGTCGGCAGCTCGCTCAAGTGGCGCAGATACGGCTGTTTACGCAGTGCGCCGCCGCCCAATCGCAGTACGATCGCGCCCGGAGCGGCCACGGCCACAAGCCAGCCGATCGCGCAGAACGCAGCCTGCGCCAGCCCGCTTTCGGAAAGCGGACCGCCAAGCAGCGTCGGCATCGGAATCGTCAATCCAAATATCCACGTATCCATCACGGCATACGGAAGCTGCAGCACGACCGTGGTGAGCGACAAACCCAGCGCGGCCACGGCCAACATGATCAGCGTCCGCACGATGGCGACGCCGAAGCCCTTCACGATGTGCCAGGGCAGTCCCGCCAATCGCAGCAGCCAGTCGGAACTTTTCTTCTCGCCGCCACGTTTGCCTTCGCGCTCGAGCTGCGCCTCCGTGTTGAATCCGATAGTGGCCAGCGCACAGGCGAACAGCAACGCGGCTGCCATCGCCGTCCACAGTGAGAACAGTCCGCAGACGGCCACGGGAATCGCCATCAGCGCGCAGGGGAGCATGCCCCGGCCCAACATCGCGCCACGCTTCACATCGGCGGGATTGGGTGCTTCCGCAACGTTCGGCCCATCCATACCGGGTACCGGCGGGAATGACATTGCGGGCGATTGCTGCGCCGCGGCCACCGTGGCCTGCGGTATGACGGACGGTGGCTGCCGCATGGCGATGCGTTGCAACGCGGGTTTGATGGTCGGGTCGACTTGCGTCGGCGCTTCCGCTGGATTCCATGCGTTCTGGGCCGGCAGCATTTGTGTTGACGGCATGGATTGCGGCATTACCTGCGTGCCTGTCGGCATCGCCCGCGTGCTGCCCACGTTGGGAAGTGCGTCGGAAAGCACGCTGGTCTCGGCATCGTCAACAGGTGCGATCACCTGCGTTGCGCTCGCGTCGGATTGGCTGGTCACTTGTTTCCCGATTACTTGAGTTGCGCTCACATCGGGCTGCCCGATCGCCTGCGTTGCTTCGCTGAGCCTTGGCATCGTGCGCGTGCCGATGGCGTTTTCGCCGGTTATATCGTCCTGCAATCGCCACAACGTGCGCAGATTGTCGGGCGATTCAACAAAAGGGGGCATCGCCTCCGTATCGCCATCCGCTGCGCCACCATTGTCGGCCGCAACCCACGCCTGCGGATTCAACGCATCCACGGCAATCGCCTGCAACAAATCCTCCGGTGAGCAACGTTTCGTACGATCAGGGTTGAGCGCCGCACGGAACGCGGCCATCGTGCCCGCGGGTAGTCCCGCAAGATCGGCGTTGCCGGCCGCGGCACGCTCCAACACGGTCATCATCGGCTTCGTGCCGAACACCGGTTTGCCCGTCGCAGCGAACGCAAGCACGCTTGCCACCGACCACCAATCGGTTTTCTCATCCGATTCGGCGCCGTCGATGATCTCCGGCGCGATGAAGCCCGGAGTGCCCATCACCAGACCGGTACGCGTCACATGGCTTTCGCCCTCGCCCATGGCAATGCCGAAATCCACCAGCACCGGGCCGGTGTTCGACACCATCACATTGGTCGGCTTGATATCGCGATGCACAATGCCAGCCGCATGAACCGCCCGCACCGCCTCAATCAGCTTGCGTGCCAGCCGTTCCAGATCGTCGCCCACATATCGGCCATTGACGCGCACATCCTCACGCAGATTCTTGCCTTCGATCAACTCGGTCACAATAAAAGCCAACGCGTCGTCAAGTTCCATATCCACAATGCCGCACACGCCCGGATGCCGCACCTTCTGCAACGCCATCGCCTCCCTGCGCAGGCGCTCGCGTGCGGTCAACTCGTCGCGCTGCTGCTGCGGGGAATCGTCGTCGGAGAGGGAATCACGCAAAATCTTCATCGCATATTGATGGCCGCCATCGTCCCGCACACGCCATACCGACCCCATTGCCCCCGAACCAAGTCGGGACATCAATGTGTAGCCGCCAACCAGGCTGCCTGATTCCAGATTCGCTGCGCTTAAGTCGCTCATGCCACCCATGGTACTTGGCGTGCAGATTATGCGCGCGAATCGACAGGCTGGGTGAATCGCCGTGCATCGTTCGCCGGAGTCTGATGAAATCGAATCATCGACATGAGGGAGTGTCTTCACTTGCCGCACGCATCTGCAGCCACTTCACCGAAACCATGAGATGCGGGGCAGTGTTGAATGGTTTCGTGGTTCCGATAAAGGCATTGGAGCCAATGTGTCGTTTGGTTATGAGAATCAAGGAGGAGGCAGACCATGCTGCAAATCAACATGGCTGATGTCATGAACGTCATCGGTTCATTGACACCATATCTGATTGCGATCGGCGTGCTATTCGTGCTCGCGCTGATCATCACCTTCGCCGTCAACAAGAAGACGGTCAAGGACGTGGCGACCCGTAAGATCGTCCATTCCGAATCCTGGCTGGTGGCGCTCGTCGGCATCGTCGTGGCCGTGTCCATGATGCTGACCGGCCCGCTTTCCACGTTGCTCAACAATGCGACCATCACCAAGTACACGCTGTCCGACGCCACGGTTTCCAAGGCCAACGAGCTGGCCAAGGATGTGCAGTCGGAGGCCGTCACCCTGCTGAAGAATGACGATTCCAACCTGCCGCTGTCCGGCAAGAAGGTCAACGTGTTCGGCTGGGGCTCCACCAACCCCGTCTACGGCGGCACCGGCTCCGGCTCCATGTCGAAGCAGTACAAGACCGTCTCCCTGCTTGACGGCATGAAGCAGGCTGGCCTGAAGACCAATACGGAGCTGAGCAAGCTGTACACGGACTACCGCAAGGATCGTCCTGAGGTCGGCATGTTCGCTCAGGATTGGACCCTGCCCGAGGTGCCGGCCAAGCAGTACTCCGACAAGCTGGTCTCCGACGCGAAGGATTTCTCGGACGAGGCCGTGGTCGTGCTGACCCGTGTCGGCGGCGAGGGCGCGGACCTGCCGACGGACATGAAAGCGAAGGGTATCACCTACAAGAACAACTCCAAGGATTATGACGACTTCCAGAAGGGTGAGAGCTTCCTTCAGTTGTCGAAGACCGAGCGTGACATGATCGACCTGGTCACCAGCAACTTCAAGAAGGTGACGCTCGTCTACAACGGCGCGAACACGTTCCAGTTCGATTTCCTCAACGACTATCCGCAGATCCAGTCCGTCGTGTGGTGCCCGCCGGCTGGCCAGACCGGTTTCTCCGCCCTTGGTGAGGTGCTTGCCGGTGAGACCAACCCGTCCGGCAAGACCTCCGACACCTTCCTCAAGGATCTGACCAAGTCGGTGTCCTATAACAACTTCGGCAAGTTCGAATACACCAATATGGCAGACAAGGCAGCCAAGTACAAGGGCTTCACGGGTGACGACGTCACTGCCATTCCGGGCTTTGTCAACTACTCCGAAGGCATCTATGTGGGCTACAAGTTCTATGAGACCGCTTCGGACGAAGGCCTGATCAATTACGACGACACTGTCGCGTTCCCGTTCGGCTACGGCCTGTCCTACACCTCGTTCGATCAGAAGCTCGACAGCGTGAAGTACAAGGGTGGCAAGGTGACCGTCACCGCCACCGTGACCAACACCGGCGATAAGGCCGGCAAGGACGTGGTCGAGGTCTACTACAACCCGCCGTACACCGACGGCGGCATCGAGAAGGCGTCCAAGAACCTGGCCGGCTTCGAGAAGACCAAGGAACTGCAGCCGGGCGAGTCCCAGAAGGTCACCGTCAAGTTCGATGACGACGACATGGCGTCCTACGACTACAAGGGCGCGAAGGCGTACATGCTGGAGAAGGGCGATTACGACATCTCCATCCAGTCCGATTCGCACCACGTGATCGATCACAAGGCGATCACCGTGAAGGACACCGTCACCTACGATTCCGATTCGAACACCCACAATGGCGACAAGACCGTGGCCACGAACCAGTTCGATGATGTGGCGGGCGATGTGACGTACCTGTCCCGCGCCGACCACTTCGCGAACTACAAGGAGGCCACCGCCGCCCCGACCAACTTCAAGATGTCCGACAAGGCCAAGGAAACCTTCTACAACAACTCGAACTACGATCCGAAGAAGTTCGACAAGGATTCCGACAAGATGCCGACCACCGGTGCCAAGAACGGTCTGAAGCTGTCCGATATGTACGGCAAGGACTATGACGACGCCGATTGGGACAAGCTGCTCGACCAGCTCACCTTCGACGATATGGACAACCTCATCGCCAATGGTGGCTATGGCACCCAGGCTCTGAAGTCCGTCGGCAAGATCCAGCTGACCGATGCGGACGGCCCGGCATCGCTGAATAACAACTTCACCGGCGTTGGCTCCATCGGCTTCCCGGCTTCCACGGCATTCGCCTGCACTTGGAACAAGGATCTCGCCAAGCAGTTCGGTGAGATGATCGGCGACATGGCCCACGACATGCACGTGGCTGGCTGGTACGCACCGGCCATGAACATCCACCGCAACGCGTTCTCCGGCCGTACCTTCGAGTACTTCTCCGAGGATTCGCTGCTCTCCGGCGTGATGGCATCCAGCGAGATCTCCGGTGCCAAGTCCAAGGGCGTGTACTCCTTCATGAAGCACTTCGCTCTGAATGACCAGGAGACCAAGCGTACGGAAATGCTGTGCACGTGGACGAACGAGCAGGCCATGCGTGAGATCTATCTGAAGCCGTTCGAGATGAGCGTGAAGGAAGGCGGCGCCCAGGCCGTGATGAGCTCCTTCAACTACATCGGCAACACCTATGCCGGCGCCGACAGCGCGCTGCTGCAGACCGTGCTGCGCGGCGAGTGGGGCTTCAAGGGCTTCGTCCTGACCGACTACTTCGGCGGCTACGGCTACCAGAACGCCGATCAGGAAGTGCGTGCGGGCAACGATTCGATGCTTGCCACCACCAAGATCACCAACCACATCACCGATAAGTCCGCCACTTCCGTGAAGGCGATGCGTCAGGCCGCGCACAACATTCTGTACACCGCCGCCAACAGCTGGCAGTACGCGAATGGCGAGCCGAAGGTCGCCACCCCGATCTGGAAGACCGCCATGTACGTGGCTTGGGGCGTGGCTGCGGTGCTCGTGATCGGTCTGGAGTTCCTGACCATCAAGCGCTACCTGAGCCGCAAGAAGGCCGTCGCCACGATTGAGCCGGCTGCAGAGCCCGCTCAGGCCGAGTGATTGGCTGATAACTGAAAACCAATAATTGAATACCAAGCTGGGAGTCTCCGTGGAACATGGAGCCTCCCGGCTTTTGTATCTCATTGCCTTCGTTCGGATCCGTGTGCTGCTTTTTCTTGGCGCTGTATTTCCTGATATTGCATTGGTGCGGTTGTCAGGCTATGGATCTCATATCGCGTTCATAGCGCAGATGGCTGCATTGTTCGCGTCTTCGCTTCATCCGCATTTGGCTTTGCGATTCCGACACGCCGTGTGTTGTTGTTTTCGCGTTCACCTGGCCGTGGTTTTAGCGTCCTATGATGGTGTCATCAACGGTTTCAGGTCGCGTTTGGCTCGTTTTCGACACGCCGATGGAACGTTGGATTTCCAACGGTTCACGCGTTGTTCATGCGGCCCGGGTTGCGCGGATCGCGATCGTGCTGTAAGTTTATCTCTTGCTGCCGCTCAGCGAGTGGTCCGGTTCACTCCGGATTGCGAGGTGGGTGAGTGGTGGTGGTTTGAGAACTCAAGAGCGTATTTGTACTACTTCTTTATAGTCAATGATTGCCAGTTCGTTGCCGGCCACGCTGACGCGTGGTGCCGAGGGATCGGTCAAACGGCGGCGAGGTTTTTGTGCGATGCGCCTTTCCTTATAAGGCGATCGTCAATTTTCTTATTTCGAGAGTCATCGTGTCGATGTCTCTTCACGAGGTTTTTTGTGGAGGGTTCGATTCTGGCTCAGGATGAACGCTGGCGGCGTGCTTAAC
>ENA-OZEW01000255-OZEW01000255.1-human-gut-metagenome-genome-assembly--contig:-NODE-255-length-22567-cov-9.551128_pt1 | contig 22567 bp, 14 predicted proteins | sample MGYA00245072_ERZ653617 | MGnify/ENA primary metagenome ERZ653617 (study PRJEB26926, sample SAMN06165063) | human gut metagenome | biome: ENVO:00009003; feature: ENVO:2100002; material: ENVO:00002003...
AGCGTAGTCTCGTGGGCTCGGAGATGTGTATAAGAGACAGCTTTGGGATGGGGCGGAATGGGAATCGTTGGGCTCTTTGAGTTGGGTTTTTGGATGAAAGGATTTTGGGATGCTGCTGCAGTTTGTGACGGTGTTGCAGGGGGTGTTGGCGCCGGCGCTGCTCGTCATGGCGTTGAGCGTCATGCTCACCGTCGGTGAGGGGCGTGACAAGCCTCTGAGCGCGTACTGGCGGCTGGCCGGTTTCGTTGTTGGATTCGCCGGCGCAGTCGTATTCGCCGCGCTGCGCGCCACCGCCGTCATCACGCAACGCACGTTCGTCAACTATCCGACCCTGTGGTGCTGCGTGATCCTCGACGTGGCCGTGTTCGTCATCGTCCTGTTCGCCCGCCGCATCACCGCCGACTGGCACAACCACCGCGCGCTGCTCGACATCGCGAATCTCGTTGCGGCGCTTGCGATCGCGGCCACCACCTTTCGTGCGCTGCCCGACGTGATTCTGCGACTGACGATCTTCGTCGAGCCGGGCGATCCCATCTTCACTTCCGACATGCTGTTGCGCGCGCTCGGCTTCGCTTTGGGCGCGGCCGTCGCAATCATCGCCGCGCTTATCTTCCGCACGATGCGTTCCACCGCCGTCCGCTGGTCGTTCACGACGGCGGTGCTGCTGTTGGTCGCGCTGTTGTTCGCACAGCATTTCACCGACCTTGCGCAGATCCTCCAATCCAAACGCATCGTCAGCTTCCCGACCGCCGCCTTCCTCGCGCTCGTGTGGGGCATCAACCATCAGCGCAGCCTGACCATCGCAATGGCGCTCGTCTTCGCCATTCCGGCAATCGCCAGCATCGTCATGGGCTTCAAAGTCAAGCCGACCGGCGCCAACGAGGCGATCGCACGCACGCATATCGCGTTCCGCCGCCGCGCGAAAGCGGCCGGCGCGTTCAGCCTGGTCGCCATGATCTGCGTCACCGTGGCCCTGACGTACGGCGTCGCGCAAACGCAGAAAGTCGTCACGCTGTCGCCGCCGGAAGACTACTCGCTCGCCGACGGCGTGGCCACCATCAAATTCAGCCAGATTCCCGACGGCCACCTGCACCGCTTCGAATACCGCGCGAAGGACGGCACCTCCATGCGATTCATCATCATCAAGAAGAACGGCGGCGCGTACGGCGTCGGCCTCGACGCGTGCGACAACTGCGGCGACGCCGGCTACTACGAGAAGGACGGCAAAATCATCTGCAAGAAGTGCGATGTGGCCATCAACCTCGCCACCATCGGCTTCAAAGGCGGCTGCAACCCGATACCGTTCGACTACCAGGTCAAGCCGGGCAAAATCGTCATCCAAACGTCCACGCTCGACGCGCTGTCGAGCCATTTCCAGTGAGCGCCGAGAAAGGTAAGGGGGTGCCATGTTCTTCCTGAAAATGATCTCTCGCTCGTTCAGTCGGCAGTTCAAACGCCGTCTGCTCATCGCCGTCACCGTGTGCCTGTCCGCCACCGTCAGCGTGGCCATGCTCGGCGTGGTGTTCGACGTGGGCGACAAGCTCAACGCGGAGCTGAGCACGTACGGTTCGAATATCGTCGTGCAGCCGAAGTCCGATGCTGTGGTGAGCGATTTGTACAATACCGGCGATTCTGCTGGCTCGGCTTCGGGTAGTTCGTCCGGTTCGGACGGGGGTTCCACTTCCGACGGCTCGGCTGCGGCGGACAGCGCCGACCCGACCGCGTTTCTGAAGGAGTCGGACGCGCAGAAGATCAAGACCATCTTCTGGGCGTTCAACATCACCAATTTCGCGCCGGAATTGAACATCCACGCGGATGCGGGGTGTGTCGGTTCGGGGGCTGGTTCGGCTGGCTCTGCTGGAACGGCTGGTGCGTCAGGTGCGGCTGCTTCCGCGGCGAAATGCAAGGCGACCAACGTGCCGATCGTGGGCACGTGGTTCGCGAAAACCCTGCACATGGACTCCGGCGAGTCCACCGTGGCCGGCATGAACGGCATGCGCTCATGGTGGAAAATCAACGGAACCTGGCCGAAAGACGACAGCGAGCAGGCGATGGTCGGCAGCGCGCTCGCCGCGAAACTGGGCGTGAATGTCGGTGACAGCGTTACGCTCGACAAGACGATCGCCGTCGGTGCGGACGACAATACGAACGGAGGTACCGGGAAAACCGGCAAATCCTCCACCGAACGCAATCGCGTGAAAGTGAAAATCGTCGGCATCTTCGATTCGGGCGATTCCGACAACAGCGCCATTTATATGCCGTCCATCGCCGCGCAAACGCTTGCGAATCTGCCGAATTCCATCGACAAGATTGAAGTCAAGGCGCTCACCACGCCCGACAACGACCTCGCGCGCAAGGCGTCGAAGAATCCGAACGCGCTCACGCAGGACGAGTGGGAGACGTGGTATTGCACCGCGTATCCGTCGTCGATCGCGTACCAGATCGAAGAGGTGCTGCCGGGCGCGGTGGCCAAGCAGGTGCGCCAGGTGGCCGCGCTGCAGGGCGATGTGCTGAACAAGACGCAGGCGGTGATGGTGCTGATGACCGTGCTGTCGCTGGTTGCCGCCGCGATCGCCGTGGCAAACCTGATGGCCGCGTCGATTGGCGAACGCGGTTCGGAATTGGCGCTGTTGAAGGCGATCGGCGCCACGGACGGCGCGGTTTCGCGCCTTATGCTCGCCGAAACGGCGGTGATTTCGCTGGTTGGTGCGATTGCCGGCGCGCTGCTTGGCTCGGGCGTTGCACAGATCGTGGGGCACGTGGTGTTCGGCTCGGGCATCACCATGCGTCCGATGGTGTTCGTGTTGGTTTTCGTGTTGCTGGCGGTCACTGTGCTCGTGGCCTCGCTTTCATCGATTCGGGCGATTCTGGGCTTGCGTCCGGCGGAGGTGCTGCATGGTAGGTGAGTTGTGCTTGGCTTTCGTAGGGGGTGTGCGATGACGAATCGCAAGATGTTCTTCACCATGCTGTGGGGCGCGGTGTTCCGCCGTCGCTCCCGTGCGATGATGGCCGTGATCGCGTCGCTCGTCGGCGCGGCCACGCTGTTCTGCCTTGCATCCGTGTGCGTCGCGGTGCCGCAGCAGATGAACGAGGAAATGCGCGCGTACGGCGCGAACCTGATCGTCACGCCCGCGTCCGCAACGGGCAAATCGCAAGGCATCGATACTGCAACCGTACGCAACGTGACGGCGCTCATCGGCGCCGGACACAGCGTGAAATCAGCTGCGTACCGGTATGAGAGCGTGCGCATCAATTCCGCGCCGTACACCATCGCCGGCGTGGACGTGAAAGCCGTCCGCGCGCTCAATCGCCATTGGAACGTGACGGGCGATTGGCCCGGCTCGGACAACGTGATGGTCGGCCGCGACGTCGCCGACGCGCTCGGCGTGAAAGTCGGCAGCCGTGTCACCATCGGTTACCGCGCCGCCGACGCGTCTGCTTCAGCGTCTTCTTCCGCGTCCGCAAAATCCGATTCGGACGAATCAACTGAAACGGCAGAATCGTCCGCGCAGGGCACGCAGAGTACGCAAACTACGCAAGGCGAACAGACCACGCAAGCCACGGAAAACGGCCGCGTCTCGTCCGACATCATGGATAACAACGGCACCGAATTCCGTATCGCCGGCATCGTCGGCACCGGCGGCAACGAGGATTCCATCATCTACGCCACCACCGCGGACGTGGCCAAACTCGCCGGTTCCAAGCGCGGCGCCGACGTGGTCGAATACTCCGTGAACGCCATGGGCGACGAGCTCAACGACATCGTCAACAACATCAATCGCAGTGCCGACAAAAACCCGAACAGCGCCGTCAAAGCGCAGACCGTCACCAGAATCACCTCGTCCGACACCCGCATCATCGCCATGCTGCAGACCCTGTTCTGGATTGTCTCGCTCGTCGTGCTCGTGCTGACGCTCGTCGGCGTGGGCACCACCATCAGCTCCATTGTGAGCCAGCGTCGCAACGAAATCGGCCTGCGCAAGGCCCTCGGCGCCGATTCACGCGCCATCGGCGTCGAATTCTACGTGGAATCCGGCATCTACGGCTTGATCGGCGGTCTGCTCGGCACTGCTATCGGCTATGTGCTGGCGCGTGTGCTGTGCTCCACCGTTTTCGGCCGTGCGCTCGGCCTCAACTGGCTGCTTTGCGTTGGATCGCTGTTGCTTTCCGTGGCGATCGCCGTCATCGCCTCCATTCCGCCGGTCCGCCGCGCCACCCGTATCGACCCCGCCATCGTTTTGAGGGAGGAATAATCATGGACAACGAACATATGCTGCTGGAACTCGACCACATTTCCAAGATTTACGGCGATCTGCACGCCGTCGACGACCTGAGTCTGACCGTTCCGCAAGGGCAATGGCTGGCGATTGTCGGCTCGTCCGGTTCCGGCAAAACCACGCTGATGAACATGATCGGCTGCATGGATACGCCGTCGAAGGGTTCCGTCATGCTTGAAGGCCGGCGATTGGAGGATTTGAACGCCCGCCAGCTCGCCGACGTGCGCAAGAACATGATAGGACTAGTGTTCCAAAAGTTTTACCTCGTGCCTCATCTGACGGCGGTGGAGAACGTGATGGTGGCGCAATACTACCATTCTGTAGTCGATGAGAAGCAGGCGATGGAAGCGCTGGAACGAGTGGGATTGAAGGAGCGTGCGCATCACCTGCCCGGCCAGCTGTCCGGCGGTGAGCAGCAGCGCGTGTGCATCGCCCGAGCGCTCATCAACTGCCCGAAGCTGATTCTCGCCGACGAGCCGACCGGCAATCTCGATGAGAGGAATGAGAAGATCGTGCTCGACCTGTTCCGTCAGCTGCACGAGCAGGGCACTACGATCATCGTCGTGACGCACGATGCGCTCGTCGCCTCCTGCGCGCAACGCGAAATCATGCTCAACCATGGTGTGCTCGTCGGCGAACAGTGGAATGACGAGGAGGCGAAACGTGCGTACGAGGCGGCCGGTGGCAAGCCTGCGCACACCGGTTCCGCCGAGGAAGGCGCACAGAACGGGGGTATTGCGATTTCGTTCGCCGACCCTACGAAGGCCGCAAAAACCGGAGATACGGACGCGGACGGTACGGAAGGGGAGCGCGCATGAGCGCCGCACAATCGAACGCGATCAAAGTCATCGCACTGTCCGCGGCGAGTATCGCGCTGTTGTCGGCATGCGGCGAACCGAAGGCAACGCCGATGGACGACGAATACGCCGGCAATTCCGGTGAAAGCGTGCAATCGCAGGAAGAGAAGTCGAAAACTGACGGCAAGGCGTCCGGCGACACGGCAGACGACGGCGACGCCACCAAAAACCGTGCCGACGCGAATTCCGCAACATCCGACAAGCAGGACACCGGCAACTACGCGGATGGCGACTACTCGATCAACGGCCAGTACGGGCCGGTCGGCGAGGACACCATCGACGTGCATCTGACCGTCAAAGACCAGAACGTGACGGCCGTGAAGATCGTCGGCCATCCGTTCACGTCCATCTCCAAAAAGCATCAGAACGACTTCGCCAAAGCCGTACCGGACGCGGTGGTCGGCAAGCCGTTGAAGGATCTCAAAGTCGACAAGCTCGCCGGCGCCAGCTGGACCTCCGAAGCCTTCAACAAGGCGTTGGAAGTGGCGCGTCAAGAAGCGTCAATCCAATAGCCCATTCCTTCTGAAACCGACACGGCATGCCCGTCTTGCGTCGGTGCGGACGGTTTTCCTGTGGTTACCGTGCGGATTCGGCGCATACGTTCGGCCAGAGCAACGTGGCCATGTTCTCGGCCCAGGAATCAGGCTTGCGTTCCTTGCCGGATTGCCGTTCCCCTCCGGCTTCCTGCCCCGCCAACGCTTTGCAAGCCAGCATGGAACCCAGCACCGTGCTGAACAGGAACGTGTAGTCCAAACGGTTTTGAAACACTCCGTCGGCGATGCCACGTTCCATGAACCCCACGAACCGTTCTTCGGCCGGCGCCAGCACTTGTGCTGCGATCGCCTTCAGCGTGGCGTTGTCGGAAGACAGCACCACGCCCACGGCTTTCAATCCGAGTTCGCTGTCGAAGCAGTCCTGGATGCGTTGCAGCATGGTGGCCAGTCCGTTCCGCGACGGCTTCAAATCGTTGAAATTCGGTAGTCCGGCAACTTCCGGTTGGATGCGTTGCAATAAATCGTCGGCGTTTCGGTAGCGTCGGTAGATTGTGGTCTTTGCTACCCCCGAACGTCGTGCGACCTCTTCGATGGTCACCGCTCCGATACCATCGGAAATCACTATCCCCAATGTGGCTTTCATGATTTTGCGGTCGGTTTGCTCCCGTAATCGCTCACGTCGGCCACGTGCTGTGCCGACGTCTTCCTGCGTGGTTTTTTGCACCGTCTTCCGCGTGATCTCTTGCGTGGTTCCTCTCATCATGCCGCGATCACTTTCGTGCTTTCCAGCTTGCTTACGTACCAATGGTTGAACTTGACCAGTGGAATGCGCAGTAGCAGGCCTATCAGCAGCAGCGGCGGAATGAACAGCAGTAGCGCGCCAATCGCAAACCAGTAATCGTTACTGTAGATTCCGCCGATCGCCGCGCGCATTGCTGTGATTGAATGCGTCGCAGGCAGGAACGGGCTGATGCCGCTGATGATTTTCGGCAGTACGGCCAGCGGATATGCGCCGTTCGCTCCGGAGATCTGCATGACGAGAAACAGCACGCCGATGGCTTTGCCGACGTTGCCGAAGCTGGCCACGAGCGTGTAGGTGAAGAACGAGAACACTAGGCTGCTCACCCAGCCGGACAGCATGAACAGCAGCGGATGCACCGCCTGGACATGGAGGAACAGCAGACTGCCTCCCAAGGAGAACGTGCTCTGCAATAGTCCGATCACGCCGAACACACCGTAATGTCCGAGAAACAGCTGATGCGGTTTCGGGTCGCCGAGTTCCTTGCGCACCTTACGCGAGACGGTGGTCTTGAGCGTCACTGCCATGAGCAGCGAACCGACCCACAGCGGCAGGATCGTGTAGAACGGTGCCATCTGCGAACCGAAGTTCTTGACTGGGAACACCGCGTTGCGTTTCACTTTTACAGGGGCTGCAAGCGCGGCGGCCAACGAGTCGGTATTATCGCTGAGCACATCTTTGACGGCGCTCATATCGCCGCTGTTCAGCGCATCGGTCAATGTTCCTGTGAATGCGCCCAGTTTTTTGCCCGCGCCGGCCAGACTATCGGCGGTGGAATCCAACACGCTGCTGATGGCGGTCAGATTCTTATCCGCGGTCTTGGTGGTGCCGTTCAGATTGCCCAGCGCGCCTTTCAGATCGGCCGCTGTGGCATTGAGCGCGGTGGTGGTGCTGGTAATGGACGTGGCGATATCGTCAAGTTGCGGTTTCAGTTGGCTCTCATAGTCGGTTTTGATGCCACTGACGGACGTTGCCGCCTGCTGCGCCAGTTTCTTGATCTCCGCACGTTCGGCCGTGGTATCGCTTACTTTGGCGTCGATGTTGTCGGCGCTGCCATTCAGCGCCGATGCTAGGTCGTTGAGCTGTGTGATGGTGGTGCCGACGTTGGTTTTGAGATGGTCGATGGCGTTCCTCACCGCTTCCGGCAGCTTTTCGTTTGCACTGAGCGCGTCGAGCGAATCATAGATCTGCTGGTAGCTTTGCGCCTGCTTGCTGATGTTCGTGGCCTGGTTGCGTAATGCGGTGGCGGTGTTGCCGGCCTGCGCGCCCGCATTGCCGAATAGGCTGTCCACATCTGCTTCCACGGCTGTGAAGCTGTTGGCGGAATCAGTCAGAGCCGTGCCCAGCGCGGTGGTGCCGGTCTTCAACGCGCCCGTCAGATCCTCCACACCACTGCCGGCTTGCTTGAGTGTTGTTCCTACGCTTTTCGCATTGCCGCTGACATTGGCGATCAGACCGTCGGAGGACTCAAGCAGATGCCGTGCGCTTTGGGTCAGCGTGCTGAACGTGCGGAGCGTTCCGGAAGCGTCGGTGAGCGTTTCCGCGAAGTCGCTGATATTGCCGTTGAACTGCGTGAGTTGTTCCTGCGCGGCTGGCTTGTCGAGTTGGTTGGCGAGCTGCGATGCCACACTCAGCGCGGTGCTGGTCAGTGTTTCGGAGAACGTCTCGTTGACCTGCGCGCTGACCGTATCGGCGCCTTGGCCTGTGATCTTCGGAGCCAAGGCGTTCTTCTTTTCATTGTTGTAGTAGGCGATTTCGGCGTGGTCGCCATCGGATGCGAAGAACGTCATCATACGGGTGCTGAAGTTCTTTGGAATCACCACAGCTGCGTAATATTTGCCGGATTTGGTGCCGTTGATGGCTTCTTTTTTGGTGGTGAAGGTCCAGTCGAGCTGATCGTTGGAACGCAGCGTGTTAACCACTTGGTCGCCGATGTTGATCTTCACTGGAATGAGGTCGGACCGGTATCCGTCGTCCTCATTGGCTACGGCGAATTTCAGATTGCCGGTATTGGCGAACGGGTCCCAGCTGGCGGCCACGTTGAACCATGTGAAGATGCCGGGGATCACAACGAGTCCGATGACGATGATGATGGAGACGACGTTGCTGGTGATTCGCCGGATGTCGCCGACGAACAGTTTCCAGATGGTTTTCATGCGTTGCTCCTTTCCTCGTTGTTTTCGTTGTCTTCGGTTGTCTCGGTTGTCTCGGCGGTCTCGGCGGTGTCCGTGGCGGCATCGTTCGCGGCGGCGCTTGGACCGGTCGTCTGCATTTTCTGCATTTTCTGCACCAGTATGGCGATTCCGTCATCTTCATTGTGGTTGACGCCCGTCACGTTTTCCGTCGTTTCTTTGATGACGCTGGTATTGCGATTATCGGATGTCGTGCGTTTGCCGCTGGTGCGTCTCCGCGTTTTGCGCAGCAGTCTGTTCCGCCGTTCCTGTTGCGCCCGCTTTTTGCGACGGATGCGTGCCGCTTGGCGCTCCACCAGCATGGATTGGATCGATTCATCGCTCAAATGGCCGAGCTCCACTTGACGGTTCAGATTATCGCGCATGTATTCGATGACCATGAGGAAGCCCATGATGAGCAGAATCCAGACGACCCACGTGGCCAGTACCACCACTTTCTCTCCGTTGGTGAACGAGAACACCGCCGCCAGAGTTACCGGAACTACGAATCCGATCACCAGAGCTCCGCGCTTGAGTTTCGGGTACAGTTCCGCGAACCGACTTGCGCGTTCCTCGATCACCTCGCGGTAGCCGCCTTTGTCGGCCAGCACCTGAATGGCTTGGGACATGTTGTATCCGCGTTCCGGAAGCTCCACTTCCTCGCCGATAATCATGTCGCTTTCCTTGATTTCGCGGGCGAAGAGTCGGTTGAGGTTGACCAACAGAGGACGGACCACCAGGCCGATGACGAACGCCATGCCGGCAAACAGCAGCAGCGTGCCGATCGCCTTGGTCCAATGGCCGTCGTAGAAGCCGGCGATGGTCTCGCGGAATGCGTCTATCGAATAGCTGAATGGCACGAACGGATAGACCATGCGGAAGAACTTCGGCATCATCTCGATCGGATACAGGCCGGAAGCGCCTGGAATCTGCACGATCACCAACGCCACGCACAGGCCCTTGCCGATATGCATGAACGTGGTGGACAGCGCGTACGTGATGCTCAGATATACCAGCGATGTGATCATGCCGGTCAGTATGAACAGTGGCGCGCAAGCCGTCTGCACGCCGAGTATCAGATCGCCAACGGTGCAGATCGCGCCTTGAATGACGCCCATCGTGCCGAGCAACAGGTATCGGGCCAGATACTTTTCGGTTGCGGTCGGATCGAGACCCTCAAGCCCCTCGTCGTCCACCTCCACTTTGTAGATCACCACAAAGGCGAACGCGCCCACCCACAGTGCCAGATTGGTCATCAGCGGAGCCATGCCGGAGCCGTAGGAGTTGACGGGATACACGTTCTTCGTGTCGATTACGGTCGGGGACTCCATGAACGAGGCGATCTTATCCGCGTCAAGCGAACCGCTGCCGGTCAACGATGCGAGCAGATCCGCAGTGCCCAGCGCCTTCAGGTCGGTGCTGACGGTGGTGAGCTTCGTCTCCATCTTCGCCAGCTGCTGGTCGGTTTGCTCAAGGCCGATGCGGGCGTCTGACGCCACTTGGTCGAGTTGGTCGAGCACGATGTTGGTTTGCCTGACCACGCTGTCCTGGCTGGTCACGGTGCCGGCAAGTGTTCCGGCCGTCCCAGCCAGCGAGCCCAGCGCGGAATTCAGTCGCGGCAGTGCGCCTGAATTGATGGCGTTGCGCGCCATGCCTGCGCTTTTGAGCGAGTTCTGCGTGCCTATGTTGAAATCGGTGGACAGTTTGGATACGCTGCCGGCTGTGGCCTGTGTGTTCTCGCTCAGGGTTTTGAGGTCGGCGAGTGTTCCGGCTGCCGTGTTGTTGGTATTCTCCAGTTTGCTGATGATTTGCTGGTATTGCGCGTTGTCGCTGGCGGATTTGAGCTTCTCGAGCAGTTTCGCATTGCTGTCGGTGATGTTTTGCATGCCGGTCACCGCCTGCTGTGCCGATCCACTTGCCGCGGATACCGCCGACGAGATCTGGTTGATGCTGGCTGTGGATTGCGCCGTCGCTTGGGAAACAAGTCCGGATCCGGTTTCCAGCGCGCTGTTGGCGTTGGACGAAAGCGTGTTGAGCTGGGTTTGCGCTGTGCCGATGGCGGTGGATGCGCCTGCTAGTCCTCTGCCTGCGCTCGCCGCGGCCAGCTGCACGTCGTTCAGGGCATTGCGTGCTGCTTTTGTCTGCTGTGGCACATTGGCTAACTGGGTGTCGAGATCCGCGATTGCGGAGCGGATCGTGCCTACGTTCCGCTTGGTGTTGTCGAGTTCGCCGATGGTTTCGTTGGCGATGGCGTTGGTGTTGCCGCTGATGGTGCCGTTGGCCGAGTTGACGGCTTTGACGAGCACGTCGCTGACGGTGGAGACGAAGGTGTTGTTGACGGTGCGGTCGACCACGGTCGCGCCTTGGTCGGTGATTTTCGGTGAAATCGGACTCGCCTTCTCGTTCACGTAATATTCGAGCGTGGGGCGATGCTTGCTGTTGGTGACGACGTTGGCCAGATCTTCGCTGAAGTCGGAAGGGATGACGATTGCGGCGTAGCAGTCGCCCGACTCCACCGCTTCCATCGCGTTGGCTTTGCCCATGAACTCCCAGCCGAGCTGGTCGTTGCTCTTCAGCGTGCCTTCGATTTGATCGCCGAGATTGACTTTGCCAAGCAGCGCGTTGTCTGTGCCTTCGTCCATGTTGGCCACGGCCACTTTGATGCTGTCCGTGTTGCCATAGGGATTCCAGAACCCGTAGATGTTGAACCATGCGTATAGCGGGGGAATGAGAATCAGGCCGATCATAATCACCCACGCGGCGGGTACGGTGACCAATCGTTTGAAGTCACGGCGCAGGATCTGCAGTACGTTGTGCATTGTCTCTCCGGGTTGGTGAATCATTCCTCTCATAGCGATACGTATTTCGTAGCGCTACGCGGTTCGTATCGTATACCGTGCTCTTGGACAATCGCCATCGCGTTTCATGGATGACGGAAATCGGGTCGAGTACTGCGGCAAAGCCTCGGCAAAACCATCGCCGGCTGACGTAGCCCCTTCCGCTCACGTCCGTGACAAATCGCCATTTCTGTATGTCCGTGAGCGAAAGGTGGTAATAAATCGCTATTTTCCGTCCGTATTTATACCCCCATTCGCTCACGATGCGCTATACATCGCCATTTCTTGCGGACGTGAGCGAAAGGTGGTGTGCGAATGGCGATTGCAGCCAGCTGACGTCCCCCTCTTTTGCTCGCGTCCGCCAATAATCGCACCTGAACCGCTTTTCTTGCGGCGGATATTGCCTACGTTTGGTAGCGTGGGCTGAAGGAAGGAGCGACATATGAGCGAAACCGCACAATCTGAATCACGATCCGAGGATTCCGCCGCGGGCAAGACGGATGGAGAAATCAAGGCGATTGCCGCCGAAACCGAAATCGCGGCTATCGAAGAAGGCGGAAAGCAGGGCACTGGCGAAGTCGGCAATCCCGCTGACCGTCGTCTGCCGTTAATCGTTCGCATTTACGGCATCGTCATGCTTATTGAAGGCGTGGTGACGCTGCCGTTCATTGTGTTGGCGTGCCTGTACTCGATTCGCGCGGTGTTTTCCGGCAAAGTGGCGTTCGATGCGCTCAGCCTCACCGCGATTCTGTCGGTGGTTCACGCGGCCGTGCTGCTGGTCGCCACCGCGTGTCTGGCGGTGTTCGGCGTGATGCTCATTATGAACAAGCGTCGGCATATCGCGCAATGGACGTATCTGATGATTCCGCTCACCCTTGCCGAAGGCTTGCTGTCGCTGGCATTGCAGGGACTTGGTGTGAATTTGATCGGCCCGGCTATCCAGCTTGTCGTGCTCATAGCCCTGCATGTCACTGCCGATCCGTCGCTGCGTGAGGAACGTCGTCTCCAGTTCGCGTTGCGACGTATGGATGCCCGTAGCGCATACGAAGACGCCGCTTCCCAGGGTATGGCTGGCCGCGATTTGACCGGCAAGGGCTATATTTCGCTGGATTTCTTCAATTTGTTCTGGTTGTTCGCCATCGGTTGTGTGTTCGGTTTGGTGATCGAAACCATCTACCATTTCATCCTGTTTGGCGAATACCAGGACCGTGCGGGCTTCCTATGGGGGCCGTTCTCGCCCATCTATGGTTTCGGCGTGGTGATCGTCACCGTGTTGCTCAACCATTTGTGGCAGTCGAATTGGTTGCTGATTTTCTGCTCAAGCGCGGTGATCGGTGGCGCGTTCGAATATTTCACCAGCTGGTTCATGCAGGCCGCGTTCGGTATTCGCGCATGGGATTACACGGGGCAATGGCTTTCGATTGACGGGCGTACATCCGGCAAATACATGTTCTTCTGGGGCGTCCTCGGCTTGGTTTGGGTCAAGTTGATTCTGCCGCGATTGTTGCGATTGATCCAGCGTATTCCGTGGAAGATTCGCTATTCGTTGACGCTGGTCTGTTTCATACTCATTTTCGTCGATGGCGTGATGACGCTGATGGCGCTTGACGCTTGGTATTCCCGCATGGCTGGGGTTGCGCAGAATTCGCCCGTTTCGCAGTTCTTCGCCACGTATTTCAATGACGATTTCATGGCCCACCGATTCCAGACCATGAAGATCGACCCGTCCACTGCCGGTCGTATGTAGGCTGGTTTTTGCGTTTTGCGGGTTTTGCTAAGCGGCTGGTCGGGCGATGTTCCGGCTGGCCGCTTTGCTTTGGGTGGCTGATTTTGAACGATTTCGGACGATTGCAGTGGGGTTTTGTTGCGGGTTTTGCCGCGGGGGATTTGATTCTTCCGGATTATTGCCGTTTGGGATTCGTGCCTTCCGGCTGTCTGGATGCTTGACTGCTGTTGCCGCGCCTACGCCGCGATGCTTTGCGCCAGCTGGCGGATGAGGTCGGGGCGATGTCCGCTCCATGAGGAATTCGGTGAGATGACGACCGGAATTTGCTTGAAGCCGGCGTCCTTGATCTGTTCGAATGTGGACGGATTCTGCGTCAAATCGACCGCCACGTACCGCACTCCCAGTTTGGAAAGCTCTTGTTCGGTGGCCTCGCATTGAGGATTGTTCGGATTGGTGAAGACGGTCACGGTCATTCTTTTCCTCCCTATGCAAATCGGCTTCCTTTGGTGTGGAAAGCCTTGTCGGCCACGTTTTTTGATTTTGCCTGGCTGAGCAGGCCGTTCATCAGTATACACTACCTGTAGTGGCGTTTCGTACGTTTGCCCACTGTATATAGTGGGGAATTTCCCGTAATACCGAATCTATACGAACAAATGTTCGATATATTCGAGTCTATCATTATCCTCGATTGCGCCACGCCGGTTGCATGCGTATGGTCCGTCCGCGAATCGCCCGCGGGCTGTTCGCTATTCATTTCGGAACACATATTGCGATTTCGCTCGTTTTCTTACGATTGTGAGCGAAAGGTGGTGCCGCATAGTGCGGTAGGGGGTATAAATCGCCTTATTTTCCATACTTTTCGGCGCACGTCGCGAAATAATCGACCGAAATTGCGATTCGTGAGCGAAAGAGGGTGCGCGATATGGTGCGTTCCGTATTGAAGTGCTGAGACCTCATCCCGAAACAAATGAAAAAGTCCTGAGAACCATCGGCTTCCAGGACTTCGAACCTGTGCCCCCCGTGGGATTCGAACCCACAACCCACGACTTAAAAGGACGCTGCTCTAACCGTTGAGCTAGAGGGGCAACAGCAACACAGTATACAGCATATTCGGACCAATCGCCACCACGGGCGTCGGACGGGCGTCGAAATGGCCTTCGGAGTGTTGGTGTGCCTACAATCGAAACCATGTCATGTACCACAATTCTTGTAGGCAAAAAAGCAAGTTACGACGGTTCGACCATCATCGCCCGAGATGACGACTCTGGTTCGGGACGTTACGATCCCAAGAAATTCGTAGTCGTCGCACCGCAGGAGCAGCCGCGGCACTACCGCAGTGTGCTGAGCCACGTTGAAATCGACCTTCCCGACAATCCATGCCGGTACAGCATCGTACCGAACGTGCTTCCAAATCGTGGAATCCTTGCGGAAGCTGGCGTCAACGAACGCAACGTGGCCATGAGCGCCACCGAAACCATCGCCGTCAACGAGCGCGTGCTCGCCGCCGACCCGCTGGTCGCACTGCAGTCGGCCGACGAAGCCAATGGTAAGCCGGAAACCCCAGGCGGCATCGGCGAAGAAGACATCATCACCCTCGTGCTGCCGTACGTCAACACCGCGCGCGAAGGCGTGAAACGTCTGGCCGAACTGCTCGAAACGTACGGAACGTACGAATCGAACGGCATCATCATTTCCGACGTGGACGAAATCTGGTACGTCGAAACCATCGGCGGCCACCATTGGATCGCCCGTCGCGTGCCGGACGACAAATGCGCCATCATCCCCAACCAGCTCGGCATCGACTATTTCGACTTCGACGACGCCTTCAGCGACGCGCGCGAATTCATGTGCAGCGCCGATCTGCAGGAATTCATCGAAACACACCATCTTGGGCGCGCGGCGGGTACGCAGGGCGGCATGAACGGCGGCCACTGCAACCCGCGCATCGTATTCGGCACCGCCACCGCGAAGGACCACATCTACAACACGCCGCGCGCTTGGTATATGTACCGCTATCTCGATCCGGCCGACGCGGAAAACCTTACCCCTGAATCGGACGACATTCCATGGTGTCTCGAACCGGAGAATGCCGTGACCGTCGAGGACGTCGACTTCCTGCTGGGGTCGCATTACGAGGGTACCCCGTACGACCCGTACGGCACGCAGGGAACGGAGGAAAGCCGCCATCGCTACCGTCCGATCGGCATCAACCGCACCGGACACATGGTGGCCATGCAGATTCGCCCGTATGCGCCAGCCGAAAGCCGTTCGATCATGTGGATTTCGTACGGTTCCGGCGCGTTCACCACGTCCGCGCCGTTCTACGCGAACGTCGACGACACCCCCGCATATCTGCGCGACACCACGCCGGAAGTCTCCACGGACTGCCTGTATTGGACGAATCGTCTGATTGCTGCGATCGCCGACGCGCACTTCTACGAGACCAGCAACGCGGTCGAGGGCTTCTCGGAAGACGTCCGTTCCTTCGGCCACCGTCTGGTGGAACGTACGGATGGCGAGCTTGCGATTGGTGGTGCGGAGGCGGACGCCAGTGCTGGTTCTGTGTCCGTTTCGGTCCGTCTCGCGGCGGCCAACGACGAAATGGCGGAATATTTGCGATCGCGCAATACGAAGCTGCTCGGCGACGTGCTGTATACGTCCAGCAACCTCATGCACAACAGTTTCGCCATGTCGGATCGCTGGAACTAAGCCCGCTGACGCTTCACGTGTCCGATTCTGGCCCCTGATTGTCCGATTCTGGCGAATCGGACGCGTGGCATATGAATCCGGTACCCTGAGTGTCCGATTCTGCAGAAACGGACATTCAGGGGCCAATTTCACCTATCTAACTGTCCGTTTCTCCCGAATCGGACGCGTAGGCATCAAAATAAAGCGCTCCTGTGTCCGAATCACCAGAATCGGACACAGGAGCGCCTGGCCAATCGCAGTAATCGCGGGCCTTCCATACCGCTATACCGCGAAACTCGCGCGAAATCAGTTGAATCCGACCACGTGCTCCGCGACGAAATATCCCTTGCGGATCACGAACCGGCCGAGCGAACCGTGCAGGTTCAGCGCGCGTGACATCGCCTTCTTGCGGACGTCCTTGTAGATTGTCGGCGAATATGCCTCGATATCCGCCCACATGGCCTTCTTCTTCTCGTAATTCGCGTGATCTCGCGAGAGGATCATGAAGACACTCGCCACGGAGCTTTCAATCGCAAGAAAATGAATCATATAGCGGTACAGTCCGTCTGGCACCGTACCACGTTCGGGGGTGGCGTGCACCATGCACTGGTTGACGAGCCGCAGCTGGTCCACACGTCGGATCATCACGTCCGTCTGCACGCTCTGCCCGTCGCGGCCGATGAAATAGTGGTAGAACGGCGTATCCACGTATTGCAGCGACTTGACCCACGGGAACGGCTGGTACGCGTAGATGAAGTCCACGTAGAACGTGTGCTCCGGCAGCTGCATCTTCGATTCGCGCACCACGGCGGTACGGTAGATCAGCGCGTGCATGAGAATGTATTCGGTCAGCCCGAAATGCCCCAGATCGTCCCACGTGAGGCGCCTGCCGGGCTCCATGGCATGCCGGAAGTTTACGACGTGCTTGTTGCGCTTGCCCACCTTGTCGTACACGTAGTTGGTGACGAGCATGTCGAGCGGCTCGTCCTTATCGACCTCGCCGCGCAGCACGGCCATGACCTGTTCGAGCGATTCCAGGCCGACCCAATCGTCCGCGTCCACGACCTTCACATACATGCCGCTCGCCGCCGCGATGCCGGTGTTGACCGCGCCGCCGTGGCCCTTGTTCTCCTGATGGATCGCGCGCACGATTCCCGGATTGCGCGCCTCGAACGTCTTCGCCATCTCCAGCGTGCCGTCGGACGAGCCGTCATCCACGATCAGCACTTCGATGTCGTCGTTGCGCTTCGACGCGATCAACGATTCGACGCACCGTTCCAGGTATTCCGTCATGTTGTACGCGGGCACCACGAAGGTGAGCGTCTTCTTCTCCTGCATATTCTTCCTCGGATCGGGCTCGTGTCGGGCCGTGCGGCTGGCCGACCGCTCCGGCCAAAAGCATAACGAAACTAACGTAGCACCATGTGCGGTTCCGGGGCGCGGTTTTGCGCACAAACGGCACCCTGAAATACGCAATCTGCACCTGGAATTTCCCCTAGGGTCATTTCGGGTGACGGTATGTCAGTTTTCGTCAATTGTTGATTGTTTTTGCGATTCGTGCGGGCTTTGCGGGTTTTGCGATTCGTTCGTCTCGTCTGATTCGTTTGATTCGTCTGCCGCTTGCGATCCGTCCGTCACGGTCGTCCCGTCCGTCGCGTCATCTCCCGCAGCAACCGCCTTCTCCTGCGATTTCGCGGCCTTCTTGCCCTGCTTCTCCTGCTTGGCGATCGCCTTCGCTTCCCGCGCGGCCTGCTTTTCCGCCTCGCGGGCGGCCTTTTCGCTTTCGTAGCGCAGTTCCGGCTTGGCTTCCATGCGGCTCAGCCCATACCATGCTAGGTTCACGATGTGCGCGGCGAGCTGCTCCTTGCTGAGCTTGCGCTGGTCGGCCCAGTATTGGCAGGTGTACACGGTCATGCCGATGAGCATCTGCGCGTAATACGGCACGCTTTTGGCCGGCAGATGCTGGCGTTTGAACGCGTCGGTGAGAATGTCCTCAACGCGTACGGCGATGTCTCCAAGCAGCGAATTGAACGAGTTGGACGGGTCGGTTTTCGGCGAATCGCGCGTGAGCACGCGGAAGCCTTCGGCGTTTTCCTCCACGTAGGTGAGCAGCGCAAGCGCGGTGCGTTCCACGATTTGGCGCGGATGCGCCTGCGGGTCGGACAGCGCGTTGATGAGAACGTCGGTGAGCGCGCGCATTTCGCGGTCCACCACCACGGCGTACAGGCCTTCCTTTCCTCCGAAATGTTCGTAGACGATGGGTTTCGACACTTTTGCGGTCGAGGCGATCTCTTCCACGCTCACTGCTTCGAATCCCTTGGCCGCGAACAGCGATCGACCGATTTCGATAAGCTGTTCGCGCCGCTGGTACGACGTCATTCTGGATGTATTGGCCATATTGCCCAGTTTTTCACGTCCCGTGGATAGCCCCATTGCCTGCCCTGGCAGAGATGAGTGGCGTGTCCGTTGCGCTTTTTAGGCTGGAGTCATGGATACCAATGTGATTATTGCGATTGTCGCCGTTGTTGTTATTGCGGCATTGCTTGCGATTGGCGGATGGTGGTTCGGCAAGAGCCGCAAGTCCGCGGTGAGCAAGTCCACGGAAGCGGCGAAGGCCAAGGCCGACGCTCGTCTCGCAGCCGAGACGGCCGCTGCGAAGGCCGACGCATCTGAATCAGCTGAAAGCGAATCGACTGAAACCAAATCGTCTGAAGGCGAATCGCCAGTAGAAAACAAGCCGGCTCCGGCGGAACCTGCCGTAACCGAGCCTGCCAAGCCGGCCGAAACCAAGCCGGTCAAAACCGTGCCTGCCGAACCTGAAGCGGCTGAAAACGTACCCGTTCCATCCATCGAAACCCCGGAAGCCGCCGGCACCCGCATGCAGCGCCTCAAGGCGCGCCTGTCCAAGTCGGGCAATCCGTTCGGCAGGACACTGTTCAACATCCTCGCCAAGGATCAGCTCTCCGAAGCCGACTGGGAGGACGTCGAAGACACCCTCCTGCTTGCCGACGTGGGCGCGGAAGCCAGCGAACAGCTCGTTGAGGAACTGCGCAACGACGCCCGCATCGCCGGCCAATCCGACCCTGCCGAAGTGCGTGCGGCGCTGAAGGACAAGCTGCTGAAGCTCGTCGGCACCGACGTCGACCGCCGTCTCAACGCCGACAAGGAGGGCGCGAACAAGCCGAGCGTCATCATCATGGTCGGTGTGAACGGCACCGGCAAGACCACTACCGCGGGCAAGCTTTCCCGCCTGCTCGTCTCCGAAGGCAAGCAGGTCATGCTGGGCGCGGCCGACACGTTCCGCGCCGCCGCCGCCGACCAGCTGGAGACCTGGGGCGCGAAGGTGGGCGTGCCGGTCGTGCGCTCCGACAAGGACGGCGCCGACCCGGCTTCCGTGGCGTTCGAAGCCAGTGCCAAGGCCAAGGAGGCGAACGCCGACGTGCTCATCATCGACACCGCCGGCCGTCTGCAGAACAAGTCCAACCTCATGGACGAGCTCGGCAAGATCCGCCGCGTCACCGAAAAGAACCTGCCTGTGGACGAAGTGCTGCTCGTGCTCGACGCCACCACCGGCCAGAACGGCATGACGCAGGCCAAGGTGTTCGCCGAAGCGATCGGCATCACCGGCGTGGTCCTGTCCAAGCTCGACGGCTCCGCCAAGGGCGGCATCGTCATCTCCGTGCAGAAGGAGCTTGGCGTGCCCGTCAAGCTCGTCGGCCTCGGCGAAGGCCCGGACGACCTCGCCCCGTTCGATCCGGAAGGCTTCGTCGACGGCATCCTCGCCTGACGTTCCCATATTTTCCGGATTTGCGATTTCCGTAGCGAAAACCTCCCTTCACGTTCCGTACGTGGCGGGAGGTTTTCGTATTGCGATTACTGCTCAGCGCCAGCCGTACCGGCAGCGCCAGCCCCCACTCCCGGCACCTTCCGGATCGTCAGCTTCAGCAGCAGCGGCGCGACCAGCGTCACCAGCGAAATGATGAAGATGATCGTCGAATAGTATTCGCTGCCGAGCACATGCTCGTTGAAGCCGATTTGCGCGGTAATCAACGCCATCTCGCCACGCGGTACCATGCCCGCGCCGATCATCAGCGCCGAAGCGCCGCCAAAACCGGCCATGCGGCCACCCAAACCGCAGCCGACGACCTTCGTGATCACGCCGAGAACCGTCATGATCGCAATGAACACAATCATCTTCGTATCATCCACGCCTGTGGTCTGCAGGCCGATGCCCACGAAGAACACCGGCACGAACAACGTGTCTCCAACCGGCTCGATATACCGGTCCGCGTCCTCCGCGTAATCGCTGTTGCTTACCGCGATACCGGCGAAAAACGCGCCCACCGCGTAGCTCAACCCGGCCAGATTCGACGCCCACGCCATCGCCAGGCAGATGATCACGGCCATCACCGCGATGCCGGACGGCGCCTTCAGCACGCCAGCCAGCGTCATCAGCGCCGGCGCCACCCAAACCACCACCACGGCGGCCGCCACAAAGAACAGCACCTGCTTGAGCAGAATCAAACCCAGCCCTGCCACGTCCACGCTGCCGGTGTTGACGAGCGTGCACATCACGGACAGCAGGATCACGCCGATCACATCGTCAGCCACGGCCGCGCCGAGAATCGACACGCCTTCCTTCGAATCAAGCAGTCCGGCTTCCTTCAGCACCGCCACGGAAATCGACACGGACGTGGCGGAGAACACCACGCCGATGAACGCAGCCGGAATCGGCTTGAAGCCAAACAGCAGGCTCACTCCACCCATCACCGCCACGGGGAACACCACGCCCATGCACGCGATGATGACCGCCGCCTTCGAATATTTCTTCAGCAACTGCAGGTCGCAGCCGACACCGCCCAAAAACATGAGGATGATGATGCCGAGGTCGCTGAACAATGACAGCGAATCGCTCATGTGCATCACGCCCAGCAGCGAAGGGCCCACGAGAATGCCGACGAGGATCTGCCCGATCACTTCCGGCAGCTGCGCTTTGCGGCAGATCAGCCCGGAAACCGTGGTCAGCATCAAAATGGCGCACAGTGAAATGATGAACGTTGCCATGGTCCTCGCCGCTCTCTCGTTACGCGCGCCATACGTTCGCCGCACCGCGCGTTCGGTGTACATGCCACGCGCTCGCCGTACGCGGCGTTCTCCCGTCGCGTGCCACGCGTGTTCCGTAAGTTTCAGCTACCCAACTTACTCCGTCCGCAGCGTTGCCCGCCGCTTCCGTCCACCGTCGCAATTTCATATTGCGATTGCCGGGCGATTATGCCTTCCGTATTTCCGTACCGCCAGTTTCGTTGGAATTCCGCCATTTTTCGGCGTAGGTTGACGTTCCGCGCGGATGGCGTTACGTTGGCGTAACACGTCGTAACGTTTTCAAAACGCGGCCGGCGTTCCATATCGTTCTGTCAGCCCCACACGATGGGGACGGAAATGTTGAACCAAATATAGAGAAAGAAAGAGGAGGGTGACATGGGCCAGCTTGATTCTGGAAATGCCGCGTGGATATTGACTTCCGCGTCCCTTGTGTTCCTCATGACGCCTGGTGTGGCGTTCTTCTATGGTGGCATGGTCCGCGCCAAGGCCGTGCTGAATATGATGATCATGGAGGCGGCCGCACTGTCCGTCACGATGATCATGTGGGTGCTGTGGGGTTGGTCGATCGCCTACGCCGGCACCTCGGTCGGCGGCATCTTCGGCGACCCGGCAACCGGCTTCCTGCTGAAGGACACCATGGTTTCCGATAAGGGCGTCTTCACATCGGCCGCACTGAACGGCAACAACTACCCGGTCAGCGTCGACGTGGCCTTCCAGTCTGCGTTCGCCATGATCACCGTCGCGTTGATCTGCGGCGCCATCGCCGAACGTGTGAAGTACTCCACGTGGATGATTTTCGTGGCGCTGTGGATCACGTTCGATTACGCTCCGCTCGCTCACATGGTGTGGAACGGCGGCCTGCTGTCCGCTGACGGCGCCATTTCCCAGGCGATCGGCGCAGCCGCCCACGATTTCGCAGGTGGTACGGTCGTCCACATCAACGCCGCAGTCGCCGCTCTGGTCATCGTGCTGATCATCGGCAAGCGTAAGGGCTTCGGCACGCAGCCGTTCCGCCCGCACAATGTTCCGTTCGTCATGCTCGGCGCCTTCCTGCTGTGGTTCGGCTGGTTCGGCTTCAACGCCGGTTCCGCCTTCGCAGCCAACGGCACCGCCGGCTACGCGTGGGTTTCCACGTCCGCTGCAACCGCTGCGGCAATGCTCTCCTGGGGCTTCACCGAGAAGATCCGCACCGGCCACTACACCGCAATGGGTGCCGCTTCCGGCATCGTCGCGGGCCTCGTCGCCATCACCCCGGCCGCCGATGTGGTCTCCCCGCTGTGGGCCATCGTCCTCGGCGCCATCGCCGGTGTGCTCACCTGCCTGGCCTGCGGTCTGAAGTTCAAGCTCGGCTATGACGATTCCCTCGACGTCGTCGGCGTCCACGGCGTTGGCGGCTTCACCGGCACCGTGCTCATCGGCTTCTTCGGCGAAGGCACCGGCCTGTTCGCAGGCGGCGACTGGAGGCAGCTGGTCGTCCAGATCATCGTCGCTCTCGTGGCCATCGTCTGGTCCGCCGTCATCACCGGCATCATCGCCTTCGCTCTGGAGAAGACGATCGGCTGGCGCGTCACCGAAGCCCAGGAAGTCGGCGGCATCGATCTTGCCGACCAGGGCG
>ENA-OZEW01000275-OZEW01000275.1-human-gut-metagenome-genome-assembly--contig:-NODE-275-length-21095-cov-4.653137_pt1 | contig 21095 bp, 35 predicted proteins | sample MGYA00245072_ERZ653617 | MGnify/ENA primary metagenome ERZ653617 (study PRJEB26926, sample SAMN06165063) | human gut metagenome | biome: ENVO:00009003; feature: ENVO:2100002; material: ENVO:00002003...
CATCTACAAGAAGACCACGTTCAGCCTGTTCGATCTGTTCAAGTAACCGGGGCTAAAGGGGGAAATCACATGTGTTCCAATCCAGACACGTACGAGTTCCGACTTTCATTAGACCTTCCTCAACAGAGCGCCGTTCCTACTGATACGTTTTCTGCCTTGCGGGAAATCCATGAATATTCAGCGGAGAACGGCCCGCGTTTCCACACGGCTGCTGAGATGTTTGATTCTCTGGGAATATGACAGGTCCCGCCATGCGAACATTGCGCATGGCGGGATCTGGTTTTGTCGCTGTTGAGCTGTCGGACACTCAGGCGAGCATGGCCTCGATGTTGTTGCCTTCCGGATCGTGCACGAAGGCGGCGTAGTAGGTCGGACCGTAGTTCGGGCGCAGGCCGGGCTGTCCACCGACTTCGTTCGTATCCTCGTTATCCTCGGCACTTTCGTCGTATTCTTCGCTGAACGAGTATCCCAGATTGCGCGTCATCGCATTCTCGATCACGTCATAGGTCCACATGCGTTTGTCATCATATCGAGCGAAAGCAAGCGTGCTGGAAATCAACAGCATGCTGTTCAGTGGTTCCCATTGCCGCATGTCCTTGTCGTTCTCGGCCTGTGCAATGGCGTCCAACGGCACGTAGCGTTTGAGCAGACCGTAGACGGAGAAACTGGCGGCGAGCACGATCGCCATCCACGGGAACGTCGGTGACTGCACAGCGAACATGCCCACGCCCAGCGCCACGTTGAGCAGAGGCGTAGTCAGGTACGCGATTGAGGTCTGCAGCGCCTGGCCGTTGACCACCAGATATATGTACAGCAACCAATTCACGCTGATAGCCGTGGTGGCGGCGAGTTCCAGCGCGAGAACAGCCTTTTGCTCCGCTGTGCGCGTCAAAGCGCGGCGATCGCGCGATGATATGCGCGATAGCGGCGGAACGCCATCAGCAGCGCAATCATGACCACCAGCGTGGCGATCAGCCGATACGCCAGCACGCTGATGGCATTCATGCCGGACAGCGCGTGCCAGTACAGCGGCAGCACGCCCCAGCCGATATTGGAAACGAGCAGCGCGGCAATCCCCATCCGCGTCTGCTCGACAGCACGAACCGAAGTCATACCCGCCACCATAGTGCCTGATTGTGTCACTGCCGTGCGTGTGCTCACACGGCATTTGTTAGAAGCTGTTCCGGGAATCGAATACAAGTTATCCCCGACCCAATACGGTCTGATTATCTCAGCACCGCTCCCGAATGAAATCGAAGATCATATCGAACACCTGCGGGCTCCAGAAGTCGCGCTCGTGTTCTGCGCCGTCGACCAGCACCAGCCGCGAGTCCACGCCGTGTTCGAGAAGCCTCTTGTGCATCTTGACCGACTGCCGGTAGGGGACCACGGTGTCGGCGGTGCCGTGCAGCAGCATCGTCGGCGGGTAGGCCACCCCGTCACGCACCTGCAGGTACGGGCTCATGTCGGCCGCCCGGCGGCGCACGTCGTCGCTCAATCCGGTTTCATGGGTCGCCCCGACCACTGCGGCGAACGGGCCGAAATAGTACAGCCGGAACGGGTCATCTTCGTTGCCGAACGCGTCGATCGCCTCCATCATGTCGGTGGGCGGGAAGCAGCTGACCACGAAGCTCACCGCGTCGCTTTCGGTGGCATAACTGCCGTCTTCATACCGCGGGTCGTCGGCAGTGAGCCCCACCAGCAGAGACGTGTTGCCGCCGGACGACGTGCCCCAGATGCCCAGCCGCTCAGGGTCGATGTGCCAGCGCCGCGCGTTCGCCCGCAGGTACCGGATCGCCGCCTTGACATCCTTCAGATAGGCAGGGAACACGGCACTGGCGTCACGCGAGGCGTTGCGATGGTTCACCGTCGCCACCACGAATCCCTCTCGCGCCAGTTCGGATAGCTGCGGGATCTCGTAATCACGGTCCGGTGTGGTCCACGCGCTGCCCTGCACGAACACCACGGTGGGGTAGCGGCGGTCATCATCGTCGCCGGTGGATTGCGGCGCGATGATGTCCATCACCAGATCATCGGCCCCGGTGCGATACGCCACGTTGCGGGTGAGCCGGGCCAGGCCGGTGAGCGTGGGATTATTCGGTACGTGGACGGTTTCGACGGTTCGGTCTTCTGACGGCGTGATATTCGGCATGAGGCAATGTTACAGCGAATGGTTCTCAATAAGAAAGGTGCGAGTCCGTTATGTGAGGAAACGAACACGGATTACTTCATAAGCCCGGTATTTTGCCGGTCTCTGAAATGTTCGATTGTGCGGGAATGTTCGGAATCCTCGCACTTTTCTTATTGAGAACGATTCGCTGCTACATCCGGAACGCAGCGCGCGGGTACGCTAAACTGTGTACAGCTCAGAAACTCACCCCAAGGAGATGCCATGAACCCGAGACGCGGGCCGATCGTCGCAGGCGAGAAGATCCAATTCACCGACCGCAAGGGCAAGAAGATCACCGACCAGCTGACCGCCGGTGGCGTCACCCAGACCGAGCACGGGATCATTCTGCACGACGACGTGATAGGCCGCACCGAGGGCGTGGTCGTCACCACCGTCACCGCCAAGCGCGAGGCTCAGGTCAATGCGGACCATCCCGAACGCGACCGGAACAAGCCGTGGAAGACGACCCGTGCGATCGGCGGCTGGCAGTATGCGGTCATGCGCCCCCGTCTCGCCGACTACGTGCTCTCCATGCCGCGCGGCGCCCAGATCATGTACCCGAAGGACATCGCGCAGGTCATCCAGCTCGGCGACATCCGAAGCGGCCTCAACGTGCTCGAATCTGGTGCCGGATCGGGCGCGATGAGCGTCAACCTGCTGGATGCGGTGGGGGAGTCCGGCCACCTGACCACCATCGAGCTGCGACCCGAATTCGCCCGTGTGGCCGACGCGAACGCCACGCTGTATTACGGCGAACGCCCGCGGTGGTGGGACCTCAAGACCGGCGACTTCGACTCGGTCGCGGCCGGTCTGCCGGAGCACTCCTTCGACCGCATTGTGCTCGACATGCTCGACCCGTGGAACAGGCTCGAACAGGCGTACCGGGTCATCGCGCCCGGCGGCGTCCTCATCGCCTACATCACCACCACCACGCAGATGAGCCGACTCGTCGAGGCTCTGCGCGAAGCCGGCCATTGGACCGATCCCGCCATCCAGGAGACGCTGGAACGCACGTGGAAGGCGCAGGGGCTCGCCGTGCGGCCGGACCATGCGATGATCGGCCACACCGGCTTCCTTGTGGTCTCCCGCGCGATGGCGGAGGGGTTCGCGGCCCTGCGCAAACGCGACCGCGCCACCAAGGATACGACCACTGACATCGATTCGCTCACCCCCGAACAGCGCGAGGCCCAGCTGGACGATCTGGAGCTGCGCGACATTTCGGACCACAAGCTGCGCAAGGTGCTGCGCGACCTCGACCTGCAGACGTCCCGACTGTCGCAGGACGACCAGGCCTGCGAGCAAGGCGAGGCGACGGCGATCTGACAGCCCAATCAGGCGCGGCGAATCTTAACGGCAGGCAATGATTTGGTGATGACGGGAAGTCGAGCGCCCCTCGTCTGCCACAATGGAGGCAGTGACGTCGTACGGAAAGGTCCTGAAGAATGGGCGTGAATCTCAGCAAGGTCGAGAAAAAGACGAAGAACTATTCCCACGTGCTGCTGGTCATGCGGCACGCGAAGGCGGAACCGTTCAACGACAAGGGCGACCATGACCGCGAGATAACCGACAAGGGCGAGAAGCAGGCGAAGATCGTCGCCAAGGGGCTCGTCGGCATGAAACTGCTGCCCGACCGCGTCGCGTGCTCCGGCGCGGTCCGCGCCCGGCAGACGCTGGAGAGAATGCTCAAGGTGTTCGGCGACCATCCCAAGGTCGAATACCGCCAGGCCCTGTACGACGGCGGCATGCAGTCCGTATTCGACGAGCTCGCCAACGCCAAGGACAAGACCCGGGTCCTGATGGTCCTCGGCCATGAGCCGACCGTTTCGGTGAGCTGCCAGTGGCTCGCCTCCTCGGATTCGGACATGGTCAAGCTGGATCTGCTCAACCTGGGCATGTCCACCGCCTCCGTGGTGGTGTTCGGCTCCGATCAGCCGTTCAGCCGCTGGCAGGTACACGACGCCGAGCTGCTCGCCGTGCTCAGTCCCAAGGACTTCGACTAGGGATGACGCCTTTTTGCCGGCCGGTCTCTCTCGCGAACGGTGGCAGCCGGCTTGTGTTATAACCACCGTTGATACGCGCCACCTTGTGCAGGAGTGGCGCTGAACCGTTGGAATACTGCGGAAACGTAGACGGCAGTAAGGCTTGTATGGCGTCGTGCGCGCGTGACGCTGATACTAGTTTTCCGGCTGGAAACGTCGTTTTACGCCCACTTAGAGTGTGATTTAGAGTGGACTCCCTGACACGGGAGGACAGTCATGGCGGGCAAGACGAAAAACAGGAGGACCGGTGGATCCGGAAGCGTGTTCCAGGACTCCAAAGGACGATGGCACTTCCGCAAGGACATGGGAACCGACCCGGCGACCGGACGCAGACGCCCGCCGATCGAAGCCACCGGCATGGTGAAAAGCGAGGCACGCGCCCGCTTCCAGGCGAAGATAGCGGAATGGGAACGGGACGGAAGACTCCCCAGCAAGGACGGTCCGAAGACCGCGGACTACTTCGAACGGTGGATGGAGGAGCACCGGGCGGCCATCAATCCCACCACCTGGCGCAATGAATCCAGCTGGATGCGCACCATGAACGCGATCATCGGCGACATACGCCTCAACCGGCTTACCGCCAACGACATCAACGGAATGTGCAGGAGACTGCGCCGCACACGCAAAAGCAAGACCGTCAACACCTATCTCGCAGTCCTCGGCGCCATGCTCCGAACCGCGAAACGGGACGGACTCATCGCCGACGACCCGATGGAAAACGTCGGACGAATGCCGGAGGACCGGTACGAACGCCCCATCCTCGACGTCGCCGACCCAGCGAAGGTCATCGAGGCCGCGCTCGCCGAGCCCGATCCGGCGGTCGCCGTGTTCGACAGCCCGGACGAGCGTGAGAAGTGGGCACTCATGTTCGAACTCGCCTTCACCACGGGCATGCGGCCGGGGGAGAGGTATGGCCTGATGCCCTACCAGCTGGAACTGCATCATGGGATTCCCGTCATCAACGTGTGCCAGCAGGCCAAGCCGATACCAGCCGGCGCCACGATCCCGGATTGGATGGAAGCCGAGCATCTGGATGGGGCGATCTGGCTGACCAAACCGAAGACCGCCAAAGGCGTGCGGACGGTTCCCATTCCGCAGGGGCTTTGGGACCGGCTTTGGGCGCATATCGTCAAATGGGGCGTGCCGTCCCATGGATTGGTGTTCACCAATCTTTACGGCCATCCCATCAGACGGGACAACGAGGAGAAACGCTGGCGCCGCGCCCTGAAGATGGCGGGACTGCCGTACGTCGACATCTACAGCGCGCGGCACTGGCTCGCCACCGAACTCGCCGCCGCCGGCGCGAGCGACGAGGAGCGCACCGCCATCATGGGCCACACCGACATCCACACCACCAGCGTGTACACGCATTGGAGGGAACGGCGGCTCGCCGAAACACTCGACGCCGCCCTGCCAGACCTCCGCGACGGCCAGTGACGGACGGCGACGGCTTTTCCGCAACACGAAAGAGTATTGACACACCCCGCGCTCGCCGGTAGATTGAAGACTGAAGCGAGGAGGTGCCGTGGACGATGAGCATGAAGACGATGATGAGAATGATGACGATTCCAGGACTGAGCGGGACGCATCAGCTGGAGAACCGTCGCATGGAGTCGATGAGGAACGCGCAGGCGAACCTGTCCCGGCAGACGAGAAGCCGTCTCGTGACGTCGGCGATCAGCCGGATGAGAATGGAGAAAGACAAGGCGAGATAACGCAGCCGAACGACGAGGAGCTGGTCCGCGCCATATCCATGCTGGTGCAATCCGGAATCTCGGAATCCTACTCAGGCATGCTCCCGCGGCCCAGCGATTTCAACAAGTATCCGGCTGACGTCCAGGAACGTATGTGCAGATGGAACGACGCCTTCACGGTCGACGAATCAAACCGGCAGAACCAGCTCGTCAAGGCGGAGATAGATCAGAGCCGCAAAGGCATGTGGGTCAGCGCAGGTTTGTTCGCGGTCGCATTGCTGATGAGCTTCATATCGTTCTTGGCCACGTCGAGTCCATGGTCGTTTGGTTTCCTGGCGGTTCCAGTGGCGACCATAATCGCCAACCTGTTCGAGCCGATCGCGTCAAGAAGCAGCCGAGACAAGGAAAAACGCGCCGAACGCGAACCGGGGAAAGAAGACCGACAAAACGCGCGACGTTCACTTCATGAATGAGACAGAAGACCCCGGCGCTCGCGGTATGCGGGCGCCGGGGTCTTGGGTTCATTTGGCTATGTTGTGCGCCGTGTAATATTCGAATGCGGAGTCGAATGATTCGGTGAACATGCGTCGTAGGATTTCCATCGCGTCTACGTATGCGGTGCGTGAGGAGACGCGCGACGTGCTCCAGAATAGCGCTCGATACACGCATGCCTTCCGTGTCTCGAAGTTCTCTTTATCCAGGGTGTATTCGTCTCCGAAATATTTCGAGAAAGCCACTTGGTCGGAGTCGCTGGTGTTGAACGCGGCAAGCTTCGACGACAACTCGCAGACGGATTGCAGTCTGGAGAACGCGTCCGTTGTAGAGAAATAGCCAGGTGCGTGCAGTGCCAATCCAAAGACGAGTTTGAGCATACGCTTGGACGACCGAATCTTCTGTACCGCGCCTGGCAACCGGGAGATCGCGATGATGCCGGAGTTCAGATTGTTGATATGCTCGATCTGAGCTTCGGTGAGGTCCGGCATGTTCTCCACGAAGGAGATCACGGTTTTGTCGCTGGCGTTGATCTGGATTTTATCGAACCATGTTCCGAGAACGGAATAGTAGACTTTCTCCAGTTCCGCGCGTTTGAAGTTCGAGCATCCCGTCCTTGTGAGAAACGCCTCTGCCGGTATCCGGTCGAAGTACATGCTCATCGGGTTGTCGGGAAGCGCGTTGATGATCTCCCCGGCGCGCAGCTTCTCCTGGTTCTGCAGAACCTTGAAATAGTTGCGGATCTGCGCAGGGTCCGCGGCCTGCATCGTGTACACGGGGATGTTGTACGTGTTGAAGTTCATCTGGATGCTGCTCGGCAGGTCGGAGAACGCCAGACGCTTCGCCCTGTGCATGCGGGCGAGCCCGTCGGGGTCGGAGTCTCCGACGATGCGGTTGATGATTTCCTTGGCCTGGTCCGAGGTCTTTTTGCTGAGCTGGAACCAGTCATCGTAGCTGTCGAGCCATTGCCCGACGTTGCCTACCTCCATGAAGCGGAAGATGGTGGTGAGGCGCTGCTTGCCGTCAACTAATTCCTGTCTGGCGTTGCGTTGGTTCGGCTGGTCGAGGTTGTTGATGACGATGTTGCCGATTGGGTAGTTCAGTATGATGCTGAGGATGAGCTGATCCTTGTATTCGTTCGACCAGATGTATCCTCGCTGGTAGTCGGGTGACAGGTCGAGACCGTTTGCCCTGACGTTCTTGATGGACGCGATGAGCGAGATGATCGGCATTGAGGATGGGGTGATGTTCAGCTTCTGGAAGACCACGTGCCGTTTACGAGGATTAAAGTCGGAATCGTTCATACTTATGACTATAACACATTGTTTAGAATCTAAACTATAAAAACGTTTAGAATCTGAAAACAATAACGAAAAGACGTTGAAACTATAGGGATAAAGCTTAATGCAAGCAGACTTGCTAGACGTTTAGAATCTAGCCCCCGGCGCTCGCGGCCATGCGGACGCCGGGCCTTTTTCATTGCACGCACACGCCGGAATCGTACAATAGCTGCCGGTAATCCTCCAACACCTGGATGGTGACTCCCAATTCCACTGCCATCATCCACGTATTGCCCTCGTACACCGTCTCGGCCATGCCGTAATCCACCGGACTGATCAACGCCAGCGCCGTCTCCCTACGGCAACGGCGCTCGCATTTGATTCCGTATTGGCTGCCGCATCCGGGGTCGTGGTGTCTGGCGTGTATGAGTTCGTGGCACAATGTGCAGCGGCGTTGGCGCTGATTGAGCCGGTCGGCCAATAGGATGAGCCCGTGCCGGTCGTCGTACAGGCCGCATATGTCGCGTGGGAGGCGGTACGACGCTATCGTCAGTCCCATGGATTCCGCGTTCCTATGAAGCTCCGCGATGGTCTTGTTATCCACATTCCTCTCTTCCGAAAGTATTGTTTTTCGAGAAGTACTTTTTCGCTGTCTGTCAAGTTCTATTTGACAGTTGGAGTGTCGTATGTGATATTCAAACTAGCTCATCTACATGTTGTAGAAGGAGTCTTCGGAGTCGTCCTTAACGGGCGGCTCTAGTTTTTTATTGGATTCTTGTGCTGAATCTGGAGTTATATTCCTTTTCCAGCTTGTCTATGCTCCATTGGCGGTTTACGTAGTACGCGGTTATGAGTACCCAGTAATCCCTTCGTTCTCCTAGAACAACGAGATATTGTTGGTTTGGAAGATATATCTTCACTCGATCCTTGTTCTTGTCGTTTTTTCTCCATACCCAAGGCCGCGTGCATTGGGCGTATCCGCATATTTCGCAGAACGGATGATGCTCCACTACCGGTCTGGGCCAGCTGATGCGTTCGCTGCGTTCAGCATCCGGAAGCCGTGAGCCGGAGTCGTCCTGATTGCATGTGGTCAGATGCATGAAGGCTTCCGGATAGATTCCGTCGTAGGGCATTCTTTTGTAGTGTACGGGTTTCCCGTCGTATTGGAAGGACTCTCTGAACTCGTTCTGGAATACATGGAACAGTCGTTGCTCATACTGCTCCCATGTCTCTCCGTGCTCTTGATTCCAAGGAATCAATCCGGGCAGCCAATGCGGATTCATCTCGCCCTCCATACGAAATAGTTGAACTTGGTCTCCTTCAGCAGTGTGCTCCGGTCTAGTTTGTATCCCGACCGTTGAATGATTCGTTCGATGATTCTGCGCTTCGCCATGCTCTGATGCTGTTCCGGCAGTTTTCGCTGCGAACGGCATACTGCTCCGATGAGTATGTCGGTGAGCTGCATGATCTGTACTTCGTCGGAACGTATCGGCTGGATTTTCTGGATGATTCTGTGATCGTAATCGTACATGTTGTTCGAACAGACATCCCATAATTGGCTGACTCGAAAACTCGAGTGTGTGTCTTTGATGTCGACGAATACGTTATAGCTTTGCCTTGGATCGAAGACGACCTTGAGCATCTCGAAGTACATTTTGTAATACCAGGTGTTGTGGTCCTGATTGTATTTCTCGTGGTCAAGTAGATTCTTGTCCGGGATGAGGAGCGCTCGGAACGATATGTCATCGTCATCGAAGAAGTAGTCCACGAGATCCAGATAGAGCGGCAGCATACGGTCTCGTGCCTTTGCCCATTTCACCTCATTCGTGGCGCATATGCCATGTTTCTGCTTGATTTCTTTGATTCTGACGCATATCTCTTTGCGTTTTCCTTTTGGCACAATGACGGCTCCCAGAGCCATGCTGTTCGAATCATCATGCTCAAGGTGACATGTCTCGTCACAATACAGGTTGTATTCGGTCATTCGTGTTCCTTTCAATCCATCAATCGTCAGGCGTCTCGGCTTCGAGGCGTGCGTTCGGATCCGTGTTTGCGGCCACGTCGAAGTCCTCCGGATGCGCGGCGATACGGTCGATGAGATCATCCGTGACCTGATTTTGGCGCTCGCGGGCTTCGTAGGCGCGGGCGGCCTCGCTGGAGATTGATCCACAGGCTGCCGCAACCAGTGAAAGAGCGTCCGGAAGCCCAAAGAGTGGAGCGAGTCTGTCTAACTCGCTGATTGCCCAACTCCTTTTACCGAGTACTCGGTCGCTGACATAGCCTTTTGATCGTCCTTCAAGGGCCTTGGAGAGGTCGGCCTGGGTAATGCCATTGGCTTCCATTGCTTGGCTGATATATTTGCAAATCACCAGATCGGTGCGTGTTGTGCTGCTGTCCATAGCGATGACTGTATTCGAATTTTCGGGAAGTTACATCTTTGCTCCGTTTGGCGTGTCGAATTTGCCATATCGAATATTCGGGAGTACATTGAAGGCATGTTCACCGAATATCCGGTAAACGTCGAATAAAGTCCCGAATATTCGGGGAATGGAGGTGATGTGACAAGCAATGAATACGTGACACAGGCAATAAAAGTCAGGATGGCTCGACTTGGAATCACTCAATCCTGCGTCGCCGACGAAGTTGGAATCAATCGAGTCGTCATGAATCGATACATGCGCAATCAACGGGAATGGCCGATTCGCGTTCTCGACAAGATTGCTCCGGCATTGAAATGGCAAGACGGTCTTGACATCTTCATTGCAGCAAATTCAGAAGAAAAAGAACCGCAATCGGCGCTCGCCGACGCATGAATCGAAAGGAGAATCCGAAATGATGACTACCAAGAAAACGATGATTGCCGAAATCGATCTTTATAAGTTGACGGACAAGCAGTTTCACGCGCTCTGCGAACTGCTCGGGGAGGATCCACTGGAGATGGGCGCTATCGATATGCAACCGATTCACGTGGTGTATTCGCCAGGACAAGATCTCACTGTGGTCAGGTACATGAAAATGCGGCAGATCAAAGGCAATCAACTCGGCCATATCCTCGGCATCACGACCGGTGGTACGGAGGAACCGGTTTCATCACGATTCTAAGGAGAATCCAATGAACAATGAAATCCAGCAATTCGATTTCAGGGGCGCATCATTGCGCACCTTGACCGATAAGGCGGGGGAGCCTTGGTTCGTCGCCAAGGACGTATGCGACATCCTAGAACTTGGCAACACAACAAACGCTCTTCGAGCGCTCGATGAAGACGAAAAGACCAACTTTACAAATTGTAATGTTGCTCAGAATGGCGGTCGTGCCCCACTCATCATCAGCGAGCCGGGCTTGTACAAGCTCATCATGCGCTCGCGGAAGCCGGAGGCGAAGGAGTTCCAGCGTTGGGTGACGCATGAGGTGCTGCCGCAGATCCGCAAAACCGGCGGTTATATCCCCACCACAGACGCGGATGATGACATGACCATCCTCGCGAAGGCCGTGATGATCGGCCAACGCACCATGGAAGCGCAGAAGCGGAAGATCGCCGAACAGCAGACGCGCATCGTGGAACTGGAGCCGAAAGCGCGGTTCGCGGACGCCGTAGCCGCGTCCGACGGCACGTGCCTGGTCGGCGAGCTCGCGAAGATGCTCCGGCAGAACGGGATGGACATCGGCCAGAACAGACTGTTCCGCCTCCTGCAGGCTGACGGGTATCTCGGCAAGTCCGGTTCGAATCGCAACGTGCCGACACAGCGTGCGATGGACCTCGGCCTGTTCCGTATCAAGGAGACCACCGTCACCCATGCGGACGGGCACACCACGGTCAGCCGCACTCCGAAGGTCACGGGCAAGGGGCAGCGATATTTCATCGACCGGTACTGGGGTCGCACCCAGCCGACGTTGGAAGCGGGTGCGTGATGAGCGTCAGTCAATTCGCGTGCCTATCGGGTCAGCTGCTGTGCGTGGTCGTGTTGCTTTGCGCGATTCTCTTGAAACTTCTGACCGTGGTCAAGGTGCTTCATGACATTCTCTGTGCGATTCGTTCAGCCCAGACGCAGATCGAACTTAGTCCCCTTGCGAGAAATCGTGGGGAATTTTGGACAAGGGCCAGGTCTTTGTTTTCCCGTGGCCGATGAACGGCTGCTGCCGCCAGGTGATCGTCACCGAAGCGCCTTCGGGAGGTGTGTAATGCAGGTACTTATGGCCATTTTCCTCGGTCTCCGATTCCTTCACCTTGATTCGCGCGTACACGCAGCCGCCAGTGGCGACAAGAGAGTTGAAGCCTTTCCGCCGTGATCCATAAGGGGTTTCGGGACTGTGGGTGGCCGTTGCATGCACGTCGGTGGCGGCTCCGTTGCCCACATTGACGATCTTGACCAGAAGGCACGGAGGATTTCCGTATCCGCATTCGACCACATAGGGCTGCCACTTCGGCCTACTTCGATATGCGAAGTTCCAAGCCATAGCTCCTCCGGTAAACAACGCGGTCAAGCCTTCCAAACCATAACTGATCCAATCCATAGTTCTTCTCCTAACTGTTCGGCCCGCACGTCGCAAATGCGGGATGACACCGATTTTAGGAGGGGGCCGGGCGGTTCTCCTAACGCCGCCCGGCATCACACACGCAAAGGAGGCGCGTGATGGTCTTGCAGAACGAGCTCAAGGATGCGAGCCGTATCCCGTTGAAGGACAGGCTCGCATGGACCATCCCGCAGGCCGCAAGCCTGTACGGGATCGACTACGACGGTCTGCGGCAGGCTGTCAACCAGGGCGACATAGACACGTTTCGTCCGCCAAGCAAACGAGGAACGCCTTCCCGCCGTCACATCAGACGCGAGGAGATGGACCGATACGTCAAATCGTTGGAGGAGTAAGCATGAACGACATTCGCAAGGAGCTGTGATGACACTCAGGAGAATCGACGCGGAAACGCTGCTGACGCCACCCGCACCGCCGAGGGACACGGTGATCATGTTCGGTTTGACCGGCTACGCGATTCGCGTCACGGGCAAGGGCGCCAGCCTCATGGAGCTCGACGTCGACGGAAGCCACGAGCTGGCGAGCATCGGAAAAGACCAGGCAAGGAAGTTCATTCAAAGCATAGGAGGCGCAAGATGATCGACAACGACTATCGCATCGAGGACGGGTCCGAAAAGGGGCGGCCGAACTACACGCTGCGTCGTGTGAAGTTCGCGGCCGCCGTGGTCGGCCTGGTCGTGAGCGTGACGCTCATGCTCACCTGGCATGGCGGCCTGACGGGCGCGCTTGTGGTGGAGGGCGGGTATCTGGCCACGGCCCTGTGGCTGACGGTCAGGTTCGCTCCGCGCGATGACGTGGATGGCGACGTCTGACCGTATCCGCCGGCGTACAAGGACGCGGACGGATGGCGGAGGCGTGTGTCCTTTCATCTCACATTGCATTTCACGCATTCACTCTCACGTCTTCCGCCGTCATGCCGTCCGCTGCGGGTTCGAATCCCGCCGCCGGCGCTTGGCCGGACCGTCAACGCCGCCCGCATCCCCGTTTCGTTCAGCTTTCCTGGGGTGTGGGAACGATGGGCGCGATTACTTGCTGTCATGGCGCCCAGCGGTCCGGCTCATATCAATCAATCAAGGTCAAGGGAGGAACCGATGAAGGAGATTCTGCCGCATTGGCGTTTCGGTCCGAACTCTCCGGTCATGGACGTCGACGAGAAGAGGATGACGCGTGGCGACAGGGCGGTGGCGGAGGCGTGCCGTCGGGCGATGGAGAGCGAGACGTGGAAGGAGCTGGTGATCCTCGAATCGTTGGGCGTGCGCTTCACCGAACTGGTGGGCCGGTTCGTGTCCGAGGTCGCGTCTCCCGTGTTGGAGGCGATGCCTGGCGACGCTTTCCATCAGGGAGCGGCCGCGCAGTTGACGCACATGGTGAAGACCAGGGATGGTGGCGAGACCATCCGCATCATCAAGACTCTCGCCGTGAAAGGTAGGTTCTGATGGCTGGTGAGACGATCATCGCGGTGGTGGGCAATCTGACCGCGGATCCGGAATTGAGGTCGACGAAGAACGGCAGGAGCGTGGCTGGTTTCACGATCGCGTCCACTCCTCGCACGTTCGACCGGCAGTCGCAGCAGTGGGTCGACGGGGACGTGTTGTTCCTCCGCTGCACGGTGTGGGGTGACTTGGCGGAGCATTGCGCCAGTAGTCTCGCGAAGGGCATGCGTGTGGTCGCCCAGGGCAGGCTGACGCAGCATTCGTGGGAGGACGAGCAGCATCAGAAGCGTTCCTCCGTGGAATTGCAGGTGGATGAGATCGGCCCTTCCCTGCGGTATGTGACGGCGCAGGTGGCCAAGGCGCAGCGGGGTACGGCTGGAGCGTATGGGAATCCGTACTCCGCTCCGGCCGGCTATACGGGCGGGGCGGCCGCTGCGGATTCGTTGCCGCCGTCCGACCCGTGGGGTCAGCCACAGGACCAATCGGCATCGTTCGGTGATTTCGGCAAGCCGGAATCCGAACCGGGTTTCTAAGGACGAATCATGAGCATCCAAGCGTTGACATGGGTTATCTACGATGTAGCGCCGGACATCAAGCACGCGGATTTCCGCACGCTTCTCGTGCTGGCCGACCATGCCGACCCTCAAGGCATGGGAGCGTATCCGAGCAGGAGCACGATCAGCCGGTTGACCGGATACAGCGTGCGTACGGTCTCCTACGCGTTGAAGAGTCTCGAATCCTCCGGGCTGATCAGCAGGGGAGACCAGCGCATCGTGTCCAACCTCGGCGGATACAAGCCGACCGTCTGGAACCTCAACATGGGCAGAGGTGCAAAAACTGCATCTCTCAAAAACGCCGAAACACCAGTGCAACACGACTGCACACCAGCAGTGCAAACAGACTGCACACCAGCAGTGCAAACAGGGGTGCAAAAAACACGGACAGGTGTGCAAACAGGGGTGCAACATGATTGCACAAGAACCGAAGAACCATATATAGAACCTAGAGAGAGTAACGCGCGCGCGAGAAAACCAATCCCAATACCAGCCGACTGGAAACCCTCTGAGGAACACCGGGCGCTCGCCGACCGGCTCGGCATCGACTGCGACATCGAAGCCGACAAATTCCGCGACAGGGCCCTCGACTCGGGAGCCCGCTCGGCCGACTGGAACGCGAAATACCGCAACTGGCTCGTCAAAGGCAAGGAACGCGGATTCGCCACGCCAAAGGATTCCAACGCTCGCCGACGGTATACGTGGGGCAGCGAAGAGGTCAAACGCGTGCTCGGCCCGATCTCCTGCGAAGGCACGGACACGTACATGGCGCTCGCGTGCAAGGTCGCGGACCTGCTCAACCAGGGCTTGGACCCGGACATGCTGCGCCGTCAGCTCGCAAACGTGCCCGACAACGTATTGGCCGAACAATTGTTCGAACAGGAGGCGGCAGCATGAACGACATGACCATCGCACACATGACCGGCATCCTCACATCGGCAATCCAGGCCGCGGACCGATTGGAACTCGACGCGCTCAAAAGCCCGGCGCTCGCCGATATGGGCCTTGACCGCATCCGCGATATCAAACGCGACTGCTCGACCTGCATCAACCTGCTCGACCAGCTCGGAAGGGAGCGACGATGAGCGACCGGCAATTCCAGGAATCGAAACGCATCGCCTTGCAGCGTCAGGGCTGGCATTGCCTGCTCTGCGGGACGAACATCCACGACCCGTCACTATGGCCTGGACGCAGTGGCCATCACCGGCAGTTGCGCCGTCGTGCCGATCCCGCCGTGCGTGACCTGCCGTGCAACATCGTCGAACTGTGCGGTTCCGGCACGACCGGCTGTCATGGTTGGGCGCACGCGCATCCGGCCGAAGCGGAACGGTTCGGCTACATCATCCCGAGCTGGCGGGATCCGCTCAGCGTGCCGATACGCGACTGGAACGGCGACTGGTGGTGGCTGCTGTCTGACGGCACGGCACAACGGCTCACGCAAATCGAAATCATCGAATGGCAAAGCGATTGGAAGGAACAATCATGAGGAAACAAGACAAAGACCTGAACGTGAAGCCGGAGGCGCTGCTCTGGCTCGATTTCGAAACGACCGGTACGGACAGGGATGGCAGTCTGCCGTTGGAGGTCGGCATGGAATGCACCGACGTGCTGGGCGAACATTCGTATGGATCCCTGCATCGCATCATCAGACCGGACTATCTCGACCTGTTGGACATGAGCCCGATAGTGTTCTCCATGCACACGGACAACGGCCTCCTGTTCGAACTGTCGAATGGTTCCGCCGGGAACGACTGCGTGGGAGCGGTCGCGAACGCCGTGGAGGAGTATCTCGAATCCCTGTCGCAACGCTTCACCTTGGTTCCGGCCGGAACGAACGTGGACTTCGACATCGACTTCCTGAAACGTCTCGACCTGAACCCGGACAGGTGGCTGTCCTACCGCAAGTTCGACCTGACCACGCTCCGCCGGTATTTGAGGTTCATCGACTGCCCCGAAGACCCATACAAGACGCATGCCGGCACGCACAGGGTGCGCGACTGCATCCGACGCGACATCAACGACTACATCCGATACCGCAAACTCCTGAAGGGAGCACGGTGATGACAACGAAGGGAAAAACCACGAAGACCGTATCCAAGGAGACACGACCGCGCAAATGGCGCAAACCAGTGCCATGCCCGACCTGCGGCAGCCGAAACATCAGATTCGACCCGTTTGCCCGGGCCGTCAACCGGAAAACATCCGCCATACGACAGTTCTGGGTATGCTCCTGCGAACGCCACGGCATCCTCATCATCACCAGCCACACCGACCTCAAGGAAGCCATCCGCGCATGGAACAAGGAAGCCACCAGACAAGGAAGGAAACACTCGAAATGAGAAAACGCAAACCACTCGCACTCGCCGGCATCGGCCTGACCGCCATCACCATGTTCCTGCTCACACCGGTATTCCTCCTCGCGCTCGCGGGATGCGGGAGCACGCCTCACGAGCCGGAGGATTCGACCACGGAATCCGCCACCCGGTCGCAGTGCAGCTCAGACTCCAGCAAATTCCAGACGTGCACGGTCACGATGCCGGACACGAGGCGCGTCACCTGCGTCTTCTACAACGGCTATACCGAAGCGTCCATGTCCTGCGACTGGGCGCACGCTGACGGCGCGGACAAGGTGGAGGACTGATCATGGCCGTCACGAAACGCAAGGCGGAGATGGTCGTCACGTGGCACGAGCGCGGCGTCGACATCGAGACAATATGCAGGATGCTCGGCGTCACCCCGCAGGAGGCGAGCGCGATCATCCGTCAGCACGCCGCGGAGCGGGAGCGTTGGGAGCGGGTGGAGCGCATGTGCCCGAAATTCATCGAACCGCCCATGTTCTAGGCGCTTTTATACGCCTTTATATGCCCGTATACGTCTACCGAAGGAGCGTAAAAATGGATCGGAACTGCCAGAACTGCGATAAGCCGGTCGAGGAGTCATGGACGTTGTGCAAGACGTGCCGGCGCGGGTACGCGCGGCTCCTGCACCGGCTGCGCGTCAACCTGTACCGGCTCCAGTCGGTCGCGCGCCGAGAATACCGTCTCACGGAGCCCGGCAACGGAGGCGGGCCGCAGGGAGGCGACGCGCCCGCACCCGTCGACCTGCACGCCGTCGATCTGCTCGACCAGACCGAGCAGGCCATCGAACAGGCATGCGCGGACGCGGGAACATGGCTCGGCAGGTGGCAATGGCTCGCAAAACGAGCGCCAGTCATCCTGCCCCTCCTGTGCAGGGCGTCGAACGCCGGATGGCACATGCGGCGCCTCACCCGGGCATGCGAGCGAATCGAGCGGATCGTCGACCGCATGCCACGCTCGCGTAGGATCGTCGGCATGTGCCCCGAATGCGGACGCGAAGTCCTCGCCGCGAAAGGCGAGACGCTGAGGCTCTGCAAATGCGGCAACCCCGTCAACGTGACCGAGCTGCGAGAGCAAAGCCGAGCCAAGGCCGAAGCCATACACCTCACCAAAACCCCGGCAGGCATGAGCCAATGGCTCAGGGAAAACTACGGGTACGAGGTCAGCCGCAAGACGATAACCGATGCTTTGCGACGCGGGAAGCTGCCCGGCAGCAAGCCGGTCGAAGGCGGCTATTGGGAGTTCAGCATCCGCGAGATAGTGGCTTTCGCCATGTCCAAGGCTTGACGGTAATACACATAATGCGTATAATAATGGGTATGAGGTTCAAGGAAATCGAGAAGATGCTCCGCAAGGACGGATGGCGACTCTACTCGCAGAGCGGAAGCCACTGCCAGTACACGCACCCCGACAAGCCCGGAAGGGTCACCGTCCCCAAACACAACGGAGACCTCGCGCCCTTCACCGTCAGATCGATATGGAAACAAGCCGGAATCAACGAAAGAAGAATCAAATGAAACTCGTCTACCCGGTCGTCCTCTACCCATCCGGCGTCCCCGGCGGGTACACCGTGCTCTGCCCCGACATGCCCGGCCTCGTCACCGAAGGCCGGAACCTGCCCGAAGCGCTCGACATGGCCGTGGACGCCGCCAGCGGTTGGGTGCTCGGCGAACTCGAGGAAGGACGCCACGAGCCGCACGCCACCAACATCGCCGACGTGAAACCCGACGGACCGGGCGGCATCGTCACCCTCATCAGCCTCGACATGGACTCCTACGCCGAAAAATACGGCAGAAAATCAGTGCGCAAGAACGTCACTATCCCCGCATGGCTCGACACGTTCGGCGAACAGGCCGGAATCAACTACAGCCAAGTCCTGCGCGAAGGACTCGAACGCCGATACAACGACCTCCAAAACGCCTGACATGCCCACCCCGCAATTCACCGAATGGCACACCGCCGAACATCTCGAAAACGAAGAAGACATCAGACTGTATCTGGACGCCTGCAAGGCATACGACGACCCACGTCTGATGAGCTTCGCGCAACGGGAAGCAGCCAAAGCGCGAGAAAACTTTTCCAAGCGGGAGTAGGCTGCCGCCATCCCGTGGTATACTCCGTATCAGGATTAGTGTGAATGCCCTAGGAGATGCGCTCTTCTAGGGCTTTCGCATATCCAGCCACAAGGGTTCGGGGCGCTGCTGCTCAAGGCCTGCGAGCGCTTCGCGCGGACATTCGACGCGGGCTAGTCCGCGTGCTTGCGTGGTCTGCCTCCGCCGACGCCCCGACCGGGACGCTTCGCGTTCCATCCGTCTATCGTCTCCGGGAGCCAGCCGCGCGTGCGGCCTATCATGGCGTCGGGTTCGGGGAGCTTGAGGTTGAGCAGGCCGCCACTGGTGATGCCGAGGCGTTCGGCGACCTGCTTGACGCCGAGGTATTCAGTCGCCATCGTCGCTCCTCCAGCCCGCGAACAGGCCGGCAAGCCCGGCGGCCACGGCGAATCCCGCAGCCCCGTAGGGCTGGCCCGACGCCGCGAACATGGCGGATACGACGGCGAACAGCATGCTCATGATTCCCAATGTTCTCGATTTGCTCATGATGTCCCATGGAATATAGGATTGGCGGAGGGGTTCCGGCTAATAGGTCTAGCCGGAACCCGTTTTACTTCTTCCTGCGTTTCCGCTTGGACCGGCCCTTCTTGTCGGGCTTGTCCCTGCGGACCTCGATCCAGATGGTCACCGCTATGGCGACCCAACTGGTGATGAGCTGCATCCAATCCCTGAGTTCCATGTCACCTCCTTTCCTTGGTCGATATATCTATAGTGATATAATTACTATAGATATGCAAGGCGGGAGCACAACGACACGCCGACCACGACGGTGGAGAGAGGTGGATGCCATGCCCTCCGCGAGCCGACGCGAGCGCTGGTACACCAGCGACAGGCGGTACCGGCTGCCCTCCGACTGGGGGCGGCGCAAGGCCGCCGTCCGAGCACGCGCACGCGGCAGATGCCAGGCCGCCAGCCACGCCCCCGGATGCAACGGGGTGGGTACGGAGTGCGACCACATCGTCGCCGGCGACGACCACGACCTCGACAACCTTCAATGGCTGTCGCACGAATGCCACAAAGCCAAGACCGAGCGGGAGAACGCCGAACGCAACCGGCGGCGCAAGCTCATGAGACTGCATCCGAGCGAAAGACAACCCGGACTGCTAGACTGGACGCCACGCCGGGTGGGAGGGGACTCCCCGGCGACACCGGCATAACCGCCGGATAGCACCTCCGGTTGTGCGTGCGCCTGGAATCCCCGTTTTTCCTCCTGCGTCGTTTTCCGCCGGTCTTGTCCCGTTCGCCCCTCCCGTGGCCGTTTCCTCGGCTCGCTGGGGCCTTCCACGTTCGCGCGACGCTTTCCTCGCCGTCCGTCTTTCACCTCTTCAAGCCATGTCACGTTATGAATAAAACGTTGGAATATGGCCGTTATATTGTTTTTTAAGCGATGTCACGATATAGTGGATTGTGTGAACGGGACATGCGAATACTGTGGAAGCGCGATGGATGCGGCAGGACGCGGCAGGCCGCGCCGCTACTGCTCCGACCGCTGCCGCACCGCCGCCATGCGCGAGCGGCGGGCCGGGCGCAACGCGATACCGTACGAGATGACGCACGCCGACCGGTGGCTGCGCTGGAAGCGCGTCACACGCGGCGACGGCACCACCAAGCGGCCCATCACCATCGCGGGCCGTCCCGCGTCCAGCACCGACCCGGCCACATGGTGCGCATGGTGGGACGCGCTCGGCTCCACAGCGGGCGACGGACTCGGATTCGCACTCGGCGGCGGGTTCGCGTGCATCGACCTCGACCACTGCTACGACAGGCGCAACCACCTGACGGACTGGGCCAAAATGCTCCTCGCCCCCGTGGAAGGCAGAACCTACATCGAGACCAGCCCCTCCGGCGACGGGCTGCACATCTGGGGACGCTGCGCGCCCCGCGCCGGCGTCAGGGCGCGCGGGCTCGTCACCGCAGAGGCGTACAGCCGCGACCGCTACATGACCGTCACCGGCCGCCCATGGCACCACGCGCCGGCCACGCTCGCCGACCTCACGTTCCTGTTCGACGTGATCGAAAGACTCCGATAGACGGGAAGGAGACAATGGCATGCCCACGCCGAAACCCACCAAGCACCGCATGCCCACGGGCCTGACCCGCGACGGGCGCGGACAACGCCTATGGCGCGACCTGACCGACAGATGGGAATTCACCGAAGCCGAATACCGCGACCTCGAAAACGCCTGCCACACCGCCGACCGCATCGTCAAGGAACGCCGCGCCATCGGCGACGACTACACCGTCGAAGGCAGCCAGGGCCAGATCGTCGCCCACCCGCTCCTCGCCCAGCTGCGCGCCGACGAAAACCACCTCTCCAACCTCCTCAACCGGCTCGACATGCCCGAACCCGAAGAACAGGCCGCCGCCGACACACCCGGAACGAGAAGCGCCCGGATGCGCGCCGTCGCCGACTCCCGCCTGTCTCTTATACACA
>ENA-OZEW01000278-OZEW01000278.1-human-gut-metagenome-genome-assembly--contig:-NODE-278-length-20930-cov-11.948838_pt1 | contig 20930 bp, 16 predicted proteins | sample MGYA00245072_ERZ653617 | MGnify/ENA primary metagenome ERZ653617 (study PRJEB26926, sample SAMN06165063) | human gut metagenome | biome: ENVO:00009003; feature: ENVO:2100002; material: ENVO:00002003...
ATATACCACATATAATCCAACGCAAAATTCTTCTCCTCCGAACCATCTTCGTCAAAGTAGGCGGTACGGATAAGCTGGTCGGTCTTTTGCAGCAGTTTATGTCCCCAGTACTCTTTCTTGCCGATACGTACATGTTTGAAACTTCCGTCCTCATTCAGGGGCACGGATGCGTGATAAAGCAGGTTGCTGTTGCACACCAGATACATGCCGCCGTATGTAAAGAGGCAACGCATATGCTTCTTCAGTTTCTCGCTGTTCATGAACGAAGCATGAATCTTTTCAACCAGCTCTCTTTCTTCATCCGTCAGGCGATACGGGTCGGCAGGGTCAATAGTCGGAAAATTGGCATCGCGCAGTTCGTATTCTTTGCCTTCGTACACAAATACACCCCGTTCAAAGTCAATCTTGTGCAGCAGTTTCCGGTTGTCCATGTCAAACTCCGGACGCCGGTTTATAATCTCCGCTTCCAGTTTGAACTGGATTATCGTAATCGCCTTGTGCATCTGCGTAATCAGCCGCAATGTCTTTTCGTTGTAATTGGCATCGGCAAAGTTCATCTTCGGAGCAAAGATAGTGCAAGGATCATCCGCATAGGTATCCATTGCGAAGGTAGCCAGCGGCAGCAGGTTGATGCCGTAGCCGTCTTCCAGTGTCGCCAGGTTGGCATAGCGCATGGACATACGGATAACGTTCGCTATGCAGGCGTCATTGCCCGATGCGGCACCCATCCACAGTATGTCATGGTTGCCCCACTGAATGTCGAAATTATGGTAGTCGCAAAGCGTATCCATGATGATATGTGCACCCGGACCACGGTCGTAGATATCGCCCACGATGTGCAGCGAGTCGATTGTAAGCCGTTGGATAAGCTTGCACATGGCAATGATAAAGTCATCTGCACGCTTGGTCGAGATAATCGTACTGATAATGACGTTGATATACGCATGCTTGTTAGGCTCTACGCTGGACTCGTGTAGCAACTCCTGAATGATATAGGAAAACTCCGCCGGCAAGGCTTTACGCACTTTCGAGCGTGTGTACTTGGAAGATACGTTCTGGCAGACTTTCACCAGTTGGTTCAGGGTGATGAGATACCAATCGTCCAGGTCCGTTTCCTGTTCCTTTATCAACTGCAACTTCTCTTCCGGATAATAAATCAGCGTACAGATTTCCTTCTTTTCGCTTTCGCGCAGCGTATGCCCGAAGATTTCATTCACCTTCCGCTTTACCGCACCCGAAGCATTCTTCAATACATGCTGAAAAGCCTCATACTCTCCATGAATATCCGTAAGGAAGTGTTCCGTACCTTTAGGCAGATTCAGAATAGCTTCCAGATTGATAATTTCCGTACTGGCATCGGCGATGGTAGGAAAACTGCGCGACAACAGTTGCAAATAGCGTAAGTCGTTGACTATACTTTCCGGAGTAATAGTTCCCATGATACGATTTATGATTTTAGATTTATGATATATATTCAATTATCAGCAATTAAGCTCTTTCTGTTATTTCTCAATTTTCAATTCTCAGCTCTCAATTCAACAGGAACATCAGCAGCACCTGCGCTATGATTACCCGCAGGAACATACACATCGGATACACCGTTGCATAAGCCACCGACGGATTATCGCCCGGAATGGTGTCGTTGGCATAATTCAGCGCCATCGGGTTGGCCATGCTTCCGCACAGCATACCTGCCATGGAGCCGAAGTCCACCTTCATCCATTTAAAGGCAACCACTCCCACTATCAGCACCGGAACAACGGTCAGCACGAAACCTGCGGCAATCCACAGCAGGCCTTCCGGACGGAACACCGTATCGAAGAAATGCGCTCCGGCATCCAGTCCCAAACAAGCCAGGTAGAGCGACAGTCCCAATGCACGGAGCATCAGGTTGGCGCTTCGTGTGGTATAGGTTATCATGTGCATTCTCGGCCCGAACGTACCAATCAGGATACCTACGATAATCGGTCCGCCAGCAAGTCCCAGCTTCACCGGAGCACTGATACCCGGCAGGGAAATGGGAATCGCACCCAAAGCCAGCCCCAGGATGATACCGATAAACACCGCTACCAGATTCGGTTCTTTCAGGCTCTTGATGGCATTTCCCAACACTTTTTCCACATTCTGGATGGCGGCAGCCTCACCTACCACTGTCAGACGGTCGCCCAACTGCAAGGTCAGTTCCGCGGTGGCAAGCAACTGCACGCCGCTACGGTACACACGGCTGATGTTGATGCCGTAATGATTGCGCAGGTGCAGCGAGCCCAGTTTCTTTCCGTTCAGTTCGGGACGTGTCACCACGATACGCTGCGAGATGAGCTGGCTGTCTATGGCATTCCAGTCTATATCCTCTTTGTTCCAGTCGGTATGTTCCTGTTCACCGAACAGTACGGTCAGTGCCGGAGCATACTTTTCCGAAGTCACCACCAGCAAGCGGTCTCCTTCCCTGATTATCTTCTCGGAAGTGGGGATGCTTACGTTGCCGTCCCGCCACAGACGGGAGATTACGAACTTCGGATAATTCAAGCCGCCTATCTCCTTGATGCTTTTATCGAAGATGGCCGGATTGTGTACTTGAAACGCCGCAATGTAAGTTTTGTTCGCATCGTCCTTCTCTTTCAACTCCAGATCTTCCTTACGCGCCAATGCCTTGCGTATTATCAGCACGGCAAAAATAACGCCCACTACCCCCAGAGGATATGCCACGGCACATCCCAAAGCCGGCGTACTGGCTTCCAGCCCCATTTGCTTCAATGTCTGCTGTGCCGCACCCAGCGCCGGCGTATTGGTGGTAGCGCCGCAGAGGATGCCCACCATGTCCGGCAACGAAATATTCAGGGTATAACTGCCCAATACGGTCATCAGCGTACCGAGGAGCACTACTCCCAGCGCCAGCATATTCAACTGTACCCCGCCCTTGCGGAAAGAGCTGAAAAAGCCCGGCCCCACCTGCAGTCCCAGTGCATACACAAAAATTATCAGTCCGAAACTTTCCGCATAGTTCAGCATCTGCGGGTCAATGGACAGTCCGAAATGTCCGGCAAGAATACCGGCAAAGAAAACAAACGTCACACCGAGGGAAATACCGCAAATATGTATTTTCCCCAACCCTAATCCGATAGCGGAAATCAGCGAGAGCACCACCACCGCCTGCAATGCGGAGTGTTCGACAAACAAACTATATAGCCATTCCAAAGTGTTACGGTTTTATCTACATTTAGAAGTGCAAAGATAGGAAGTTCCGCGAAGCCTAAAAAAAGAAATGCAGGAAATTCACACAAAGCTCCTCATTTCCCGCCTTTCACTTGTGCAAAACATCTTTTATCACTACATTCACGACATGAAACGCCTTATCATACCTATTATATGTATGCTCTTGTCGCTGGCGGGATGCCATGAACGTAAACCGCTCCCCAGCCTTGAGCTCGCGGACAGCCTGCTGACCGATGCCAGCGATAAATCCGGAGTTTTGCGCATCTTCCTGCAAATCGAAGAGCAGCTGCAAAGCCGGCAAGACCCTTACAATAAAGGGCTTCTCTACGAACGCATCGGCAGTATATACTACGGACAGATGAACTACGTCCGCGCCTACCACTACTTCAAGCAGGCCAGAGAAAATTTTCAAGTATCCGACAGTCTTCGTAAGGAAACGGAAGCCACGCTTGATATGGCAGCCTCATCCTACCGCCAGAAAGATTTGGAACGTGCCATCAGGCTGTATTCCGCCGCCCTCGACCTTGCCGACGAACAGGCAGACGAACGTCTTGCCGGAGCAGCCCTCAGCAACCTTGCCTCCCTCTATGTAAAATCGGGCAGAAAACAAATCCCCCAGGACCTGCTGTTACGCATCGAACAGTCGGCACGCAAGGCATCCCGCTACGGCCCCCACACCATGATAGACGTCCAGCTTCTCAAACACCGTACGGACAGCGCGCGCCACTACCTGCAACTGGCAGAGGCGCAAGACAATGACGTACTCGACCTGGCCGAACTGCAATACACAGCCTACCGGATAGAGGCTCTCTCCGGAAACTTCCGGAAAGCGACCGACCATATACACCGCTATATCTACCTCACGGACTCCCTCACCCGCTCCACCATGCAGGTCTCCGCCGGTATAACGGAGAAAGAGTATTTCCAGGAACAATCCGCCTTTGCCGAATACCGGATGAAGAACCGTATCTTCTGGGAAACCACCGTTACCTGCGGCATATTCATCCTCGCCGGAATAGCCGTTTATATCATCCGCCAGCGCCTGCGCATCCAGCGCGAACGCAACGACCGCTACCTGCTGCTGGCGGAAGAGGCCCGTGCCGAATACCGGGCGCTCACCCGGCAACTGGAAGGACGGCAGAACACGGAAAAACGGCTGAAAAGCCTGGTTGCTTCCCGCTTCGACATCCTCGACAAACTCGGAAAAACCTATTACGAACGCGAGAATACATCATCGCAACAGGCAGCCATGTTTCAGGAAGTAAAACGGATAATCACCGACTTCTCGGAAAACAGTGAAATGCTCCGGGAACTCGAACAAATGGCAGATACCTGCCATGACAACGTCATGCAGAAACTCCGGCAGGACTTTCCGGCAATGAAAGAAAATGACATCCGCCTGCTCTGCTACATCTTCACCGGATTCTCCCCGCAGGTAATCAGCTTGTTCACGAAAGAGAGCGTGGCAAACATATATGCCCGAAAATCCCGGTTGAAGTCGCGCATCAAAGCAGCCGGAACGCCCCATACCGACCTGTTCTTATCCCTTTTCGGATAGATGTCAGAGCCGTGTTAGAAAAAAACAAAGCCTCATTTCATAATACACTGTAAAACAGTAGTATAAAAACGTACCTGTTAGATTTACACATTCAAATCGTAACTCCCGGAAGAGCCGTATTCACTATCTTTGCAACCGGAACAACGATTAAAAATGTGTAAGAATATGAAGAATAAGATTATTTTTTTAGTATGTGCGGTCTTCCTGACGATAGCATGCGAAAAGGAACAGCACACAGGAAAAGAAAGCCGTGTAAGCGTAACCGTTTATGACGAAAACGGAAAAGCGATGCCCGGCATTCCCGTAAAGATGTATGACGAAAAAGACTACAAGGCATTCGAGCAAGATAACCTCACGCCTCCCACTGCCGGCGCAACCGCCAATGCGCAGGGTATCGCCCTGTTCACGCTGCCCGGCGAAGTATGGTTCTCCGGACAATCGCAGCGCTTCCTGACATTTGTCGTACAGGAAGGCGGCGGTCCGGACAACTACCGTATATGGTCCGTCGGGAAAACGATAGATGCCGGAAAAGACATACAGCTTGAAATCCGCCTGACTTCCGCCCTCACCCCCGGAGAAGAGCAGCCGGAAGACAAAGGAACACTCATCGGGCTGTCCATTGCACAGCCGCCTCATAAAATAGCATATACCTTGGGAGAACCACTCAATTTGGACGGACTCCTGCTGACCGGCGTATATAGTAATGGCAAAGAATATCCCGTCACTGTAACTCCGGAACAAGTCAGCGGCTTTTCTTCCGATGCTCCGGCAGACCGGCTGGTACTGACCATCGGCATAGAAGACCGTCAGGCAACCTTCACCGTCAGCATTGCTCCCATCCGCGTACAGGAAGGCGTACTGACAGAAATATATAAAGGATACAGCGAAATCACCCTTCCCCCACACGTAACAGCCATTGCACCGGAAGCCTTTATGCAGAACAGGCAAATCACCAGAGTCGTGATGAACGAGGGACTGACCTCTATCGGCGAAATGGCCTTCTTCAACTCCGGCATACAGGAAATCGTATTCCCGTCCACCTTGCAGCAGCTTGCGCCGGATTTGTTCTACTACTGCGACCGGCTGAAACGGGTCGACCTCTCGCACACCCAAATCACCCGGATTCCCGAAAGCGCTTTCGCATGCTCCGGAGTAGAAGAAGTATTACTGCCGTCTGCACTCACAGCCATCGGAACACAAGCATTCATGATGACGGAACATCTGAAATCCGCAGTAATCCCCCAAAGCGTCACACATATCGGTATGGAAGCATTCCGGGGAAGCGGCATCACCACTGTACAACTTCCCAACAGCATCTCCACCATAGAGGCACGCGCCTTCTACCTATGCTCCAACCTGACGGAAGTATCCGCATACGGTCCTGCCTCAAGCAACCATCCGGATGCCGTAATCAAAGAGCACTGCCTTGTAGGCTGCCCCAACCTTGCCCGCTTTGAAATTCCTCAAAGCATAAGCATCCTGGGGCAAGGCCTGATAACCGGCAACCAAAAGGTACATACACTGACCATTCCCGCCCGCGTCACCCGCATCGACTTTTCCGCTTTCGACAATACCGGCATAAAAGAGGTCATTGTGGAAGCCCTCACACCGCCTGCCACTTCCGAAGGCGAATGGTACGGATTTCCGGAAACCATAACAAGCATTTCCGTACCCGCACAAGCCGTCGAAGCCTACAAAACGGCCGAAGGCTGGAAAAAATTCGCGGATAAAATCAAGGCACGCCCATCAGGTGTATTTCCATCTTCCGGGGATCATATTTAAAAACAGATTAATTCCTGAATATTGTCAATATATCATTAATGCCGGATATGCAGAAATAAAGACAAATCACCTGCATTCAACCTATCGGACTATACATCACAAAAGCCGGATTATCCGGTCGGTTTTCGCACCTAACAATCTCTGTTTTAATTTCCTTAAATAAGAATTCAACCCTACTTTTGCATTACTGATATTTTTACATATTCAAGAATTGCAACGAAAGGATGTTATAGCTTTTCTCTTTTATATAAAGAATAGCATATACAATTTCACATCTCTTTCTATTTCTGTTTTTAACGGACCTTCGAAATTGGGGTTAGGAGAATTACATTATGAAAAAGAAATTTGAGTTGGCAAATTTGAGCAAGAACCTGCTGTACTGTGTTTGCTTTTCAATTTGCGCATTGAATCTTACAGCTTGCGACGACGATGACGAAAACGGCACACAAGGTAACGGTCCTGCACCAATCGGCATTCCCTCGTCGGTTATCGACGGTGTACGCGCCACTTCCATGTCGGGCGTTGACGTAACCTACAATGAAGACGGAACCATCAAAGAAGCGGAAGTAGATGGAAACACTCTTGTTTTCAATTATGCCTCTTCGCGTGCAATAAAGGTAGACCCTATCCGCTCTTTAATCAGCATCACTTCATCCGAACGTGAAAGCGAACGCTGGATTGCTTCCGATTTTGCTTTCAACACTTCAGGGTTTGTCACTGCCTATAAATTAAAATATACAGATACGGATCCGGACTTTAGAGAAGAAATGAATATAGCCTATACTTTCAGTTACAATGCGGACGGACAGATGCAGAAAATCAGCATGAAAGTCGACGGTAAAGATGACGAAGGTTCTTACTCCGAATCAGGTGAAATCAACTACACCTACAACAACAAGGTATTGGAAAAAATAGAAGCAAAAAGCAAAAACATCACCTGTAGCCAAACCTATGAATATACCCAGGCAATAAAGAACACCTATAACGCCATGCCCCTGCTTCTTCTCCCGGAAGCGCTGGCTTCGGACGATTGCGTATTCAACGTCTTTGCCATAACTGGTTATCTGGGAAATGCCGGTGCAAACCTGCCCACCGCAATGACTATCAAAAACACCGACCTGGAGGATCCGAGCGAGAGCTCAACCGAACGTTATAATCTGAGCTACACGCTCAATGAGAATAAAGCCATATCTTCATACACCCTCAGCGGATATGGAGAAACAATGACTTTTCCGTGCGATTGGACAAACTTCTGATATACTGAAACACCTCTTGTTTAACGCGTTATAAGAGGACGTGCAAAATGCACATGATATTTTTTTTCAGGCACGGATTACACGGATTTCACGGAAGAAGAATAAAGAAAATCCGTGTTTTCCGTGTAATTTGTATTTCCGTGAAATCCGTGTAATCCGTGCCCGAAAATATACGCTGCTCTCTTAGAATCTGTATGCAGCTCCTATATTGATAACCCCCTGGTCGAAATCGCTTACCAGCTGGTATCTGAACTCAAAATTCATCGCCCAGTTACGAGGCAGTGCAAATTCCGCTCCCGCTCCCAGATTTACACCGAACCGGCATTCGTTATGATTGCCGTTATCGTCGATATGCACATGGCCTTCGTCCATATCAATATCAAAGTCGTGCATGTCGAACATCCAGTTGGACAATGTCAAACCGAACAACGGATAAAGCTTAACGCTCTTGGCCACCGGAAACAGATAGTGAAAATTCACGTTCAAATCCAGCATGCTTACATTGTCATTCTCGAAGAAATAGTTGAAAGACGGCTCTATACGGATAGGATTGGTAATATTGTACTGATACTTGATACCCAACCCGATACTTTCGATTTCCGTTCCGTAACTCAGGCCAAAACCTATCGCCTGTTTTCCTTTCTGTGCATGGGCACTACCCAACAGCACAAAAAGCAATCCGAATAAAGTTAATACTTTTTTCATACGTTCATTTTTTATTAATTTATTTAAGTTAGAGTGTAATATTCGGCAAAATTAATGTTTTAATTCTATTTAGGAAATAATACGCATTATATATTTCATACGCCACAACCGCCCGGATTTTGATTATCTTTGCATGCTGAATATACACCTATTTTATAATATTATTTTATTTATTGCGAAAAAGAAATGAATTTACTTTTATTGAACACTCCCGCCACCGGTGGGAAACTCGAACAGGCATTGGAAAAACTGATAGATTTTGGAATGGATGCCGGCAAGGACATATTAATCGCCATTTTAATCTATGTAATCGGACGTTTCATCATCAGGCAGATAAGCGCGTTGGTAGCCAGAATACTCGAAAAGCGGAAGATTGAAACCAGCGTACAGACCTTCCTGAAGAGCCTGATAAAGATTCTGCTGAATATGATTCTTGCCTTTGCCATCATCGGCAAGCTCGGTGTGGAAACCACCAGCTTTGCGGCGCTGCTTGCATCCGCAGGTGTGGCTGTGGGTATGGCGCTTTCCGGAAACCTGTCCAACTTTGCCGGCGGACTGATTATACTGATTTTCAAGCCGTTCAAGGTAGGCGACTACATAGACGGACCGGGAATAAGCGGCACGATAAAGGAAATACAGATTTTCCACACCATACTGTCCACCCTCGACAACCGTATGATTTATGTGCCCAACGGAAGCCTCAGCGGCAATGCCGTCACCAATTACAGCAAGCAGGACAAGCGCCGTGTCGAATGGGTGTTCGGCGTAGAGTACGGCGAGGATGTGAAGCGAGTAAGAGCCGTGCTGCAACGCATCATCAATGCAGACAGCCGCATATTGGACACCCCCGCTCCTCTCATCGTCTTAGGTTCACTGAGCGCAAGCAGCGTCGATATCACGGTACGCGTATGGGTAAAAAGCGCCGACTACTGGAGTGTACTGTACGATATCAACGAAATCGTCTACCAGACATTCAATGAAGAAGGTATCGGATTCCCGTTCCCGCAACTCACCGTACACCAGTCGAAAGAGTAAAAAAACAGAGGATGTTCCCCAAACACTGCGTTCTGCCGCAATCGGGAAACATCCTCTTTAAATATCCTCTTCAAATATCACCGGCCCGGTTCAGGCCAGGCACCGGCTCATTCCTTTCCGCCGGCAACTATCTTCCATGCCCCGGCACTCAGCACCGCACCGATAAACGGGCCTACAATGAAAATCCACAACTGGCTCAAAGCCTCTCCACCTTGAAAGAGTGCAGGGCCTATACTGCGAGCCGGATTAACCGAAGTACCGGTATAACGGATGCAGGCCAAATGTACAAGTACCAAAGAGAGACCTATGGCAAGTCCGGCAAAATTACCGGCGCCCTTCTTGGCATCGGTAGTGCCCAATACCACCAGTACAAACACAAATGTAAACACAATCTCGGCCAGCAGGGCGCCCGTTACGGAAACTCCTTCCTGGCAGGCATTGGCGCCTGTTCCGCTCACACCCGAATTGGAAGTCAGCACCCAAAGAACGGCAGAACCTAAAATAGCTCCTATTACCTGAAACAGCATATACATACCGGCATCCTTTCCGCTCATACGGCCGGAAAGCAGGCAACCGAGCGTTATCGCCGGATTAATGTGGCAGCCCGAAACGCCACCGATAGTATAGGCCATAGCCACCACCGACAATCCGAAAGCAAGCGCCGTACCTATTACCGTGGCCGCCAGATTAGGGTCGGCCGATGTGCACGACAGACTGACTGCCGTGCCGCAGCCCATAAGAACGAGAACCATGGTTCCCAGCATTTCTGCAATGTACTTTTTCATAACATCAATTTATTAGATTAAACTTAAGGCATCCCGATACACCTTATATATAAGGCAGCGTAACCGGATACCAACGGTACAAATATAAAATTTAAGCAGCATTTATTCATGCTTTAACATAAAAAAAGAACTCAATTATTCATTATAGCGGAAAAATCATTCATAAATTCCTTTAATCATTTTTTAACAATACCGGCTTACGGCTTTATCAAATTACAGTTATAACTTTGCATGTGATTAAGGAAAGGAAGCCACTCCTTGCCCAATATTTACAGAACGAATTACAAAATGAAAAGTCAAATCAAGAAAATACTCAAACTGTCCGGTATCATTCAAAAAGGCGGTAGCGGTGGTCAACCCCATGGACTACCTGCGGCAACAGAAAATCAGCATCCACCGCCTGGCACTGGAACATGCCGATATCTACGCCTATAAAAACAAAGACGGCATTGCCAACTGGGACATCACCGTTCCGGATACGGTACAGTCCGCCTCTTCACCTGCCGGAGACGCCATGAACATCAGCGAGCTCGACATCCGGCAAATTTCCATCCAGCACGCCACGGTAACCATGGACGACCGCGACACACGCATTTTCGCCAACCTATGGGACACAAACCTTACCCTGAAAGCCAATATGAAGAAAGGCCATTCCATGCTGGCAGTAGATTTCCGCAACAAGAACCTTCTCTTCTGGCAATACGGGCTGCACACCCCCTCGCTGGAAACCGTACTGCACATGATTCCGGAGAGCATCCTGAAAAAGGCGGAAGTATCGGCAGGAGGAGAAGTAAGTTTCATCGGCACGCTGAAAGGCATGTACGGCAAGCAGAAGATGCCCCTTGCCACGCTGGACATCAAGATAAAAGATGCTTTCGCCAGATACGCCGGGCTGCCTTACGGCATAGACAAGGTAAACGCCGACTTTTCCGCCCGGATAGACCTCATGCGGAACACCCCCTCTTGCCTGAACCTGAAAACCTTCCAGTTCAAAGGCGCCGACACCGACATATTGGCCGATATGAAAGTGGACAACCTGCTCACCGACCCGGACATCACCTTTCATACCCGCTCCACCGTCGACCTGAATACGCTGGCGCAGATTTTCCCTCTTCAGGAAGGCATCGGCATGGATGGAAAGATGAATGCCGACCTGAAACTGCGTTGCCGCCTGTCCACCCTCAAGAAACAGGATTGGGGACGGGTAAAGGTTCAAGGCAAAATCAGGACGGACAAACTCGTGCTACGCCATACCCAAAAGAATTTCGAGTTCACAAGCAACGCTACGCTGGACTTTGCCGGCAACGAATGGCTCGGAGGGCGTGTTGAAATCAAGGATATGACGCTCCGCTCACCTGCCCTGAACTCAGCCACGGAAAGCTTTACGGCGGCAATCAGCACCTATCCTTCCCAAGACACGCTGCGCCCTGCCAAAACGGAATGCAAGATAGAGATGAACAAGTTGAGAGTATCCCTGGCGGATTCGCTCGACCTCTTTTGCGGAAAATCATCCGCCCGCCTCAAGCTGCAACCCGGAGAGCACAACCCTGCCAATCCGCAGATAGGGCTTACACTGGAAGTGGACACACTGTTCTGCCGCATGGGCGACACCCGCCTGGGAATGGACAAAGCAGGCATCGGAATAACAGCCGAAAAAGTACGCGATTCGCTGTGGACACCCAAAGGCATCATCGGTTTCCACCGCATGGCGTTCCGCACCCCGGAATGTGCACTTCCCATACAGGTGCAGAAAACTTCCGTCACGGTAAACGACCGCGTCATCACCCTGCGCAATGCCACCATGCGCATCGGCAAATCCGATATCACCGCCACCGGTTCGATTCACGACCTGTACGGCGCCATGCGGCATCACAAGCTCCTGCGCGCCAAACTGGACGTATCGTCCGAACAGTTGGACTGCAACCAGCTGATACGGTCGATATCGCTCCCGTCGGATACGCTGGCTGCGGAAAGCGATACGGTCTCCACCGAAGTAAAGCTGTTCGTCATCCCCAAGAACCTGGATTTTGAACTGCAAACCGATTTCAGGAAAGTCTATTACGAGAAAGTCACATTCAACGATGTCCGCGGAGCTGTGGACATCCGCAACCAGTCCGTCTACCTGAAACAGCTCAGCATGAAAGGCATGGGTTCCGACATGAACACCACTCTCGTCTATCAGGCAAAATCTCCGGAAGAGGGATTTGCCGGTTTCGACTTCCGGCTACACAACATCAACATCGGGAAGCTGGTAGACTTCGCCCCTTCCCTGGACACGATTGTCCCCATGCTGCGCTCATTCGAAGGAACGGTCGATTTCAATGTGGCTGCCGCCGCTTCCCTGGACTCCGCCCTGAACATCAAAATCCCCACCATGCGGTCGGCCATTCATGTCAAGGGAGACAGCCTTGTCCTGATGGACGGTGAGACTTTCGCCGAAATCTCCAAAAAATTCTTCTTCAAAAACAAGAAAAGAAACATGATAGACAGCATATCCGTAAACATCGGCATCAAAGACGGAAATGTAACCGTCTATCCGTTCGAAATATCAATGGACCGTTACAGAGCGGCGGTAGGCGGCACACAAGGGCTGGATATGAAGTTCGACTATCACATCTCCATCCTGAAATCCCCCATTCCGTTCAAACTGGGCCTGAATATATCCGGAACTCTGGACGATATGAAGTTCAAGCTCGGCAAGGCTCGCTACAAAGATGCGGTCACACCGGCAGAGGTACATAAAGTCGATAGCGCGATAGTCAATATGGGGCAGCAGATTGCCGAGGATTTCAAAAAGATTATGAAAAGGTAAATTTTCAGCGAATCGCCAAAGACAAAGAGGGGATGCAGAAAGACGCTTGATGATTTTTTTAGGCACGGAATACACGGAAAACGCGGATTTTCTTTATTTTATTCCGTGAAATCCGTGTATTCCGTGCCTAAAAAGAAACATTCAGTGCTACCTGTAAAGCACAGGAAATTAACTCTAGGGAATGGCTGAATGATATCATAGCCAAACTTCCATATTATCTGGAAAAGGACTCCGGGAAAAATGTTCGTGAACTTCTTCCTGATGTTTGGAAGTTGGAGAAGTCTAATACGAATACAAGTGGAGTTTAAATATTTATCTAAAAAAAATTTATATTTAAATCTTTGAGTGATAACATGAGTTGGTTGAGTCTTTTTATAATGTCATCCTCTTTTGCCACATATTGAATTTTCTTTAAAACACTATTTTGCTGAGATTTAAATGAGAATACCATACAAATACCTCTCGCATTACCACCATATAATCTCCACATATTCAAATCATCCTTCTTCCCGGAAGAATTTGTTTTATCCTTATTTTCAATAAGTTGCCTAAAATACATTGTTGTTTAGGCAAACAAACCACGCTATCTAAAACGGCCAAAGGCGATTTAAGAAAATATTATACAAACATATTCTGCATTAAATCAATTGCCATTTCCAAAACGTTTTTCCAACTCATATCCAATCTGGATTAATTCAATGTCATCTCGAGCTGTAGTTTGCACAACCATTCCATACCCTTTTTCTGTCCATGTTAATACAATTTCAATTCGACCTGTACCATAATGTAATTTTTTTACAAATGTTTTTGAATCAGGAGTATATGCCAATGATGTAACTACACTCTCAATATATGGAAGAATAAATAAACTTTCCTTAGCAAACTTTTTCAACACATCATTGCCGTGATGATCAGACGATAATTTGCATTGTTTCTTAGTTTTCTCTAATCCGCAATCGCAAAAATTACAAGGTTTTGTTTTTGCTCGCCATTGTTTATATTCTAAAGTTTTATAGTCTTCAGGATTCGAAAATGATAAAACTTTGCGTTCTTTTTCTTTGCCTGAATCATCAACGTCATATATCACATATTCTTTGCTTTGTTCCCAAAAATCACAAGAGCAAAGATTCTGACCAATAGAATTATATAAATGCACAGCAGACAAACCATAAGCAGGTTTCCTTTCCTCCTGATTAAGATCATTAGTAACAGAAACAGAAAAGGTATTCTCTATATATGTTTTCTCTTCCTCAGAACCAGGTTCAAAATATGGTGGATGCAACATTGATAATAACAACATTTCCTTAATTCCACGTAAATTTTCATTGCAAAAATCTGCAATCGAATAGTCTTGGCTCAGAAGAATTTCAGCCATTCCTCTATCATGACAACGTACGACATTAAAACCCTGTTTCTTCGTTTCGGATAGCAGCGAAGCAAATTTGTACGCTCTTTCTTTTGCACATTCCTTTGATTTACATAGAGGAAAACAAGAGAGTTCGTTAAAATAAGCGTCCATAACTCAAACTAAAGTAACTAATTGTTTTGTCCATTCATCCAAGAAGTCATCAGGATAATCACTTAGCTCTCCAAAACGATCACACTTAATTATCTCTACAGACGAATTTGTATTTATATCATCATGAGAGAAAAAAATAATCTCAGCATCATTAGGAGACAAATCATTTAATTTTTGTTTCATTGCAATACGGAGCCCATTTACGACATGATCACTATGGGTTTCAATCAAAAGTTGGATATTATTTTTAATAGATACTTCTATAAGGAATTTGGCCAATCTTGATTGAGCTCCTGGATGCAAATGAGCTTCTGGATTTTCAACAATCAGTATACTTCCTTTTTTTGCAAGCAGAGCTGCAACAATAACAGGTAAAACATAGCTATAACCAAACCCAACATTGATTGGGCGAAATTTATGACCATTATTTACCGAGTCAAGAAAAAGCTCAACACTATCATTATCTTTAGGTTTAGCCTCTAGAGTAGCGCCTGTTAATATTTCCGATAAAACTTCACACACTTTTGCTTGGAATAAAGCACCTTGATTTGAAAGTACATTAATAACGTACTCGCCTTTCACCCCTAACCAATTATTATCCAATGAATCTATTCTAGCAGAAATATTCTTAGGTCCTAAACGTTCGGCTGAGACATACTGCAACAATTTGAAGTTTTGTAACATCATGATATCAGATGTCGTACTAACAGATTTATTTTCACTAACGATATCTTTATCTGAAGTTGTTTTTACATCAAAACGATTTTCCCCATTAACTAATAGCTCGCATAGTTTTGCCATTTGAGTTTTTTGAGGGAGCTTTTCAAAACCTAACTCTATCCGATTATCGTCATCTTGAAATGCCCAATAAAATTTTTTAGATTCCGTATTGACATTCACCACTTCGTCAAAAGTTCCCAATGCTACCCAATCACCCATTAAACGTAACTCTGCAATGTCATTACATTCCTTCATTGTTTGAGCTAACAACAAAAAAGACTGAGCTATAGTAGATTTGCCTCGACCATTTTTCCCATACAATAAATTAATTTGAGAAAGGGGAATTGATTGCCTTTCATGGAAACACTTAAAACCCTCAATAGTTATATTTTTAATCATATTATTCCTTAATTAAGCCATGTCCAAACAGTCTTAGACAACCACCCTTGACAATTTCTATCAGTAATATCTACGATAAACAATAAATCATTTTCATCAATTTGTGGACGCAAAGAGTTATATACATTTTGAGCAACAACAAAGTCATTGACTTTCACCATCCACATAGATTCTAATGGGTGCTGCCAATCGCCAAGACCTTTTATAGCCTCGTAAAGCTCTGAATAATCTTGTCCCGGTTCCTTTAAATCGTATGTTATCAAAAATATTTTAGACATAGATCCTATACTATATTTTGCTTTTTATCAAATAATTATACATACAAATTGAATGAATGTACAAAGGTACTATTTTTTTTATTATTTTCTTTGTATTTACGTTTTTTATTATATGTGTTATAAAGTAAAATCAAAAAAACTTTGAGCCTATATCCTATAGAAATCCATAAAAGAAAAGACTCCAAAAATCATTGATTTTCAGAGCCTTCTTTCAATTTACTTTTCTGATTCGTACACCCTCAGGGATTCGAACCCTGGACCCACTGATTAAGAGTCAGTTGCTCTACCAACTGAGCTAAGAGTGCATAAACAAATTTACTGTAGTGGATACGAGAATCGAACTCGTATTGCATGCGTGAGAGGCATGTGTCCTAACCGTTAGACGAATCCACCAACAAGTTTTTTTTTAGAAAAGCATCGGTTCTTTCAGACCGATGCTTTCAGTTCCTTGCGGAAGCTGGGGGATTCGAACCCCCGGTACGGTTACCCGTACGTCAGTTTAGCAAACTGGTGGTTTCAGCCACTCACCCAAACTTCCTTAGTAACCAACATTTGTTCTCAAATGCGGTGCAAATGTATGGCAAACTTTTGGACTATGCAAATCTTTCCCGCATATTTTTTTCAGTATTTTTGCAAGAAAAGAGATAACACGCTAACACTCAAAACACAATACGCTGTTTAATTTTTCTTCAAAAAGTATTTTCTCAGACACCTTTTAGAGTATCCCCGTTCAGTTTCCCTATCTTTACCGGTACACACCCCGTTTACTTCCCATAAAGAAAACCGGCCTTTCCTCCCCAAGCATTATCTTATAAAACTCTTGCTTGCCCATTTCATGCTGTACCAACGGCGCACAAAAATAGCCCCGCGGATATTTTCGTCCAGCAAAAACGCTACCCACATGCCGCAAATGCCCCAACCCAACGGAATGCCGAACAGATAGCCAAGTCCTACGGCTACACTCCACATCACCACCAGCCCTACATAGAACGGATAATTCACATCGCCTGCCGCACGCAGCGCATTCGTCGCGAAGATATTGACAGGACGCCCTATCTCCAGCACAATATCGATAACCAGAATGGTAACCCCCATCTTTATAATCTCGGCATTGGACGTCAGCCAGCCGAAAATAACATGCCCGAAAAGAGCAAGAATACAAGACAGAATCACGGTTATCATCACCGACTTCTTCATTACATATTTCCCCATCAGGAAAGCCGCCCACGGTTTCTTCTCCCCTATCAGATGCCCGATGCATATCGCCCCGCCCTGTGCCATGGAAATGCTGAACAGATAAGCAAACATGATGATATTGACACAATAAGTACGCGTGGCAAGCGCTTCCACTCCCAGCATGTTAATGAAATAAGTAATCACCACCTGCGACGAACTGTAAGAAAGCTGCTCGCCGGCAGAAGGCAGCCCCACCTTCATCAGGTTCTTCAACTCCACCCAAGGGAACGGACGGAAGTAAGCCGGCGGGAAACGGTGGATATGCTTGCGAAACAAGATTACAAACAGAATCACCATGGACACCCCTCTGCTGAAAGCCGTAGAGATGGCCGCCCCCTCCACTCCCAATTCCGGAAAGCCGAAACGTCCGAAAATCAAGGAATAGTTGCCTATTATATTCAACACATTCACCACCACCGTCACCAGCATCGGATACACCGCCTTGTTGGCGCTGCGCAACGAAGCGGAAAGAGTTAGCGACAATGCCTGAAAAAAGGCGAACGCCCCTACAATACGCATATAGTCCATACCGTCCTGCATCAGTTCGGGCCCCAGCCCCATCAGCCGCAGGATAGGCTCCGCACACCCGAACAGCAGCATGCTGATGCCTACACCCACCGCGAAGTTCACCAGAAGAGATACTCCCACCACCTGCACCACCTGTTTATGCAGCCGTGCGCCGATATACTGCGAACACAGCACGGAAGTACCGAGATTAATCACCTCAAACACCAGAAAAGTCAGCATGATAATCTGATTGACCAGCCCTACGGCAGCCACACTGTTGTCCGAATGGCGGCTCAGCATAACGGTATCCACCGCGCCAAGCATCATAATTAATAATGTCTCTATGAAAATGGGAGCCGCCAGTCTGGCAAGCCGTTTCTTCAGATTCTCCTGCTGTATCATTGTTGTAGAAGCGCTATGATAAAAATCGCGCAAAGATACGGAAAGGAAAGGGAGAACAACTTGACGCATATCAAATATTTTTTGCTACCTTTGCCACGCTAAATGACACCCAAACCTGCATAACCGTTATGGACACATTACTCAAAGAAACAGTGAACGCCACCGTCAACTCCCGCTATCCCGGCATGGCGCCCGAAGGCAGACGGCAATTGGAAGAAATCCTGGTCCGCAGAGAAGTGGAAAAAGGCGAACTTCTACTGAAAGAGGGACAGGTAAGCCATAATATCGTACTCGTCGGCAAAGGCATGCTGCGCCAGTTCTATTACAAAAACGGAAAAGACGTCACCGAACATTTCTCTTATGAAGGATGCATCGTCATCTGCATTGAAAGCACGCTGAAGAAAGAGCCCACCCACCTCATGATTGAAGCGATCGAAGACAGCGTGGTCTACCTGCTTCCCTATGACAAGCTGATGCTTCTTACCGAAATATCGTGGGAAATCAATATGTTCTATCGCAAGATACTCGAATATTCCCTTATTGTTTCACAAATCAAAGCCGATTCCTGGCGGTTCGAGACAGCACGCGAACGCTACAGCCAGCTGATGGAGCAGCAGCCGGAAGTCATCAAGCGCGCCCCTCTGTCGCACATCGCCTCCTATCTGTTGATGACTCCCGAAACCTTAAGCCGGGTACGTTCGGGCATACTCTGATTTTTACGGGAATGCCCGGACCGGTCATAATCTGAATCCATATAGAAATTTACCCTTTCTATATACGGAGTCCTTTTAAATTTTCTTCAAGAAGAACTTCCCAAAGAAGCTGAACAAAATTTAAGCAGGCTCTTAAACCTGTCTTATCTCAAATCTTTTTTTGAGATAGCTTGTTATCAAGCTCATTATCCAACTTAAAATTCAGATTATGACTACCATATACACTTTTGCGCAAAGCGCAATCGAAGAAGCCAGAAGCGCCGGCCGCTACGGCACAGCCAACCTGTACTCCGGCGCCATCAACAGTTTCCGGAATTTTACCGGCGACATCCCCCTTACCTTCAAGGAAGTGACGGCGGGAATGATAAAACGATACGAAGAAAGCCTGTTGCAGAAAGGCCGGCGCCACAATACCATCTCCGCCTATATGCGCATGCTGCGTTCCATATTCAACCAGGCATACCAGCAAGGCATTCCCGATACGATACCTGCCGACGAGCTGTTCCGCTTCGTATTCACCGGCTACGAGCCTACCGCCAAACGTGCCATCTCCCCCGCCCTTATACGGCGTCTCTCGCAACTGAATCTGGAACACTCTCCCCACCTGCGCTTCAGCCGCGATTTATTCCTGCTCAGCTTCTACCTGAGAGGCATTCCGTTTGTCGACCTGGTTCATCTCCGCAAAACGGACATGAAGCACAACACCATTTACTACTACCGCCGCAAGACCCGCCAGCAGCTATCGGTCTACCTCGAACCGTACGCCGCCGAGATTCTGCGACGCTACACCGACAAGCACTCCCCCTCTCCTTACCTTCTGCCCATACTCTCAGCGGTCGGTCCGGAAGGCTACCGGCAGTACAAAAGCGCCCTGCGTCTTTACAACCAGCACCTGCACCGGCTATCCAAGATGCTGCGCCTGAGTGTGCCGCTCACCTCCTACGTGGCACGCCACAGTTGGGCTACCACCGCCAAAGAAGAAGGAGTAGCCATCGCCATGATAAGCGAAGGGCTGGGACACAGTTCCGAAAAGGTAACACACGTATACCTCTCTTCTTTTAACAATAATGCAATGAGTAAAGCCAACCGGAAGGTTATTTCCACCATCCATGCCAAAAAGAAAAAGAGAAAAAAAGGGGAATAGAATAAAAAATAGCATGTAAATTAATATCTAAAGTTTCCCACCCCTTAAAACACCAACTTTTCTCATTTTCCTTTGTCTGTCTTCCCCCATATCCATTGACTGTTAACACATGCCTAACAGAAGTTATGCAGACTATCCACATACTTCGTCCCATTTTTCCAACGCTTCAGCCATTACAAGGATTTTGCTCATCTCTTTGTCGTTTCCGCTGATTGTAGCCATAAGGTATTGGGGCGTCATTCCAAGTATTTCTCCTAAAATGCGAAGAATGCGTTCGATGCAGGTAAGAACTCGCTTCCATAACGTGAGTGCCATGAGATCACCCTCCATATCCGAAAAGAGTTCGCCCATGGTTTGATATTCTGTGAATCTCTTTTCCAAAGCCATGACGGTATATGTAAGGTAACACAGCGTTGCGTCGGCTATCTGACCATTAAAGTCACAACCTTGATAACCTCCTAATCCGAGATATTGCTTAGTCTCCTTGTTCATCACCTCTATGTTCCATCTAATCTGATACACTTCAAAGGCTTTTACGAAAGACATCGTTGTATCCGTGGTGAGCAGAACGTTCCATGCGGAGTTTCTACCATACTTGATGAGGAAGATTCTGATAGGTATATCTCCTAAGTTGCCGTTGAGCTGAATATATCGACATTTGTATTTACGACAGTTCTTTCCTCGTTCACGTTCATAGGTGGCAATGAGTTCTGCAGCATTTTTCTTTTTGCCCGATATAGTGTATTTTGTCTTTCCCATTTTTGCAAGTCCAACAAAGTGCATTGCCCCTTTACCTATGCTTCTAACACATGTCATAAGTTGCTCGCAGGTGAACCAACTATCGGTAATCACATACTTCGCATGTA
>ENA-OZEW01000316-OZEW01000316.1-human-gut-metagenome-genome-assembly--contig:-NODE-316-length-18932-cov-4.205806_pt1 | contig 18932 bp, 14 predicted proteins | sample MGYA00245072_ERZ653617 | MGnify/ENA primary metagenome ERZ653617 (study PRJEB26926, sample SAMN06165063) | human gut metagenome | biome: ENVO:00009003; feature: ENVO:2100002; material: ENVO:00002003...
AGCGTAGTCTCGTGGGCTCGGAGATGTGTATAAGAGACAGTCTACCGCCATACCGATTGACAGGATAATACCTGCAATACCAGGAAGTGTCAGTGTGATGTGTCGGATGCTCAGAATCAAAAGCATCAATACAACATAACCTGTCAGTGCTAAGCTGGCAATAAATCCTGGGAAACGATACAGTATGATCATCAGGATACATACCAAGCCAAAACCGATCGCACCGGCGATCAAGCTTGTTGATACTGCTTTCTGACCAAGCTTTGCACCAACGATATTATACTGAATCTGCTTCAACTCCAGAGGCAGTGCACCAATCTTAATTGTCGACGCAAGGCTTTCTGCCTCATCGTAGCTGGAAATCTTATTGATAACTGCATTACCATCTGTGATTGCACTCTGTACAGTTGGAGCACTTGCAACGGCTCCATCATAGATGATATAGATTGGCTTTCCAATATTGGCTGCAGTTGCGGTTGCAAACTTCTGCGCACCTTCATCTGTAAACTGAAGCTGTACAACATAATCCTTCACTGTACCACTGTCGTCCACGCCTGCCTGTGCGTTCTTGATATCAGAACCGGTCAGAACTGCTTCGTATGCATCGTTCGTACCATTGTTCTGATTCTTCTGCCAGATTGTATAGTTCTCGGAATCAAGGAACAGAAGCTGTCCCGGCTGACCGAGCTCATCCAATACGTCATGCGCATCTACCTTCTCTGTGTTCAGAGGAATCTCAACCGTGATACGGTCATTTCCTTCCTGATACACTTCACCTTCTGAACTGTACGCATCGACTCTTCGCTGCAACTTATCCACAGTTGCTTTAATCTCGTCGCTTGTCGGCTTCTCATCCTGAATCTCATAGGTTACGGACAAACCGCCCTGCAGATCCAGTCCCAACGGAACATTCGCAGTTTTACCGGATTCATTCTGTCCTACACCAGCGATTGCCATATAGATACCGCCAGCCAGAAGCAGGAAGAAAATAATCAGATTGATGACTGCTTTTCTTTTTGTTTTCTTCATCTTTTTGTCTCTCCTTCATTTATTTTACTCTGCCGCTTCGTCTTCTTCGTCATCCGCCAGAGCTGCTTTCATCATAATGGCACATTCGACACGTTTCCGCTGCAATTCACAACCCACATCGTATGCGTCTAATATATTGCCATGGAACTGATACGAATTCGCTGCACAGCCGCCACTGCAATAAAATCTTGCGAAGCAATCCTTGCATTTGTCCTTGGCATAGACATTGCAAAGCTTGAATTCTTCCACGATATCGTTTCGTTCTACACCATGGAATACATCACCCAGTTTGAACTCATCGTGTCCAACAAACTGATGACACGGATACAGATCTCCAGTTGGTGTCACTGCCAGATACTCCGTACCGGAACCACATCCAGACAGACGCTTGTACACACACGGACCACCATTTAAGTCGAGCTTGTAATGGAAGAATGTCACTGGTTTTCCTTCCTTCTGCCGGCGGATCAGATCAACTGCCAGCTTGTCATACTGCTCGAAAATCGTTGGTAAATCTTCCTCGCGGATCGCATAATCATTCTCATCTGGTGTGACAACCGGCTCAATCGAGATCTCCTTGAATCCAAGCTCGGTCATCAATTCAAAATCCTTCGTAAAGTCCAGATTGTTTCTCGTAAATGTACCGCGCACATAATAGCTCTTATCGCCGCGCTTCTCCACGAACTTCTGGAACTTCGGCACAATAATGTCATAGCTTCCCTTTCCATTTCTGGTTGGCCGCATCATGTCATTAATCTCTTTTCTGCCGTCGAGACTCAATACAACGTTTGAAATCTCTCTGTTGCAGAAATCAATGACTTCATCATTTAACAGCATACCATTTGTCGTCAGGGTGAAACGGAAGTTCTTATTTGCCGCCTTCTCCTTGCTTCGTCCATATGCTACGATTTCCTTCACCACATCAAAGTTCATCAACGGCTCACCGCCGAAGAAATCAACTTCAAGGTTTACACGGTTTCCGGAATTCTCTATCAAAAAGTCAATCGCCTGCTTGCCAACTTCCAGACTCATAAGTTCCCGTTTCTGACCATGATATTCTCCCTCATCTGCGAAACAATACTTGCAGGCAAGGTTACAATCATGTGCAATATGTAAGCAAAGCGCCTTGACTACGGTCTTTCTCTTCTTAAAATCGATAATGACATCCTTGAACACATCTTCCGTGAATAACAGTTCCTTTTCTTCTAACTCGGAAATGTCGGAATACGCATCCTTGATATCTTCCTTACTATAGGTATCTCCATACTTCTCTAAAATTGCCTGTTCAATCTCTTCGAATTTCTTATCCTTGTACATCGCAATCATATCATATACAAGGTCATCCACTACATGTACGGAGCCGCTGCACACATCAAGCACGATATTATACCCATTGTTCTTGTACTGGTGTACCACTTTCTTAGTCACTCCTATTTCTCTTATTCATTAAGGAAAGGGGACATCGCAGGATATCCCCTTTTCTTGTGCGAAGTGTATGTATTACACTTTCTTTATCTGTAATTAGTTGTTCTCGCAGCTCTGGTTACCAACTGTACAGCTTGTCTTACATGCTGACTGGCAAGATGTCTGGCATTCGCCGCAACCACCCTTAACTACAGTGCTCTTCATTGTCTTTTCTGTTAAAGTTTTGATTCTCTTCATCTTTATCGCCTCCTACTAGCATTATTAATGGATATTTTATCACATGTCCTGTCATTTGTCATCATTATTTTTTTACATTCTACTTGTAAATACGCATTTCTGCCATGTTTTATGACAGAAATGCACCGATTGCCCCTCCACCGAGGCAGATCAATGTATTAAGCAACCCGGATTGTATGATTCCCTGTGCATTTCCACGCACGATCAAAGATAACACAAGCAGGAGCACCGCATAGAACAATCCGAGCAACACGCCCCACAACAACCGCTTTACTTCCATGCATTTACCGATGAAGAATCCGCCGATGGCACTCGACAGCAGATAGATAAACACAACACCCAGTTCTACAACATTCTCACTCAATCCCAGCTTATACAATGCAAATGCCAGCATTAAAAGCAAAAGCCCAGTCACAATGTACGCTGCAACCAGTGCCTTTAAAACACAAAACGCAACCCGTTTTTCCATATAGACTCCCATTCGTCCGGTGTGGCAGACCGCCATACCCACTTGCTTTGGTTATATATATGAAAAATGAGTTGCGTTTATTACTTTCTATTTCACTTATTTACGCTTTCGCACTGGCTTTTTTCTTTGGTTCCTCCACGAGTTCCCCCGCCTTTTTCAAGGCAAGCTTCGTGATGACCGGTCCGATCAGCTCATAGATTACGACACCACACAACACGATTGTCTGGATCTGTGCGGCATACTGCGGCAGAGATTTTCCGGCAGAGGTTGCAAGTCCGATGGCAACACCCTCCTGCGGCACCAGAGTCAGGCCCAGCCATTTCTGCACGATCTTCGGTGCCTTGGATATCTTCGCACCAAATGCCGCGCCAAGTGATTTTCCGACGATTCGGCCTACGACATACACTGCACCCACAACGCCAACAGATACAATAACCGTCACATCCAGAGACGCACCCGACAAGATAAAAAACATCATATAGATCGGTGGCGTAACACGTTCCAGCGGTTCATAAATCTTATCACTCTGTTTTGAGATATTGGCAAATATTGTGCTTAACATCATACAGGCAAGCAACGAAGAAAATCCAACCATATCCGAGATACCGACACACAGGCAGATCATCATGATTGTGATTGCAAGCCGGTTTCCACGTCCGGTATAAACTTTTACAAGCAGCGTCATGATCACGCCAAGTACTGCACCAAACAACAGGCCGCCAAAAATCTCAATACACGGAGCAATCAAAAGCTTACCCACCGGTGCGCTTCCGCTCGAACTTATAACATTGGCAACTGCCATGGAAAGTCCATACGCAACAAGTGCTACTGCGTCGTCCAGTGCAACAACCGGAAGCAGTGTATTCGTGACCGGTCCTTTCGTCTTATACTGCTTCACAATCATCATTGTGGATGCTGCAGCTGTTGCAGATGCAATCGCGCCAAGTGCAAGTGCAAAACTGACATCATATCCAAGCAGCAGCAAAATAGTATCTACTACAAATACAGCCCCCATGCCCTCTGTGATTCCGATGACAATCGGTGCTTTTCCGACCTTTTTAAGGAATGACATCTTAAACTCTGCGCCAATTGAAAATGCGATACAGCCAAGAGCAAGCTCTGTAACCAAATCCATATGATCAATCAGTTCTTCACTCAGAAGCTTCAGACAGTTTGGACCGATTAAAAGTCCAATCACCAGGTATCCGGTTACGTTCGGGAGTCGCATCTGTTTGACAATCTTACCCGCAATCAATGCTGCCAGCAGCATGATTCCCAAATACGTTAATATATTCAAATCCATGATTACGCACCCAAGCCTTCCACAAATGATACCGGAAGTGCAAACATAATTCCGGTGTTCGGCTTGTCCAGTCCGATCACATCGTTGATCGTCTTGCGTGCCTTCTTCATTTCTTCATCATCTACGACAAAGAACATCATCTTTACCACTTCATGATCGTCATCATCCGCAAGGATGGAACGAAGCATTCCAAAGATCGGAAGGTCATCCATCTTCTCGACAACACTCGCCATACCGGTACCATCAACGATCGTACCTCCATGAATCCCTTCTTCTACCAGTTCCTTACAGATCTCGCTTACCAGATCCTCATGTTTCAAAATAACAACCAGCAAATTCATGTTACTCATTTTTCTGTCCTCCATATTATTCTCGTATCGAACAAGATATATTTTATTCCAAAGATGTATGTAGATATGATTCTACACAGACACGCTCTCGCTCGGTTCAGCACGCAATGGTACTAAACTCACTACGTTCGTTAAGTGCCAGCGTGCTTCAACGGTCTGTCTTAGAATCATATCTACATACATCTTCCATCTACATAGTAGTCTTGTTCGACACTATATTAACTCCTTCAGACGGTCGATGCGTCCGAATTCATATACTTTCTTAGCGTATTGTTTCGTGGTGTCGTTCGGCTCGATCAGATCGATCACCATAACCGGATACATGCCGGCACGCCCCGCCGATACGATTCCGTTGATGGAATCCTCCACGGCGATTGCCTCCTCCGGTCTTACATCCAGCATCTCACACGCTTTCAGGTAAATATCCGGTGCAGGCTTACCATGTGCAACCGTATCTCCGAACACCAGCTCATCAAAATACCGGTCAATATGATGCGCCTTCAGATATCCCGTGGCACGTTCACGCACCGTAGAAGTTGCAAGTCCAACCTTAACACCTTTTTCTTTCAGATATTTTAATGTATCTGCGACGCCCGGCTTTAGTTCCACACCGTGTGCCCGGATATGCGCGTCCAGCTTGTTCACGACCGCTTCCCGAAAATCAAAATAATCAATTCCCATACCGACGGCATCTTCAAAGCTCTTCTTGTTTGTGTACTTCGTGCCACCCGCGATACGCTCGCAGGCAACGACCATCACATCATCCGGGATTCCCAGCTTCTTGCCTTCCTCTAACTGAAATCTCCTGTATAATTTTTCCGTGTCCGTAATGACACCATCCATATCAAATACAACTGCCCGAAACATCTTCTTTATTCCTCCACGTGGACAACGATTGCAGAATAATTATCCGTCTTTGTCATGTCTGCCCGCTTCAGCACGTATTTTTCCATTGCATCTAACCAAGCCTGTGCAGAGGACGCTTCCTTGTATGTGGCAAGCATCTCTTCCTCATAGACATACTCCCAGAAACCATCCGTCATCAACACAAACGCCTGTGTCTCTCCGCGCTCCACAACCGCACTTATATCATACGTTTTCGTCCCCCACTGTGCGCCCATCGCACGCAGCAGCTTGTTCCGATCCTCGTGCGTACGGATCTCGGATTCCTTGATTTCTCCGGTATCGCATAGAATCTGTACTAAGCTATGGTCACGCGTTCTCTGATATTTTGTTCCATTCTCGTAAATCCGATACAACCGGCTGTCCCCGATATGCGCCCACTGTATCAGGTCCGGTGTGATTACAAGCACAACTGCCGTTGTCTTCATGGAGTTGCACAGATCCCGCCGCACCTGTTCTTCCAGTAATTCTTTTTGTGCCTGTTCCAATGCATCCTTGAAAAATCCGGCATAGTAGCCCTGTTTTTCAAATCCCTTTGCTATGCTTTCTGCGACCAGCTCCGATGCTATTTCCCCGCAGGCATGCCCGCCAAGTCCATCACACAAGATCAGGCAGAGCTGTTCTTCGTATGTTGCTTTCCGTATGTAATCCTCGTTGTGATCTCTTCCCCCTTGCTTCGTCAGCATCGCAACGTCTACCATGCGTCAACCTCCTACCAATTTTCCCTGTTACCGTTTTCGCTTTTCTGATTATAATATGCCCAGCGGTAGTTTGCAAGCAAAACAGGAGCATGTTTCCATGCTCCTGCCTGTGTAACCTGGTTTTATCTCCGGTTAATTATTCTTTTTCTTCTTTGCTGCCAGAATAATTGCGATTCCACCGCCAAGCACTACAAGAACGCCAACACCAATCAATACATACAGAAGTACATGACTCTTCTCTCCATATGTAAAGCTGATCGTCTGTTCTGCTTCATTTCCGGCATCATCATGTGCCTTCATTGTAAGCTTATAGTCGCCCTTTTCTGTAACTGTGATCGCAGCAGCATTGTCCTTGATCTCAACTGGAGAACCATTGAGCGTTACCTCATCCAGAGTATCCTCATCCAACTGAAGGGATACGTTGATGTCGTACTGCTCGTTCTTGATCTCTCCATCTTCTACACCCGTTACAATAAAGGTTGGTGCCTTTGTATCCAGATTGAAGTTTACTGTTTCCTCTGTTGCATTTCCAAGTTCATCTTCGGCTGTAATCTTCATCTCATATGCGCCGTCCTCGACTTCGGATGTTCCGTCATACTCGCTACCATTCAAGTACATATGTGCATCGCAGACAGTCAGGTCATAGATAATGTCGTTCAGATCGTAATCCCATGCAAAGGATGTCAGAGTTCCTTCATATGCGCTCATGACCTTTGGATCAATCACTGGTTTTGTCTTATCAATCGTGAAGGAAACCTCCTGTGTATCCTCATTACCTGCGGCATCCTTACAGTTTATCTGAATCTTATAAATACCATCCTCTGTAAATGTGTTTCGGATCAGCGTCGTTGCTGCTGTCGGATTATATCCGGTAATCTGCAGATCCTCTGTTTTTTCTTTATAAGATGTTGGATCAAGATATGTTCTTGTTGCCTGAATCCTTACAGACTTTGTCAGATAGAAGTCCTCCTCGATCTGTGCCTGGAACTCTACCTGCTTTGTTGTCTTGTCGTTATTTGACACGCCACTCAGCGTAATGATTGGCTTGCCTGTATCAATTCTTACCGTATAGCTGGCTGCCTCTGCGGTATGTCCAGCACGGTCTTTACCGGTAAATGTTACCTGATACTCACCTGTCTCACTAAGTGTCTCTGTCATCGTTGTCACACGTGCAGTTGGCTTGAAGTCGATGGTCTTGTAAGCGGCTTCTGCCACACTGTCGTTTGCTTTTTTTGTGATCGTGATCGTACCAGATGCATCCCACCAGAATGCCTCTGTCATACTAAATGTCAGGGTTGTTCCTGCGTTCAGTGTCGAACCGGAAGCAGTTCCTGTAATCTGCAGTTCTGGTGCTGTCTTATCAACACGGAACTGTACATTTCTTTCTGCACTTCGGTTTCCTGCCTTGTCCACAGAATATACCTTTACCTGATAATCAGCCTCATCTGTATAGCCAAATACCCGGTTATCTGTCTTCAATACATCCGCGGTTACCGGAAGCTGATCCGGTACTGTCTTAATCAACTGGTAATTGAAATCATGTACGTCTTCGTTTGCGTCGCTTACAGAGAAAGCAACCGTTGCATCGGAAGTCAGATCAACAACGCCCATATTCTCAGAGTAAACCATACCTCCATTGATCACTGCAGCAATATTCGGTGCCTCTGTATCCTTGATAAATACAACCTGCTTTTCAACCGCATTGTTGCCTGCATTATCCTGTGCATTGATCTTGATTACATGTGCACCAATACCGGTTGAAACATAGCTTGCCCGGTACTTGTTAGATGTACCGATTCGCTGCCATGTTACATTTACCACGTTGTTATTATCTGTTACTCTTACTCCGGAAGCTGAGATATTCTCATCCTCATAAGTAAGCTCTACCGTTACATTAGAACGATAGAAATAATCGCAAACAGTTCCATCGAAGTTCTTGCCCGGCTGCTTGCCAGCAGTTGTACCCCCGGAAATCTTTGCTGTGACAACCGGGATTGTGTTATCCACGCGGAACTTCATCGTCTTGGAATCGATGTTTCCCGCCTTGTCCGACACATTAACTGTCACTGTATAGTCGCCGTCTGCAGCTTTCTTGCCAATCAGGTTATTCAATGTGAAGCTGTTTTCCTGGCTGACATTCACCAGTTCCTTTGCTCCACTCAGATTTGTTGTCACATCGGTGTCTGGTCCTTTGACTGTAACTGTCGCCTGATTGATTGTCAGGTTATCCGATACCGTTGTCTTGATCAGTACCTCGCCATCCAATGGCTGTGTAATGTTTGTCTTTCCATTGACTGTCAATTCAGCCTTAGGATTTGTCTTATCGACCTTGATCTTATACAGATTGTTTAGAAGCAGGTTCTCACTTGCATCCTGTGCATTAAACACAAGAGATGTACCTGTAATTCCTGCTGACTCTGGAATCGCAATCGTTCCGTTCACAGAAGTCTGTGTTCCATTCAATGCGATTTCCTTGTCTGTTACATTTGCCTTGCTTCCTGCCAGAGAATAACCGGCATTTGCAAGTGGAGATTCCACGCCATTATCACCGGAAGTAATCGTATAGTTGATTGTATATTCCTTATACCATGTACTATCGTTTGCCTCATTGATCGATACGGTTGGATTCGTACGGTCATATAAAATTGTACCAAGCGTTTTAGATGCATCCTGTGGGTAACGAATCTTCTGTGCATTTCCATCTATCACATTCAGATACATACTATCCAGCTGTGCATTTATATTCGTCTTAGCAGGCAAATCAAATTTTACCGTTGTGCTGTAACGATGACTGTCTAGATTTTTGTCATTATCAGAGTCAGCAACATCCTTTACCTGGTCATTCGTACCACCTGCAATCAGTTCAAACTTCTTCACAACATAAGCAGAGCTTGCAGTCACTTCCAGCTGATATTTTTCATTTGTATTCTTTCCTGCCAAAACATCGCTTGTTACATCGTTTCCAGCTGCATCTATAATCACACAGTTATCTACGCGCAGGGTATCATCAATCTTTGTTACACCACGAAGTGTCAAAGTCGTTGATGGATTGCCCGCGTTATCTATTGCTGAAACTGCGACCGAATATGGAAGAGTCGCATTTAGCTCACCCGATGGAATATTGAATACATACTTATTACCCGATTCAAATGTGAAGTCTCCTTTGTCTGAGCTTACTTTCGCAACACCGCTCAAATCATCGGTTACTTCTACCATATATCTATACTCTGTATCCAGTTCTGTAACAATCGCTGTTTCTAAACTGCCATCGGCTACATCTTCCCATGTACTGCTTCCATTCTTTTTCTTCTGGATAACCGGATTTTTTACTTCTGGAGCAGTTGCATCGTACATGATATCTTTTATAGATTTATTATCTAACAGTATTGTATTTGTGTCTTTTTCATATACAGCAATCTTCAATCCAGAAAAGTTTGTAGATGCAATATTTGCATCTGTTGGGATCTGAATCTTCGCTGTAACAGAATATACACGTTTCACACTCTCTGCATTTGTAACTGGAGCTACATCTGCAAAAGAAACATCATCTCCACTTTTTACCTCTACCTTGCCTACATTTTTGGTAGATTCCAGTGTAATTTCAATCGTCTTTGGCTCACGGATGATTGCATCACTTATAAGAAGATCTCCATCCTCACCTAAGAATTTAACACTCTTAATCTCTGTAGAGTCCGTAACCTGATGAAGTTTTACCGGATATGTGAATGTTTCTGACTTATTTCCCTTATTATCTTCGGCTGTCACTGTAATTGTGTTATCGCCTTCTGCTAAATCTGTTTTCTGAATTGTGATCTCATAATTACCCGTTATCGCATTCTTGCTGGCTAAAAATGGTTTTGAAGTATCGCCATTCAAATATGCAGTAACATTTTTTACTCCAGATGCATCCTGATTTTCTGCTGCTACATCCTCTACCTTTACGGTGAACCGATAATAATTTTTGTTTCCATAATATACGCCGTTGTCATCTGTATGTCCTGTATCAAATGCAACGTATACATTCCCATCTTCTGACTGCTCTTCTGTAACCTTCGAAATCGTTGGTGCCTGTGCATCATTACTTATATGAGTCGTGCCAGCGTCTATGTATTCGAGAACCTGTGATGATGCATTATCAATCAATGCCGCGTATGCGTAAACTTGTTTTCCGTTATTCTCTGCATCTGCTGAAATTTTAAAATCCCATGAATTCCAAGTATAACTTGCTACATTTACTAATTCCTCTGACGTTGCAGGATTGTCTGTTTTTACATAATATTTTAAGCTTGTGTTAGGTGGTATATCAAAGGGATCCACCCATACTCCTATATATGCTTCATTTACATATCGATCCGCCGTCAGCGCATCTGTGTGCGCGTTATCACCATACAGTCCCGCAATACCTGTAAATACCGTATCCAAACATACAACATTCACTACATATTGCAATTTCCAAGAATCCGTATCTTTCGCTCTTGCATAGATTCCAATCTTACGACTCTCTTTAACGGCATCATCCTGTAAGTCTGTCTCTCCATTATTTGTCAATGGGCGCAATGAAGATGTAATTTCTGAAGGGATTTCAGCATCTACACCAAAAGCAGTAGTAACTCCCAACAAAGCCAAATCTGTATCATTGCTTTTAAGTTCTGGCAATTTTAATTTCGTTACACTCTGTACATCTTTTAACAGATATACTGTTTTTTTCAAGGTTCCTGGCACAATAGCGCCTGTATCATCTTTGTTGATTCGTATCTTCTCAGATACATCCACGGTTACACCTACGGACGAATCTGTGACAACCTTTACACCTCCAGTTGCACTCCCCCCTTCTGCTTTCGCGCCATTCTTATCACCGACATGGTTTGCAAATGGTACAATCAGCAGAGCAAAGACAACCCATAATGCTATGAGCTTCTTTACCGGGTGTTTTGAATTGTTTGATTTTGTTTCTTTTCTTTTCATCCTTTTTCTCACCTACCCGACTCTATACTTTCATCTGAATGAACAACTACTATATTGTAAATTACTTTTACCTTCTTCGCTAATGTTCCGGTTGTCAGCACGCTTGTACCTTCCTCGTCATCATCTGCACGTAAAACATCAGTTGCATCACTGTCGTCATCGTCGGCACGCAATACATCGGTTGCATCACTGTCATCATCGTCCATCCGCAGAACGTCGGTTGCATCCTCATCGTCTGCATCGTCTCCCCGAAGTACATCGGTTGCTCCGTCATCTCCTTCGTCATTCCGAAGTACATCCGTTGCCCCGTCATCGCCTTCGTCATTTCGAAGTACATCCGTTGCTCCGTCATCTCCTGCCGATGTATCCCGAAGCACATCTGTTGCCTCATCATCCGCACCTGAACCGAGTACTTCTGTCTCGCCATCATCCGGTGTATCATAATCATTGATGCCCGGACGAAGGATGTCGGTCTCTTCAAACTTCTTTTCTTTCTCCTTTGATTTCTCCAACAGTTCGGTGGAATCGTTACCATTAGCCTTACGATCCTCCCGCGTAGAAACCGCTTCTTTCGCAGTGATCTTTCCACTTCCCATGTTGTAGTATTTTTCCTGTTCTTTCTTCGCTACGCTGCCCGGACTCGCTGTACCATCCTGCATTTCTTTCATTGCCTTTTTCGCAGCACTTCCGGTCAATTCTCCAATTACCTTCGGTATCTTCAATACAATGAATAACACGATCGCCGCAATCAGAAGGAGAATCGCCAGTACCAAGCCGCCATAGAAACATATCTCATATACGTTTTGCATGCTGATCACTCTCCCATCTCTGCTGACTGCGAATCATCGGAATTTGCATCCGGTGCCTGCGTCGCTTCTTCTTCGCTGATATCATAGCTACCGTCCTTCAACATCTGCAACGTATCTTTTCGTTTGTACCATGTTTTGTTGCTGTCGATGCCAAGCACGTTACCACCATCATCAAATACCTGAATCAGCTTCTTTGTCAGATCTGGAATCTTCGTCGTCCAAAGCTTCGGATCCTGCTCCTGTGCCTCACACAGACGATACAGATAATCCAGATGCTCTGCATATACGTTGTCGCTCCACTCGTTCTTTGTACCGAATACCTTTTCTGCGGCTTCGTATATCTTGAGTGCATCATCTGTCTTGCCCTGTGCGTCATAACAACGTGCTTCCGTCATCATCTTATTGTAATAAGACTGGTTATACGCGTTGACAGAGGAACCACCCAGCGAAATGCCCGGATCGCTGTCTACCTTCATCTTCAGGATTCCAATATAGTCTTCACAATAACTGATTGCCATCGAATAATATCCATTGGCAACTGTTTCATTATCTGCATTTTCCTTGGCAAGTTGCTCATAGATCATGATCAGGTTATCGTCGTAACGATAATTCATATCCATAACTGCTTCTTCGTCCAGATCATTGCCTGTGTACTCGTCCAGATCTGCAACCGCCTGTTCCATCACCGTACTTGCCTGTTCTGCGATGCTTGTCTCCGCATCCTTGCTGACGTTTGTACTGTAAATCTCGCCGATAATACGATAGTTTACGAACTTGGTTGCTTCCTGGTTCGTAAAGTTGTTCTCGTTGTAGGTTGCGAAATCATTTACCGCCTGCATCAGCTCTGATGCATCCGACGTACTGTCAGATCTCAGCTCAGAAATGGATTTGTAAAAGCCTGCAAGCTTTCCATATTCCTCGTCCTTCTCGTCAATCATGCCGAAATATTTGGCTGCCTGACTGTAAGAACGCTCTTCCTCAAAATAAGTAAGTGCCAGCTTGTAAAGCACTGCGCTGTTTTTCTCAACACCACCATGTTTACTGCTGATTCGATTGGAAACCAACGTCAACGCATCATCCAGATTCAGCGTAGATTCCGTTCCGGCTTCCTCCGCCTTGTTCGTAGCATCAATGTATGCCTGTATGTACTGCTCGTAAGCTTTTTCCTCCGAGCCGTCCAGTTCGATTGCTTTCTTGAATTCTGCCGTTCCGGCTTCATAATTCTCTTCCCGGCAGTAATTCATACCATTTTCGATATACTGGTTATAATTGTTCAGCTTAATCCGCTGCATCCCGGAATATCCGATTCCAGCTGTGATACCGGATACAACTGCCAATGCCACGGTTGCTGCAAAAAGCCCAAGCTTCTTCTTGTTCTTCTTCCGGTAGCTGTCGTCAAGCTCATCGTAATGCTCCAATGCATACATCAGCTCCGTACAGTTCTGATAACGGTCGTTCGGATCTGCCTGTGTACATTTTAAGATGATCTTCTCCAATCCAGAGGACAACATCGGATTCCACTCACGGATCGGTTTGATCTCATACGGTGGCTCGCATGGGTTCTTTCCTGTTACGATATGGTACAGGGTTGCGCCCAGATTATAGATATCTGTTCTCGCATCTGTATTGTAGATACCGTGTCCCTTGGAATCACCGAACTGCTCCGGTGCTGCATAGCCTCGCGTACCAAGTGCGGTTGTATCTGCATTGTTCTCTATCTCGTACTCTTTTGCTGTACCGAAGTCGATCAGCTTTACGCCGCCCTCCGGCTTGATCATGACATTCGAAGGTTTCATATCCCGGTAGATAACCGGTGGATTCATGTTGTGCAGGTAATTCAATGCACTTGCAAGCTGCAAGCCCCACTCTACAACTAACTCCTGCGGCTGCGCGCCTTCCTTCTTCAATCGATCCTGAATCGTATCACCCTCGATATAATCCATAACAACGTAGATCGTTCCATCCTGATTGATGATATCTACGATTCGCGGCAACACCGGATGATCTACGTTCTTCAGAATATTCGCTTCTCGTTCCAATCCCTTAAGCAACGTCTTTGCGGATTTCTTTCCATCATTCTTGATCTCCTTGACCGCCCACTGCTTGTTCAAACGCTTATCACGGGCAAGGTACACGATGGACATACCACCTCGACCAACTTCTGCCAAAATTTCATATTTTCCGTCTAGTACGGTTCCTTCCTTCGTCATGGCAAACCCTCTCTAAATCAAATCGTGCGAACCATTGCTACTGTGATATTATCACGTTCCCCACGGTTCTTTACTAACTCTGTCAGATATATTGCTCCATATTTCATCTTTTCCTCGTCCGTCGCCTCACCCGGTCCGATCTTCTCGATGATTTCCTCCGGTGTGATCACATGACGGAATCCGTCTGAGCAGAGCATATAAACTGCATTTCTTGTTGCAGTTCCCTTTGTAAATTCCGGCTCAACAACCGGCGATGCGCCGACACACTGCAACAGTACGCTTCGTCTCGGATCGATTTTTGCCTGTTCCGGTGTCATACGTCCCGCTGCCAGTTCTCTTGCGATAAATGTCTGGTCGTTTGTCAGCTGCTTCGCTGTCTTTGTAAGCTCATACACGCGGCTGTCGCCCACATGCACAATATAATACTGATCCTTGTACAACAGGATTGCAGATACCGTCGTACCAAGCTGCAAATGATTTTCCTCTCCATATGCGCCCAGCCGGCGATTCTGAATCTGGATAATATCATCCCACTGTGATACAAGATTCTGCTCTGTGAATGTTCCATTTTGGATTTCATCCACCAGCGTGTCATCAAACCATGTACAAAATGCTTCGATTACCTCTTTGCTGGCAACCTCGCCTTTTGCGAGTCCTCCCATGCCATCACACACGATTGCAAATGCAACATTTCCCTCTTTTGTGTTCACAACCTTGATTGCAAGAGAGTCCTGATTCGTTTCTTTTCTTGTACCTACATCGGTGTGATATGTTGCAATGTACTCCATATTACTCTCCTTTTCTCAGAAGGAATGTGAATTCCTCATCTCCCAATCGAACTTCTGTCTTATGCTTCAGAAGCACTTCCTTACCCGGCTGCAACTCTACCCCGTTTACATAGGTATGGTTTGTAGAATTGTTATCCTTAATATAGTTCACGCCATCGCGCTGGATTACAATACAATGCTCCCGGCTGATTGCGCTGTTGTTCTCTATTGCATAATCGGCTTTCGTCTTTGACTTACCGATGATAAATTCTGGTTTTGTAATATTGATGATCTCACCAGTTGATTTACGCACAAAGTGTGGAATCGGGCGTGCACCGCCAAGCTGTCCCATCAGGTTGCCGTTCTGCATCTGTGGCGCCTGTGGTCTTGGCATCTGTCCCATCATAGGCTGCCCCATCATTGGTTGTCCCATCGGAGGGCGCTGTCCACCCATCGGTGGTACTGGCTGCCCCATCATCGGCTGTCCGCCCATCGCTGGACGCTGTCCCATTGGTGGCATCTGTGGCTTTGGTATTTCCGGTTTCGGCATCTCTGGCTTTGGTGCCTCCGGTGCTGGTGCCTGTGGCTTTGGCATTTCCGGCTTCGGCATCTCTGGCTTTGGTGCCTCCGGTGCTGGTGCCTGTGGTTTTGGCATTTCCGGCTTCGGCATCTGCCCCATCGGTGGTACTGGCTGCCCCATTGGCTGTCCGTTCATCGGTGGTACCGGCTGTCCCATTGGCTGTCCGCCCATCGGTGGTACCGGCTGCCCCATTGGCTGTCTGCCCATCGGTGGTACCGGCTGTCCCATCATTGGCTGTCCGCCCATCGGTGGTACTGGCTGTCCCATTGGCTGTCTGCCCATCGGTGGCACCGGCTGTCCCATTGGCTGTCCCATCGCTGGCATACCCTGTGGACGCATGTTGTTCATCACGCCGACACGATTTACTTTTACATTCTGGTTCTGTACTTCCGGAGCTGCGGTTGTATCTGCTTCCTTCTTAAGTCCCTCGTCTCTTGTATAGAAGAGACCAAGTTTCTCCATCTCCGCATCTACAAGTCCTTTTAATTTCATATTGGAATAATGATCCGTATTGATCAAGGTCAGGATTCTTGCTACATAATCATCCTTGTCTGCTTCATCAAAGCGCATATGTGACACAATATTTCGGAAGAAATCCGGGATATCAGACTGTCCCAACGGATCCTGCTTTACAGGAACCATAATGCACTTTACTGCCTTGCTCTCAGGATCTACATAGATATAATTCAGATCGCGTACCAGATAACAGATCTGCACACCTGCTGCACCAATCTCAAATGCACACAACAGTCCCTTCAGGATTGCAAGTACATCTGCCTTCTTCAATGTCTGACGCAGCATCACTTCCAGAGAAGTGTCATGATGCACATAAGAGACAATACTTCTCTTTCCATCCTCGTCCTTGTACTGGAACGGAATAATATTTCCGAGCTGTGCAACCTTGTCTGACACTCTGTCGTCATAGACATCTGCTACTCCAAGCTGATACTCCACCAATGTCATTCCGTTTTGTTTTGTTACATTTAACTCTAACCCCTTCATTTGCTACCTCCTCATGATATGATCATCCTAATTAGCGAATCTTAAATGTAAATTCTTCATCTGCAAGTCTTACGAGAGAATCATGTGTCAGAATTTCTTCTTCCCCATCCTCTACGCGCTTTCCATTCACATATGTATGATTCGTAGACTTGTTATCTTTGATATAACATACCCCATCCTTCTGGATAATAAATGCATGCTGACGGCTGATAGCTCCGTTTCCGCCAACAGTATAATCCACGCCTCTGGTTGCCTTTCCAATCTTGAACACTGCTTTGTTCAGCATGATACGTTCTTCTGTACTTACACGGATCAGATATGGCAATGCTTTCGGCGAATTGGTTGCTGCAGTCGCTGCACTCACAGCACCAACGGCATCTTTTACAAGCTCTGTTACAGATTTATTCAAAATAGATGTACTCTTTGGCTTCTTGTCCTTTTCATCGTCCTTTTTCTTCTCAATGTTCATGTCATCGTAGATATCCTCGATCACAGGCACCTTGATGTTTTCTGTCTGTCCGCTTGTCGGTTCTTCGTTTTGTACGGTTGTTTCCGGTTCAGCAGACTCTGCTGTCTCAGCTGCTGCTTCTGCCTCAGCTGCCTCCATCTCAGCCTCTGTCTGCTGGATGATTGCCGCACGGTTTACCTTTACCACATTCCGCTTAACCACAGGTGGCTTGTCTAAGAAATGATCCAGATCTTCCAATGTCTGGATATTCTTGGTTGGCTGTGCTGTCGGCTTTGCAGATGGAACTTCTCCAACCAGCTCCTTGATCCGATCCTTAATCAGGTTGATATCGGATTCCTTCTTGTTTGTCTTTAACTGCAGCTTCTCGCCACCATTTGTTGCCCCCTCTGGCTTCACCTGTGACAGGATCTGCTCTGCAGCTGGGGGAACCTCTGGTTTTTCCGCTACTGGTTCCGGCTCTGGTGCTTCCTGCTTTTCCATCACTGGCTCTGGTGCCGGTGCTTCCTCGACAGGTGCTGGTGTCTCCTCGACAGCCTCTGTCGGTTCTGCCACCTTCTCCTCTACCGGTGTTTCTTCTTCCTTTACCTGCATACCAGCTGGAAGGATACTTTCCAGTTCTTCCTCTTCCTTTACAGGTTCCTCTGCTTCTTCCTCTTCATCTTCTTCATCGTCGCCGATCTCCGGAAGTGGTGTGTCATCCTCTTCCTGCAGGCCGTTCATGATGTCACCGATATTTTCTGCCGGTGCTTCTTCCTCTGCACTTACAACTTCTACACCGTCTGCATCAATGGCGCCAGCCTCCTCGAAGCTGATTCCTTCCTCTTCCATCAACGCCTCTGCAAGTCCGATCAAGCCACGCAGATTAAAGTTATCTCCATTGATATACGTGAGGAGCTTACCAACATAATTCAGATCCTCTTCCACATCGTATTTCATGTTCGCAAGCAGCTGGCGTACAAAGCTCTTGAATTCTACGGAAAGTGCACCCTTGCTCTCAATCGGCAGGCACAGGAACTGTACCGTCTTCTTCTCTGCATCCACATAGATAAATCCACGGTTCAGCAGTACATACGAAAGCGGAATCGCCTGCTCCTTCAAGGAAATCATCTCCTGTGCGACATTCCGCAGGATGAGCAGTACGCTCTCGCAATCATGCTCCTGTGTGATGTACTCTTCCAGAGATGTCTTACCCGTAATCTGGTAGGTCAGATAATCATAATCGTCATCTTCTTCATAGATAATCTCTATCAGTTCTTCCGGCGCATTGTCCTGACAGTAATCCAAAACATCCTCATCTAACTCACAATCCTCGCCCATTGTGTATGACAGATATTTTTCTTCGCCGATGTTTCGCGCCCTAAAATTAAAAGTTCTCATAACGTCCCTCCTAATACATTATTTATTCCTATTGTGATTCTTCGGTTGTCGATTCCTCGGTGGAAGCTTCTCCATCCGGTGTCACGCCGTTTGGTCCACCAATAATCTGTGTATCTATGTGATCTTCATAGTTTTCTGTAAAGATATGTGTACCTGCATCTTCGTCGCCAACATGGTAATACAGGTAATTATGCTCTTCCGGATACAATACTGCCTGGATACATGCCAGTCCCGGATTACAGATCGGACCTACCGGAAGTCCGGCATTCTTATAGGTGTTGTATGGAGCTGTCTCTTATACACATCTGACGCTGCCGACGAAGCTAGAAGTGTAGA
>ENA-OZEW01000318-OZEW01000318.1-human-gut-metagenome-genome-assembly--contig:-NODE-318-length-18885-cov-9.421243_pt1 | contig 18885 bp, 15 predicted proteins | sample MGYA00245072_ERZ653617 | MGnify/ENA primary metagenome ERZ653617 (study PRJEB26926, sample SAMN06165063) | human gut metagenome | biome: ENVO:00009003; feature: ENVO:2100002; material: ENVO:00002003...
CTTCTAGCTTCGTCGGCAGCGTCAGATGTGTATAAGAGACAGTTCCTGTACTCGCTGCCCAGCAAGCCCGAGGGCGTCCGCTTCGACTGATGTTCTCAGCGGCATCCCGCCCCTCTTCCCTCCATGCATTACCCTCTTAGCCCTTTTGTATGGAAACGTTCCATCTCACATTGAGACAGAGCAGTGAGCTCGGTTAACAAAACTCCTATAATCACGTCTATTGTCTTTCCGCCGTCATAAGCGACGGAATGTCAACATCAGAGGAGAAAACAATGAAGAGAAACATGCTCCACCGCCTGGTCGCCATGGCCGCGGCGGGAACCATGCTGATGTCGGTCGCCGCGTGCGGCTCGTCATCCGATGACAACGCCGCCACCAGCAATTCCAGCGACACCTCGCTGATTTCCGTGAACAACAGCGAGCCGCAGAACGGTCTGATTCCGAGCGACACCAACGAAATGGGCGGCGGCAAGGTCATCCGCTACCTGTTCGAAGGTCTGGTGAGCTTCGACGCGAAGGGCAAGCAACATCTCGAAGTCGCCGAGAGTATCACCCCGAACGAGGATGCCACCAAGTACACGATCAAACTGAAGAAGGGTTGGAAGTTCACCAACGGCGAGGCAGTAACCGCCCATTCCTTCGCCGACACCTGGAGTTTCGCCGCCAATGTGAAGAACGCGCAGAAGACCTCGAGCCGCTTCTCCACCATCAAGGGCTATGACGAGCTGCAGGATCCGAACGTCGATCCGAAGGCCACACTTTCCGGTCTTTCCACCCCGGACGACTACACGCTGGTCGTCGAGCTGAACAAGCCTGATTCCGTGTTCCCGACCAAGCTCGCGCACCAATCCATGTTCCCGCTGCCGAGCGTGGCATTTAAGGACATCAAGAAGTTCGGTCAGGCTCCGATTGGCAATGGTCCGTACAAGTTCAAGTCCTGGTCGCATGACAAGAACATCATCATCGTGCCGAACAAGGATTATAAGGGCAGCCGCAAGGTATCCAACAACGGCATCGAATACCGCGTCTATACGAATGAGGATTCCGCTTACTCCGACGTGCTGTCCGGCAACCTCGACGTGATGGATCAGATTCCACAGTCCGCGGTGAAGACCTTCCGTCAGGATTCCAGCGTGATCGCCTACAGCCAGGCAGGATCCTCATTCCAGTCCTTCGTCATTCCGGAACGTCTTGAGCATTTCGGCAACGACGAGGAAGGCCAATTGCGTCGTCAGGCCATTTCCATGGCCATCAACCGCGACCAGATCGTCAAGAAGGTTTACAACAACACGAAGACCCCGGCCACCGATTTCACTTCACCGCTCGTCCCCGAATATGTGAAGAAGCTGGAGAAGAACGGCGACAACCTGAAGTACAACGCTTCCAAGGCCAAGGAACTGTGGAAGAAAGCCAATGCCATCAAGCCATGGTCCGGCAACTTCCGAATCGCCTATAATGCCGATGGCGGCCATAAGGAATGGGTCGATGCCGTGTGCAACCAGATCAAGAACACACTCGACATCGACGCCGCTGGCGAGCCGTACGCCACGTTCAGCGACGTGCGTAACCAGGTGACCAACCGCACCATCAAAACCGCGTTCCGTGCCGGCTGGATGCTGGATTACCCGTCCGCTGAAGATTATCTCAATCCGCTATATGCCTCCAGCTCCGCTGACGGTCATGGTTCGAACGATGGTGATTACAAGAGCGCGGAATTCGACAAGCTCCTGAACGCCGCGCTCGCCCAGACCGACGTAAAGAAGCGAACCGAGGACTTCACCAAGGCGCAGGAAGTGCTGGCCAAGGATCTTCCGGTGATTCCGCTGTGGAACGACAACGTCGCCGCCGCGTCCGCGACGAACGTGAAGAACGTGTCGTTCGACTACACCAACCTGCCTACCTACAACACCATCACCAAGTGACGGCTTCGTTGTGACGTTTTGCTGCCAATCGGCAACGAAAAACGAGTGGGGGTTCGAATCCTTAATGGATTCGAACCCCCACTCGGCGTTTTGCAGCCGTTTCGTTTATTTGCTTACGGCGTCAAACCTATGGCGTCAGCTCTGCACGTAGCTGCCCTTCGGGGACTTCCAACCGCAGTTCATCATCTCGCTGTTGAACACCATCGCACCGTCGCCATGGGCGGGGACGACGATCATGCCACCGTCGCCGTGGTGACGGGCCACACCGTCCAGCGCGGCCTTCGCAGCCTCGACCGGATCTTCCTTGGCATACAGCACACGGTCAGAAACCTGGTGCGCGGCGACTTCCTTGACGAACGCCTCACCGATGCCGGTGCAGGAGATCGCAACGGAATCGTTGTTGGCGTAGGTGCCGCAACCCGGCAGTGGCGAATCGCCAACACGGCCCGGCATCTGGTTGGTGATGCCGCCAGTGGAGGTGCCGGCTGCGATATTGCCGGACGCGTCACGTGCGACGGCGCCGATGGTGCCATGCTTCTCCCATTCGTCGCCATTGGACTGCGCCTCACGCAGGGATTCCTGACGGGCCGGGGTGATGAAGTACTCGCTGTCGCACAGTTCGATGCCCCACTCCTTGAGCAGGTTATCGCCCGGCTTGGCGAACATGACGTGCTTGGTCTTCTCCTTGATGGCGCGCGCCACATTGATCGGGTTCTTGGACGTGGTCAGACCGCATGCAGAGCCGACTTCGCCGTCAACGCCGGTCATCAGGCAGGAATCCATGGACACGATGCCTTCGCTCGTCAACGCGGCACCACGGCCAGCATTGAATTCGGGAGCATCCTCCATGACACGAATGGCCGCGCAGACGGCATCCTCGGCCGGAGCGCCCTGTTCCAGCAGCGCATAGCCGGCTTCAAGGGCCCTGTTCAGATCCTGCTCCACCTGGGCGCGACGTTCCGGCGTGTCCTTCTTGCCGCGATTGCCAGCGCCTGCGTGGATCACCAGAAGGATCCCATCCGGATCAGCCTGGGCAACCCGGACCGTCGACTGCGGCAATGCTGCTTCGTTTGTTGACATCTTCTCTCCTTCAGATATCTCGCTTATGTTTGACATTCGCAGATATCTTACGCCGGTTGCGGCAACGAAGCGCCCGACATGCGCAAAAGCGATGCCGTCGCGCCGTTACGCAATCAAAAACATATCGAAGCGCGACTGCGTCCTTTCTTACGTTTCATACTTTTGCAAATCGCAATCTCGTATTTCATGGTGCTCCTCCGTTGGTAGTGCCAGTATGTGTCAAGCGCATCGTTCCCCGGACAAAATCACGTTCTTAAGCAAAGCCACGCTTGTAAATCGGAAACACAAGTCGTTGTGGCCCCTACGGATTCATGTATATCGAAATGGCTGAAATTATTATCCATCGCAAAAACTCTCGTAAGCAACACTTATCGAGATAAATGTAGCTTATTTTAACGTTAGCTACACTTATGCGGATAAGTGTAGCTAACGCACATGCGATGCGACTGATAGATTGGCAATAAATGGATATTCGTATACTTATTCGCATACTTTTTTATGCGTTTTCAAATCTCGCAGAGGAGAAACATGTCAGCCGCATCGATCCTTGACAGCATGGTCTCCGTCACCAGCCTTAACCACGGCGGAGCAAGCAAAGCATTAAGTCAGGTGGGCGACAACCATCCAGTCGTCGTACTCAAAAACAATCAGCCCAGCGCGGTCATAATCACGCCCGCCGACTATCGCCGGCTCACTCAGGCTGAAGAAAATTTCGCGCTATACCGCAAAGCCGTGGAACGCCTACGCAACGATGACAGCACACTGCTAACCGATGCAGACGTATTCGGCGAAGATTATGAGCCGATTGATGACGGTTTTGAACCAGAATTCGAATAAGGTCCATCAACAACCGGCAAGTGGACAATTTTGTATATTTTGATATGGCGATGCAGGTTGTATGAAATCAAGAAATCGACGTCTTGCACAGCCGGATTGAATATAGTGGATGGCATTGCGATACGTACAGGTTTCACTTTTGGTCGGAGCAGTATCCATGTACAAAGGCGATTTATCAATCACACGAGGAGCTGACTGAAATGGCAGCGTTCGGCAGGCCGGAATATGACCGTTATGTACGTCTTGCGGAAATGATGATTTCATTTCTAAGAGACCATGGATACAACTACGACGCCAATCTCGATCAAGACATCCTTGACCATGATGGACCGGGAGTGCCAGTCGAAAATGGCGTTGACGCCATCATCGAGTTCAACCTCACTCCTCCGAAGGATATGATCACCTTGTTTGGACAAGTTCATGATGAAAATCCTTGGTGCGACGAGGAATACGAACAATTTCGCGATTACCTGCGAGAACGCGAAGATGAGCACCAATCGGGTAAATTGATTCCGCCATCCGCAGATTAGAACGCCGACCCCCACACACACAAGTAATAATCGTTTGCACTGTTCATCGTAGCGGGCGCGGAACTCATTCTCACTTCCCGCAGTGACACCGTATGCCAGATAAAAAAAACCGGGAACGGACGCGACGTTTGAATTACGACGAACCCGACTCCCGGCATCGCGACTGCTTCTCAAAAGATGTGTGCTTGACTCACATGGATGGTACTGAGAACCATTCGCTTGCGATCTGCTTCCGCACACATGCTGGCGCGATGTAAATACAACGCAGGCACACGGCAGATACAAATCAAGTCTGTGCAAAACTTCCAGCCAGCAAAGAAGCCGACCGGAAAGCCACAGGCCACTCTAGTCGTATGGTCGAATATTCACAAATTAACTGACCAAACCGACATATGTCATGTGAAGTGAGCGATAAATCAAAAAACGGCAGTTCAAAAGCGGACCATCTCAATACACGTATCCCATATGGGATACGACCGGTAGTGAAGGTCCGGTCGTACACGCTTATCGTATTTCAATCCACGCATCCCGTATGGGATGCGACATTGATGATATTTGCGAGACTGGCTTTATTGACGAATTTCAATCCACGCATCCCGTATGGGATGCGACAACTGCTTAACCTGTTTTGCTTCAATTTTTCTTAAGCAATTTCTGCACCGTTTTTCCGCAGCATAGGCTGCTGGTTTCCAGCGGAAACTGCACCATATGACCGCCCAGACGAAAACAGGCACCAGCCCGCCGTGCCTGTATATTCCCGAGACGCAGCCCAAAAACGAATCCGCCGGCTGCAGCCGGCGGCGCTCGGGAAGGAAAGGACGATGGCGATACCGATGCCCAAACGGCAAGATATCAGGAGACTGGACCGTCAGGGAGTGTCCAGGTCGGAGATCGCGAGGAGGCCGGACGTGGACCGCGCCACTGTCGCGAAATACGCCGACATGGACGACATGACGCCGAAACCGCCCACGGACAGGCGCCGCGGCTCCAAGATCGACCCGTACGCGGCGTTGGTCGACGGATGGCTCGAGGCCGACCGCATGCCGCCACGCAAGCAGCGCCACACCGCCAGACGCGTGCACGACAGGCTCCGCGCGGAGACCGGCTACGACGGCGAGTACACGACGACGCTGAGGTACGTGAGACGCTGGCGCGAGGCGAACCGGAGCGGTTCCGACGGGTACGGCGAGCTCGTCTGGGCGCCCGGCGTCGCGCAGATCGATTTCGGTGTGGCGAAGGCCCGCATCGTCGGCGAGCTCGTGGACGACCACCGCCTGGTCGTCACGTTCCCCCATTCGAACATGCGGTATGTGACGAGCCTGCCCGGGGAGAACGCGGAATGCCTGTGCCACGGGCTGGTCGAGGTGTTCGAACACATCGGCGGAGTCCCTCCCGTGATCGTCATGGACAACGCCACCGGCGCGGGGCGCAGGAACGCGAGGGGCGAGGTGACGCCCGCCGCGGTGCTCGACGTGTTCGACATCAAAAAATCGCTGTCACACAAGGGCAACCCCTACGACAACGCCGTGGTCGAATCGACGAACAGGCCGCTGAAGAAGGAGCTCGTGTAACGGAACCACTACACCACGATCGAGCAGCTGAGGCGTGACCTCAACGACTACGTGTGTTGGTCCGACAACCGGCGGCTCCACTCCACCCTTGGATACCGGAGTCCGAAGGAATTCACCGGACAGGGACTCGTCCTCTAAGAAACCGTCCAACACACCGTTGCCAATCCACCTCGTGCTCTATGGGCCCGTCGGCACCGGCAAGACCCATCTTGCGGTCGCGTTGGGCAGGCTCGCGTGCATGCGCGCGATACCTGTCAGGTTCTTCACCGCGACCGGGCTGCTCATGCGGCTGCGCCGCGCGAAACGGGAGGACCGGCTCGACGCGGAGCTCCGGCAGATCGCCAGGGCGAGGCTCCTTATCATCGACGAGTTCGGCTACATGCCGATCGACGAGGAGGGCTCCAGGTTCCTGTTCCAGGTCATATCGGATTCCTACGAGACTCGGAGCATGGTCCATATCATGAACATCGAGTTCTCCGGCTGGGGGCGCGTGCTCGGCGACAAGAACATGGCCGCCGCGTTGATCGACCGCACCGTGCACCACGGAAGGCTCGTCAGATTCGAGGGAGGCTCCTACCGTAGCGAGCACGCCCTCATGACCAGATAGCTAGGAAGAAAAGGGCGGCGGATTCCGACGGCGCAGTTTCTGTTGGAGACCAGCCGCCTATGCAGCTGAAAAATAGTGCCTATACTGTGGATGCCAACTTGCAGAAACACACCAGAGCGCCGCCGCGCACCCGCTCCGGTCGATTTCAATCCACGCTCTCCGTAAGGAGAGCGACCCCTCTACTGGTAAGGAGACTGATTATGGTCGATATTTCAATCCACGCTCTCCGTAAGGAAAGCGACCCGACCGCGAGGTAGTCGGATGATTGCATGGCGATATTTCAATCCACGCTCTCCGTAAGGAGAGCGACCACCGCGCCATGCAGTATTTCAGTACTACCCCGTTATTTCAATCCACACTCTCCGTAAGGAGAGCGACATAGCGAGGCCGTCAGATACGAGCTTCCCAAACTCATTTCAATCCACGCTCTCCGTAAGAAGAGCGACACTCCAAAAACCACTGCATACACTGTTACACCTAATTTCAATCCACGCTCTCCGTAAGGAGAGCGACATGGAAACCCCGCGCAATTCCGATAATTACGATATTTCAATCCACGCTCTCCGTAAGGAGAGCGACTCGAGCCGACCGGGTATGCGCCTTGAGCTGTGAATTTCAATCCACGCTCTCCGTAAGGAGAGCGACCGGCACCACCGGCAAGCTCGGTGAGATCACCATCAAATTTCAATCCACGCTCTCCGTAAGGAGAGCGACTTGGCCGGTATCGGATTCTGCGGGTTGACGAGCTGGCTATTTCAATCCACGCTCTCCGTAAGGAGAGCGACTTGAGCGGATCACGCCAGCTCGGGATGATGTAGCCATTTCAATCCACGCTCTCCGTAAGGAGAGCGACTCATGTCGTTGATCTCGGCCCGGTGGGTGTCGATATTTCAATCCACGCTCTCCGTAAGGAGAGCGACACAAGCGAAAACCCATATCTGGAGGCCACAAAATATTTCAATCCACGCTCTCCGTAAGGAGAGCGACTCTGCAATTGGCCGGCGAAGTTCGCCATGCCGACATTTCAATCCACGATCTCCGTAAGGAGAGCGACACCGGAGAGCGTCGGCAAATGGCGAAACTATTATTATTTCAATCCACGCTCTCCGTAAGGAGAGCGACAATATCAGAGGCGCATGCCAAGCGCAACTCAGATATTTCAATCCACGCTCTCCGTAAGGAGAGCGACCTCTAGTGTCCTAAGTTATAGGCGAGACTTGTGATTTCAATCCACGCTCTCCGTAAGGAGAGCGACATATCCTGCGTGACCAGCTCGTCACGCTGCGGCAGATTTCAATCCACGCTCTCCGTAAGGAGAGCGACTGCCCGTGACGCGAATCGCGTAGCCGGTCAAACCATTTCAATCCACGCTCTCCGTAAGGAGAGCGACGCGTGGAAGCAGCTTTTCGTCAGCTATGGCGCAAATTTCAATCCACGCTCTCCGTAAGGAGAGCGACCGTATCCTCCCTGATCGTCCGCGGCCAGGTCGGAATTTCAATCCACGCTCTCCGTAAGGAGAGCGACGGCCACCGTCATTCGGATATGCGGCAGGCTTGGAATTTCAATCCACGCTCTCCGTAAGGAGAGCGACCATTGAGAGCGTGGAGTCGCGGGAAACTCACGATATTTCAATCCACGCTCTCCGTAAGGAGAGCGACCTGGCGTCCATTGACGATGGAACAGTCCGAAGCGATTTCAATCCACGCTCTCCGTAAGGAGAGCGACTTCGGGTTCCGGGGGAGTGTGGCCGGGAAGCACATTTCAATCCACGCTCTCCGTAAGGAGAGCGACCGGGTTCAGCTGCGCCTTGGTCAGGTCGGCGCTATTTCAATCCACGCTCTCCGTAAGGAGAGCGACGTTTCGGGAAATGCAGCCGCACATGACGCAATAAGCAATTTCAATCCACGCTCTCCGTAAGGAGAGCGACCCGCGACTTGGGGAGGTTGATTCGCAGGTATGCGAATTTCAATCCACGCTCTCCGTAAGGAGAGCGACGCGTATTGCGGGCGAATCATGTCGCCATGCTCGGCATTTCAATCCACGCTCTCCGTAAGGAGAGCGACGCAGCGCATCCTCGACGCCGGACTGGCCATGGAATTTCAATCCACGCTCTCCGTAAGGAGAGCGACATTCACGCCGACGCTGGACTTGGCCGTGTCGATATTTCAATCCACGCTCTCCGTAAGGAGAGCGACTCATGACGGCCATTCCACGGTCGGGGGTTCGATATTTCAATCCACGCTCTCCGTAAGGAGAGCGACGCCTGAACATCCAGAAGGCCACGCCCGCAACATGATTTCAATCCACGCTCTCCGTAAGGAGAGCGACCGCCTCTGGAACCACCACGCCAGCCACCATCAAAGATTTCAATCCACGCTCTCCGTAAGGAGAGCGACCGGCAGTCCGTATTTTGCCATCGTACAGTTCGTATTTCAATCCACGCTCTCCGTAAGGAGAGCGACGCATGCCGACTGGCAGGGAATGGCTCCGTTCTGATTTCAATCCACGCTCTCCGTAAGGAGAGCGACTGGTCTTGTGGTCGGCGCTTTCGTCGGTGACGGTATTTCAATCCACGCTCTCCGTAAGGAGAGCGACCAGGCCGCCGACCATGTCGGACACCAACTGCATATTTCAATCCACGCTCTCCGTAAGGAGAGCGACGCATGCCGACTGGCAGGGAATGGCTCCGTTCTGATTTCAATCCACGCTCTCCGTAAGGAGAGCGACTTGACAACGACGGTATCCTGCGCTGCGGTCTTGACATTTCTCAATCCACGCTCTCCGTAAGGAGAGCGACATACAGGCGCGGGAAAGCGCCATAACCGCGTACGAATTTCAATCCACGCTCTCCCGTAAGGAGAGCGACCCCGCGTTCTATTGGAACGCCAAAAGTCAAGAGATTTCAATCCACGCTCTCCGTAAGGAGAGCGACTTCGCATGTGCTGGGATTCTTCCTCTTCATCCATATTTCAATCCACGCTCTCCGTAAGGAGAGCGACTCGCTTGATGCTTATGGCGTGGCTCAGGCTTGATATTTCAATCCACGCTCTCCGTAAGGAGAGCGACTGTCCGCCCCTGCCTCATTGTAGTTGGGGATATAATTTCAATCCACGCTCTCCGTAAGGAGAGCGACAAAATAAAAAGACTTGACAGGACGGCGCAAAAAATTTCAATCCACGCTCTCCGTAAGGAGAGCGACAGTGACCCTCAAGTGAGGTTAAACCGTTGGAATATTTCAATCCACGCTCTCCGTAAGGAGAGCGACCTCAGCGAAGCAAAGAAAGGCGTTCATCCTAGTGCTATTTCAATCCACGCTCTCCGTAAGGAGAGCGACCGCTCAAGGGGCAAAGATCAACGATATTCTTCGTATTTCAATCCACGCTCTCCGTAAGGAGAGCGACAATCTTCGAATGCGTCTTAGACGCCAATTGCTGATTTCAATCCACGCTCTCCGTAAGGAGAGCGACTCCTTCGTTACGACAAACGCATAATAATTACCCTATTTCAATCCACGCTCTCCGTAAGGAGAGCGACTCTTACTTCTTATCTTTACCGGTAGGAATACCGGTACGATTTCAATCCACGCTCTCCGTAAGGAGAGCGACTGATCGATGTTCGTAATGTGCTCATGAGTTCGGATTTCAATCCACGCTCTCCGTAAGGAGAGCGACCTTTCGAACACGTCCGATGATACGGAGAGCGTTATTTCAATCCACGCTCTCCGTAAGGAGAGCGACGAGGTCCGAGATCATGTCGCCTGACTCCTTGATATTTCAATCCACGCTCTCCGTAAGGAGAGCGACGCGGCAGACACCGCAGCCGTGGGCGACTATCCATTTCAATCCACGCTCTCCGTAAGGAGAGCGACGCGTCATCTCGCTCTGGCTCCGCTGGTGCTCCGAATTTCAATCCACGCTCTCCGTAAGGAAAGCGACAAGGCCATCCGATCACGAATGGCCTTATGGTTATTTCAATCCACGCTCTCCGTAAGGAGAGCGACCGTGAAGGACCATCCGATGCGTTGGCTCTTGCTATTTCAATCCACGCTCTCCGTAAGGAGAGCGACGATCTTGTTGGCGGCGGTAGTGGACGTGATGTTATTTCAATCCACGCTCTCCGTAAGGAGAGCGACGCGCCAGGTCGATCATGCCGCGATAGCCCATGATATTTCAATCCACGCTCTCCGTAAGGAGAGCGACCTTTGCGCAGATTACGATATCGGGCGGGAATGTTATTTCAATCCACGCTCTCCGTAAGGAGAGCGACTGGCACGAGTCTGTCCACGTTCCGGCCTTGCCAAATTTCAATCCACGCTCTCCGTAAGGAGAGCGACGACACCCTCGTAAGGCTTGAAACGTTCCCTGATATTTCAATCCACGCTCTCCGTAAGGAGAGCGACATATTATCCGATTTTCGACGAAAAATATAGGACATTTCAATCCACGCTCTCCGTAAGGAGAGCGACATGCAGTGACTTTTTCGTATCCGAGTCGAGTTGTGATTTCAATCCACGCTCTCCGTAAGGAGAGCGACCTGGACTATCGGACAACGTGAAGAGTCGAACTTATTTCAATCCACGCTCTCCGTAAGGAGAGCGACAAAGTGGAATGTCGGATTACATCGCTGAAATCATATTTCAATCCACGCTCTCCGTAAGGAGAGCGACAGGATCGCGTTAGCAAAAGGATTAGGGGTAATGATTTCAATCCACGCTCTCCGTAAGGAGAGCGACAAGAGCCGGAAGTGCATACCAACTACTACCTCCAATTTCAATCCACGCTCTCCGTAAGGAGAGCGACCATCGACGACATCTCGAAGGCAGACGACAAGCAATTTCAATCCACGCTCTCCGTAAGGAGAGCGACGCGGCTGTGGATGGTAGTCACCGTGTTGCCATTATTTCAATCCACGCTCTCCGTAAGGAGAGCGACGTCGGCGAGCCGCTGCACGATCGGTTCGGCGGCATTATTTCAATCCACGCTCTCCGTAAGGAGAGCGACCAGCGAGGGCGTGCCATATGCGGGGGATATTCCTATTTCAATCCACGCTCTCCGTAAGGAGAGCGACGCATCCCCTTGGACGCCATGCGCATTTCCTCACGATTTCAATCCACGCTCTCCGTAAGGAGAGCGACCGTGCAGCTGGACATTTTTGTCCACTTTCTGAGACGCAAGCCAGCTGCTTGGCTTTAAGCATATCAAACAACACCACCGGTACGACGAACAACATGCCTAAAACGAGCAGCTGTCTTTCTGTCTCATTTTAATGTCCACTATTTAGTTTTCAAACGCCCACGAAAATCACAATTCGGATTTCGACAGTTTTTCAGGTGCGAAAGGCACCCCTCATCATGAGCGCTTCCACTTCGCACAAACACCATTTCAAGACCGGCCACCTTGCCGAAACCACAATACCGCCGGCTAGAGAACACGCTCCAGATGCCGGACGTCACACGTCACACTCAAACACTCAACCCGGCATACCCCACACCATATCGTTATGACACCATGCCATTTTACCCTGTGCTATATCATCATCACATCATTAACCGGCAAACTCCGTTCACGCCCATAACGCTCAATCCTATCCGCATATCGAGAGCCAAGTTTATAAAAGCGCAGACTGTCCTCATCAATATTGGCAATCTTCAACAAATCGTGTACCAACACCAGATAATCGGAAGGACTCACCGAGCATTCGAAAACACTGTTCTGTACACGCTGTCCGTATTTCATGCATGTCTTCGCCACCAAACGAAGACGACGCTTCCCCTCAGGGGTTTCCGTACTCACATCGTACGCAACCACAACCATCATGGTTTTTCACCTCCAATAACACATCACCACGAATCATCGCATACCGCCACACACAGCTACGCACCTTTTACTTCCACATAAATGGCGGGTAATCATCAAGATCACCCCGCAACGATCGAGCTAGCAGCAGCGCTTGCACATACGGAACCAATCCCCACGAAATTTTTTCTTGCAGGAACGGATGAAGAATCTGATCACTCTTCTTTTTCTGCCACGCCGTAAGCACTTTCTTCCGCCCGAAATCAGACAGCAGCACCCCGCCATTCTCCCGTATTTCAAAATCCCCCGGCTTAACAGCGCCTGTATTAACCAATGTCAGAACGAAGCGGTCAGCCAACACCGGGCGAAACTCTTCAACCAGATCCAATGCCAGAGAGGCTCTCCCCGGCCGATCCGTATGCATAAAACCAACATACGGATCCAACCCCACACCTTGCAAAGCCGCAATGCAATCATTCGTCAATATGGAGTAGCAAAAAGACAATAATGCATTCAGCCTGTCCAGCGGAGGTCTCCTCGACCTACTGGTGAAAAAGAAATCATCTTTATTCTTCAGAACCAAATCGTCAAAAGCGTAGAAATAATCTTTGGCAGCAAGCCCTTCGACACCCCTCAACTCATCAATCGTCAAGCTTTTTCGAGCTTTTGACAATGCCGCCGACAATTTGCCGCTCTGCTCGGCAAGTCGGTCGATGTTCACCCGCAAAGCATGATCACGTTTCGTGCGTTCGAGCACCCATTTCGCATTGTAAAGCTTGCCAACAATGAAAGATTTCGCATAACGCAAAGATTTTTGTTCGTCATCCGCGACTCGAAATTGTTCACGGCGAAGTAGCACATTACGATTCTCCTCCCCTAACACGGAACAGTAATAATGACCTCTCGGTGAATAGAATGCCATAGAAACGCCCAGTTTGCCGCAGCGCCCCATAAGAGCAGGCAAAGCACCCTTATACGAGAAACACATGATTCCTTCAATTGACCGTAATGGCACTTTCGCCAAGGTTTGGTCATTCTGATAAATCACAACATTATCGTTCTCCAAGGCAAGATAGGCATCTTCTGTCATCACAAACAACGTGTTTAACAGCTGCTTCATCACTCCCCGCTTTCCTTGAGCCGTTCTTCGATATATGCTTTTGCCGATTTCATCTTCCGTAATTCAGGCAGGCACAAATCCCGTAGAGAACATGCCGAACACGATCTGGTCTGTTTCACTTTGGGAGTCCATCCACGGGAGAAAAGATCATGCATTTGCAAGAAGTCAGCTTCGACCATGTTGCGAAGATCTTCGTCAAATTTTACCCGCTCACGACGTTTTGTCTGCTGATAGAACAAAGCACCTTCAGGAATATCACACGCGAGCATTTCTTCCAAGCACATCGCTTCCGCGCATAGCTGTAAACGATCAGCATCAATCGTTTTGGATTTGCCGTGTTTGTATTCAATCGGATATGGCAACCACAATTCATCTCTTCCGTGAAGCGGAACACCATCATTAGACTTATGGAATTCCACAACATCACAGGCTCCAGTTATGCCGAGCGCTCGCGAATAAACTCTCAAATCCCGCATGATCAGCATATCGCCGCGAGATTCAGAAGCCGCATAATCGTGGGCGCGTTCATGTTCCAGATGCCCCGCTGTGGTCAGATAATTTTCTGACCACAGCTGCTCGATATGAATAAGCGCCCATTGACGCTTGCAGAATGAGAAATGCTGAATACCCGAAAGGGCCAGCCAATCTTCTTCTGAATAACCATCTGGCCCTTTCATATAAGCACCTCTCATCTAGGCTTGGACGTTGTAATCAGCGGCCTTCGATTACTTCGTAGCGAAGGCCTGGAATGGAAGCGTCATCTACATTCACGGTTCCATCCGCGTCAACGGAAACGGAACGATGAACTTTGGCCGAAGAATACTGCCCCCCCTTGCAGTTATGTGCAAACCAGACGACATCCAGCACTTCCATCGATCCCGACGGACGTGCCGAACTCTCATCATTCTCGAAAAGCGTGACCAGAGCTTCCTTGATTTTCTCTGCATCTTCTGCGCTGAAACCTGTTCTTTCCGCCAGCTGGGGGCTAATGCTTCCATAAGTTACATATACGGCGCGTCCAGAGACGCGATACTTCATGCCCATGGTGTCGGATGATTTTTTACCGGAATCCGTAGTCTCGCTGTTGACCGATTTAGTGATTTGCACATCGTCAATTGCAATGGGATTAATGGAGAATGCCGGCTGAATCGAGACCGGTCCGCGTACGCCAATCGAAACCTCATCGGTATCCTTGGCCTTCTTAAAGGCGAAAACCTGACCAAAGGACCGCACATCAAGCCAACGCTCGCACACCTTACCGAAGACTACATTCTTCTGCTTCTGCTCATCCTTCGGCAAGGTCTTCAGATATGTATTGAACCTGTCCGACAGCGATTTGGCACCATCATCGGAACGATCATCAGACTGTACAAAGACTGATTCTCCTGCATCCTGCAGACGGTTGCGGATCTTCCTCTTCAAGGCGACGTCGGAAACCTCACCCAGCCCTTCTGACGTCGTTCTCGGGCGATTACCATTCAACGGATCACCATTGGGATTTGCGTTATTCACCTCAAAGGCAATCGCAAAATCAATCTTATTTTCCAAAGCTGCCATAATCACATACTCCTTACTTATAGGCGATGAATCGACTCTGATAATTACAAAAGTCAGTTGTTGCTATTATTCTTTTGAGAAATCTCTTGCGCTTTACGCCTAGATGCTCTCCGCTGACATGAATAGAACATCGCTATCAGAGTTCAGACCAAGTACATCTCGGAAAGTCTTTGCCGTCTGAGTTGTGATAGACAAATATGGAATCACGTAAATGATCCGGCGCTTTCCTGTCTTCAGCGCATGATGCAACGCAAAATTTAGCGACGCCAACGTTTTACCGCCGCCAGTCGGAATCGACAAACGATAAATCCCGGTTTCCCGCGCCCCCGCCAAACAACACTGTTCATTAATCTGATGTCTTATCCTGTTTATTTCCGAACTCGAATCAAAAGATCTCATGTTTTTATCGAGTCGACTAATCAGATTCTGCCAATCAACCGCATTAGGCCGATACTGTTTTCGGGTCTCGAAACAAGCAGCATCCGTCCTATCCGCATCCACCAGTCGCGAATAAATCAGTTTAACGAGCAAACCTAGATAGAAGTATATGCTATCTTTCGACAGCCTCAGCGATTTAATTTTCTTCAGGAAACAAGCGATATCTTCCGCTGAACCTCGGAAATTCGATTGCAGATCGAGCGCCAAACCGTTAAGCCCCCGCTTGATTTCTTGATACGCATACTTCTCGTTGCTTTTGTCCGACTCCGTGAACCCAAGAAGAAAAGCTCTATTCCCGGACTCGTCAATGCAATCAGGAAGACCTCCGTGATGTTTAGAAATGGCAAGCTCAAGAATTTCCTTTGCTATCTCTTCAATTTCCCCTTTCGACTCGAAAAAATCATTGACGACAAACGCCCCTTGACGGGCATGCTGCACATCTCCCCTATGCCCATCATCCGATAACAGATATGTTTGGAACTGCTGAGCAACCTTCCCGACATCATGCAAGACGGCTGCCGTACGTGAAATATCAGCGAATTCATCCTCGAAACCACTAGCCAATCTTCCTGCACCATGAAGATGGTCATACAAAGCCTGAGTATTGCCTTCCTCATCTTTACGAGCTAATAGAACCATAACCTGCTCCTTTACAGATACCCCCCTGAATAGTCTTTACTCTACCGCATTCCAGCAAAAGATAAAAACGAAATGATTGATTCGAAGATTACCGTATGATTGATTCGAAGATTATCGTCGCCAAATACCTGTGCATACGTAGTACGCCCCAACACAAATAGTAGTAGGGGGTGTGTTTCTCCTGCCAAACTCGACAGGAGAAACACACCCCCACATACTATCGTCAGTCAGCCACCCAGCCAACCACCTCAGACCTTAGCAACCTCCACGCCCAGCTCGGCGCCGGCTTCGACGCTTACACTGTCGGACGAGGTGTCATGCGCCACGAGGTCCTTGAACTGTTCGACCTTGGCCACATCGTCCGCGGGCACGGTCACCTTCAGCGTGATGCGGTCGGAAATTTCCAGGCCAGCGGCCTTACGGGCCTCCTGCACGGCGCGGATCACGTCGCGGGCGTAGCCTTCGGCCAGCAGGTCGTCGTTCAGTTCGGTGTCGAGGATCACGAAGCCACCGGTCGGCAGCGCGGCGGACACGGAGTTCGCAGCCTCCTGCGCGTTCTCCTCCTCCACACGGTTGATCAGCTCGTATTCGCCTTCCTCAAGCGCAATCTCGCCGTTCGGAGTCTCACACACAGGCACGCCGGCGGCGTCCACATGCCAGGCACCGCTCTTGGACGCCTTGATGGCGAACTGCACGTCCTTACGCAGGCGCTTGCCGGCCACACGCGCGTTCACGCGCAGCTCGTTCACGATCTTCAGACCATGGGAGCCGGCGTCCTCCAGCGTGCAGAACTCGATATCCTTCACGTTGAGCTCGCCCTTCAACACGTCGCTGTAGGCGGCGACCGCATCCGGGTTCTCGACCACCACGGTCAGCTTGGCGAGCGGCTGGCGCACGCGAATCTGCTTGGCCTTACGCATGGAAAGCGTGCCGGAAACAACCTCACGCACCTTCTCCATCGCGTCCACTAGCTTGGCATCGTCCTGCAGCACGGCACCCAGCTCGGTGGTCTCGCCGGTCTTCTCGTCGGCAAGGAACGGCCAGTCGGCCAGATGCACGGATTCGCCGCCAGTCAGGCCGCGCCACACGGCTTCAGCCTCCATCGGAGCCAGCGGAGCCAGCACGCGCATGAAGGTTTCCAGCACGGTGTACAGCGTGTTGAACGCGTTCTCGTCACCGGCACCGAAACGTTCGCGGTTGTTGCGGATGTACCAGTTGGTCAGCACGTCGATGAAGTCGCTCGCCGCATCGCACGCGTCGGAAATGTAGAAGTTGTCCAGCGCATGCTGGGTCTTCTCCACTAGGCGGCGCAGACGGGCCAGCAGGTAGCGGTCCATCTCCGGCAGCTTCGCCACTTCGTCGGCACGCAGCATACGGGCGTCATACCCGGCGGCGTTCGCGTACAGGGTGAAGAAGTAGTAGGAGCTCCACACCGGCAACATCACCTGGCGCACGGTGTCGCGGATGCCATCAGCGGTGACGATCAGGTTGCCGCCACGCAGGATCGGCGAGCTCATCAGGAACCAACGCATGGCGTCGGAGCCGAAGTCGTTGAACACGCCGTTCACGTCCGGGTAGTTGCGCAGGTGCTTCGACATCTTCTGTCCGTCGGAGCCGAGCACGATACCGTGGCAGATCACGTTCTTGAACGCCGGCCTGTCGAACAGGGCGGTCGCCATGACGTGCTGCACGTAGAACCAGCCACGGGTCTGGCCGATGTATTCCACGATGTAGTCGCACGGGAAGTGCTGTTCGAAGGTTTCCTTGTTCTCGAACGGGTAATGGTACTGGGCGAAGCTCATCGAACCGGATTCGAACCAGCAGTCCATCACGTCGCTGATGCGGTGCATGTGGCTCTTGCCGGTCGGGTCGTCCGGGTTGACGCGGGTCAGCTCGTCGATGTACGGACGGTGCATGTTGATATTGCCGTCCTTGTCGCGCGGGTAATCGCCGAAATCGGCCTTGAGCTCGTCCAGCGAGCCGTACACGTCCACGCGCGGGTACTTCGGATCGTCGGAGACCCACACCGGAATCGGGGAGCCCCAGAAGCGGTTGCGGGAGATCGACCAATCGCGTGCGTTCGCCAGCCACTTGCCGAACTGGCCGTCCTTCACATTGCCTGGAATCCAATTGATCTGCTGGTTGAGTTCGAGCAGACGGTCCTTGATCTTGGTGACGGCCACGAACCAGGAGCTCACCGGCTTGTAGATCAGCGGGGTGGCGCAACGCCAGCAGTGCGGGTAGGAGTGCACGTAGCTCTTCTCCTGGAAGAGGATGGCGCGATGCTCTTCGGGGATGCGGGCCAGCGGGCCGTCGCCGGCGCGCAGGCTGCGCAGGATCGGCTTGTTGGCGTCGAACACGTACAGGCCTTCGTAATCCGGGCACAGCGACGTGAACTTGCAGCCCGCGTCGAGCACGTCCACGCTCTTGATGCCCTTGGCGTTGAGCGTGTTCATATCGTCCTCGCCGTAGGGGGCCTGATGGACCAGGCCGGTACCTTCAACGGTGTCGACGTAGTCGGCGGTGAAGATCTGGTAGCCTTCCGGCCCCGGCACCTTGCCCTCGGCGGCGTTCTCGTCGCCTGCGAAGTACGGGAAGACCGGGTAGTAGCGCCAGCCCTCCATCTCGGAGCCCTTGAGCTCGCGCACGATCTCGTAGTTCTCGCCGAGCTCCTTCTCGTAGGAGCCGAGCAGCGGCTTGCCGAGATAGAACTTCTTGCCGGCGAACTTGCCTTCGGTCGGGCGCACCTCGACATAGTCGATGTCGGCACCGACCACGATGGCGAAGTT